>Ga0070741_10011854_pt1 | contig 15947 bp, 9 predicted proteins | sample Coa_R1_4_FD_66440 | JGI IMG/M metagenome (GOLD analysis project Ga0070741, IMG submission 66440) | Surface soil microbial communities from Centralia Pennsylvania, which are recovering from an underground coalmine fire - Coalmine... | ecosystem: Environmental > Terrestrial > Soil > Unclassified ...
GCGGGTTCCTTCACTGTGGGTTCGCTGGCCACCGCTCCCGCGGGAAGCCCCAATGCAGGCTACCTCTATGTTTCCGACACTCAAAACAATCGGATCATGGAGTTTGATACCTTGGGCCATTTCGTTGGTCAGTGGGGAAGCCAGGGAACCCTTCCGGGTGAATTTAATCAGCCCGGCGGCATAGCGGTGGATGGAGCGGGAAATGTTTATGTCGCGGACGTGGGGAACAACCGCTTCCAGAAATTCCCGGCACCCAGTCCTCAGCATCCCTATTCCACGCCCACACCTTCCGCTACGCCCACTTCGACCCCTGTCGTCAATCCACCTCCTTTCGTGACGACCTGGAACGGTGGCGGAACGGGCGCTATTACGACCTTTGGGAGCTTGAATGGGTTGGCGGTGGACAGCACGGGTAATGTTTTTGTGGCCGATTCGGGCAACGGATTGGTCTGGGATTTCAATACGGCCGATGGCGTCAATTATAATGCTGTCACCCAACTGACCGATAATGGCACCAACTTCTATATCAATTACGGGGTTGCGGTCGATTCTTCGAACAACCTTTACGTTGCGGACAGTTATAACGACCGCGTCGTTGAATTTGGACCAAGCAATAATTACCTTTTCACCTGGGGGACCGCTGGATCAGGACAGGGTAATTTCCAAATGGACCCCGCAGTGGCCGTGGATTCACTGGGCAACATCTATGTTTCGGATTGGGGTAATAATCGCATCGAGAAATTCAACAAGCACAAGGCATTCCTGAAACAATGGGGAACTTATGGTACCGGGCCGAGTCAATTCAGCAGTCCGGATGGACTAGCGGTGGATCCTTCGAACAATGTTTACGTGGTGGATTATTACAATAACCGTGTGGAAAAATTCGATACCAACGGGAACTTTCTGCTCCAATGGGGAGGATCGGGTTCAGGGCCCGGCCAATTCAATGTTCCCAACAGTGTGGCAGCTGATAACTTCGGAAATGTTTACGTGACCGATGGGAATAACGCGAGGGTGCAGGAATTCGATCAGAACGGCCATTACCGGACCCAATGGAACTATACTAGTTCCGGAAATTACCTATCGAGCCCCTCGGGTATCGCGGTGGATTCGGTTGGCAACGTGTTTGTGGCCGACTATAACAATCAGATAATCGTCAAATATGGGTCTTCTGTTGGCGGGTATGTCGCGCCTACCATAACGCCGACACCGAACGCAACGGATACCCCGACGAATACGCCGACGGCCGCCTTTACCCTGACTCCCACGCCCACTATTGAAGCGCCGATCGGATATTTCGGCGCTCCAGGAACGGGAAACGGTCAATTCAGCAATCTTTCGGGCCTAGCGGTCAATAACGCCGGGACGACCGTCTATGCGGCCGATTACAACAATAATAACGTCCAAATTTTCACTTCCACCGACGGCGTCAATTACGCCTACAGTTACCAATGGGGAACACCCTATGGGTCGACCAATTACGAGTTTAAAAGCCCGGAAGGTTTGGCCACCGATTCTGCGGGAAATATTTACGTGACGGACAGCAACAATAGCCGCATCATGAAATACGATCCCACGGGACAAACCTGGATCACCCAATATGGCTTTTTCAGCGCCTCCCCGACCAACGGCGACCTAGTGGCCCCCGCGGGCGTAGGTGTGGACGGATCGGGAAATGTCTATGTGGCGGATCTCAACACCGGGCCTCTTTTGCAATCGGTGGCCAAGTACGCTTCCGCGGGCGGATGGCTCACTTACTGGAACGCCGGCGGGAACGCCTATGCGGTCGCCGCCAACAGTGCGGGAAGCACCGTTTATGTCTCGACTTCCAGCAATATCGAAGCCTATAACAACACGGGAACCACCCTTTATAATTCATGGAATGGAATCTCCAGCGGGAAAGCTTTTAGCGCCGCCTATGGCCTAGCGGTTGATTCCTCGGGAAATGTCTATGTGGCCGATTATGGGAACAACCGAATTGTCAAATTCGACTATGCCGGAAATTATTCGAGCCAATTGGGAACTACTGGAAGCCTGCCCGGCCAATTACAATCGCCTTTCGCGGTGGCGGTGGACGGTTCAAACAATGTCTATGTCGACGACAAGGGCAATTCCCGAGTCCAAAAATTCCCGCCGATGCCATAAAACCCGCTTTCAATGGGTCCGTTTAACAGTCTTCCCATCGTCAATAGAAAGGTTATGTGCCGCCAGCTGATAGCCTGGTCGCCATGGATTTTTTGGAAAAATTAAAAGACTCATTTCCAGTGATGTAAAATAGGATCGTGAAAAAGCTCCTTCCAACGGTCCGCTTATCCTTAATTACCCTTTGGCTTATTTCTCCTTCTTGTCTTTTGGCGTTTTCGGGAGACAGGGGGGCTTGGGAACCGGGTCTAAAAAATAGGCCCGATATCCTTTTCTTCGGCGGCTTCGAGTCCGAACCCTGGACCTCATCCTGGGGAATGGCTTGGGGGCCTGATCCTTTGGACCATGGAACACTTTTAGGGGGCCCAGATGCTTTTGAGGGTCGGTCCCTAAGGGTGAAATATCTTAAGGACGGTTTTGGCCCCCAGGCCGGGTTCCAGTTCCTGACCGATCTCAACAAAATAAACATTGTTCCTCGAGAATCCCTCTATCTACGGTACTACCTTCGTTTCGAGCCCGGATTCGATTTCGTGAAAGGCGGGAAACTGCCGGGTTTGGCCGGAGGCAAGGGCAATACGGGCGGGCACAAGCCCAACGGTTCGGACGGTTGGAGCGCCCGCATGATGTGGCGCGCCGATGGGAAGATCGTCCAATATGTCTATCATCCCGACCAACCCACCGAATATGGCGAAGACTTCGTTTGGGATTACGGCGGTTGCCCCCGTTATTTCAAGCCGGGCCGGTGGTATTGCGTCGAAACTTATGTCCAGATGAATTCTCCCGGGAAAAAAGACGGCATCATCCGCTCTTGGCTCGATGGTGACAAGGCGCTGGAAGTGACGAACATTCGTTTCAGGGATATTCCGACGATCAAGATCGACAAACTCTATGTGGAAACATTTTTCGGGGGCGGGGACGCCAGTTGGTCGTCCCCCGGCGAGGTTTACGCGGACTTCGATAATTTCGTCATGGCGTCGAATTACATTGGTCCTGAGCCGGGGAGGGAGCCCCAGGCGATTGCGCGTACATCGGGAGCAACGGGATCTTCAGCGCCGACCACGGGCCTTCTTGTATTCGATGGGGACCATCCCGAATGGTCCGTTAGTTCCTGGAGCGATGGGATATATGATTTCAAGTCTCGAACCGAAAATCATACGATCGGAGGCGGGCAGAGTGTTCGAGTTGAACTTCCGGACGGGAAATGGGGAGCGGTCCAATTCGAGGGTCCGGCTGTTAACCTATCGGATTACAAAAAAATATCCCTTTGGGTATTCCCAACCAGCTGTAATGTGGAGTTCAGGGTCCGTCTCGAATCCAACGGAAAACAAACGGGCGTTGAAAAGGCGGTCACGGGGGCCAGGGGTTGGGAGATCGGGCGTTGGAATGAGGTCGAAATTCCGCTTGCTGATTTTCAGGCCGCGGATTCTTTTAATAAGATCGTCCTTAATTCGAATAGTCCCAAAGCCGTCGCGCCATTTTATGTGGATGACCTTTGGCTTGAAAAATAATCGAGGGGGAGGACCCGATCTTTTTTCGAATAAATTTTCATAAACAAGTCTGAATTTGAGCGTTTAACGTGAATGGGAAAAGGGTTGTTTTTTCCTTTTCGCAAAAGACGGGGTTAAAATTATTGCGATCTTAGCTTTCTTTATCACCGTTGGCTGATACCTTTTTATCAGAGAAATATATGCGATTTTTTTTTAGAAATATAAAAGCGAACCTTTGGGGTTGTTTTATTTTAGCGTCCCTTCTTTCTCCGCCTGTTTTTGCGCAAAAAACGATGTTGGTCTACGGCCCTACCGCGGGTTGCAACGTGGAGAACACACCCGGGTTCAATGTGACCATTTGGAACGCGGCCCAATGGTCCGCGGCTACCAGCGCCCAATTCGCGGCTTTTAACGTGATCGCTTTTGGGGATTGTGATTCAGGCACGCCTTGCTTTACCAACCCCATTTGGAATACGGCAATCGCCAATGAGGCAGTTTGGGCCCCGGTGGTCACAGGCAATGTTTTCATCATTGGATCGGACCCGGATTATCACGTAACGAACTCCAATGTTCCGGTGAATCTGATCTATCAATTCGCGACCTTTGCCGGAAGCGGGACTGGAACGGGCCTTTACATCGCCTTGAGTTGTTTTTTTCAGTCTGCGCCCCCCAATACGCCGGTTCCGATCTTGAATGGTTTGGGGGCTTTTACCGTTGAAGGACAAGAGGTCGGCGGGACCTGTTCCAATGCGGTCCATAAGATCTCCAATAATCCCGCTTTGAACGGGGTGACGGACGCCAACCTTTCCAACTGGAATTGTTCGGTCCATGAGGGTTTTGATTCTTTTCCGCCGTCCTTCCAGCCCCTGGCCATCGCCACGGACGGGAGTGTCACCAATTACACCGCTCCGGACGGCACCCGGGGCATACCCTTTGTCTTGGCCCGGGGGGTGACATTCATCAACACGCCGACCCCTACCCCTTCGACGCCCTACAATGATTTTTATGTTTCAAAGAACCTTTTCAAACCCGACCAAGGTCCGGTTTCGATCTTCGTGGCGACAAACCAATATCCGGGAGATTGCAAGGTCCGTATCTATAACTCAGCCGGGGAGCACATTAAAACCCTGGAGGATAAGTCACTCACTGGGACATTCACGGCTTCTTATAATTGGGACGGAAGAAATAAATATAGCAATAAGTGCGCGAGCGGGATTTATTTGATCGAATTGACCTTGCCTTATGATCATCGAATCGCGCGTTTATTATTGGTGCGTTGACCGACCGATTTGGAATTTTCCAATCTTCTTTATCGTCCATCCCGCGAGCAAAAATAGTATGGCGCTTATTGTTGCGTTAAACCTGTTCTGGTTGTTACTGAACCGCTCCAGTTTAAAGTTTCACTCCGAGAGTAAAACGTGTTTCCTTTAATTGGGGTTCTAGTTGTTGCTGTTTTCCCCTCCTTCGAGTTAAATATCGATTCAAACCCTCTGTCAGGGAATGTCCTGGGGAAAATGAAAGCTCCCCAAGTCTTACCGCATAAAAACATTTTAAGGCTGGGCTGAACCCCAGTTAGGCGACATGAAATCCAATTTTTGCTTTGCCAGGAATTCCTATCTTGAAATTCCGGTGAGCTGGTGGGATTGAAACTAAATTCCATCGACCGCACCCCTGCCCCAATCCTAGAATTTGTAACCGGTTACAACAAAAGATCATTTTGGGCCCCATTTTTTTTCTCCCTTCTAATCACATCGAGCGCTTTCTCGCAAACCTGTTCGACCAATTCCTCCGCGGTTTCAAACCTATGCATAACCGTATCCCCGACGAATCCTATACCCGGCTCTTCCATCACGGTCACCGCCAATTATTGCAGCGCGGTGAATGGGGGCAGCGGGACCGAGTTCGATGTTTTATTGAACAGCAACGCGACCACTATCCAAGCTTGTCCAACTTCGGGACAAATATTCCTGGTGGATGCCGCGGGCCTGAACCGCAACGACACTGATCCTTGCGCGGCGGCGGGGCAGGGAACGGGCTGTGATATCGGCTGGTATGACGGCATTTTGAACCCAGGAGGAACCTGTACCAGCCATTCGGTGACTTGGGTCCTTACGGTCCCTAATAATGTGACCATCGGCGGAACTTACAACGTGGTGGTCGCAGCGGGCGGTTATACCGATCTTCGATGCGGTTCCGCCCCGCTCAATTCCGTTTCAATCCCTATCACCATTCCTTTGCCTCCTCCGGGAATCACGGCCGTTAAAAGCGTTGAGGAAAGCGGCGCAACGGTCAATCCGGGAGACCTTCTTCTTTTCAAGATCGATTATAGTTTCGTCAATACCAATAATTTCCAGATTACCGATTCGGTCCCCACCAACACCACGCTTGTCTCGGCTGGGCCCGCCCCCACCAGCGGGGCTGTTTCGGGATCGGGTCCGGGCAGTCCCATCACGTGGATGGTCGGGAACGCCACCATTCAAACAAAGGGAGAGGCCTGGATGCTGGTGCGTGTCAATTCAGGGGCATCGGCTCCGGTATCCGGAACGGTCATTCCCAATACCGCTTCTTTTTCCTCCAACGAAGTCGCGCTTCAAACCACCAATTCCGCCGCCGCCACGGTCGGGCCGGGGTTCACGATCACGAAGAGCCAATCTTCCGCTTTGTTGACGCCGGGCCAAAATATCACCTACACCTTGACCTATAGTCATGGGGGTCAAAGCCTCCAATTTTTCGATTCTTACGACAACAATACGGTGGGCACGAGCGGCAATAGCATCAAGGGATATGATGGGACCGGATATGCCATGGGGAACGCGGGAGCGACTTTCGGCGTTGCCACCGACGGACAGAACAATCATTACATCGTTTCCAACGCCTGTCCTTTGAACGCCCAGGGCGTTACCTGTACTAATTTTACCGGATTGTTGCGCAGTGGGCCGCCTGTCACCTTGTGTGGCGGTTATACGGTCGAGGGGAATATGAATATCCCGGTAGGGGACCAACAGGGAGCCGATGCCCACTTGGTCATCGCGGATAACAGCGCCCCCGGAGGGGTCGGGGATGCCTACATGGTCGGGATATCCCTCGACGCTTACCCGGGTAATTTTTTCCTTCAAAAAAATGATTCCTCGACGGCCACGGTGTCCAACCCCGCCACCCTTTTGAACAACCAGATCGGGACGACCATTACCGCGGGGGTTTGGTACACGGTGAAAGCGCAAGTGACCTATCTCGGCCCCAATCTTCAGATCTGCGCCCGTGTTTGGCCCTCGAGCGCTTCCGAACCGACCACGTGGGATTTTTGTTACACTGATACCAGCCCCTTACCCTGCACCCCGAGGGCGGGAGGCCAATATCAAGTGGGATGGCAGGCGGACGGTTCGGCGAATATCGATTACTATTCTAATTTGAAACTTTTCGGGCCTGATCCCGCGATCAATACCAATGTTTGGGACACCCTTCCGACGGGAGTTTCCTATGTTGGGAATAGTACGACCAACGCGGGAGCCTTGCCGGTGAATTTCACCCAAGGGCCGCCCTTGAACTGGAATTTCCCCGCCACTATCTATAACGGGCCCAACGGATCCATCACTTGGTGGGGATCGGTCAATTGTTCCTCGACCGGGGCGATCATCAATTCGGCTTCCGTTCAAGCCAGCGGGCCAGCTGGCGCGGTGCTTTCCAACGCGGTGACGGCCTCGGTGGCCACTTGCACCTTTACCCCAACACCTACCAACACTCCGACCAACACACCCACTGTGACCCCGACATTCACTCCAACGAACACTCCAACAAAGACTCCTACCAACACTTCCACAAATACCCCGACCCCGACCAATACCCAAACTCCCACCAACAGCCCTACCAATACTCCGACCCAAACGCCTACACCGACCCCCACGAATTCCCCTACCCTGACCCCCACCAATACACCGACCTTCACTCCAACAAATACCCCCACTTGGACCGCCACGGCGACCTCTACCGATACCGCTACCCCTACGCCCACCGATACCTTCATCAACACTCCGACCCCCACGAACACACCCACCAATAGCCCGACCTATACACCCACTTCCACGCCTACCCAAACCTTTACCCTTACTCCGACCGCGACCCCGACTTTTACCCCTACCCTCACCTTTACACCGACGCCAACCAATAGTCCAACCAATACCTTCACTCCCACCGATACCATTACCCCTACATCAACATTCACCTGGACGCCTACCTTTACGCCCACCCCGACCCCTACGGTCACGAATACTTACACGCCGACCAATACTCCGACCAACACCTTCACACCCACCGATACCATCACCCCGACCATGACCTTTACTTGGACACCTACTTTTACTTTCACCGCGACTCCGACAATCACCTTCACGTCAACCCCCACGAACACCCCAACCAATAGTTTTACGCCGACATCGACCTTTACCCCCACCATGACGCCAACCCACACTTTCACGGCGACCCCAACGAATAGCGCCACTTCCACCCCTACGCCAACCGCCACCTTTACGCCTACCAACAGTCCGACCTTGACCGCAACCGCGACCCCGACCAATACCTATACGGATACGCCTACCCCTGTTTCGGCCGTCACCATTGGTAAAAGGGCCTCTCAGGCACAGGCTCAATCCGGCGATCTAGTGACCTATGATATTCCGTTGACGGTCCTGGGGAGCACGGCCTTCAATGTCCTGGTTCAAGACTCTTTGCCGCAGCAGGAAACCTTCTCGGGGTTCCTCTCGGCGCCCTTAGGGACATCCACCCAACAAACGGGCCAACTCCTCTCTTGGAATATGGGATCACTCCTTCCGGGGGTATATGACCTGCGATATCAGGCGAAGGTAAATGATTTCTTGGACTCGGGGACGAACCTGGAAAACACCGCTTGGGTCACTTTTTCGGGCGGCGCGCCAGTCACGGCCAAAGCCGACGTGGTGGTCGAGGGACAATACATCATCAAAATCGGGGTTTATAACGAGGCGGGCGAACTGGTGAAGACCATTGAAACGACAGAACTTTCCGAACCCATACTCAGTATCCAATTGGCCCCGGCCACGATCACCAGCCTGGAGGGCCAGGTCCAGATCTATGACGGCAGTCATTTGCTGGGAAGCTGGGACGGCACGGGGGATGGAGGAAATCCCATTACCAACGGCGTCTATCACATCAAAGTGGATAGTATCGATCCGTCAGGGGTGGTCACCACGGTCACCCAACAAGCCGTTGTCAGCCGGTCCATCGCCAAGGTGACGATCAATATCTATAACGAAGCGGGGGAGATCATCCGGCATTTATTCGCTTATCTGGATGACCCGAATAATGTTCTTATCGAGGGATTTACCCTTTCCACGGCGGTCATCGTTCCAGAGAGTTCGGGCACCGCTTCCCCCAGCCAGGTCAAGATCACCAGCGATCTGGGGTCGGTCATAGGGGTCTGGGATGGAAAAAGCGATTCGGGCGCGGTCGTGACCAACGGAGTCTACTACATTGAAGTTCGAACAACCGATGGCAGCGGCGGGGAATCCATCATCACCAAAACGCTCATCGTCCAGGAGTCGGAAAGCCGGTGGGCCACTGGAACGGTCACGGCCTATCCCAACGAGGCTGACCCTGCCCAACCGATCGTCACCTTCGGGTCGGGGACTTCCGGATCAACTTTGACCGTACGGATCTATGATCTGTCGGGAGAAATGGTGCTGGGGCAGAGGGGCGGCTCGGGAACCGCTCAATTCCAATGGGATACCAGGGGGTACGCGAGCGGTGTCTATATCGCGGTCATCCAATTAACGGACTCCAATGGGAAATGGGTCGGTCAAAAGATGCTCAAGGTCCTCATCCGTCATTAGAAAAATTTTTATTTAAAATAAAGCCCGAAACGTTTCAGCTGAAAGTCGTCGACCTTCACTTTTTCGAAGCTTACGTAACCCTTTTCGTTGAAAGCTTCCACCATTTCCTTCATGGCGCGTACCTTGTTCCCGTCCGTGAATACCCCTAAGATCTGGCCACCACCCCGGTGACCGATCACGACCGTCACTTCTTCGAGTGCCATACGGAACCTCCAAGTTTTTCTTTGTTTATTATAAAGTTCAATCCGCTAAACTATGCCCCTGAATATAACCCGATGGAGGATTTCTTGCGGAAATGGGCCTGGTTGTTCACCTTTTTTCTTTTCGTGGGCCCCATTTGGGCCAAACGCCAACCGCCTCCTTTTATCGGTCCCGTCGATGACGGCATTTACCGTTTTGTGCTCCGAGAAAACAGCCAGCCCAATAAGCATGATGTTTATAAGGGGGGGCATGTGGAGGGCTACCTTAAGGCGACCGGCCAAAAACTTTGGGAAAGATATCTCTATAAGGTCCGGTTGGATAAGGATGTCGAGAGGGATATTCAGGATGTTTTCATCAAGAAAATGTATTTGGATAAGCCCGATCGCCTGATCCTTCAAAACGAGCGGGGCGAATGGTTTGTCTTGGAAAGGCGTACGGGAGCCCTTCTCCAGGTGGCTAATTTTCTGCAATTAAGCGATGAAAAGCCGGATGCGGACGACGATGAAGCGCCCAAAATAGAACCCATTCTTCAGGGAGATTTTTATATCGAAGCCGAGGAAAGCGTGAGTTACGGGCACCAAAAAGTAAGGGCTTTTGATGTTCCGACCGGAAGGATGTTATGGGAGAGAAAGATACCGAGTCCCAAGGGTTTGAACGGAGGTCGCAGCCATATTTCCTTCATGCTTCTGAATGCCAAAGGTGAAGTCGAGATATCTTTCGACGACAGCTCCACTTGTTTGTTGGAGGCGCAAAGCGGAAAGATCGTCAAATAAGCGGTTTGTGAATTTGAAAATAAAAAAGCCCTTGGGTGTGATCCCAAAGGCTTTTTTTGTTCCTTGTGTTTTCGGCTTAGGCGATCGTTACGTCTTTGTTGAGGTAAACGTCCTGGATCGTTTGAAGGAGCTTGGCGCCCTCTTCCATCGGGCGTTGGAAGGCTTTGCGACCCGAAATGAGGCCCATGCCGCCCGCCCGTTTGTTGATGACCGCCGTTTTGACGGCTTCGGCGAAGTCGTTCTCGCCCGAGGCGCCGCCCGAATTGATCAAGCCCGCCCGGCCCATATAACAATTGGCCACCTGCCAGCGGGTGTATTCGATCGGGTGATCGGGTATCAAGGTTTCGTACATACGTTTGTCGAACTTGCCGTAGCTGGATTCTTGGTTCAGGTGCAAGAAACCGCCGTTATTCTCCGGCAATTTCTGTTTGATGATGTCGGCTTCGATGGTAACACCCAAATGGTTGGCCTGACCGGTAAGGTCGGCGGACAAATGGAAATCCTTTTCTTTGGTTTTGAAGGCCTTGTTGCGGATGTAGCACCAAAGAACGGTGAACATTCCCAACTCATGGGCTTCCCGGAAAGCCTTGGTGGTTTCTTCGATCTCCCTTTGGGCTGTATCGCTGCCGAAGTAAACGGTGGCGCCGATACCGGCGGCCCCCATTTCATAAGCCTGTTTAGCGGTGCCGAAATAGAACTCGGTGGCCTTGTTGGGGTAGGTCAAGAGCTCGTTATGGTTCAACTTCACGATGTAGGGGATCTTGTGGGCATATTTGCGGGAGGTCATGCCCAGGACACCCAGAGTGGAAGCCACCGCGTTACAGCCGCCCTCGATGGCTAGCTTTACGATGTTTTCCGCGTCGAAATAAATGGGGTTCTTGGCGAAGGAAGCGCCAGCGGAATGCTCGATGCCCTGGTCCACGGGAAGGATGGAAACGTAGCCGGTGCCGGACAAGCGGCCGGTGGAATAAAGCCATTGGAGGTTGTTCAAGACCCGCTGGTTACGGTCCGTCGAGACGAATATGCGGTCGACCCAATCCGAGCCCGGGATATGCAGGGAGTCCTTGGAAATGCCTTTGCACTTGTAGTCTAATAGATCCTTGGCCTGGCCGCCTAAGTGCTTCTCGATCTCGGAGATGTTCATGGTCCCATCCTTCGTTTGATGTTTTAGTTATATGAGGTGTGGTGAAAGCGTTAAAACAGGCCGTGCCGACCCTCTGTGAAATAAATAAATGAGAGGTCGGTATAGCGCCGATTTCCCCTATTTATTCGATGGAGAATCGGCGCACTACTAATACAAAATTGAGGGTGAATAAGCAAGAATAACTTTGCCAGTTATTGCGGGTTTATGGGTCATTTCCAAATTTTGTTAAATTCTTCCTCTTTGAAACCAACGGTGGCTTTTTCACCCTCCGTTACCAGCGGACGCTTGATCAGCTTTCCGTTTTTGGAAAGCAATTCGAGGATCTGGTCTTCGGTCATGGTCTTGACCTTCTCCTTCATGTTGAGGAGCCGGTATTGTTCGCCGCTTTTATTCAACAGGTCCATTATTTTCTTCCCGCTCAGCCGAAGGATCCTTTTCAATTCGTTTTTGGAGGGAGGGGAGAGGGTGATGTCGGTCGCCTCCAATTTTTGGTGATGGGCATCGAGCCATTTTTGGGCGTTGCGGCAGGTGGAGCAATTGGGATAGTGATAAAACTTTGCCATGGGTTCCTCCGAAAATGGGGGGGGTTCTGAGGGGTTATTTAACTTGAGAAAGTCCTTAAAAGCTAGTTTGATATAATCCGTTTTTCATTTGCTTAAGGTCAAGGGCCGAGCATTAGCGAAGATATTCAGGGAGAGTTTATGAAAAGGATCCATTCTTTTTGTGCTTCACTTTTATTGATGACGGTCATTTCGGTCTTGGCGGCTGGTCCCCAAAGGGTTCGGGCAGAAGATTCGGATAAGACATCCACACCCGTCTCTACCCATAAATCAAAGTCCAAGACTAAAAAACCGAAAGTAACACCGACTCCCAAGTGGACTTCCACCCGTACCTTTACACCCACGAAAACGGCCACCCCGACCAAGACCTTTACACCGACCAAAACCGCTACGCCTACTCGGACGGTTACATCAACTAGGACCCCCACTGCGACTCCGGTTCCTAAAAAAGTGGACCTGCCCCCGCTTTATCTCGCGCAAGTCGAGGGCGAGGTTTACTTGGTGCACGATGGGGATAAGAAAAAAGCCGATCCTCCCCAAAAGGTGGAGGCGGACGACCAGATCCTTACAGGGAAGGACTCCAAGGCTTTCCTTCAGTTCGAATCGGGAGGGACCATCGAAGTGGGTCCCAACAGCGACATGAAGGTGCGGGAGCTGAATATTTCCTCCAATTCCTTTACGGCCAGGTTCTTGATGGCCTTCGGGAAAATGAAAACGACCATCCATAAACTCACAGAATCAAAATCCACCTTCGAGATCGAGTCCGGCGGGGTGGTAGCGGGCGTCCGGGGAACCGTTTTTGAGGTTGGGTACGATAAGGACAAACAAGAACAGTCCACCAAAACCTACGAGGGAACCGTCTATACCCGGGTCGACGGCAAGGAACAGCTGGTCCAGAAGGGATTCGGGTTGGTGATCGGCAGCGGGGGAAGGACGGTTTTGGGACCCCTGGGAGCTTCCGACATCGCTGATTTCGTCGACTTCCTTAACGCTTCCGATAAGTTGGAAGCGGCCAAACAGATCCTCCTGAAGAAATTACAGGAAAGGATACTGAACGAGGCCGTGAATGGGATATTGGGGGGCAAGAAGAAGGGAATAGGCGTCGGCGGGTTTAGCATAGGATTTTGATAGGTAAGGCCGTAAGCGTCTCGGGTTTTAAATAGCTTCCCCTCACCCTTGAGGGGAGAGGGTTGGGGTGAGGGTGGCTCCATATCGAGTGGTTTGTTTAGGGAATGTTCTGGTGGATGTGTTGGTCAAACCGGTGGATAAACTCCCCCCTCCCGGCGGATTGCTTTCGGTCAAACATGTGGAAATGGCCCTTGGAGGTTGCGCTTCCAATACCTCGGTGGCTCTCAGCCGTCTGGGGGTTCCCACGGCTCTTTGGGGAAAGGTGGGGAAAGACCATTTCAGCGCCTTCGCTTTAGAGGAGGTCGAGCGTTCGGGGGTCAATATCTCCGGAATAGTGGAGGATCCTAAGGTTTGCACTTCGGCAACTGTGGTCCTGGTCGATTCCCAAGCCCGCCGTTCTTTTCTTCACTCTGTCGCCGCCAACGACCACATTTATCGAAGCGACCTGAATCTTTCCAAACTTTCCGCTTTCTCACACTTGCATATTGGCGGTTATTTCTTATTCCCTAAGCTGGATGGCCCGCCCATGGCCCGAATCCTGAAGGATGCCCAGGAGAAGGGTCTTATGACCTCACTGGACACGGCTTGGGACCTGAAGAACCGATGGATGAGGGCTTTGAAGCCATGTCTGCCTTATTTGGATTACTTCATGCCCAGCGAGAGGGAAGTGAAGATGCTTTTGGGTTACTCGAATCCCGTCAAGGCGGCCAAGGCTTTTCTTGATTTGGGCGTGAATTGTGTTGTGATCAAGCAAGGCGAGAAGGGCTCGTATCTTAAAAGGCGAGATGGGTTGGAAATACAGATTCCGGCCTTCAAAACCAAAGTGGTGGATACCACAGGGGCGGGGGATTGTTTTTGCGCCGGATTCATCAAAGGGCTATCTCTGAAATGGAACATTGTTCGTTGTTTAAAGCTGGGGAATGCGGCGGGTGCTTGCGCGGTTTCGGAGTTGGGTGCGACTAAAGGAATAAGATCATTTAAGAGGGTTGCACCTATGATGGGGATTCGGATTGGGTAAATCGAGTCGAAATTTAACGGGGTGGGGCACGTACAAGAACATTCCAAGGTGGATTGTCACATGAAAAACCTTTGGTCTCAAAACGAATCAAAAAAACTTTCAGGTGTTGACCTTTTGGCCTATACCAGCCGTCTTGTCGGAGCCAACCCTGACCTAGTCGTTTGGGGCGGGGGGAACAGCTCCATCAAGTGCATCGAACCGGACCACAAGGGCCAGAAAATCCATGTGATGTACATCAAGGGTTCGGGTTCTGACATGCGGACCATCGAAAAGAAACATTTCACCCGTTTGAGGCTCCAAGACCTGCTTCTTTTGAAAAAACGCGAGACTATGACCGACGAGGAAATGGTGGAATACCTGGGACAGGCCATGATGGGCGGCAACCAGCCCCGGCCCTCCATTGAGACCCTCCTCCACGCTTTTGTTCCCCACGACCATGTTTATCATTCCCATGCGGATGCCATTACCTCTTTGACCGATACTCCCGGCAGTAAAAATTTGATCGCCAAGCTTTTCGGTGATGAGTTGTTCTTGATCCCTTATACCCGCCCCGGTTTTACACTTTCCAAATGGGTGGCGGCGGTCGCGCAAAGCCGGTTGGGCCTCAAAGGGGTCATTCTGGACAAACATGGACTTATCACCTGGGGTTCGACGGCCAAGGAAGCCTATGAAAGAACTATTGGATTCTGCACCAGAGCCGAGAAGTTCATCCTATCCGCCAAAAAGAAAAGGCCGGCACCATTGGACAGGGTAACGGTGAAAAGTATTTCTACCACCGAACGGCAAAACCAAATAGCGTCGCTTCTTCCAATTGTTCGGGGAGTAGTCAGTGAAAGCCAAAGAATGATCCTGCTTTGGGACGATTCTCAGGAGGTTTTGGACTTCATCGGGCGGCCTAGTGCTGCCAAAGCCTCCCAATTGGGGCCCATGACGCCGGACCATTTGATGCACATCAAACCGAAACCCCTATTCATCTCTAAGCCCTCCTCAGACCCCGTGAAATTGGCAAAACAACTGGAAAAAGGACTCCTTCTATATAAGAAGAACTACATCCGCTATTTTGAACGATACAAGGAGGGTTCGTTGACCCAGTTGGACCCTTATCCCCGGATTATTCTGATTCCTGGATTAGGAATGTTGACCACCGGTAAGAACTGGCAGGCCGCCAAGATCGTTCAAGACCTTTATCACCATAATCTTCGGGTTATTCAAAATGCCTCTGCCATCAGCCGATTTCAAGCCATCAGTGAAAAGGAGATACACAGGTTCGAATATTGGCCCTTGGAAAATTACAAACTCACTCTTGCTCCTAAAGAAAAGGAGTTTTCCAGGCGAATTGTCCTGGTGACGGGCGGAGCCAGTGGAATTGGCCGGGCAACCGCTTTCGCCTTCGCGCGGGAAGGGGCCCAGGTTCTAGTGACGGACGTGAATGGCAAGGCGGCAAAGGAAGCCGCCTTTGCCATCTGCCAGAAGTATGGGGATCATTCGGCCGAAGGGCTTGGAATGGACGTGGGAGATGAAAAAAGCGTTCAAACGGGCTTTCGAAAATGCGTTCTGGCTTTTGGGGGATTGGACATCGTTTTTTCCAACGCGGGCATCGCTAAAAGTTCACCTATCAAGGACCTATCCCTTC
>Ga0070741_10011855_pt1 | contig 15946 bp, 16 predicted proteins | sample Coa_R1_4_FD_66440 | JGI IMG/M metagenome (GOLD analysis project Ga0070741, IMG submission 66440) | Surface soil microbial communities from Centralia Pennsylvania, which are recovering from an underground coalmine fire - Coalmine... | ecosystem: Environmental > Terrestrial > Soil > Unclassified ...
GAGGCGCATCCGTTCGCCAGCGTTCCGACCCAATCGGTCGATGTCGATATCGTCACCCCAGACGAGCTCGAGAAAAAGGCCGAGCCCGCACCTTCGCCCACGCCACAACTGCCGACCGATCTGAGCGCGCTGACCAAGCCAGCGGAAACGCCACCGCCCGCCGCGCAACCCGCAGGCGCGCCGCCGCGGCAGGCGGCGCGTCAGGGTCGCAAGGAGGCGGCCGTCGCAAAGCCCGAGCCGTCGACGGCGCAGCCGCAGCCGCAAGCCCAGGCCGCGGCCGCGCAGCCCGGTCCGGCACCGGCACCCACGCCATCTTCGTCGGTCGGATACGTGCCGCCCGAGCCGGACATCACCGTCAAATACAACGTCATGCTCGGGCTCCCCGAAGCGCTGCCGCCGTCCGTATTGTCGGCAGATGCGGGCGACGGGAAGGGCGACGGCGGCGATGCCGCGACCAGGGCCGATGTCGGCTCGGATATGGTGACGGCGTTTCGCGGCCGTATCAGGCAATGCTCGAAGCTGCCGGCTTCGCTCTCGCCATCGGATGATCTGATGATCAAATTGCGGATCCTGATGACGCCGGACGGCCGGCTCGCCGCCGAACCCATGGTGAAGGAGGGAACCGCCTCCTTGAAAGCTGTCGATCTCAAGAACAGCGCCGTTGCGGCGCTCTCCGCCTGCCAGCCCTACACCATGCTGCCGCGCGAGAAGTACCAGGAATGGAAGGTCATCGACGTGACCTTCACGCCGCGCGATTTCAATTCCTAGCGCATGATCCGGAAAAGCGTGCAGCGGTTTTCCGAAAAGATCATGCGCAAAACAAGAATCTAGCTTCCCATCGCTCGCCATGCATTGGAGGCGAATTGCCGCCGCCAGGTCACGACCACGACCAGCGCCGTGGTGAAGAACAGCACCCATGGGCTGACGAACCAGCCGAGATAGCCGAGCGCAAAGAAGAACGCGCGCTGGCCGCGGTTGAAATGCCGGCCCGCCGACTCGAACAGGCGCGCGGTGCGCAGCACGTGCGCCTCGGCTTCAGCCGTATCGCGCTCGGAGGTCAGCGGCATCGCGCCGACCATGATCGCGACATAGTTGAACAACCGGTAGGACCAGGCGAATTTGAAGAAGGCGTAGACGAAGATCAGGATCAGCCCGACGCATTTCATCTCCCACAGCGCCGGCGACGGGCTGATGTCGACCGGCAGTTTGCTCAGCACCGCGAGCGCGTCGTTGGTGGCGCGCAGCAGCGCGAGCCCGCCGCCGATCGCAAGCAGGCTGGTTGAGGCGAAGAAGGCCGTGCCGGTCTGCAGCGAGATCACCACCTGCATGTCGACCATCCGCGCCTCGCGATCGAGCAGGCGGCGGGCCCAGACCTCGCGGTAGACGTTCATCCGCGACGACAGGCTGTTGCGCCCGTAGGCGGTGTGCTCCAGCGTGAAGCCGTAGGTGACCCACTCGATCACGAAGAAGCTGACGGCCAGAATGTCGACCCAATGAGAACCCATGCTGCATCCCTTGCCGAGCGCCGGCGAAAGCTTTAGGCGTCTAGTGGAGCGGATTTGACGTTCGCCACCGTGCTCCGGCGTGTTCGCAAGCGAACGTCAAATCCAAAGCTCCACTAGTGTGGCGGTTCAGAAGTCCGCATCATCTGTGCCGCGAGTTCGTCATGCGGACTTCTGAACCAAAGCCACACTAGATCAATAAGTTGCTAGTGTCCTTCGATTCCGAAGTTCGCAAAAGTACTCGCCGCGAAATGATGCGAACTTCGGAATCGGGACACTAGAATCAATATTTTCTAGTGGTCCCTCAATTCCAACATTCGCAAAAGTGCCCGCTGCAATGGGATGCGAATGTTGGAATTGGACCACTAGCAGGATCATACGGATGCCCCCAATGACTTTGAAGCTCGTGATCGGCAACAAGAACTATTCGTCGTGGTCGATGCGGCCCTGGCTTGCACTGCGCGCCAGCAACATCCCCTTCGAGGAAATCTTCATTCCGCTCTATACCGACAATCCCGCCGACAAGGATCGCATCCTCAGCTTCACGGGTTCGGGCAAGGTGCCGTGCCTGATCGACGGCGATGTGACCGTGTGGGATTCGCTGTCGATCATCGAATATGTCGCCGAACGCTTCCCGCAAGCGAAGCTGTGGCCGGCAGACCGCGCGGCGCGGGCGCATGCGCGGTCGATCTCGGCGGAGATGCACTCCGGTTTCCTGCCGCTCCGCAACGAATGCGGCATGAACCTGCACCGGCCGATCGGCGGGGTGTCGCTCTCGGCGGATGCCCGCGCCAATATCGCCCGCATCGACCAGATCTGGAGCGAATGCCGCGCGCGGCATGGTCAGTCCGGACCGTTCCTGTTCGGCGCCTTCGGTGCGGCCGATGCGATGTTTGCACCGGTGGTGCATCGTTTCCGCACCTATGCGGTCGATGTCAGTCCGGTCGCGAAGGCCTACATGGAGACGATGCAGGCGCTGCCCGCCTTCGTTGAATGGACCAAAGCCGGACTGGCGGAGACGCTCGTCATCGAGAAGTTCGAGACGGTGTGAGCGGGAATGTGACCGTGGAGGCGGCTTGACGGCGGCCTTGGAACGCAGTCGAATCCATACGCGCTTGCGCTCGAACCACTTTGCCGAAAGAGAGGAACGTCATGGGTATTCTCGATTCACTGGAAAGTTCGGGCATCCTCGGCCAGCTTGGCGCCGCCGTGCTTCCGGCCGTGCTGGGTGAGGTGATGGGCAGCGGCGGACAGGGCGGCCTCAACGCCATCGTCGCCAAGCTGCAGCAGGCGGGCCTCGGCGATATCGCCAAGTCCTGGGTCGGGACCGGCCAGAACCTCCCGATCACAGCGGATCAGCTGAAACAGGTGCTTGGCAGCGACGTCGTTCGGCAACTCGCCGCCAAATACAACATCCCGATCGACCAGGTCGCCGAGGTGCTGGCCCACCAGCTTCCGCTGGCGGTCGACAAGGCGAGCCCGGACGGCAAACTGCCGCACGGAGCCTAAGGCGCCTGCCGCAAAAAAACCACGGTTCGGGAGGCCTGCCAATCGGCCTCCCAGCGGTAAATTCAATCTATCCGTCTGAAAGAATTGAAAAATCCGCACATTTGCCATGTCCTGATGTGACTGGCCAAAAAGCGAGTCCGCGTGCTATAGAACGGCCCGGTTTCCAGTCGGCTTCGCAGCGGGACCATGGCGCGAACCGGCGTTTCTGTGATGGAGAGGGCGTTGAAGCACAAGTATCCTGTTGGGGCGACCGTCTATTTCACGGCGAGCAACGTCTCGCGTCCGGCCGCGACCGGCACCTATGAGGTGATCCGCCAGCTTCCCTCCGAAGGTGACGACTGCCAGTATCGGATCAAGAGCTCGACCGAGGCGTTCGAGCGCGTTGCCCGCGAAAGCCAGCTCGCCGCGTCCTGACACGCGCTTTTCTTACGAGTTTGCGCGAGCGTGCCGAACCAACGGCTTGACGAAGCGGAGCCTTTCGCGTCGTCAAAAGGCCTCGTTTGCAGAACCAATCTGCTTGAGCGGATGCCTGATGGCGTCGGCTTCTACTGCTGCGTGAAGGGACCTCGCGCATGAACTGGGCTTGGCTCTCATCGCTGGAGCACATCTGGCGTTCTCCGGAATTCCCGATGTGGGCGACGCTGGCCGCCGCCGGCTTTTTCGCCCTGGTCCTGCTCATCACGCTGCTGCGTGCCGAGAAGTCGGTGGCCAACGGCGCGCTGACCGTGATCACGCTTCTGGCCGTCGGGATTGCGGTCGCCGCCACGATCCGCGGCTATGGTCCGCTCGCACGCACGACCGCCGCCTCCGTCGATCGGCATCCCGCCGTCATGGCCACGACGACGGCATTGCCGGCCCTGGCCTGCATCGATGACATCGCGGGCGATGCCGTTGCCGCGGCCTGCGAGAAGGCGGTGTTTGCATCGGCGGATTCGACCGCCGCCGCCGTCAACCACATGGCGCAGATGATCACGCGCCTGACCTCGTATGGCGACGCGACGACGGCTCAGAAAAGCATGACGCCGGAGCTGCAGGGGTTGCGCAAGGCGATCGAGCGCGACCGCTATGGCCTGGTGGCCCAGGTGTTGCTGGCGCGCGACCGCTGCACGCCAACGCAATGCCCGGCGTTCCGCTCCTTGACCGACAATCACCAGATCATCACCAACATGGACGAGCACGCCTATGACGTGCTGGTGTCCCATTACGCCGCTGCCTGGAACGCGCCGCCGCCGCCTGCGACTGCGGGGCCGGTCGCCATGCTGCCGCCGTCAATGCCGACCGGCCGGCCGACCAATGCGGACTTTCCAAGCGCCGCTTCGACCCCGCCGGTCAGCATCATGACGCCGGAGCCGGGCACGGCTCCGGGGCGGGCAGGGCCTGCCGCAGCTGCCCCGAAGGCTCCTCCGGCAGCCGCCGAAGCAAAACCGGCGGCGCCCAGGAAGCAGGCGGCCAGGAAGCCGGCTGCGCCGACCTCGATCGCCCCGGCTGCCGCTCCGGCGGGTGCCTCCAACGACGATCAATGACGGATTGCCGGCACGCGCGAAAAAGTGCGTGTAAATCCCTATTTATAGTACCGCCGATCTGAAGTCCCTGACTCACGCGGGGGTGAGATCGGGTTCAGGGACTTCAGATCGAAAGCGGTACTAAAATCATAGATTTGCTAGTGCCCATGACGTTCCGAAGTTCGTGAACGGTCGGGCGGCAACGGAACACGAACTTCGGAACGTGGGCACTAGTGCCGTTTTGGATTTGACAACGAAGTCCGAGGCCGCGAATGACTGCTTGCAGATGTTGACTGCACGCGCGACCTAAAAACCCATGCCGCTTCACCTGATCAAGCTCGCCGTCGGCTGCGATTCCGTCAAAGAACTGAAGGAATGGGTCGCCGAACGGATGAAAACCGCCAAAAAGAAGGGGCTGCCGCAGCGGCACGTCCACATCACCCGCATGACGCCGAAACGGGTCGACGACATCCTGTCCGGCGGCTCGCTCTATTGGGTGATCCGCGGCGAGGTGGCCGCACGGGAAAAGATCATCGCAATCGAGCCGTTCAGCGACAAGGACGGTATCGGGCGCTGCCGCCTGGTGATGCAGCCCAAGGTGATCGCGGTCTCGCCGCGACCGATGCGGCCATTCCAGGGCTGGCGCTATTTGACCGATGATTCGACGCCGCCGGATCTCGGCAAGGCCGCCGCCGGCACCATCGCGGCCATGCCGGAGCCGCTGCGTCGCGAGCTGCGCGACCTCGGCCTGCTCTAGACGGGTTTTCTCGACCTGGTGGTCCAATTCCAGCATTCGCACCCCATCCGGCAAGCACTTTTGCGAATGTTGGAATCAAAGGACCACTGGCAAAATATTGATTCCAGTGGAGCTTTGGATTTGACGTTCGCTTACGTAAGCTTCGGTCGACATAGTAGCGAACGTCAAATCCGCTCCACTAGACCGCGATGTTGTCGATCAGCCGGGTCTTGCCGAGCCTGGCTGCGACAAGAATACGCAGCGGGCCGCCCTCGAGTGACGTGACCGGCGCCAGGCTTTCGGCGTGACGCAGCTCGAAATAATCCAGCGCAAAACCGGCGGCCCTGATCATTTCGGCGCCCGCCGGCATCGCGCTCTCCGCGTCCTCTCCGGCGCGCAGCCGTGAGGCGCTCTCTTTCATCGCGCGGAACAATTGGCTCGCCAAGCGCCGCTCGTCATCGGAGAGGTAGACATTGCGCGATGACATCGCGAGCCCGTCGCGTTCGCGCACCGTCTTCGATCCGATCACCTTGACGCCGAGATCGAGATCGGCCGCCATGCGCGTTACCACCCGAAGTTGCTGGTAATCCTTTTCGCCGAAGATTGCGAAATCCGGCCGCACCTGCGTGAAAAGCTTGCCGACGACAGTCGCGACCCCGCCAAAGAAATGCGGGCGAAAACGATCCTCCAAACCTGCGGTTGCCGGGCCTTCCGGCACGATGCGGGTGGCGAAGCCGTCCGGATACATGACCTTGACGTCGGGGTTCCAGACCAGATCGACCGCTTCGGCCGACAGCTTCGCCATGTCGGATTTCCACGTGCGCGGATAGGACGAGAAGTCTTCCGTCGGCGCAAATTGCGCCGGGTTGACGAAGATCGAAACGACCACCTTCGCCGCGCGCCGCTTTGCCAGCCGCACCAGCGACACGTGCCCGTCGTGGAGCGCACCCATGGTCGGCACCAATGCGACCGTCGCCTTTCTGGCGCGAAAGCCGTCGATGGTTCTCCGCAGCGCTGGCACGGTGCGGGCGACGATGGGACTGCGGGGCATCGGCATCAATCAGTTGGGGATGGCGGTCAACGGCTTTGCCGCGTGACGATAGAATCCGACATTATCAAGCCCGTCGCTCCGCCGCCAAGCGCGGGAGCTGAGCCTCGCAGCCGGCGGCGGCGCGCGCTAGTGCCCACTTTCCGAAGTTCGTGCTCCATTGCCGCGCTACCGTTCACGAACCTCGGAAAGTCATGGGCACTGGCAAATCCATGATTCTAGTGCCGCTTTCGATCTGAAGTCCCTGAACCCAATCTTGCCGCGAGTGAGTCAGGGACTTCAGATCGGCGGCACTAGCGCGGCCTTGCAAAGATCGGCAAAGATTGTGGGATTGATCACAGACCGCGCGTTGCGAGTAGGCATTCATGATTAAGCAACACCGGCCATGATTTGATATGGCGGCGCGCATTTGACTTGACCGGGGCCGCGCGTGACTTGAAGATATCCACAGGGGTTGAGCGATGCTGGTGCAGACGAGTCAAGGACAGTCCGGATCGGCCCACGTGGTCGTCCTGGGCAACGAGAAAGGCGGGTCGGGCAAGTCCACGACCGCCCTGCACATCGCCGTCGCCCTGATGAAAGCCGGCCAGCGCGTCGCCACCATCGACCTCGATTGCCGCCAGCAAAGCTTCACCCGCTACATCAACAATCGCGCCGCCTGGGCCCGCCGCACCGGGCTCAACCTCGAAATCCCGGTGCACCGGCTGATCAAGCTCGGCGAGACCATGCAGATCGCCGATAACGAGAACTCCGAGTTCCAGCAGTTCATGGATGCCGTCAGCGAGGTCGAACGCACCTTCGACTTCATCGTGATCGATACCCCCGGAACCGACAGCTATCTGATGCGTCTGGCGCACTCGATGGCCGATACGCTGGTCACCCCGATCAACGACAGCTTCCTGGATTTCGATGTGCTGGGGACCGTCGATCCGCAGACCTACGCGGTGACCGGCGAGAGCCATTACGCGGAGATGGTGCGCGATACCCGCCGCAAGCGCCGCCAGCTCGACGGCGCCACCACCGACTGGATCGTGGTGCGCAACCGCCTGTCGATGATCGGCTCGCGCAACAAGCAGCTTGTCGCCGATGGCCTGAACGAGTTGTCGTTCCGCCTCGGCTTCCGTTCGGTGGACGGCTTCGCCGAACGCGTCGTCTATCGCGAGTTCTTCCCACGCGGGCTGACCGCGCTCGATGACATCGACGAAGCCACACTCGGGACCCGGCCGAATCTCGGCCATGTCACCGCCCGGGAAGAGGTGACCACGCTGTTGCGCCAGCTCAAGCTGCCGCTGGACGAGCGCGGCCGGCGCCGCGCGGCAAACCGGGTCGAATGGTTCAACCAGATCGACAAGCCCCTCGAAGTCCACGACATTCTCGGCGCCTGAGCCCGCGACTGCGCGAGAACGTGCTTCGGCCACGATTTTACCCGGCCTTTACCCCGAAATTGAACCCTCCCTTCAGTGGTGGCGTCCCACTGTTGCGGCCGGGCGCGATATCCGTGGATTTGCGGGGTTGCGCAAGGAGTAGCTGCATCGCACAACGTTGAGGCGGTGTGTTCACAATTTTTGGACTTCCGGTCAAACCGCCGTGACGTATATTAGGGCAACGAACAACATTCAGAGAGCCCCGACCTGCAAAAGGGGCCTCCAGGGATCGCCATGAAACGTGGAATTGCGGTTCTGCTGTCGGTCGGCGCTCTGATGATCGTCGGCTATTTCACGGCCAGCAAATGGGCGATCCATCATCAATCGATCACGTTCTATGATCCCGAACGCGACAACCGCCCGGTCGCCGTCGACATCGCCGTCCGCCGCGACAGGGAGATGCAGGCTGACGCCGGCATGCTGAAGCTGCCGGTCGCGATCCTCAATCACGGCAACACCGTCAAGAACACCGAATATTCGTTCCTCGCAAACCTGATGGCCGCGCGCGGCTATATCGTGATCAGCATCCAGCACGATTTGCCGACCGACGCGCCGATGGTGACTAAGGTCGGCGAGATCTATGTCGGTCGCCTGAGCCAGATCCAGCGCGGCGTGGCCAATATCAAATTCGCGGTCAAGGAAATGCGGGAGGTGGAGCCCAACGCGGATTATGACCATCTCACCGTCGTCGGGCATTCCATGGGCGGCGACATCACCATGTACTTCGCCAAGCAATATCCCGACGTGGTCAGGAAGGTCGTCACGCTCGACAATCTGCGTGTGCCCTTCATCACCAGCGGCAAATTCAAGATTCTCTCCTTCCGCTCCAAGGACCCGCAGTTCAAGACCGATCCGGGCGTGATTCCGAGCGCGGAGGAGTGCGCAAAGGACGGCATCACCGTGGTCAACACCGGGTTCCAGCACAACGACATGCGAGACACCGGATCGGAAGAGGCCAAGACATCGATCCAGGGCATGCTGGACAAGTTCCTCGACGCCACCGACAACTCCGATCTCGCGCCGGTCGAGGTGAAGACGCAGAACAATATCGTCGATCCCGGACCCGTTCCCGTTTATGTCCCGACCGCAAAGGACGCGGGGCAAAAGAAGGCCCTGACGCACTAGGTATCGGCCGCGTGCAAGTTTTGGTAGCGTGCGCCGATGTCGCGCGAACCCTCAAAATCCGTTTCCGGTGACGTCGCTGCTTCGAAGGATGCGGCGAAGTCGCGGACTTTGCCCGAAAGCAAGGCTTCGACATCCGACGACATCGCCGCCTTCGTCGCCAAGGCGCGCGCGATGTCGCCGCATGCCCAAGGCGGCCGTGGCCGCTTGATCTTCGCGCTCGACGCCACCATGAGCCGCCAGCCGACCTGGGATATGGCCTGCGCGCTGCAGGCCGACATGTTCCGCGAGGCCGCCTCGCTGGGCAGTCTCGACATCCGTCTGGTCTATTACCGCGGCCTCAATGAATGCCGCGCCAGCGCCTGGATTTCCGACAGCACCCAGCTCGCAAAATTGATGGGCAAGATCGATTGCCGCGGCGGCAATACGCAGATCGGCAAGGTGCTGACGGAAGCGCGTCGCGAGGCAACGTCATCGGGCGTGCGCGCGATCGTGTTCGTCGGCGACGCCATGGAAGAAAACGTCGACGAGCTCTGCGCCAAGGCCGGCGAGCTCGGCATGCTCAAGGTGCCGGCCTTCATGTTCCAGGAGGGGCACGATGCCAACGCCGAACAGGCGTTCCGCGAGATCGCCCGCCTGACGGGAGGAGCCTGGTGCAAATTCGATCCGGGCGCTGCCGCGCAACTGCGCGAGCTGTTGCGGGCAGCCGCAGCCTACGCCGCGGGTGGACGGGAAGCGCTGAAGCGGCTGTCGTCGCGCGAAAGCGGAGCGGCCAAATTGCTCGGGCAGCTGAAGTGATCCTCAAAGTGATCCCTGCCTTTTGAGCGCGCCTCCCATTATATTGGGGCCATGCCGACCCTGATCGCGGGCGCCGTCGCCGTCCTGGTGCTGTATTTGCTGCTGCAGATGTTTCGCGCGGCCAATCCGGCCGTGCTCGCGCGCGCCATCCGGATCGCGGGCGGTGTGCTGGCGCTGGCGGTCGCGGCCTTCACCGGCGCCAAGGGCGAGCTCGCGGTCGCGATCCCGATCGGGCTGTTCGGGGCAGGCCTGCTCGGCTGGTCGCCGCTGCAATCGACCGGCTTCGGCAATATCGGTGGCATCTTTTCCGGCTTCGGCTCGCAGCGCTCGGCGGGGCAGAGCTCGCAGGTCCGCTCGCCCTATCTCGACATGACGCTCGATCACGACAGCGGCGCGCTGACCGGCCGCATCCTCGCCGGACCCAATGCCGGTCGTTCGCTTGACGAGTTCGACCTCGCGCAGCTCGTCGCGATGATCCCGGCCTTCGATGCCGAAAGTGTCGCCTTACTTGAAAGCTATCTGGACCGCCGGTTTCCCGCCTGGCGTGAGAACGCGCAGGGTGATGCGGCAGGGGGGCAGCGCCGCGCGCCGCCGGGTGGCAAAATGACGTCGGAGGAGGCCTATCAGATCCTTGGCCTGCAGCCGGGCGCGGGGCGCGACGAAATCGGACGCGCCCACCGTGCGCTCATGAAGAAACTGCATCCCGACCAGGGGGGGTCGACGTACCTCGCCGCCCGGGTAAACGAGGCCAAGGATACTCTGCTTCGAACGCATAACGGCTGACTCCGGCAACGCTACAAACGCCACAAGACCGAAATTCGCTTCCTGACCCCGCGCGACGCCCGCCTTCGCCCGCCGTTGTCCGGCATGGTCGGTCCTTCCTGTCCAAAAGCTTTAACCGTAAATTCTTGACGAGAGGTTTGCGGCAATGGGGCGAGGTTCGCCGACCGGTTCACCAAAAGTTAAAGCCCGCGCCAGATAGCGCGGGCTCGTCGTCCTCTCGAACAAACCTGAACGTCAGTTGCGGACCGCCATGCAGGCGATGTCGGAGCGGCGAAGCGTCCGGCAGACCGCTTCGGCCTGATCGCGCTCGAGGCCGGCAAACCGCGCCCTGAACAGTTTGCGGTTATCCTTGGCAACGACAGGCTCAGTGAAGGAATCGGCTCTGGTGAGCAGGCCGCGCGAAGAGTTGCGCGCGGCTTCGATCCGCGCCTGCGCTTCCGCTTCGGTTTCGAGCGCGCCGACCTGGACGATCCAGCCAGTGTGAACCTTCACCGACGCGCTCGGCGGCATGGCTTGCGGCGCTTGCGCGGTGGGCTGGGCGACCGGCGCGGGCAGCGGCTGCGGGGCGGCGGACGCCACCGCAACCGGTTGCGGCGCGGGCGCTTGAGCGGCCGTTGCCGCCGGCAGGACACCAAGAACGCCATTGCCGGTACCGTGGCCCGGAGGCTGCGGCGGCATCTCGGCGCGCGCCGCCTCAAGGCGGGTGGGCTCGGACTTGACCGGTTCGGGCCGGGCGACCTCGGTGGCCTTCGCCACCACGGCGCTCGACGTCTCCGGAACAATCGGCTGCGGCGCGCTGGCAATAATCGCCGATGCGGGCTGGGACGGTCCGGCGGAGGCGAGCTTCATCGTGCCCGCCTTCACATGCACGGTCTTGACCTTGACCGGCTTCATCGGTTCCGACGAGCCCGGAACGGTGCCGATCGGCTGGGTCTGGATCACGCCCGCGGTCAGCGGCGCCGGTTCGATCTTCGGCTCGGCCTTCTGCTCAACCCTGGGCTGGGCCGGCGGTACCGCGGCGGTGGCCTGGGCGAGCGCGGCCGTCACCTTCGAGGCGGGCGGCGTGCGCATGGCGGGCGGCGTCCAGCTATCCGCCGATACCGCGGCTTCCGGCTGCGCGACCGGCGCCGGCTGCAGCTTCGGTGCGGCGTCGGCGACTTCGACCGGAGCATCGCTGTTACGCTCGGTGATCGCGGCGACCGTGCGCGTGGTTGCGGCCTTGGACAGGTTTTCGGCGAGCAGGCCACGCATGATGGCGTCGCGCGACCCGCCGCTGCGGCCGCCCATGACGACGCCGACCAGGAAGCGGTTGCCGCGATGCATCGAGGTCACCAGATTGAAGCCGGACGAGCGCGTGTAGCCGGTCTTGATGCCGTCGACACCATCGACGCTGCCGAGCAGATGATTGTGGTTTCGGATGTTCTGTCCGCGGAAGGTGAAGGATGTCGTCGAGAAGTAGCGATAGTAACGCGGGAAGCGGTCCTGGATGGCGCGGCCGAGGGTGGCCTGATCGCGCGCGGTGGTGACCTGCTCGTCGTTGGGAAGACCATTGGCGTTGCGGTAGACGGTGCGGCTCATGCCCAACGCACGTGCCTTGCGCGTCATCATCTTGGCGAACTCGTCCTCGCTGCCGCCGATCGCCTCCGCGATCACGACCGCGGCGTCGTTGGCGGATCGCGTGATCAGTCCCTTGATCGCATCTTCCACCTTGATGGTGCCGCCGGGCCGCAGGTCGAGCTTGGTGGGATCCTGGTCGGCGGCGTGTTCGGACACCGGCATTTCGGTGTCGAGTTTCATCTTGCCGGACTCCAGACGCTCAAACAGCAAGTAGAGCGTCATGATCTTGGTCAGCGACGCCGGATGGCGGAGGCCGTCCGGATCGGTGGCGGTCAGCGTAGCGCCGGAATTGCCGTCGACGACGATGGCGGAGTATCGCGGGCTGTAGCTGTCGCTGGAATCGTGGTGACGGGCGTGGCTGACGTGGTGCCGGTAATAGCGGCGCGCCTCTGCGCTGTCGGTGGTGATGGCGGCGGCGGTCAGTGCGACCAGCCCAAGGAAACCAACCCTCACCAAACGCGAATTTTCACGAAGCATGAGATCCCCGTCCCAGTTTCTGACTTGATCACCGGTTCGTGAGGCAAAATTGTGCCCAAGCCCGATGACCGTTCCCTGCACGATCCCTGCCAAACCCACCGAAGCGGGCATTCGGGATCAGGCTGCTATTCTAGCTAAGGTGTTGTTCGTAAACGGCTTTCGGCCGCATACCGGAAGGCGAAACAAGTCCGGGAATCACGTTAGGCGGCGCGAGTTTCCAAAACATTAAGAAACCATTGCCCGGACCCATCGCATTCACTTGAAATCGCTCGCCTTTGTGCGTCGCACAAGATTCTTGACATTTATTGTGCGGTGCACTATAAAGATGCGAGCCACGGAGCCGGGCGGCCCTGCTGGCACCTAGTGCCCACTTTCCGAAGTCCGCACTCCATCGCGGCAATATCTTTTCGCGGACTTCGGAAAGTTATGGGCACTAGCAAATCTGTGTTTCTAGTGCCGCTTTCGATCTGAAGTCCCTGAAGCCGATTTTGACGCGCGTGAGTCAGGGACTTCAGATCGGCGGCACCAGTCAGGGAAAGGATATCCACAATGTTCAAGGTTGAAGACATTCAGAGCTACGGCAAGGAGCAGTTCGAACAGGCGGTTTCTTGCGCCACCAGCTTCCAGAGCGGCGTCAACGCGATTGCGTCCGCTTACGGCGACTACGGCAAGAAGTCCTACGAGGACACCAAGTCCTTCATCGAGAAGCTGTCCGGCGTGAAGTCGCTGGACAAGGCGCTCGAGGCGCAGAACGAGTTCGCCAAGACCGCTTACGAGACCTTCGTCGCGGATTCGCAGAAGATCGCCGGCCTCTATGGCGACCTCGCCAAGCAGGCGTTCAAGCCTCTCGAAGGTATCGTCGCGAAGTTTTCGCCGGCCTCCGCGGCCTGATCGCGCGGGTCTGCCTGCACGAAATGAAAAGCCCGGCTCTTTGGCCGGGCTTTTTCTTTTCCTGAAGCGTCGTAGCGGTCTATCTCGCCACCCGCAGCTTCGCGATGTCGGTGCCGATCTGCGAGAACGCGGTAGCGATCTGGCTCGGCTGCGTCAGCATGAAGAAGTTGCTCGGGTTGCTGGCGCAGGCCGGCAGCACGGCCGACTGCCCGGCGCCGTCGGTATCGATCTGCACCGTGTAGATCGTCACGCCGCTGGCCTTGATGTTGCTGCACAGCGCGGTCATGCGCGCATCGACTTGCGAGCTCTGGCTGGAATAGTCGCCGTACCAGCGGTCGCCGGTGTTCAGACCGTCGGTGAACAGGATGACGATGTGCTGATACTGCTTGGTCGAATCCTCGGCCGGTGCATTCAGCGGTGACTGCTGCAGCAGCGACAGCCAGCCCCACAGCAGGCCGATGGTCTGGTTGGTGGCGCCGCCGGGCGACATCGCGTTGATGGTGTTGTTGACGGCGGTCCAGTTGGTGGTCAGCGGCGTGACCTGCGCCGCGGGACAGTTCTGGTCCTGGTCGGCGGGGAAATTGGTGGTCGTCGACGACGGCGCCGTCGAGAGTGTGTCGTAACCCTGGTCGCGATCGGTGACGCAGCCGTTCCACTGCGAATGGCTCGGCGAGCCCATCGTGTGATTCCAGTTATAGCCATGGCCGAGGCACTGCGCCTTGGTGTTCCAGTAGCCCTGGTCGCACCAGGTGTCATAGGGCGTGAACGGGTTCGAATAGTTGTTGGGGTCCCAAAGGTCCCAGCGCAGCCAGCTTGCACCCACGTTCGTTGTGCCGACATTGACGTCGATCTCGAACGGAACCACGGAGATGTAGACGTCGCCGGGGTTCACGACGAGGTTGGAGAGCTGGGTGACGAGATTCTTCGCCGCGGTCTTCAGGTTGCCGATCTTGTTGTAGTCGGCCATCGATCCCGTGGTGTCGAGCACCAGCGCGACGCGGAGCAGGTTCGTTCCCCAGGTCGAGGTCGAGGTCGCGCTGTAGCCCATGGTCGGGAATCCCGCGACCCTCATGAAAACGGTGACGATCGAGCCGGAGCCGTTGACCTGAACCGTGTTGCCGGTCGAACCGCTGCCCGGCGTGTAGGTTGCGGCGATCGAGACCCCCTGCGCATCCTTGTTGGTGTAGAGTGCGGTGAAGTAGCTGACCGCCTTGGTGGAGATCTGCGACTGCGTGATGGTGCCGGTCGACAGATCCTTCGACAGCATCAGCGAGGTCGAATCGAGCGCGGCCTGCATCGCGCTGCGGGCGTTGGCGGCGCGGCTGTAGTCGATGGCGGCGCCGACAAAGCCAAGCAGCGGCAACAGCGCGATGGCAAACGTCACCGCGATATTTCCTTCCCGAGCCGCGGCGAAGCGATGCACGGTGAGGTTGAGACGGCGGGTAATCGACGGACCAGACATGGCGGTCACCGGACGGACGAGGGCGCTATGTCGTCCTTTCGGGCAATCTGGCTGAACAGCTGGTAAAGCCGTCCGCAGAAAACTGCCTCAATAGCGCGCTAAATCGCCACCCCCCGGTCAAATCCCAACCACCCTCAACAACTGCTGAACGACCCTCCCGCCTGCTTTGTCAAAACCGTCGGAATTGATTAACCTTGCGCCGATCGCCGGGCTCGGGAATCGGACCGTTTCGGGCGCGTCGGCACCTTGCTCGGCGTGCTTGAACAGGTCCGGGACCTGACCCATATCTGTCCGGAACGGCCGCCAACGCGGCCGGACTGGCCGGAAGAGGCGATCTGGACGATGGGAAGCCGTGACGGCTCCGGGTAAGGGATCCCAGGGCCGCCCTCCGGTTTCTCATGGGGATATTGAGCGCCTGTGCCATGTCGCAACGAACTCTGAATCTTGAGCCGTCAGCGGCCGATGCATCCTTCCGCCCCCTGATGGGCAATGACGAGAACCGGTCGAACGGTCCGAGCGGTCCCGCCACCTCCGTCATCACCAAGGTCAAGCCGAAGACCAAGCGGCCGAATCTCTATCGCGTTCTGATCCTGAACGACGACTACACGCCGATGGAGTTCGTGGTTCACGTACTGGAGAAATTCTTCCAGAAGGACGTGGAGTCGGCGACCAAGATCATGCTCCATGTCCACCATCACGGAATCGGCGAGTGCGGCGTGTTCACCTATGAGATCGCCGAGACCAAGGTCACGCAGGTGATGGATTTCGCGCGCAAGCACCAGCATCCCCTGCAATGCGTGATGGAAAAGAAGTAGCCTCCGCCAAAAAGTAACACCCCGCCGCAAAAATACGGACGCGCGCGCCGGGGCGGCCCAAAAGGGAACGGCTTTTGCATCGGAAATTGCGGTGCCGCGGCCGCTCGATTCCAGGAACCCTTTTGTCGCGACCGGGTATAACTATATGTGACGAAGGTTATTGTTGCACCACGGCGCAACGACGATCATGATGGCTTGGGGGCCATAGAGGACGCGAATGCCGACTTTTTCTCAGAGCCTTGAACAATCCCTGCATCGCG
>Ga0070741_10011856_pt1 | contig 15945 bp, 12 predicted proteins | sample Coa_R1_4_FD_66440 | JGI IMG/M metagenome (GOLD analysis project Ga0070741, IMG submission 66440) | Surface soil microbial communities from Centralia Pennsylvania, which are recovering from an underground coalmine fire - Coalmine... | ecosystem: Environmental > Terrestrial > Soil > Unclassified ...
GCGTGCCACCCCGCTCACCTCGACGTTCTCGAGCACGCTCAGGTCGCCGAAGGAGCGCGAGCCCTGGAACGTGCGGACCACGCCCCGCCGGGCGAGCTCGTGCGGCCCGAGCGACGTCACCTCCTCGCCATCGAGGGTGAAGCGACCGGAATCGGCGCGCTGGAAGCCGCTCAGCACGTTGACGAGCGTGGTCTTGCCCGCCCCGTTGGGGCCGATGAGGCCCACGATCTCCCCGCGCCGCAGCTCGAGATCCACGCCGTCGACGGCCCGCACGCCCTCGAACTGCACGCCGATGCCCTCGGCGCGGAGCCCCGCCGGCCGGGCGCCGGGGTGCGGGCCGCTCGCGGCCCGCACCCCGGCGCTCTCGGTGTGGCTCAGGGTCACCTCGGCTCCGTCCGCGCCGCGCTCGCCGTCAGCTCCCCTTCGGGACCGGCACCTGCTTCGGCGTCCACTCGCTCATGTAGGTGGTCTTGCCGCCCTGGATCTGCATCAGGCGGAGCGTCCGCTTGAGCGTGATGTGGTACTGGGGGGTGAACGTGGTCGGCAGCAGGAGCTGCTCGTTGTCGAACCCCTCCAGCTGCTTCTGGAGCGCCGCCCCGTCGGTCGAGCCACCCGCGCCCTCGACCGCCTTCGCGATGGCCTGGACCATGGCGTAGCCGGTCAGGAAGGCCGAGGTATCGGGGAGCTTGCCCGTCTTCTGCCGGTAGCGATTCACGAGCTCGTTCACCTTGGGGTCGGGGTCGTCGCCGTAGATCGAGGCGTAGGTGGCGTAGTAGACGTCGCTCAGGTTCGGGACGCCGCCCTTCCAGTAGTCGCCGTCCACGTCCTCGTCGGCAAGGATCGGCACGTCGATCCCGGCAGCGCGGAGCTGCTTGATCGCCGCGGCCTCGCCCGGCATGTACGAGGCGAGGTAGATCGCCTGCGGCGATGCCGACCTGATCGCGTCGATCTGCGAGGCGATCGACTGGTCGCCCTGCTTGAACGTCTCCTGCTGCACGGTGCCGCCGAGCTGCTCGAAGCGGGTCGCGAACCCGTAGGCGCTCTGCTTGTCGAACTCGATCGTGTCGTCGAGCAGGACGACAGCCTTGCGGATCCCCTTCTTCTCGTATGCCCACTCGGCCATCGAGGCCCCCTCGGCCGGCGCGGCGGTCGCCTCGGTGAACGCGAGCGGGCCGATCCCCGTCGGCCCGAAGGCCGTGGATGCGGCGCAGGTCGAGAACGCGAGCACGCCCTGGTTGCCGGCGACGATCGCGGCCGGCGAGCCCTGGTCGAAGTCGCAGCTCGTGACCACGATGTCGGCGCCATCGTTGAGCACCTGCGTGGCCGCATCGCCGGAGAGCTCGGCCTTCGACTTCGTATTGGCGGTCACCGTCTTGAAGGTCCGGCCGTCGGCGCCGCCCTCGGCGTTGATGTCCTGGATCGCGAAGTCGGCGGCGATCTTCGCGGGAACGTCGAACGGCTGCATGAAGCCGGTCTCGCCGATCGCGAACCCGAGCGTGATCGGCCCCTTGTCGCTGGCTCCCGAGCTGCCCCCGGTTCCCGAGCCGCACGCAGCCAGCCCGAGCGCGAGGGCGACAGCCCCTGCGCAAGTCAACAGTCGTCTCATGGCGACTCTCCTCTCGTTGGCGAGCCAGTCGGCCCGTTCGCCTTCACCTCCCGCTCGGCGCGCAGTTGCGCGCGCCGGGCACGTGTCGCATCGGCGTCGACGAGAACGGACTCGTCCTCGACGTCACCGGTCAAGACCACCCCGTAGTCGGCCTCCGCGCGCTCGCGCGAGACCCAGCCCTCGAGCACGTCGGCCCTGACGCGCTCGGGGTCGCGGTCGAGGGGATCGCCGTAGCCGCCGCCGCCTGCCTCGCGGCCGCGCACCCACTCGCCGGGCCGGAGCGTCACGTCACCGATCGGCTCGAGCGCAACCTCGCTGCCGTCGGCTCCGATCCTGGCCGCCTCGGCGAGCGAGCCGGGCCGACCCCCGAGGACGCCGCGGGCCGGGTTGATCGCGAAGTCGGCGAAGTAGAACGCCTGCATCTCGCCCCGCGTGGGCCCGTAGACGATCTCGCTCGCCGGCCCGCCCCGGTTCCGCCCCGCTCCGCCCGTGTCGGCGAGCAGCCGGTAGCTGCGGAAGCGGATCGGGTACTTCTGCTCCAGCACCTCGAGGCTGTCGATGTAGATGGTCTTCGCGCAATCCGGCATCGCGTAGGTGACCCAGCCGTCCACGCTCGGCGCGCCCGGCCCGCCGTTGTTCCCGCTCACGAGCTGGTTGACGTAGGGGCCGCGCCGGGGGTCGTTGCCGGAGAAGACGGCGTATCCGACCCCCATCGCGCCGGCCCCTTCGGCGAGGCCGTAGCCGTCGCCAAGCTGAGCGAACGCCGCCTGCACCGGGTTTATGAGGCGGTTGAGGACATTGGTCGTGGCAAGCGACGCGGAGTGCGGAAAGACGAGGCCGCCGACCGCGCTGCCCTCACGGATCAGCACGTCGATGCGCCGGAAGCTCCCCGCGTTGTGGGGCAAGTCGCCGTCGAGGCAGTTGAAGACCCCGATCAGGGCGCCCGCGATCGCGGTCGCGCGCGAGAGGTTGATGCCCGCGTCCACGCAGTCCACGTTGTCGCGGAGGTCGACCTCGATCCGCCGGCTCTCGGGATCGATCTCGATCGCCGCCCGGACGGGCACGCCCTCGGGCAGGCCGGGCATCGGATCGTGCGCGGAGCGGGCCGTGAGCCGCGCCGCCGGGAGCTTGGCGATGGCGTCCCCCGTGCGGCGCTCCGAGTAATCGAGCCATTCGCGCGAGAAAGCCCGCACCGTGTCGATCCCGTAGCGGCCGATCAGCTCGTGGATGCGGCGCTCGCCGATCCGCGCGGCCCCGATCGACGCCAGGTAGTCGCCGTACCACATCTCGGGCACGCGGATCCGGCGCCGGCACATCCGCACGATGTCGTCGATGTCCTCGTAGCCACGCTGAATCCGCACGCAGGGGAAGTTGAGGCCGCCCTCCTCGTAGAGGTCGCGGGCGTAGGGCATGTAGGTGCTCGGGTCGGCGTTTCCGACGTCCGCCTGGTGCGCCTTGGCGCAGGCCGTGAACACGTGCTCGCCCTCCCAGAAGACGGGCACGAGGATCGTGACGTCGGCCGTGTGGGTGTTGCCCAGGTAGGGGTCGTTGTGGATGAAGGCGTCGCCCTCGGCCAGGTCGTGCCCGTGCAGATCGCGCATCGAGGCCGTCTGGAGGCCGGCGCCGAGCACGTGGACCTGCAGCCCCTCGGCGGCGGCGAGCAGCTCGTCGGCGGCGGTCACGATCGAGCAGGAGAAGTCGCGCGCCATGTTGAGCACCGCCGAGCGGCCGGTGCGGAAGAGGGTGTTGGTCATCTCCCTGACGATCGACTCGAAGCGGTTCGCCAGCACGGCGAGGAGCACCGGGTCGAGCTCCGCCGACGGAGCGCGGGCGTCGCTTGGCGCCGTCGCCCTCATGCCGCCTCCAGCAGGTAGTTGCCGAGCCCGGTCACGGTGAGGGTCACGCCCGGCGGCACGACCACGGTGGTGGTCGGCTCGGCGATCAGGCCGGGGCCCTCGAGCCGGAACCCCGGCGGCAGCGTTCCGCCCTCGTAGACCGGGCAGGCGACGGGGCCGCTCTCGAAGTGGGCGCTGCGCTCCCCGAGCTGCCTGGGCACCGAGCCGGGAGGCGGCGCCATGCCCGCCAGCGATGGCTTCGCCGGCGAGACGGCGAGGCGTCCCTTCCAGTAGGTGGCCTCGATGAGCTGGCCCGGCTCCGAGACCGCGAACACGCGCTCGTGCTCGCGGTGAAAGGCTTCCACCAGCTCATCGAGCTGCTCGCGACTGGCGATGCGCTCGCCCGCAAGCGGGATCTCGAGGTCCCAGACCTGGTGGGCGTAGCGCGCCTCGACGAAGCGCTCGATGGCCATGGCTTCGCCGTTCGCGCCCGCCAGCCGGGCGCCGACCCGCTCGAGCTCGGCGTCGACCTCGTCCAGCGCCGCTCCCACGGCGGCGAACGCGAAGGTCGCCGAGTCCGTGAAGAGGCTCCGCCCCGCCTCGGCCGTGATGTCCGCCTGCTGGCCGCCGAACGCCGAAAGCGCGCCCGCGCTCCGGGGCAGGAGCACGCGCCGGCAGCCGAGCTCGCGCGCTATCGCCGCGATGCCGAGCCCCGCCGCGCCACCGCCGGCGACGATCGCCGCCTCACGTGGGTCGACGCCCTGGTTGATCGTGATCTCCTTGATCGCCGAGACCATGTGCTCGTTCGCGACCGTCATCACGGCGAGCGCCGCCTCCTCCGCCTCGCCGAGACCCCGGAGCGTCGAGATCGCCCGCCGCGCCGCGTCGAGATCGAGCCGCATCGCCCCGCCGAGGAACCGCTCCGGGTCCAGGTAGCCGAGCACCGCCGCTGCGTCGGTAACCGTCGGCTCGAGCCCGCCGCGCCCGTAGCAGGCCGGGCCCGGGCTGGCGCCCGCGCTGCGCGGCCCGACGCGAAGCAGCCCGCCGCTGTCGATCCAGGCGATCGATCCTCCGCCGGCGCCGATCGAGCGCACGTCGACCGACGAGAGCCCCGTCATGTGCCCCTCGAACGGCTCGCCGAGCCAGGTCTCCCGCGTCGTGACCACGGTCCCGTCGCGGATGAGGCTCACGTCGAAGCTCGTGCCGCCGGTGTCGCAGACCACCACGTCGCTCTCGTCGAGCTCGGCCCCGGCGTACGCGCGCCCCGCGATCGGCCCCAGCGAGGGCCCCGAGCGCACGGCGTAGATCGGGGCGTCGGCGAGATCCTCGATCGGCATCACCCCGCCGAGCGAGTTGGCCGCCAAGAGCTCGCCCGCGAAGCCGAGCGCGCGCAGCTCCGACGCCACCTCTTTCAGGTGACGCTGCATGAGCGGCTTGAGCGAGGCGTCGATCGCCGCGCAGGAGGTGCGCCGGTACTCCCTCATCACCGGGTTGAGCTGGTGCGAGAGCGTGTACGGCACGCCGGGGAGCTCTTCCTCGATGATCCGCCCGAGGGCGAGCTCGTGCGCGGGGTTGGCGATCGACCAGAGCAGGCTGACCGCCACCGCCTCGACGCCCCGCCGCGCCAGCGCCGCGACCACATCCCGTGCCGCCTCCGAGTCGAGCGGCGTGACAACCTCGCCGTCGGCCCCGATGCGCTCGGGGATCTCGAACGTGAGGCGGCGCGGGATGTACGGCTCCGGGAAGGGGCGGTCGAAGTCGTAGGGATGCATGGAGCCGCCCTCGCGGCGGACGAGCACGTCCGGGAACCCCTGCGTGCAGAGCAGCGCCGTCCGTGCCGTCTTGCCCTCGAGGACCGCGTTCGTCGCCTGGGTGGTGGCGTAGACGAAGAGGTCCGTCCTTGCGAGCACCTGCTCCGCGTCGAGCCCGAGCTGCCCCGCCGCGGCGTCGATGCCGGCCCGCAACCCGTCCACGAGCCGCTCCGGCGTCGTCAGGGCCTTGCCGATCGCGATCGAACCGCCACCGGCGAGGACGACGTCGGTGAACGTGCCCCCGACGTCGCAGGTGAGCTTGAAGCGCGCCGCGGCGCCGTTGCCCGCGTCCGCGTTCATGGCCCCCGCACCGCCTCGGCAACCGCCTCGAGGGCGCCGGGGTTCTCCAGCGATGAGAGGTCACCGGGATCGCTGCCGCAGGCGATCGCGCGCACGACGCGCCGCAGGATCTTCTGCGACCGGGTCCGCGGGAGGTCGGGCACGACGAGCACGCGCTCGGGCCGAAACGGCTTTCCCAGGGCCAGGGCCACCGCATCGGCGAGCTCGCCGGCGTCGAGCTCGGCCCCCGCCGCGGGCACCGCGAAGCACCACATCGCCTGCCCCTTGACCGGGTGGGGGACGGCGACCGCGGCCGCCTCGCTCACCCCGGGCAAGGCCGTCAGCGCGGCTTCGGCCTCGGCCGGCCCGATCCGCTGCCCGGCGATGTTGAGCGTGTCGTCGGAGCGCCCGTGCAGGAACCACTGCCCGCGCTCGTCGTAGCTGGCCCAGTCGCCGTGCACCCACACGCCGGGAAAGCGCGACCAGTAGGTCTCGATGAAGCGCGCCTCATCCCGCCACAGCCCCTTCGTCATCCCGGGCCAGGGCGCTCGGCAGACCAGCTCCCCGACCTCGCCGGGGCCGGCGGGCGTTCCGTCCTCCCGGTACACGGCGACGTCCATCCCTAGCGCCGGCCCGCCCAGCGAGCAGGGCTCCAGCTCCTCGATCGGCGTCGGCGCCAGGAAGCAGCCCCCGACCTCGGATCCGCCCGAGATGTTGATGATCGGGCACCGGCCGCTGCCGACCTCGTCCAGCAGCCACAGGTACGAGTCGGGATCCCACGGCTCGCCCGTTGCCCCGAGGATGCGAAGCGAGGAGAGGTCGTCGCCCGCGCCGGGGCCTGCGCTGGTGGCCGCTAGCCCGCGGATCAGGCTCGGGCTCACGCCGAGGATGCTGATCCGCTCTTGCGCGACGGCCCTCCAGAGGCGATCCGGAGGCGTCGCCGGGGCTCCCTCCAGCAGGCAGACGGCTGCGCCGCGCGCCCCCGCGGCGACGATCTCCCAGGCGCCCATGATCCAGCCGATGTCGGTTACCCACAGCAGGCGGTCGTCCGGCCCGAGGTCGAGGTGGTAGGCGGCGTCCTTGGCGACGTTGACGAGCAGGCCGGCGTGGGTGAGAACCGCCCCCTTCGGCTTTCCGGTGCTGCCGCTCGTGTAGATGAGGAGCGCCGGATGGTCGGGCGCCAGGGAGGCGGTCCGCCGCGGGGCGCCGGGCCCGACCGCGAGATCCCAGTCTAGATCGCGAGCCTCCGTCCAGGGCAGCCCGGCGTGGCGCTCGCGCCGGTGCACGAGCACGTGCTCCACGAGCGGCGCCGACGCGAGGGCCTTGTCGGCGATCTGCTTCATCGCCACCACGATGCCTCGCCTGGTGAACGAATCCGCGGTCACCAGCACCCGCGCCTCGGCATCGGCGAGGCGGCGGGCCACGGCATCCGGACCGAAACCCGAGAAGATCGGCACCGCGATCGCCCCGAGCTTCCAGCACCCGTAGAGCGTTGCCGCGGTCTCGGGCGCAAGGGGCATGAAGATCCCGACCGTGTCGCCCTCGCCGATTCCGAGAGCACTCAAGGCCTCCGCCACGCCGTCGGCCGTGCTCGCCAGCTCGGCGTAGGTCAGGCGGGCGCTCGAGCCGCCCTCGGGGAGCCACGAAAGCGCCACCCGCTCCGGGTCCTCGTCGGCCCAGCGATCGAGGCACGCGTCCGCCAGGTTCAGCCGGGAGCCGGCGAACCAGCGCGGCCACGGCGGGCCATCCGGCAGCTCCAGGACGCGCTGCCAGCGTCGCTCGAAGCGGAGGTCGAGATCGTCGACGACCGCGGGCCAGAACCATTCGGCATCGCGGCTTCGCTCGCGAAGCTCGCCGAGGGTCTCGATGCCGCAGGCCCGCATGAGCCGGGTCACCTGGGCGTGCTCGGCGATGGCCTCGGTCGGCCGCCAGGCAATCCGTGCGCTTGCCGTTGCCCCTGCTGCCATCGGCTTACTCGGGCACGAAGGCCACGGCGTCGATCTCGATCCGCGCGCCGAGCAAGAGATCGGCAACCTGCACCGCCGTGCTGGCGGGCAACCGCTCGCCGAAGCGCTCCGCCCGCACGCGGCTGAAGTCGGCGTAATCGCCAAGGTCGGTCATGAAGACCCCCATGCGAACCACGTGCTCGAGGCCTCCGCCGGCCCGCTCGAGGATTCGCTCGATGGCGTCGAAGGCCGCCGCGGTCTCGGCGGCCATGCCGCCCGTGACGACCCTGCCGTCATCGCCGAAGCCCACCATGCCGGAGACGTAGATCCAGCGCCCGGGGCCCGAGGCGACCACGGCCTCGCTGAAGCTGCCGAGGTCCGATGGGCGGCGCTCGATGCTCATTTCGCTGCTCCTTTCACGCCGATCTCGGCGGCGAGGTCCTCCAGGGCCAGCCCGAGCCCGCCGATCGCCTCGTCGAGGTCGGCGTCCGTGAACGGGGTCGCCAGGGCGAACTCGCCATCCTGTCCGAAGTAGACGCCGCGGTTGATCGCGGCGAGGTGGAAGCGCCGGCTCATCGCGCGGTCGGTGGCCCCGTCAGCGCCGAGCACGTGGACGCCGAGGATCGACCCATCGCCGGAGATCTCGAGCGGCACGCCCGTTCGCGCCGATGCCTCCTCGAGCGCACCCGCCAGCCGCTCCGCCTGAGCGTCCATGCGCTCGATGCTCGCGGCCGTGAGGTGCTCCAGCGTCACGAGGCCGGCGGCGCACCCCAGGGGATTCCCGTTGAACGAGCCGCCGTGGTAGATCGCGCGCTCGTGACCGGGGTCGAAAACGGCCATCAGCTCTGCGCTCGCGGCGACGACGCCAACCGGAAGGCCACCGCCGATGAACTTGCCGAGGCACGTGATGTCGGGGCGCAGCCCGTAGCGCTCCGCGGAGCCGCCCGGCGCGAGCCGGAACATGAGGCAGTCGTCGAGGATCGTCAGGACCCCGGCGTCACGGGCGAGGTCCATGAGCCGGGCCAGGAAGCCCTCGGGTGGCGGGATCACGCGGAAGGTGAAGAGGATCGGCTCGATCACCAGCGCCGCGATCTCGCCGGGATGGGCCGCGAGGACGCGCTCGACGGATGCCAGGTCGCCGAAGTCGCCCAGGAGCGTGCGCCCCGCCAGCTCGCCGATGCCGTAAAGGCCCGCCTCGAGGTCGTCGTAGGAGCCGTGGTAGGCGCCCCGGAACTTGACGATGAGGTCGCGGCCGGTCGCATGGCGGGCGAGCTTGACTGCGAGCATCGTGGCCTCGGTCCCGGTGTTGGTGAAGCGCACCTGCTCGGCGTGAGGCAGGCGCTCACACAGGCGCTCGGCGAAAGAGATCTGGTCAATGGACGCGCCCGGCCAGGCTGTACCCCGCGCCAGCGCCTTGCGAAGCGCCTCGAGCACGGGCGGGAACGCGTGCCCGTGGATCAGGCTGAGGCCGTTGTAGGTGAAGTCGATGTAGCGATGCCCGTCGACGTCCCAGAGGTGGACCCCTTCGCCGCGCTCGAAGACGAGCGGGTACGGCTCGAAGTATCCGAACGTCCGGGTGCTGCCGGCCGGCATCACCCGCCGCGCCCTGCCCATTAGCGCCGCCGAGCGTGGCGTTCGCTCGACGTAGCGCTCCTCGATCATGGACGAGGCTGCGACCGTGCTCACGGCGCCCCCTCGGGGAAGAGCTCCGGGTGCCGGGCGAGCGTCTCCCGCGTGCGGCGGATATGCACCCGGTAGAGCTCGGCGACGTCCTCGGGGGCCCGTCGCTCCAGCGCCTCGAGGATCAGCCGGTGCTCGACGATCGAGAGCTCGAGCGTGTGGGGCATGATCGAGACCATCGCCCGGAAGCGCTCGCCTGTCTGCCAGAGGCCCTTGACGATGCTCAGGGCGCGCGGCATGCCAGCCGGTGCGAGCAGCGCCGTGTGGTACTCGCGGTCGTAGGCCAGGTAGCCGTGCGCGTCGTTCGCCTCCGCGTAGGGCTCGGACGCCTCGTTTACCCGGCGCGCCTCGGCCAGCTGCTCGTCGGTGATCCGCAGCGCAGACTGGGCGACCATCATCGGCTCGATCGCCTCGCGAAGGAGGTAGACCTCCAGAAGCTCGCGGGGGTCAAGCGGCGCGACCCTGGCGCCGACGTCGGGCTCCATGATCACGAGGCCCTCGCTGGCAAGCTGGCGGAGCGCCTCGCGGACCGGGATGCGGCTCACGCCGAGGTGCTTGGCGACGGCGTGCTGCTTGATCCGCTCGTTCGGCTGCAGGCGCCCCTCGATGATCGCCCGGCGAAGCTCGCGGGCTACGAGCTCGGCGCGAGGCTCACCCTGAGCCCGCTCTGGTTCGCGAGTTGCGGCTCTCCCCTCGATGGGCGTATGGAATCCAATCTCGCCGTAAATGGCAACCGATCTGAATTAGATTTTCCGCAATTTGCGGATAAAAGACTTTGCCACAAGAGCTAAATCGGATACCAAAATCGCCAATTGGTATCCAAAGCCGCCAGGTCGGGCGGCGTGCTCGCGAGCGGTCGCGGCTAGCTCGCGCCGCGGGCGATGCTGCCGATCGGAAAGCAGCCGGTCCGGCCGCCGTCGACGACGAGCTGGGCGCCGGTCACGTAGGAGCTCTCGTCCGAAAGCAGGAAGAGGACGGCGGCCCCGATCTCCTCGGCCCGGCCCAGGCGCCCCACCGCGACGGAGCGCTCGTTCTCCTCGCGCTCCGCCGCCGGGTCGGCCGCGACCTCGAACTCGGCGCGCAGCATCGGCGTGTCGGTGGTCCCGGGGCACACGGCGTTCACCCGGACGCCCGTGCGCGCCAGCTCGGCGGCGAGCGCGCGAGTCATGGCCAGGATCCCGCCCTTCGTCGCCGTGTACGCGACGTAGCCCGCCTGGCCGAGGAGGGCGAGCTCCGACGCCGTGTTGACCAGCGACCCGCGCCCGAGGCCGACCATGCGCCGCGTCGCCTCACGAGCCACGTTGAAGCTGCCGGTCAGGTTCGTGTGCAGAAGCCGCTGCCACTGCTCATCGGTCGTCTCCGCCATCGGCGCCACGATCGAGATGCCGGCGTTGTTGAAGACTGCGTCCACCGGCCCCAGTCGCGATGCCTCGCCGAACGCGCGGGCGACCTGATCAGGGTCACCAACATCGGCGGCGACTGCGATCGCCGGCCGCCCATGGCGAGCGCACTCCTCCGCGGCCGCGTCGAGCTCATCGCCGGGGAGCGCCACCAGGGCCACGGCGGCCCCTTCGGCGGCGAGCAGCGACGCCGTCGCGCGCCCGATCCCGGAGCTGGCGCCGGTGACGAGCGCGACCCGTTCCTCCATGCGGCCCATCCCGAGGACCCTCACCCGACGATCGCCGGCAGCCGCTCGCCGGGCTGCGCTTCGGGGTCGCCGCCCGGCATGAACTCGACGATGCCGTCGATCGAGGTCCCCATGCTCGCGTCCGCCTCCCGCTCGACGATGATCTCGAGCAGCGCCGGCACCCGGCTTCTCTCGCTCGCCTCGAACGCCCACGCGAGCCCGTCGCGGATCTCATCCGGCTCCGTGACGCGGCGCCCGAGCGCTCCCATCGCCTCCATGACCGCCACGTGATCGACGCCGCTGGCGCCGTTGGGCCCGGGGTAGGCGAGGTCGACCCCGAAGTTCATGCCGTACTGGTACTTCTCGGGTTGCCGGATCAGGCTCATGTAGGCGTTGTTGAGCATCACGAGCACGAACGGCACCCTGTACTGAACCGCGACCGCGATCTCCTCCATCAGGAACTCGAAGGAGTAGTCGCCGATGACGCCGACGATCCGGCTCTCGGGGCGGCCGAGCTTCGCCCCGATGCAGGCCGGGACCTCCCAGCCGAGCGGCCCGGCCTGGCCGCAGCACAGGTAGTGCCTGGGCCTGAACGTGAGCTGGAACTGGCCGCTCCAGATCTGGTAGAGGCCGATCGCCGTCACCACCGTGTCGTCGGGTCGCAGGAACTCGTTGAGCTCCTTGAACACTCGCGGCGGCATGATCGGCACATCGTCGTAGTCCATCCGGCGGGTCATCGTCGCGCGCAGCTCCTGCAGGCGGTCCGTCCACCCGGAGGCGAGGGCGGACGGCGCTCGGCCGGCCGCCGCCTCGAGGAGGGCCTGAAGGGCCAGCTTGGCGTCGGCCACGATCCCGAGATCCGGTGGGAACACGCGTCCGATCTGGAACGGATCGATGTCGATGTGCACGAACTTACGATCGCCGCGGTACACGTCGAGGTCGCCGGTGTGGCGCTCGGCGAAGCGGGCCCCGATGGCGAGCACGAGGTCGCTCTCCAGGAAGAGCTGGTTGGCGTGCGGCTGGCTGGTCTGGATGCCGACGATGCCCGCGTAGAGGGGATGGTCCTCGGCGATCGCCCCCTTCCCCATCAGCGTGGGGCTCACCGGGACCTGCAGGGCCTCGGCGAGCTGGACCAGCTCGCTGGAGGCGTCGGCGATGATGACACCGCCGCCCGGCATGAGCAGCGGCCGCCTGGCGGCGAGGAGCATGTCCAGCGCCCGCGCGATCGCCCCCCGGTGCGGACGGGGCCGGTCGAACTCGAGCCGCTGGTCGAGATCCGGGTCGTACTCGATGTCGCCGCCCTTCTGCACGTCGAGAGGGAGATCGATCAGGACCGGCCCCGGGCGGCCCTCGCGCGCGATCCGAAACGCCCTTCGAAAGGCCCAGGGCAGCTGAGCCGTCTCCCGCACCTGCACGGCCCACTTCGTCACCGGCCGCGCGATCTCGACGATGTCAACGGCCTGGAACGCCTCCTTGTGGAGGAGCGATGCGGGCGCCTGGCCGGTGACGCAGATGATCGGGATCGAGTCGGCCATGGCCGTGTAGAGGCCGGTGATCATGTTGGTGCCGGCTGGCCCCGACGTCCCCACGGCGACGCCGACCTCGCCGGTCACCCGCGCGTACCCGTCGGCGGCGTGGGTGCCGCCCTCCTCGTGGCGAACGCTCAGGTGCTTGATCCGAGTCGAGCGGCTGAGCGCCTTGTAGAGCGGCAGGATGGCGGCCCCGGGAACCCCCCAGACGTACTCGACCCCCTCGTCCTCGAGGACCTTGACCACGGCCTCCATGGGCGGCATGCGGGCCATCGCCCTAGCTCCCGGCCGCCGCGGCGGCCCCGGGCACGCCGGCGGCGGCGCCCGAGATCGAATGGCTGGCTAGTCCCTCGAGCACGGTGAGCAGCGCCGAGTGGTCATCGCCGCCGCGCCCCTGTGCGCGCAGGGCCTGCAGGAACTCGTCCACGAGCGCGGTCACGGGCAGGCTGACGCCGAACTCCCGCGCGGACGCCAGGGCGATGCCGAGATCCTTGTGATGGAGGTCGACCTTGAATCCGGGCGTGAAATCGTGCTCGAGGAAGTTCCGGCGCCGCACCTCCATGACGCGGTTGCCGGCAAGCCCGCCCGAGATCGCCTCCAGCATCAGCGCTGGATCCACGCCCGCCTTCGAGGCCAGGACGAGCGCTTCGCTGACCGCCTCGATCGTGAGCGCGACGACGATCTGGTTGCATGCCTTAACCACCTGCCCCGCCCCGGCCGCGCCGACGTGGACGATGGTCTGGCCCAGCACCTCGAAGATAGGGAGCGCGCGGTCGAAATCCTCCTTCGCGCCGCCCACCATGATCGACAGCGTCCCATCGCGGGCGCCCACATCGCCGCCGCTCACGGGCGCATCGAGCATCGAGCGGCCGCTGGCCGCAGCCCGCTCCGATAGCTCGCGGCTGGTCACGGGCGAGATCGTGCTCATGTCGATGAGCAGGGCGCCGCGCGGGGCCCCGCTCAGCACCCCGTCCTCGCCGCCGACGACCTCCGCCACCTGCGGCGAGTCGGGGAGCATAGTGATGATCACGTCCGCGGCCGCGGACGCCTCGGCCGGCGAGCTCGCGGCGGCAGCGCCGGCGCTCACCAGCTCGTCCACCGCCTGCCGGCTGCGGTTGTGCACCGTGAGCGGGTAGCCCGCCCGCAGGAGGTTGCGGGCCATGGGACGGCCCATGATCCCGAGCCCGATGAACGCGACCCGCTGCTTCAAACCGCTGCCCCCTGCGCGAATGCCTCGCGCGGGTCGACCGAGCCGCTCCGCAGGTGGCGTGGCAGCCAGCGCAGGCTGTCCTCGGTCGATGAGCGCGGGCGGTACTCGAGGCCGACGTGGCCGTCATAGCCGAGCTCGTGGATCGCCTCCAGCACGTAGCGGAAGTTGATCTCGCCGGTCCCCGGCTCGTGGCGATCGGGGCTGTCCGCGATCTGGATGTGGGCGATCATCGGGTGATAGCGCCGCAGGTTGGCGACCAGGTTCCCCTCCATGCGCTGCATGTGGTACGCGTCGTACTGCAGGCGCACGTTGGGGCGGCCGACGGTGCGAACGAAGTCCATCGCCTCCTCCGTCCGCGAGAGGAGGTAGGGCCCATTCTCGAACGTGTTCACGGCCTCGATCAGGATCTCGATCCCGTAAGCCTCGACCCGCCGCGCCGCCCAGCGGACGTTCTCGGCAGCGAGGCTCAACTGCTCCCCGCGCGGCAGCTCGGCGACCCGCGTCCCCACCAGCGCGTTGAGCTTGCGGCAGCGAAGCCCGCGGGCGAGCTCGACCGCGACCGGCACGTTCTCCCGGAACAGGTGGGCCCGCTCGGGATCGCTGAGCAGCCCGCGATCGCCGCCCGCCATGTCCCCGGCGTCGAAGTTGAAGAGGGCAACCTCGAGCTCGGCGTCGCGGGCGGCAGCTTCGACCGCCTCGAGCTCCTCGCCCCGGGGCCACCAGAACTCCACGGCGCCGAACCCCGCGGCGGCGGCCCGCTCGAACCGATCGAGGAAGGGCACCTCGCCGAACAGGAGCGAGAGGTTGGCGGAGAAGATCATGCCGGGAAGGATCAGACGGGATCGGACGGGCCGCCACTATAGAGAAGCGGTTCCCGGTTGGCAAGAATTGATTCTGTTATACGGAAGGCCCGCCGAGCGCCAGCTTGAGGGCGCCGGCGATCGCGCGCGCCGTCCATTCCAGGTTCGCCCGAGTCGAGGCGAGCGCCTCCTGGAGCCCGAGCGGCCGGCGAGCGATCCCGAAGATCCCGCTCACGCCGAGCCGGTAAAGATCGGCGGCCCCGTCCTCGACGGCGCCCCCGACGGCGAACACGGGAACCCCCTGGCGCGAGGCCGCCTCCGCGACGCCGGCGACCGTCTTGCCGTGGCTCGACTGGGCGTCGATCCTGCCCTCCCCGGTCAGGCATGCGAAGCTGGCCTCGAGCGCTCGATCGAAGCCGGTGAGCTCGCGCACGAGGGCCGCGCCCGAGCGAACGCGGGCGCCGCAGAAGGCCACGAACGGCGCCGCGAAGCCCCCGGCCGCGCCGAGGCGCTCGGCGCCGCGCAGGCCGAGCAGGGCTTCGAGGCGCCTGAGGCCCGCATCCAGCATCGCCACCTCCGAGGGTGTGGCCCCCTTCTGGGGGCCGAACATCGCGGCGGCGCCCCCGGGTCCGTGGAGCGGCGTGGAGACGTCGGCCGCCAGCTCGAGCCTGCCCCGCAGGCGCGGATCGAGGCCGGCGATGTCGATCCGCTCCAGCCGCGGCAGGTCGCGGCCGCGGCCGTGAAGCTCCTCGCCGCCGGCTGCGAGCAGGCGGGCGCCGAGCGCGCGCAGGGCGCCCAGGCCCCCGTCGACGGTCGCGCTTCCGCCGAGGGCTACGATCACGCGCTCGGCGCCGGCGTCGAGGGCCGCGCCAACGAGCATGCCGACGCCAGCCGAGCTCGCCCCCATCACGTCGCGGGCCTCGGGCGCCAGGCGCTGGAGCCCGGCGACCTCGGCGAGCTCGACCATCGCGCTGCGATCGGGAAAGAGCGCGATCCGTCCCTCGACCGGAGCGCCGAGCGCATCCGGCACCTGGCGGTGGACGAGGCGCGCCGGTCGCGCGCGGAGCACGACGTCCAGCGTTCCCTCGCCGCCATCGGCGAGCGGATGCTCGCGCGCCGCGAGCCCGCCGGCCCTGATCCCCCGCGCCAGCGCGCGCGCTGCCTCGTGTGCCTCGAGCGCGCCGCGGAACTTGTCGGGGCAGCAGAGGACGTAGGCCCCTTCCCCGCCGCCGCTGGGCGCAGCCGACCGGCTCTGCACCTCGCGAGCCCTCAGCGGGCCTTGCTCGCTGCCACCCTCGCCCCCCGAGCCGGCCGCTTCGCGGGATGCGTCCTTCGGCCGTGCTCACCGCCCGCGGGGCTGGCCTCGACGTAACCCAGCTCGGCGGAGCAGTCCCGTGCCTCGGAGCTCAGCAGCTCGCCGAGCTCCGAAAAGCCGATGCTGCGGAGCCGCACGGTCGGCCCGGAGACGCTGATCGCCGCCGTGGCCGTCCCGGCGTGATCCAGGATCGCCGCCGCGACGCAGCTGACGCCTTCCTCGTGCTCCTCGTTGTCGATCGCGTAGCCCCGCCGGCGCACGCGGGCGAGCTCCTCGCGAAGGTCCTCCGGCCTGGTGATCGTCTGCG
>Ga0070741_10011857_pt1 | contig 15945 bp, 15 predicted proteins | sample Coa_R1_4_FD_66440 | JGI IMG/M metagenome (GOLD analysis project Ga0070741, IMG submission 66440) | Surface soil microbial communities from Centralia Pennsylvania, which are recovering from an underground coalmine fire - Coalmine... | ecosystem: Environmental > Terrestrial > Soil > Unclassified ...
GCCGGGCTCGTGCATCGGCACCTCGCCGCGCCGCAGGGCCTCGATCCGCTCCTCGTTCACGTCCACCGCCACGATCGGATGCCCGAGCTCCGCGAAGCAGGCGGCCGTCACCAGGCCCACCCAGCCCACGCCGACAACCGCCACCGGCTCTCGCTCAGCAGCCATCCCCGGTCCCCCTGTCACTTCGCGTAGAGCCGCAGCGAGGTGGCCATCGAGAGCATCTGCTCGGGAGAGGCCGTCTCGAGGAGGTCGTTGGTCACCCAGTACGCCGCGTTCCTGGTCTTGAAGGCGACCATCTGCAGTCGGTCCCCGTCGTAGTAGAGCTGGTAGTCGCGCCCGTCGATGGTCTTCGTCGTCGTCGGGTCGCTCAGGATCGGGGCGTCCTTCCAGTCGGTGCCGGAGACGCCGAAGTACTGGTAGTAGCCGGGGCCGAACTGCGAGATCACGATCTTGTAGCCGTGGTAGACGGCGTCGCCGGGGCCGTCGATCTTGAACGAGCGCGACATTCCTCCCTGGTCCTCCCCGGGGCTGATCTCCGATCCTGGCGGGACGCGGGTCGGATAGTAGATCCCGTAGCGGGTCAGGTCGTGGTCCCAGATCTCGGCTGCGACGGGCTGCCCGGCCGAGGTCTCGTCCATCGGCGGCGGAGGCGCCGGCTCCTTCGGGGGCTTCGCCTTCCCGGCGTGCTTCGCCGGCTTCGGCTGCGAAGGCGCCGGCTTCGAAGGCGCCGGCTTCGGCGCCTCGCCGAGGAACTTGCGCACGACCACCTGGATCGCGTGCTGGCTCGCCGTCACGTACGGATCCGTCGGGCCGCCCAGCTGGGCCGGGAAGTGGATCTCGTAGATCTGCGCGTGGCGGGCGGCGAACATCAGCTTGGCCATGCTGATCAGCGTGTCCGTGCCCTGGATGTCGGAGGACGTGTACTTGGTGAAGATGTCGATCAGCTTGCGGCCCTTGCCCGAGATCGCGGAGAAGGGGCTGATCAGGCTCGAAACCGGCACCTGGGCGCGCGCCTGCTGGAGGAAGTACTGCTGTCGCGCGGCCCGCACCAAGTCGTTGTCGGTGTGCCGGTAGCGAACGTACTCGAGCGCCTTGAGCCCGCACAGCCGCTGGTAGCCCGCCTCGATGTCGATCGCCGCCACCCCCGAGTTGGGCGGGATGTAGTAGTGGCGGTCGACGTCGACGTACACGCAGCCGATCGCGTTCACCGCGTCGGCGAAGCCGAGGAAGTCCACGTTGACGATGTGGTTGATCTTCAGGCCGGTGAGCTGCTTCACCGTCTCCAGCGTGAGCTTCGGCCCGCCGACCGTGTAGGCCTCGTTGAACTTGGCCACGCCGACGCCCTTGATGTTCACCTTGAGGTCGCGCGGGATCGAGAGGAGGCGGATCGCGTTCTGGTCGGGGTCCACTCGCAGCAGGATCGTCGTGTCCGAGCGCCCGCGGTCGCCCTCGCCGCTCCGCTTGTCGGAGCCCAGGATCAGGAAGGTCTCCGGCTGGGCGTTCTCCACGGGGTCGAGCAGGCGCCCGACGTGAAGCGGGTTGAGCTCCTTGGCGATCCCGCCCACGAAGACGAGCGCGCTCACCGCGGTCGCCGCCGCCATCGAGGCGACGATGACCAGCGAGGCGACCGCGAACCGCACCCAGATCCCCAGCCGGGAGGGCGGATCCCCGACGGGCAGCGCCGCGGGACGCGGGGCCGGAGCCGGCGGCGGCACCTCGGCGGGCGGCGTCGCGGGCCGCGGTGGTACAGGTGGCGCGGCCTGCCCGGCTCCGTGCGCCGCGGCGCGCTCGCGGACGGCGGCGAGCGCCGCCTCGGCGGCCTCCTCGCGGTCGGCGAGGGCCAGCGTGTCGGCCTCCACCGTGTTCTGGCCGCTCGGCGGGGCGGGCTCGGCCTCCGGGCCGGCATCCGGGCCCGGCGCCTCTGCGTCCTCCGGCGGCTCGGCGGCCGGCTGGTCCTCGGCCTGCCGCGGCCCAGGGGCCGGCTCCTCCTCGCCCGGGGGCCCGGGGGCCGGCTCGCCCTCGGTGCGGTCGGACGCCGGCTCGCCCTCGGCGCCCAGCTCGGCGCCCAGCTCGCGCTCGATCCGCTCGAGCTCGTCGGTCAGCCCGGCGGGGCCGGGGGCCGCATCCCCCTCCTGCGACTGGCGCCCCGCCCAGGTCGCCGGCGGCGGAGCCCCGCGCTTGCCCTCCCCGTCCCTCTCGGCGCGCTCATCGCTCATCGCACGGTCAGCCTCGCTCCCCGCCGGCCGCCTCCGGCAGGGCGGAGGCGAAGTCCACCAGCGCGCGCCGGTAGCTCGCCAGCGAGGGGATCGAGACCCACTCCTCGGGCCCGTGGTGTCCGCCCCCGAGGGGCCCGAACTCCACCGCCGGGATTCCCACGCGCAGGAACGAGACGGCGTCGGAGGCCCCGTCGCGGCCGACGCTCGTGACCTCGCCCCCGTGGTGCGGGGAGGCCGCCTCGCAGAGCGCGCGCACGAAGGGCAGGCCGGGGTCCACCGAAGCAGGCGGGCGCGAGAAGTGGCGCACGATCCGGGCCCCGTCCAGATCCCCGACCTGAGCGAGGATCTCCTGCGGGTCCTGCTCGGGCAGGTAGCGGACATCCACGTCGATAACGCATCTATCGGGAACCTTGTTGAGCGCGTCGCCCCCGAGGATGCGGCCCAGGTTTATCGAGGGGCGATCGAAGAGCTCCGAGCTCTCGCTGGCAAACGGTAGCGACTCGATTGCCCGGAACACCTGGTACGCGCGGAGGATCGCGTTCTCGCCCAGCCAGGGCGTGGCGCCGTGAGCGGAGCGCCCCGCCACCTCGAGGCGCATCGCGAGAACCCCCTTGGCGGCGACGCCGACGTGCATGTCCGTGGGCTCCCCGGTGATCGCGAAGTCGCCGGTGAAGCCCGAGGCGACGAGCACGTCGCCGCCGCGCTCGACCGCTTCCTCCGACTCCTCGTCGGGAACGATGCCGAGCAGCACCCGGACCGGGGTCCTTCCGCGCAGGTCGGCGAGCGCTAGCAGCAGGCAGGCGAGCGCCCCCTTCATGTCGTAGGCGCCGCGCCCGTAGAGCCGCTCCCCCTCGACGCGCGGCTCGAACTGGCCGGGTAGGCCGGGGACGACGTCCAGATGGCCGTGAAGGAGCAGCGTCGCCGGCGCGTCGGCGGGGCCGATCTCGGCGATCGTGACCGGGAGATCGCGCACGGCCACCTGGCGGGTCGCGATATCCCGGGCCTCCAGCCAGCCCTTGACGAAACCGGAGCACTGGCGAATGCCCTCGGCCGTGGAGGTGTCGTAGCCGATCAGCGTCTCGGTCAGTAGGCGCTCGTCCATCTCGAAAGGCGCCCGCTGCGGGCCGCTCGGCCAGCGGGCCGGCTCACACTCTAGAGGCGCGGGCTAGGCCGCCTCGGCGATCTTGAGGAACGCCTCTGCCCGCGCCCGCTCGCGCTCGGCGGCCTCCTGGGCGGCGCTGCCCTCCTCGGCCTCCGCCACGCGCTGCTCGGCCTCCCGGAGGCGCTCGCGGAGCGACTCGGCGTCGAGCTGGTCCGGCGGCACCGCTTCGGCGATCAGGACGCGGGCGCGATTGGCGAACACCTCGAGCCAGCCCTCGCCCTGCGCGTAGCGGATCGTCTCGGCGTCCGGCAGGTGCAGCCGAAGCTCGGCGGGGACCAGCCGCGCGACCATCGGCGCGTGGCGCGCGAGGATCCCGACCTCGCCCACTGACGTCCGCGTCGAGAGCTGGGTGAGCTCCCCGGTCCACACCGGGCCCTCCGGCGTCAGAACCTCGGCCTCGAAGCGGGCCCGCTCGGCCATCGCGTCCTACGACCCCTTCTTGGCGTCCTCGACCACCTGGTCGATCGTGCCCTTCATGTAGAAGGCGCCCTCCGGCAGGTCGTCGTGCTTGCCGTCGAGGATCTCGCGGAAGCCGCGGACGGTCTCCTCGACCGGCACGTAGACCCCCTCGCGGCCGGTGAACTGCTCGGCGACGAAGAACGGCTGCGACAGGAAGCGCTCGATCTTGCGCGCCCGCGAGACGGTCAGCTTGTCCTCGTCGGACAGCTCGTCGATCCCGAGGATCGCGATGATGTCCTGGAGCTCCTTGTAGCGCTGGAGGACCTCCTGGACCTCGGTGGCCGTGCGGTAGTGATCCTCGCCGAGGATGTCGGGCTTCAGGATCGTCGAGGTGGAGTCGAGCGGGTCCACGGCGGGGTAGATCCCCTTCTCCGAGATCGCGCGCGAGAGCACGGTGGTCGCGTTCAGGTGGGCGAAGACCGACGCCGGCGCCGGGTCCGTCAGGTCGTCGGCCGGGACGTAGATCGCCTGGACGGACGTCACCGAGCCCTTCTGGGTCGACGTGATCCGCTCCTGGAGCTCGCCCATCTCGGTCTCGAGCGTCGGCTGGTAGCCCACGGCGGAGGGCATTCGCCCGAGCAGCGCCGAGACCTCGGAGCCCGCCTGGACGAAGCGGAAAATGTTGTCGATGAAGAGCAGCACGTCCTGCCCGCCCGACTCGCGGAAGTACTCCGCCATCGTGAGGCCGGAGAGGCCGACTCGCAGGCGCGCTCCCGGCGGCTCGTTCATCTGGCCGAAGACCATGATCGTCTTGTCGATGACCCCCGACTCCTTCATCTCGAGATAGAGCTGGTTGCCCTCGCGGGTGCGCTCGCCGACCCCGCAGAACGCCGAGAGGCCGCCGTGCTCCTGGGCGATGTTGTGGATCAGCTCCATGATGATCACGGTCTTGCCGACGCCGGCGCCGCCGAAGAGGCCGACCTTCCCGCCCTTCGCGTACGGCTCCAGGAGGTCGATGACCTTGATCCCCGTCTCCAGCATCTCCTGGGTGGGCGTCAGCTCCTCCACGTCCGGGGCGGGGCGGTGGATCGGCCAGCGGTCCTCGCCCTCGACGGGCGGGCCCTCGTCGATCGGCTCGCCGAGAAGGTTGAAGATCCTGCCCAGCGTGTCCTTGCCCACTGGCACGGTGATCGGGCCGCCGGTGTCGGTCACGCGGTCGCCGCGGCGCAGGCCGTCGGTCGAGTCCATCGCGACCGCCTTGACCCGGTCGTCGCCGAGGTGCTGCTGGACCTCGAGCGTGAGGTCTATGGCCTGGCGCCCGTCGCCCTCCGGGATCTCGATCTTGAGCGCGTTGTAGATCTCGGGCAGCTCGCCGTCCTCGAAGACGCAGTCCACGACCACGCCCATCACCTGCTCGACCCGCCCCGTGCTCCCGTTCCGTCCGCTGCTTCCGTTCTCAGCCATTCGTCTCCTTCATCGGGTCCGGGCCCGGCCGCCGCCGGCCCCCACTGCTATCCAAGCGCCTCCGCGCCCGCCACCACCTCGAGTATCTCCTGCGTGATCTCGGCCTGCCGCACGCGGTTCATCTCGAGCGTGAGGCGGCCGATCATGTCCTCCGCGTTCTCGGCCGCGTTGCGCATCGCGGTCATCCGGGCCCCGTGCTCGGACGCGGCCGACTCGAGCAGCGCCCGGTACACGGAGAGGTCCGCGTACTCCTCGAAGAACAGGGGCAGGAGGGTCTCGGCGTCGGGCTCGTAGAACCAGGAGGCCCGCATGTGCGCCTCGGCGAGATCCGGGTCGGCCGGCTGCTCGGGCTCGGGCAAGCCCTCGCCGAAGACCTCCGCCTCGGTCAGCGGCAGGAGGCGCTGCCGCCGCACGTACTGGGTCAGCGCCGAGACGTAGCGGTTGTAGACGAGGTCCACGCGGTCCACCTCGCCGTCGACGAAGGCGGTCGTCAGGTCGCGCGAGATCCGGCGCGCGTCGGTGAAGGCGGGGCGATCCGTGAAGCCGGTGTACGCGCTCGTCACCTCCTCGCCGCGGAAGCTCATCGTCGAGTTGCCGCGCCGGCCGACCACGTAGAAGCGGACCTCGAGCCCCTCGGACTCGAACTCGCGCTTCAGGCGCAACCCCTCGCGCACGATGTTCGTGTTGAAGGCGCCCGCCAGCCCGCGGTCGCCCGTCACCAGCAGGATCCCCGCCGACTTCGGGTCCTCCCGCTGCTGCATCAGCGCCACGCCGGACACGAGGCCCTCGGACGCCTCCGCCACCTGCCGCGTCATCTTGCGGATCGCCTGCGCGTAGGGGCGCATCTGCTCGATGCGCTGCTCGGCCCGCCGCAGCCGGGCGGCCGCCACCATCTCCATCGCCCGCGTGATCTTGTGGATGTTCTTGACGCTGGCGATGCGGTTCCGGACTTCCTTCTGGGTGGCTATACGGCGGCCTCCTCCGGCTCGGGCTCCTCGGCTGCCTCGGCCGCCTCCTCGCCCTCCTCCTCGGCGGCGGCCGCGACCTCCTCGCGCGCCTCCTCGCGGCCGGCGCGGCTGACGCGGTCGGACTCGCCCTCGGCGAGCGGGTTGCCCTCGGCGTCGAAGTCGGGGCCGAAGTCGTCAACGGCCTCCGCGATCGCGTCGCCGAGCGCCTTCTCGTCCTCCTCCGACAGCTCCCCCGTCTCCGTGATCCGCTTCATGAGCTCGCCCTGCTCGGCGTGCAGGTGCGCGAGGAGATCGTCGAGGAAGCGCTGCACGCGCTCGGTCTTGATCCGGTCGAGGTATCCCGCGGTGCCCGCGTAGATCGAGGCCACCTGCTCGGCGACCGAGAGCGGGTTGCGCTCCTTCTGGTTCAGCATCTCGACCAGCCGCTCGCCGCGCGCCAGCGCCCGCTGCGTCTCGGGGTCGAGCTCGGAGCCGAACTGGGCGAACGCCTCCAGGTCGCGGTACTGCGAGAGATCGAGGCGCAGCTTGCCGGCGACCTTCTTCATCGCCTTCGTCTGCGCGTCGCCGCCGACGCGGGACACCGAGATCCCGACGTTGATCGCCGGCCGGACGCCCTTGTAGAAGAGGTCCGACTCGAGGAAGATCTGGCCGTCGGTGATCGAGATCACGTTCGTCGGGATGTAGGCGGACACGTCGTTGGCCTGCGTCTCGATGATCGGCAGCGCCGTCAGCGAGCCGCCGCCGAGCTCGTCGCTCAGCTTGACCGCCCGCTCGAGCAGCCGCGAGTGCAGGTAGAAGACGTCGCCCGGATAGGCCTCGCGGCCCGGCGGGCGGCGCAGGAGCAGCGACATCTGGCGGTAGGCGTAGGCGTGCTTCGTCAGGTCGTCGTAGACGCAGAGCGCGTCGCGGCCGTTGTAGAGGAAGTGCTCGCCCATCGCGCAGCCCGCGTACGGCGCCATGAACTTGATCGGGGCCGCCTCGTCGGCGGGCGCGGCGACGATGATCGTGTTCTCCATCGCGCCGTGCTCCTCGAGGATCTCCATCACCTGCACGACCGTCGACATGCGCTGGCCGATCGCGACGTAGATGCAGACCAGGTCCTTGTCCTTGTTGTTGATGATCGTGTCGAGCGCGACCGCGGTCTTGCCGGTCTGGCGGTCGCCGATGATGAGCTCGCGCTGGCCGCGGCCGATCGGGATCATCCCGTCGATCGCCTTGAGCCCCGTCTGGACGGGGTCCTTCACGGGCTGGCGCTGCACCACGCCGGGAGCCTTGAACTCGGCTGGCCGCGTCGCCGAGGCGCGGATCTCCCCCTTGTTGTCGAGCGGGCGCCCGAGCGGGTCGACCATGCGGCCGAGGAGCTCGTCGCCGACCGGGATCTCGAGCAGCCGCCCCGTGCGCTTCACGGTGTCGCCCTCGACGATCCTGTCCCACTCGCCGAAGAGCACGGCGCCGACGTTGTCCTGCTCCAGGTTCAGCGCCAGGCCGGTTACGTCGTGCGGGAGGCTCAGCATCTCCAGCGCCATGCAGTTGTCGAGGCCGTGGATGCGGGTGATCCCGTCGGCGACGGAGAGCACTGTCCCGACCTCGGAGAGGTCGGCTCCCTCCGTCTCCAGGCCCTCGATCCGCTCGCGCAGGATCTTGGCTATCTCGTCAGGCTTGATCTCCACTCTGTCTCAGTCTCCTTCATCGCGGGCGCCGCGAGGCGCCCGCTCGCTTCACGCTGACTAAGCCGCCTGGGCGACTTCCCTTCTGAGGCGCTCGAGCCTGGCTCGAACGCTCGCGTCGAGAACCATGTTGCCAACCCGGACGACGAGGCCGCCGATGATCCCGGGGTCGACGGCGCTCGAGAGGTCCACCGTGCGCCCGGTCTGGCGCTCGATCTCGGCGCCCACGCGCTCGGCGATCGCCGGATCGAGCTCGACCGCGCTCGTCAGGCGCACCTCCAGGCGGCGGTTCTCCTCGGCCCAGAGCTCCTCGAAACGCTCCCGGATGCGGAAGAGGACGGGGAACCGGTGCTTCTCGGCCAAGAGCGCGAGGAAGTTCATCAGCTCCGGCTCGGCGCCCTGGATGGCCCGCTCGAGCCCCTGCCGCTTCTCGGCCGACGAGAAGTAGGGGCTGAACAGGAAGACCTGGAGGTCGCGGTCCGCCGCGATCGCCTCCGCGAGCTGGCCGAGCTGCTCGCGGATCGGGTCGAGCTTCCCGCGCGCCTTGGCCACGTCGAAGAGCGCCTCCGCGTATACACGGGCGACCTCCTCCATCACCGATCCTCCCGCTCGTTGCGCGCTCGGGCGCGGCCGGCCCGCTTCCCCCGCGGCTGCGCCTTCCTCACGACCGCTCGCCTCCGTCGCCGGCGCCCGCGGCGAGGGCCGAGAAGTCCACCTCGCGGAGGGCCTCCTCGATCAGCCGCTTGTGGTCCTCGGAGTCGAGCGCCTTGCGGGTCACCTTCTCCGTCGCCAGCACCGTGAGGTCGGCGACCTCGCGGCGGATCGCCTCGAGCGCGCGGCGCGTCTCGACCTCGATGTCCCGCCGGGCGGCGGCTACGAGCTCCTCGCGCCGGGCCCGCCCCTCGGCCACCGCCTCCGCCTCGGCCGCCTCGGCCGCCTTGCGCGCGCGCGTGATGATCTCGTCGGCCTGCTCACGGGCCTCGGCCAGCCGCTTGCGGTACTCGGCGAGCAGCTCGTCCGCCTCGGCGCGGGTGCGCTCGGCGGCCTCGATCGACTCCCGGATCGCGTTGGCGCGCCGGTCGAGCGCCTCCTGTATGCGCGGGAACGCGAGCTTGCTGAGAACCCACATCGTGAACAGGAACAGGACCAGCGTCCAGATCATCAGCCCGAGCCCGGGCGAGACGAGGAAGCTCCCGCTCGAAGCCAGCGGGAGCGCCGTTGCCGCTTGGAGGAGGGGCTCCATCTAAGACAGGAAGAACGCGATCAGGCCGAAGATGAAGGTGTAGAACGCGACGGCCTCGGTGAGCGCGAAGCCGAGCCAGCGGATCGCCTGCAGGTCGTCGCGGAGCTCGGGCTGGCGGGCCACCGACTCGATCTCCTTGCCGAAGATGATGCCGATGCCGACGCCGGCGCCGATCGAGCCGAGCCCGGCGCCCACGCCGAGGGCCACGGCCTTGAGGCCGTCCTTCACCGGCGTGAGATCCGTGCTCGTCGCCTGGGCCAGGGGTACCAACGGGTCCATTTGCTTAGTTTCTCCTTTCTCGGCGAGCCGCTGTCAATGGCTCGCGGCGGTCGCGCCGCCAAGGTAGATGGCCGTGAGGGTGGCGAAGATGAAGGCCTGGAGCGTGGCGATCAGCCCCAGCTCGAGGACGAAGAAGAAGAAGGCGAGCGGGAACGTCACGACGCCGAGCGCGGCGAGCCCGAGCAGGACCGCCAGCCCGCCGCCCATGAACAGCAGCAGCAGGTGCCCCGCCAGGATGTTGGCGAAAAGCCGCACCGAGAGCGAGATCAGCCGGGCCAGGTGCGAGATCACCTCGATCCCGAAGATGAACGCCTTGCCGACCGGGTTCATGTCCTCGAGGCCGGGCGGGAGCCAGCTGCGGAAGTAGTTCACGAACCCCTTGGCGCGGATGCCCTCGATGTTGTACGAGAACCAGACCACGATCGTGAGCGCGAGCGGGATGGAGAGGTTCGCCGTCGCGGCGTAGATCGCGAACGTCGGCAGGCTGAGGCCGAAGACGTGCACCTCGTGCTCGGTGCTCGTCGGCAGCGGCAGGAACCCGAGGATGTTGGAGAACCAGATGTAGAAGAACAGCGTGGCGATGAAGGGGAACCAGCGGGCAGCCATCCGCGAGTCGAGGTTGGTGCCCGTGATGTTCGAGCGCGTGAGGTCGTAGGCGACCTCGACCGCCGTCTGCACCCGGTTCGGCTTCTGCTGCATGCGGCGCGAGATCCAGACCATCGTCGCGCAGGTGAGCGCGCTCGCGAGCAGGAGGTAGAAGACGGCGCGGTTCACGCTCAGGTCCACCGGGCCAACCTTCAGGTGGATCCAGGGCTCGAGCTTGAACTCGTTCTGGGGCTTGAACTCCTCGTTCTTGCCCGCGCTCCCGAAGATCGCGATCAGCGCGATCGTTAGCGCGAGGTAGGCGCCCGCGCCGAGCAGGAGCCTCGCGCGCATGCTCACGAGGCGGCTCCCTGGGCGCCCAGGCGCGTGACGACGGTGCCGGCCAGGTAGGCCGTGAACAGCGCGACGGCGAGGAGCGCCGCCGCGAGCCCGTCGTCGTGGCTGCCCGCGAGGCCCGCGACGAGGACGGCGAGGACGACCACCCAGACGCGCCCCAGCCGAACGGCCGCGACGATCCCGATCGCCGCGCGCCGCTCGCCCGCGGCGAGCCGCTTCGCGGCGTGGCGCTCGGCCGCGAAGCCGGCCAGGCGGGTGGCGACCCAGGCGGAGGCGGTGGCGGCGTAGCCCACGAGCGGAAGGCCAGCCACGAGGAACACGGCCAGCGCGGCGAGCGCGAGGACGAGGTCCGCGTAGGAGGCGATCGCGAGGCCGCGGGGTGCCGTTCCGATGCCCCGCGAGCCCTCTAGCGCGACCGTGGACAACGACAACCCCCTCGGCGCCTGCGGCGCGACCAGCCATCCGCCCGCCGGAGCGCGCAGGGGCCAGCGGCCCGCCGGCAGACCCTGGCGGCGGGGCCCCCGCTTCCCCGGCATCGCCCGGCGTTGGGCGACGGCCTGTCGTCTGCGCTGTCGAAAGGCACTGGCGGTCGGATAAGTGGGCAGAAAGAGCGGACAGCCGCCAGCCCTTGGCGGGTCGTGGCGGCCCGGGAAATGTAGCCGATCGGCCCCGCCCGAGGCGGCCGAGGCGGGGCCGGCCGGGCTCGCGCTAGTGGCGCCTGTCGCTACCCGGCGGCTACTTTTGGGGGCCTTCCACGGCGCCGAACTCCCCGGTCTCCGGGTCGAGCGCCTCGACCTCTCCGGTGTCGGGGTTGACGGCGACGAAGGTCCCCGTCTCGAGCTCGGTCGCGACGCCGGCGTCCACCTCCTCGGGCACCTCCCGGCCGGCTCGGCCAGGGACGAGCTGACGGGCGCGGAAGCGCCGCAGCTTGAGGATCTCCAGGACCACGATCAGGTAGACGCTGGCGGCCGCCGCGACCGCCAGCACGGCCGCCATCACCGCCGTCCAGAAGGGGTCGAAGTGGCCGTGGTTGTCGCTGTAGGGGACGAACCGGAGCGCCAGCGCGAGCCCCGACATCACCGCGACCCACCCGTAGAGGTAGGCGAGCGTGCGCCGCTGGGAGAAGCCGATGTTGGCCATCCGGTGGTGGAAGTGCCAGCGGTCGCCCTCGTAGATCGGGCGCCGGTACTTGATCCGCTTGGCGACGACGAAGCCGGTATCCAGGATCGGCACCAGGAGCACGAGCAGGGGGAAGAACAGCGCCACCACGGCGTTCGTCTTCAGGGCCCCCTCGATCGCGATCGCCCCCAGCATGTACCCGAGCAGGTTCGAGCCCGTGTCGCCCATGAAGCTCGACGCCGGCGGGAAGCCGTGGCGCAGGAATCCCAGCGAGCCGCCGGCGGTCAGCGCCGCGAGGACGCCCGCCCCGGTGCGGTCGAGGGAGAGGGCGATCGCCGAGAGCGTCAGCGCCGAGATCACGCAGACGCCGGCCGCCAGCCCGTCCACGCCGTCGATCAGGTTGATCACGTTCATGATCGCCACGAGGCCGATCACGGTCAGGATGTGGCCCAGGTGCACGCGGCCGAGCAGCGGCACGCCGTGCATGACCAGCGAGTGGTTGAGCTGCACGCCGCCGATGAAGGGGAGCGTGAAGCTGCCGACCACGAGCCCGTTGAAGACGGGCACCAGCGTCGCGAGCACCTGGCCGAGCAGCTTGACGCCGGGCGGCAGGTCGAACATGTCGTCGAGGACGCCGACGAAGGCGATCGCCACGGCCCCGAAGAGGATCGCGCGCGTGACGTCCACCCAGGGCAGGAAGAGCGCTCCGGCGACGACGATCCCGGCGAGGATGCCGAGTCCGCCGAGCTTCGGCGTCGGCTCCGTGTGGAGGCTGCGCTCGCCGGGCACGTCGATGGCGCCGATTCGCCGCGCCAGCCCCTCGGTGAAGGGGACGAGGACCCACGCGATGGCGGTCGCCACCGCGAAGGCGTAGAGCGCGAAGATGACCGCCGGGCGGCCGTTTACGAGCATCGCTCCTCCACTGGCGACGCCGAGCCTAGATGACGCGCCCCGGGACCACGGGAACGCCCCGCGGCGATCGGGCCCGGCAGCGGATCACCTGCGACCCCCCTGCCGATGGCCAGGTTGACGCCAAATGCGTGGATCAGCTCGGCCATCGCCGGCCCTGGGCGTGGTCGCCGATCGGCCGCGCTCACGACGTCCGCGGGCGGAACATCACCGGCCTCGCGCTCCCGCGGCCGCGGTGATCGCATCGACGAGGATCTGCGGGTCGCGCGGGTTGCGGACGCCGACGGGCGCCGTCCGCCGCGCCAGCACCAGCTCGGCGACGCTCCGCAGCGGGCGCAGCCTGCCGGCGGCGATAAGCGCCTCGTCCACGGCGCCGATCCGGCCGCTGAACAGCGTGTAGACGGGGGTGCCGAGCGCCACCGCCTCGCGGTTCATCGTGCCCCCCGCGCTTATGACCAGGTCGGCGAACGCGATCAGGCTCTGCGCATCGATCGCCTCGGCGGGCACGACGATCCGCCCCGGACCGCTGAGCGACCGGGCGCGCTCGGCCTGGCGCTCGGTGCGCGGGATCACGACCGCCTGGGCGCGCGGGTCCGTGGCCAGGCGCTCCAGCACCCGCTCGTAGAGCGGGTTCTCGGCGTGATAGGCCGAGGTCTCGGGCGGCGGGCGGACGACGATCAGGAGGCGTTCGCGGTCCAGGCCGAGCTGCTCGATCACGCCGGGGTCGGGCTCGAACCCGGCCAGGTAGTAATCCTCCTTGAGCCCCGGGTAGCGGAACAGCTTCGCGGGGCTGGCGCCCGCGCGGCGCATCGCCTCGACGGGGATCGCATCGGGGACCAGGACGCGGCGCGCCGCCCGGAAGGCGAGCTGGCGCTGGAGGCCGGCGTGCTCGTAGTCCTGCATCTGCACGGATGGGATCCGAAGCGCGCTGGCGACGACGGCGAGATCGACCGAGCCGTGGGCGAGCGCCAGATCGAAGCGCCGGCGCCGCGCCCAGCGAGCGAGCGCGGCGCTGCGCCGCGCGAGGGCGAGCGCCTTGCGCGACGTGCCGGCGCCGCCGTGGCGGCCGACGCTCTCGAACGGGATCCCCAGGCGGCGCATGATCCCCTCTGTCTGCCCGTACTCGCGCGCGGTGAAGATCACCTCGTGCCCCTGCGCCTCGAGTCGCTCGGCGATCGGGCGCAGGACCAGCGGGTGCGCCGCGGCGGTGCAGTCGGCCCAGATCCTCACGCGCCTAGGTGCACGTCGGGCGGCTCGAGGACGAGAGGTCGCGAGCCCCGGTCGGCGTCAGCTCGTAGCCGAGCGGGTTCGGCGAGTCCGGCACCGGGAACCGCTCGCCGTTCAGCTTCATGCGAACCGAGCCGTTGCCGAGGCTGAGCTCCATGCGCCGGGCCGTGAACGGGCCCTGGACGTCGCCGGCCTCGAGGATCTGGCCATCCACCAGCGGGCGGCCGGCCTGGTCCACCAGGCAGACCCAGACCTCGGCGGTCGGGCTGATGCGGACGGTGACCTCGGACGGCGTGGTGGTGGTCGTCGTCGTCGCGGGCGGGGCACTCGCGTGGCGGGGATGGTGGCGGCCCTTGGAGGCGGTCTCGGTGCCGGATCCCCCGCTCAGGACGCCGACGAGCGCCAGGACGGCGACTATGCCCGCCGCGACTGCGGCGACGATGTAGCCGCCGCCGAGCGAGCGGGCCCCGGCCCGGCCCAGCGGGCGGGGCGCCTCGACGGCGGGCTCGGGAGCCTCGGCCGGCGCGCTCGGGGGCGGCGCAAGCCGCCGGTACTGCTCGACGATCGCCAGCCCGTCGAGGCCGAGGAAGTCGGCGTAGCTGCGCAGGAAGCCGCGGACGTAGGCCTCGCCCGGCAGGGCGTCGAAGTCCTCGGCCTCCAGCGCCCGCAGGTAGCGCACGCGGATCTTGGTCCTGGCCTCGGCCTCGGAGAGCTCGATCCCCTGCGCGAGGCGCTCGCGGCGCAGCATCTCACCGATCCCATCCGGCATGTGCCTATTGTCGCTACTTCGCCCCCGCTCGCGGCCGGGCGACGCGGGCGAGCCTAGACCGCCGTCGCCGAGAGCTGGGGGTAGAGCGGGTAGCGGTCCATGAGCGCGCGCGTGCGCTCGCGGAGCGCGTCGCGCTCGGCCTCGAAGCGCTCCGAGAGCGCGATCGAGATGACCTCGGCGATCTCCCGCATGTCGTCCTCGCCGAGCCCCCGCGTGGTCAGGGCAGGCGTGCCGATGCGAAGGCCGGAGGGGTTCATCGGCGGCCGCTCGTCGAAGGGGATCGCGTTCCGGTTGACGGTGATCCCGACTTCCTCGAGCCTCGACTCGGCGGTCTTCCCGTCGAGCCCGGTGGGGCCGAGGTCGACGAGCACGAGATGCACGTCAGTGCCCCCGGTGAGCACCTCGATCCCGCCATCGACCAGGCCCGCAGCGAGCGCCTTCGCGTTGGCGACCGTCTGGCGCTGGCGAGCCCGGAACTGCTCCGACTGCGCGATCCGGAGCGCGACCGCCTTGGCGGCGATGATGTGCATGAGCGGGCCTCCCTGCTGGCCGGGGAACACGGAGCGGTCGATCTCCTTGGCCAGCTCCTCGCGGCAGAGGATCATCCCGCTGCGCGGCCCGCAGAGGGTCTTGTGCATCGTCGTGGTCACCACGTCGGCGTGGGGCACCGGATTCGGGTGCTCGCCGGCCGCGACCAGTCCCGCGAAGTGCGCCATGTCGACCATCAGGCGCGCGTCCACGGAATCGGCGATCTCGCGGAAGGCGGCGAAGTCGAGCTGGCGCGGATAGGCGGACCAGCCGGCGACGATGACCTTCGGCCGGTGCTCGCGGGCCAGGCGCTCGACCTCCTCCATGTCGCAGAGGTAGTCCTCGCGGCGCACGTGGTAGGCGACGACGTTGTAGAGCTTGCCCGACACGTTGAGCCTCATCCCGTGGGTCAGATGGCCGCCGTGGTCGAGCGCCATGCCGAGGATCGTGTCGCCAGGCTCGAGCATCGCCATGTAGGCGGCGTTGTTGGCCTGGGCCCCGGCGTGAGGCTGGACGTTGGCGTGCTCGGCGCCGAAGATCGCGAGCGCGCGGTCGATCGCGAGCTGCTCGGCGACATCCACCTCCTCGCAGCCGCCGTAGTAGCGGCGGCCCGGATAGCCCTCCGCGTACTTGTTGGTGAGCACCGAGCCGGCCGCCTCGAGCACCGCCTGGGGCACGAAGTTCTCCGAGGCGATCATCTCCAGCGTGTTCTGCTGGCGATGCAGCTCGCGCCGCAGCACCTCGGCGATCGCCGGGTCCACCTCGGCGAGCGGGGCAGTCTGGAAGTCGTCGGGAAGGCTGGTGACGGGTTCGCTCATCGCGGCTCCTCGGTTCGCTCGCAGCTCAGATTGCCACAACTGAGCCTAGGGACCCCGCTGGACCGATCGCCGGCGCCGCCACGGGCTGCTCGGGCGGCGCTCAGCGGAGCGCGGCCAGGCGCCGCTCGAGCTCGGCGGCGGGCACCGCGCCCTCGCGAAGGACGCTCCAGGTTCCGTCCTCGTCGAGGCGCGTGAGGTCGAGCACGGTGGAGGGCAGGCCGCCCAGCTCGCCGCCGTC
>Ga0070741_10011858_pt1 | contig 15945 bp, 12 predicted proteins | sample Coa_R1_4_FD_66440 | JGI IMG/M metagenome (GOLD analysis project Ga0070741, IMG submission 66440) | Surface soil microbial communities from Centralia Pennsylvania, which are recovering from an underground coalmine fire - Coalmine... | ecosystem: Environmental > Terrestrial > Soil > Unclassified ...
TCGCCAACGGCGTGCCGCTGCCCGAGGACGCGCCGTCCGTCGCCGGTTACCTGAACGCGCACGGCTATCGCACGGCACTGCTCGGCAAGGCGCACTTCCAGCCGGGGTTCGACGCCGAGCGCAAGTGGATCGAGAACCGGATGGCGCTCGAGGACAACACCGGTCCGTACCGCGGGTTCGAGCACCTGGAGCTCGCGCTGCACACGCCCGGGTTCTCGGGCTTCGAGGTGCAGCACTACGGCCGGTGGCTCGCGCAGAACTATCCGGACGAGCTGAAGGGTTTCGCGCAGCTGCTCGGCGCGGCCCCCGGCGGGGAGACGGGCGCGCCCGAGACGACGCACAACCCGGTGCCGCGCGAGCACTACCACACCGACTGGGTGGCCGACCGCACGATCGCGTGGCTGGATTCGCTGGATGCGGACGACCACTGGTTCTGCTGGATGAGCTTTCCCGATCCGCACCACCCGTGGGACCCGCCGTCCTCCGAGCTGCACCGCGTGAACTGGCGCGACCTCGACCTGCCGCCGGGCCATCCCGGGAGCCGCGACAAGATCGTCGAGATCCTGTCGGGCAAACCGCGTCACTGGCTCGACTGGTACGAGGGACGCTTCAAGAACTACGAGGGCGGACCACAGAGCTTCGTCCCCCACGAGATGACCGACGATCAGATCCGCGAGATCAACGCGATGACGCACATCGAAAACGAGCTGATCGACGAAGCCTGCGGACGGGTGCTCGCGCGCGTCGCGTCACGCGGATGGCTCGACGACACCGACGTGTTCTTCACCTCCGACCACGGCGAGCTGCAGGGCGACTTCGGGCTGATGTTCAAAGGGCCGTATCACACCGATGCGCTGATGCGCGTGCCGCTGGTGTGGCGTCCGGCCCCGTCGGCGGGCGTGGATCCGGCTCTCGTTTCGGCCCCCGTGGGTCTGCTCGATCTCGCGCCGACGTTCTGCGACATCGCCGGCGTCGGCGTACCCGATTGGATGCAGGGACAGCCGCTGACGAAACCCCGCGACTACGTGATCACCGAATGGGACAGCCAGATGCGCCGCTGCGGCATGCACATGCGCACCATCTACTCGAACGGCTGGATCTGCACGGCCTACGAGCCGACGAACAACGAAGGCCTCTGGGGACGCCCCGACGCCGAGCCGGTCATCGTCTACGAGGGAACCGAAGGCGAGCTGTACAACGTCGACGACGATCCCTACCAGTGGGTCAACCGGTGGGACGACCCGTCGTGCGCGTCGCTGCGCAGCGACCTGGTTGCGCGCCTCTACGACGAGCTGCCGGCAGAGCGGGAGCCGAGGCTGTACCCCGAAGCGCCCACGTAGCCGACGAAGGATGCGATCAGCGGATGCGGTTGCTCCGCGTTCGTCTGCGGCACGAACAGCGTCACGACGAAGAACGGGTGCGAGGGCAGCTCGACGATGCGCGGCTCGCCTTCCGCGTCGGTGCCGCTGACGACGAGTCCGTGCTCGAGCAGCGCGGGCGTGTACTGCGGGTTGAGGCCGAAGCGGCAGTAGTACCGCTCCGTCGAGTGCGCGGAGCCGTACGCGGTGCGTGCTTTGGTTCCGTCCACGAGCGTCACGTCCATCGTCTCGCCGGCGAGTGAGCACGCGAGCTCGTCCACGACGAGCAGTGACGCGTCGGTGTCGTACTCGGCGTGGTGCGCGCCGTCGAGGCCGACGACGTTGCGCGCGAACTCGATGACGGCGTGCTGGAACCCGGCGCACGTGCCGAACAGCGGCACGTCGTTGACGCGAGCCCACCGGATGGCCTCGAGCGCCGCCTCGAAGTCCTTGTACGGACTCCCCGGCGCGATCCACACGCCGTCCGTCCAGGAGAGATCTCCGATGTCGTCGGTCGGCACCCACACGACGTCGACAGCCGACGACACGGCCGCCACCGCGGACGCGATCGTGCTGTGCGTCTCGTTCTCGGGCTGGTAGTCGCCGATCACGGCGATCGCTGGCATCAGGGGAGCGTATCGAACCAAACGTCGCGGCCATCGATCATCCGGACGTCGAGGTAGGCGTCCATCGTCGGCGCGAGGGCCGCGTTGCCGAGCAGGCGCAACACGATCACGCGCTCGGCTCCCGGCACGGCCTCGTCGACCTCGTCCTTCAGGCACCGCACCGAACCGTTCGACGCCACGCCGTCGGCGGTGATCACGACGGACGGCCCGGCCCCCAGTTCGACCACGGCTTTGCCGGCGGCGCGGCAGCACTCCACGACGAACGCCCGCTCCGGCACGCCGGGCAGGTGCACCCCGACGTCTTCAACGTTCAACCCGGCCAAGTAGTCGGCCAGCGCCATAGCGCTCACGACCGATTGGCCTGGCGCACAAGACCCGGAGGAATCCACGCGCCTACGGTAGCCGCATGACAACGACAGAGATCGCCCCCAGCACGCTCGACCGGGAATTCCTCGCCCGCCTCATCGAGCCCGAGCTCGAGCGGTGGCACGTGCCCGGTGTCGAGGTCGCACTCGTGAAGGACGACGAGGTCGTCTTCGCCGGCGGCTTCGGCTACGCGGACCGCGACGCCGGCACGCCGGTCACCGAGAACACGCTCTTCCACCACGGCTCCACCGGCAAGACGCACACGGGTCTGGTCGTCGGATCGCTGGTGGACGAAGGCGTTCTCGACTGGGACGAACCGATCCGCACCTATCTCCCCGACTTCAAGCTGTCCGATCCGGTGCGCACGGAGATGGTGACCCTGCGCGACCTGCTGTCGCACCGCACGGGTGTGTCGCGCAACGAGTTGATGTGGGTCGGCAATCCGTCGTGGTCGCGCGCGGAGCTCGTCCGACGGCTGCGGTTTCTCGACATGGCGCGCCCATTCCGCACCGAGTTCCAGTACTGGAACCAGGGCTACGGTCTCGTCGGCCACATCATCGGCGTCGTGACGAACTCGACGTGGGAGGAGCAGCTGCGCAAGCGCGTTCTCGAACCGCTGGGCATGACGAGCGCGGTGATGCGCATCGAGGAGGCCGAGGCGACGGGCAACCTGTCGAAGCCCTACGAAGTGAAGGACGGCGAGACGCGCGAGATCGCGCACCGTCCGATCGATCCCGTCGCCCCGGCGGGACAGCTGCTGTACAGCGCGACCGATTCAGCGCGGTGGATGCGCTTCCAGGCCAACGGCGCGGAGCTGGACGGCGTGCGGCTCGTCAAAGAGGACACGTACAAACAGACGCTGCTCGTGACGATTCCGCTCGAGGCGCCCGGCATGATCCCCGGCACCGAAGAATGGGGGCCGCGGATCCTCGGCCTCGGGCTCGGCTCGGCGATCGGGATCTACCGCGACAAGCCCGCGATCATTTCGTCCGGAGGGATCGACGGGTTCACGACGAACCTCATCGTGCTTCCCTCGTCGCGAATCGGCGTGCTCGTGGCGGCGAACGTGACCGGGACGGGCCTTCCGTCGGCGCTCATGTTCGATCTCGCCGACCGTCTCCTCGGCCTCGAGCCGCGGGCCTGGCGCGACAAGATCCACTGCGAGTACAAGAAGATGCTCGACGCGGCGAAGGAAGCGAAGGCCGAGCCGAACGTGGTGAGCGGTACGAAGCCCTCGCACGCGCTGGACGACTACGCCGGCTCCTACGAGCACCCGGGCTACGGCGTGCTGCAGGTGTCGAAGGCGAGCGACACAGAGCTTTCGTTCAAGCTCGCCGAGCTCGATCTCACCTCGAAGTACCGCCACTACGACACGTGGACGGCGGGCTTCGAGGCCTTCCAGATGGACTTCCCGATCACGTTCGTCACCGACGCGGACGGCAACGTGGCCGAAGCGGTCGCACCGCTCGAGCCGCTGGTGCAACCGATTCGTTTCGCGAGGAAACCCAGCGACACGTTGAGCGATCCGGAGTTCCTGTCGCGCCTGTCCGGCACGTACAAGTTCGGCGAAATTACCGTGGACATCAGGCTGAACGACGGCGGAAAGCTGGAGGCCGAGGTGGCGGGACAGGGCACGTCCGAGCTCGAGCCCGCGCAGGGTCTGTCGTTCACGCTGACGGCGGCGCCGAGCCAGAGCGTGGAGTTCGTGCTGGGCGACGAGGGCCCGGCGACGGCGCTGGTCACGTCGGGAGTGACGTTCAACCGGGTGTGAGCGCGGCACCTACCGCCGGGTGACCTGAGTGCGGCGCAGGTCGCTCCACGTGGCGACGGGCCAGCCGTCGGACGTCCACGTCAACGGAAGGATGCCGAGCCGGGCTGTGCCTTTCGCCGTCGCGTCGTAGTAGTGGAAGAACAGGCGCCACGTGCCGCCGTCGCGCAGCACGGCCTCGTGTCCCGGCCCCCGATGGGTGCCGCTGCTTTCGAGCACGAGGCGTCCGCCGCCGAGGAGCATCGGCATGCCGGTGTCGTCGGTGTACGTCCCGTCGACGGACGTGCTTCGTCCGACGCGGATGTTGTAGGTGCTCTGCGATCCGCGGCAGCAGTTGTCGAACGAGACGAACAGGTAGTAGAAGTCGCCGCGGTGGATCACGAACGAGGCCTCGATCCCCCACGTCGGGGCGATGCGTGAGGCGATCGGTGTGATCATGCCGCTGCGTTTGCCGGTGCGCTTGTCGAGCGTCACGGCGCGAATGCCGCCGAAGAAGGAGCCGAAGACGAGCCAGGGTTGTCCGGCGCCGTCGAGGATCACGTTGGGGTCGATGGCGTTGTAGTCGGTGGTGTCGTCGGACTTGATCACCATGCCGCGGTCGGTCCACGGGCCGGTGATCTTGGGGGCGGTGGCGAACCCGATGGCCGACGTCTTCGAGCCGAACGTCGAGATCGCGTAGTACACATGCCAGGCGCCGGCGAAGTAGGAGATGTCGGGCGCCCACGGGTTCTGGGTGCCTGGAATTGTCGCCGCGGCCCACGGGGGCAGGTTGTTCTTGAACACCACTCCCGCGTGACGCCAGTGCACGCGGTCGGTCGACGCCAGAATCGGAAGGCCCGCGCCCGTGCCGAACACGTAATAGGTGTTGCGCACCTTCGCGACGGACGGGTCGTGCACATCGGTGGTCCAGCCCGCGTACGGGCACTGGTTGGGGTCGCTGCCGAAGCCGGCGGTGGGTCCGTCGACGACGTTGACGTCGGCGACGATCACCGTGCTGCAGGTGTCCGGAGGATGGCCGCCGGCGTAGAGGAGGTCGTGTCCGCCGGCGCCGGCACAGATGGAACCGCGTCCGGGCGGCCCGCCGTCCCACGCGCCGTTGTCGTTGCCCGCCGCGCACTGGCGGGGGCTCGGGTAGTGGCACGTGGTGTTGTCGGGACACATGATCGTGCCGTCGCTTGGCGCGAGGTTGAGGAGCACGGCGAGGATGAGCAGGACGATGGTCACGTCATGAAGAACGTTACGCTCGCGGACGTCGTTCGCCGCGCCGGCGCGCGGATCGTCGGGATCGCGGGTGCGCCGGGCAGCGGGAAGTCGACTCTGGCGAGGGCAACGGCGAGCTCTCTGGGCGGCGCGCTGGTCGTCTCGACGGACGACTACTACCTGTCGAAGTCCTCACGCGAGCGTCTGGGCATGCGCTTCCGCGGGCCGCCGGGCTCCCACGACGTGAAGGCGTTGGTAGCGATGCTGGAAGCGGTTCGGTCGGGGCGGGGGCCGATCACCGTCCAGCGCTTTTCGTCGGAGCAGGACGACCAGCTGCCGCCGGATGTCCTCGACGAGGTGCCGTCGTATCTGTTGCTCGAAGGCCTGATCCTCGGCTACCGGGGCGGCGACTACGGACGCATCCTCGAGCTGCTCGATCTCTTCGTGTTCCTCGATGTTGACGAAGACGTCGCGAAGTCGCGGCGTTTCGCGCGCGAGGACGAGCTGCGGAAGCACGGCGGCGGCTTCACCGAGCAGGAGATGCAGGATTTCTGGGACGAGGTGCTGCAGCCGGCGGTGGACACGTGGGTGGCGGACGCGCGGCGCCTGGCGGACCTGGTGATCAGAGTGGATTCCGGCGACGAGATCCTGGGGGCCGAGGCGCGAAACGAGGCGGTGATGGCGGCACTCGGGGGCCGGTAGAATCGTCGGCCTGGGCGTGTGGCGCAGCGGCTAGCGCACCTGGATCACAACCAGGGGGTCGTAGGTTCGATTCCTACCACGCCCACAAGTTTTGCCCCCTGAGGACTGACTGCCTCCCATCGATTTCGCAAGTACACACCTGCTGCGTCACGCCAGCTCGGCCGCGAGCTTCTCGGCCAGCATGATCGTCGTCAGCGCCGTGTTGGCTCGCGGGCAGGACGGGATCACCGACGCATCGATCACTCGCAGCGCATCGATGCCGGTGACGCGTCCTGAGGGATCGACGACAGTCGCCGCGTCGGAAGGGTCGCCCATACGGCAGGTGCCCACGATGTGTTGCGTGTCGCCGGCGGTCTCGAGGGCGATCCGGTCGAGTTCCTCGTCTGACGGGTCGTCCGGCAGGGGCCGCACCGTGTCGGCCGACCCGACGAGACGCGTCTCGCTCAGTCCGGCGAGCGCCGGTTGCCGGAGCATGTCTAGCAGCCGCCGCAACCCGTCGCGCATCCGTTCGATATCGCGGCGGTCGCCGAGCATGTTCTCCGCGACGACGGGGTCCTGCGTCGGGTCGGCGCTCGCGAGCCGCAGCTCGCCGCGCGAGAACGGCTGCCACACGCTCATGCCGATCATTCCGGCGCTCGGCATGCCTTCGACCGTCCCCGCCGCGTAGCTCAGGGACAGGATGGCCATGTCGTTCTCGCCGGCCTCATGCATGCCGGACGAATACCGGATGTAACAGCTGCCGTGCCGGCCGCTGCTCGCGAGCCAAGAGTCGTCGATCGGACCGAGCACCACGATCGAGACGATCGGATGGTCGCCGAGGTTCGCGCCGACGCCGGCAAGGTCGGTGACGACGTCGATGCCGACGTCGCGCAGATGGCCGGCCGGACCGATCCCCGATCGCATGAGGATCGCCGGCGAATGCACCGCGCCTCCACACAGAATGATCTCGCCGCCCTCGAAGCGTTCGCGCTCGCCGTTGCGAGACACCTCGACGGCCGTGGCTCGCCCCGCGTCGAGCACGACGCGGTCGACCAGCGCGTCGCCGACGATCGTCAGGTTCGACCGGTTCCGAGCCGGCTCGAGGTACGCGTCGTTGGTCGACACGCGCTCGCCGTTGCGGACGCTCGCCGCGTATGGCGACACGCCGGTTCCGGTGGGCGCGTTGTGGTCATCGCACCACGGATGTCCCGCAGCGAGCGCGGCGTCGCGCACCGCGAGGTCGACGACGCCCCACTGCTCCAGCTTCGGGCGCCACACCGGGTACGGTCCGCCGCGCCCGTGGTAGGGCTGGTCGCCGAAGTCCTCGTCGTCCTCGAGTTTGTTGAACCACGGCAGCACCTCGTCCCACGACCAGCCCGGGCAGCTCTGTTTCGCCCAGTCGTCCATGTCGGCGGGGACCGGACGCACGGCGAACATGCCGTTAATCGCGGTGCTGCCGCCGAGCCCGCGACCGCGCCAGAACGGCAAATGCGGCTGGGAAGCGGTACGCGCCGCGCGCAGGTGCTCCCACCGGAACGGCACGTTCTCGGGTGCCATGACGATGGGTCCCGGATTCACGAGGTGCATCGCCGGCGGGCAGTCGGCCCAGCGAAGGGCGGGTCCGGCCTCGAGCAACAGGACGTTCGCTGATGCGCGCTCGCTGAGGCGGCCCGCGAGCACGGCCCCCGCCGCCCCCGCACCGACGATGACGTAGTCGTAATTCATCGCAGAACAGTAACGCGAAGGCTCGATCGCTCGGACCTCGGTCGGGCTACCGGCAAGCCTCGTCAGAGGGTCGCTGTGAGTTCTCTTAACGGCTTAAGGGCGCCCACCAGCCCCGCAACTTCGCGTTTCTGCTGGCCATATCGGTTCGAATAGTGTCCGATGTGGTCCACAAAAATTGGTCGCCGAGCGGCCGACGATGAGCTGCTGGTTTCGACGATGCATGGCCGCGCCAAAGCCAAGGCGGTGGCCCTCGACGGCAAGGTCAGCATCAGTGTCCTCGACGAGCATTGGCCGTTCGCCCACCTCTTGGCTGCCTTTCGATGAGCCCCAGACAGTTACGAGGTCTCATCTAGCTGCGGCCGCTGCGCGATGTATCGCGATATCGGATTCCGCATCGCTATCCGGTGGTGACGTGCGACTCGGAAGATGCGCACGAAGACACGAAAGAGTGCGTACCCGACCATAACGCCGAGCGTGTTGAAGATGACGTCGTTCACGTCCGCGATCCTATAACGTGGTATTCGCCGCGAACCCGGTGACTAGCTGCACCAGCTCGATGGTCAGGCTGGACAACAGGCCGGCGATGACCACTCCCCTGAATCGCAGATCCGAGATGAACGGCAATCCAAAACCGAACGGCACCATCATCAGGACATTGAGCAGGGAGCTCTTCACGTCGGCGCGAGTCAGCAACACAAGCGGGACGACGTTTACGGCTCTCCCCGCCGGTATCCCATTGATGATGAGACCTGGAACGAAATGTCGCAGCAAGAGCAACGTCTGAAACCGCACGAGCGTGTAGTCCAGAACCTTGTACAGGTACAAGAAGAAGATGCTGAAGAACATCAAATAGACGGAATCGACCTTCTTCCTCCGCCGAAGAACCACCACGGAGCCGCACCACGCCAACCCGAACACCAAGATCGTTGTTACGTCGATCGCGCGGCGGACTCTGTTGTACTCGGCGGCGGTCCGCGGAGACGCGTCGCGTGCTCCACTTTTCTGCTTCCCTGCTTCCACACCGCCATCGCAGACCACCACCGTGTCGGCGGTGAAGCTGCCGTCGGGATTTGGGCCCCCGACGAGCGTCACCCTGTCACCCACCTTCAGGTCGGACAGGGAAGCCGCTCTGGATGACGGCTCGAACGCGGCGCCGGGCGCCAGATGGACGACCTGATCGCCGGCCTTGTCGTTTCGCTTCATCGTGAACTCGTGTACGCCGACAGCGACAACCCGTCCGTTGCCACCCGTGCCGCCACAAGGGTCGACGACGGCCTTTCCGACACCGGCGTAGCCACAGAAGGCGCTCGCTAACAGAACTGCAACGATTGCGCCACGAATGACTTTCACGCTCGCGCTGTCCTGATCGGCAGCTCGTAGTCGCCGGGGTCAGTTGCGTCGGGACAGGAGAGCGACTTGGCGTGACTGCGCGAGCAGCCGTCCATCACTGCCCCAGACTTCGCAGTCCTCGTCATTGAACCCCCGTTCGACGTGGCGAGAGCGGACACGCACGAACCACGGCCCTAGATCACCCTCGGAGATCGCACTTCGGAAGTTGATCGAGAGGTTGATCGTCACCTTCCCCGCAGGTTCGGTGAGACGCGCCCACGTCCCGGGCATCCAAGCGTCCGGGATGGCGGCGAGGAGCGGAACGTCCAACGCGCGGGGCTCGGACATCCCGATCCAACCCGCGAGCGTGCCTTCGTTTTCTCCCGACCACGGCTTGACGAGGACGGTCGGACGTATGTCGAAGTGTTGCATGTACGGATGCGAAGACTCGTTACGACGCTTCACTTCGTCAGGCTGTTTCGCCGGCGGCATCGCGAAGTCGGAGACGAAGTCGTCCTGCGGGTTCACACCGAGCGTCGCAAGCGCGACCGCACCGCTGGCACCGCCCTGCACGATGCGCGCGGAGACGTGGGCGAGACGTGAACCTCTCGATTCGATGTCGATCGCGACGACGGCGTCGCCTTCTTCGAGACGACGGAGCAAATGGATCGTCATCGAGACGAGCGGCAGCTCGGGAACGGTACGGGCGATCGCTGCCGCTAGGAGGGCTGATATATAGCCACCCCACGGACCCACATCGCCTACCCACCATCTCCTGTCGAGGGTCGCGCGCAGATGTTCGCCTTCGGACTTCAATCTGATGGCGCGGTCGAAGCTATGCATGATGAAGTCTAGGTGGAGCATGGACGAAGTCGGTGCGTTTGCATCGTCATGTCCGGCGGGCATTCTGTCGGCCGGGGTTCGGCAACGTGGTCGCCGTAGCTCAGCTTGGTTGGAGCGCCTGACGTGGCTCAGGAGGTCGGGGGGTTCAAGTCCCTCGGCCGCCCCAAGGAGCGCGCGTCAGGTGCCGCGAGGCGAATGACGTCATCGGGTATGTCCGAGGACGCGATCGCGACTCTAGACTCACCGCTAGCAGGTGACAGTGCCGGTGACGTCACCGTAGCTGGCTCCCGTGAGGTCTAGATGCCAGACGATGTGACCCGCACCGCTCAAGCGGCGGAGATCGCCCGTGCCGCTGCCGGCATCGACGACCCAGTCGCCCTTGCCGGGGAAGCTCTGGGTGACGAGATCAGGGGCGGTGAGATCAGTCTCACCGTTTGTGACGGTGATCGAGAACGTACCCGTGCCGCATCCCGCTACTTTTGTGGGCGCCAGGAACCTTGCATTGCACGAATAACGCAACTTCCCGTCTGAGGGGAGACCTTCGCTGAGGCACAAGAACCTCTCGGCTCCAGCAATTCCGCCCGTGTAGATAGAGAGACCGCCCATGACTAATGCACATTGGAGGCCCGTGTTGCACTGCGCCCCGGCGGTCCCGAAGTCCTCGGTGTACTGCGCATGTACCGCGATCGGTCTTCCGGCTTTTCGTGCTGGGCTCGCATCGACGTGCACGCCGGATGCACCGATGATCAATCCCACGGCGAGCAGAGCCGCCGTCGTTGCTATGGTCCGCTTGTTCATCTGATCCTCCTGAGATCGATCGTCGACCCAACGTGCAGGTCGTACGCGTTCTTCTGACCCGACCGTAAGGCGCACGGGGCGAGAGAACATCTGCCGATCGGCAGATGTTGCCGGGAACGGCACCCGTGAAGATGCGGCGCATGACCCAGAATGGGGACGTGGAGGAACGCGATGAACCGCAGACGGGACGTTCCCACGCCACTCGTGCGCCGTCGGGGCGACTCCCGGACCACCTCACGAGCTTCGTGGGCCGCCAGACCGAGCTCGAGGACCTCCGGACGCTCCTCGACCGCTCGCGGCTCCTGACCCTCACCGGTTCGGGAGGCTGCGGCAAGACACGGCTCGCGTGCGCCATCGCCGTAGCCGTCGAGGGGCTCTACGTCGACGGCGCTTGGTGGGTCGACCTCGAACGTCTGGCGGAGCCCGAGCGCGTCGGCAGCGCCGCGCTCGACTCCCTTGGTGTCCGGGACATCCGCGGCACGCCGCCCGTCGAACGCCTCGCGACGTATCTCGCGGGCAAGAACCTGCTACTCATCCTGGACAACTGCGAGCACGTTCTCGACGCATGCGCGGAGCTCCTCGATCCCCTGTTGCGCACTGTTCCCGGGCTGCGCGTGATCGCGTCGAGCCGCGAGCCGCTCGGTGTCTCCGGCGAAGTCGTCTGGAAGGTCCCTCCCCTCGCCGTCCCGTCCGACCCAAATGACGGGGTCGACACGATCGGTCGGTTCGACGCCGTCCAGCTGTTCGTCGATCGCGCGATGGCGTCGCGTCCGAACTTTGAGCTGTCGGAAACGACGGCGCCGCTCGTCGCGCAGATCTGCTCGCGGCTCGACGGGATCCCACTCGCGATCGAGCTCGCCGCCGCGCGCACCCGCGTGATGACGGTGGAGCAGATCCTCACGGGCCTCGAGCATCGTTTCCGACTGCTGACGGGCGGCGTCCGGACGACTATGGCGCGTCACCAGACGCTCGAGGCGTCGGTCGAGTGGAGTCACGATCTGTTGACCGAGCCGGAGCGCATCCTCTTTCGGCGGCTGTCCGTCTTCACCGGATGGTTGGCATTGAGCGCAGCAGAACAGGTCTGCTCGTCGGACGACCTCGAAGAGGTTGTCGTTCTCGACGTGCTCTCCCAACTCGTCGACAAGTCGATGGTCCTAGCCACGACCGATGACACGTCGCAGACGCGTTACAGGCTGCTCGAGACGATGCGGCATTTCGCGCGGGACGAACTTCGCCGCGCCGACGAAACGGCCGTGCTTCGGCACCGACATACGGACTACTACGTGCGGTACGCCGAGGAACACAAGGCAGAGCTCGAGCAGGGTCGTCCGGCGACGTTCGCGGAGGTCGAAGCCGAGCACGACAACATCTCGTCGGCGCTCGAGTGGGCGCTCGCATCTGACCGGCCGGACGACGTGCTGCGGATGGTGGGCGCGCTGGCCTTGTTCTGGACGGGACGCGGCCATTACACGGAAGGACAAGCGCTGTGCGAACGCGCCCTCGCCGCATGCTCTCCAGAGCCTTCTGCGGTGAAGGCGCGGGCGCTCTGGGCGCTCGCACTTACGCAGCTTTTCGGCGTCGATGTCGAGAACGGACTTGGTATCGCCAAGGCGCACGAAGCGCTCGACTTGGCGCGCGCAGTCGAAGACGAGCGGATCGCCTTCCGCGCTTCGGCACATCAGCCGATGGTCGAGCAATTGCTCGGCTCCCAGACCGCGGAACCTGCACTCGTCGAGGCCGCCGCAGCAGCGAAACGGAACGGGGATGACTGGTTCTACGGACTGATGCTGATCTTCATCACGTATCCCGCCGTCTTCTTCCGCGACGAGACGGAGCGGATGCAGCCATTCATCACAGAGCTCGAGGGGCTTGTTCGTCGGACGGAAAATCCCATCCTCGACATTTGCCTCGGAGGCGTCCGCGGCGCTTGTGCAATGAGCGAAGGGCGTCTCGAGGAAGCCGGGACCCAGTTCGAAAGAGCGCTCAGACTCTCGCGCAAATTCGAGGACTCCGGAACCACGATCTTCATGGTGGATGGCTTCACCGAGGTGCGTTTCTACGAAGCACGGTTCGACGAAGCGCGTGAGATCCTCGAAACACAGATCGAACACATGGCGCGCTCCACGCCCGGACGCGTCGATCTCCTACGGGCCAAGCTCGCCATCACGGATCTGCTGACAGGTAACGTCACGAACGCCCGGGATTCGCTCGGCGAGTTAGCGCCGTTGATGGCCGGTTTCGGGCACGCCAAACTGACTGCCGCCGTCCATACGAGGCTCGGTCAGGCCGAAGCGTTGCTCGGAGATCTCGAGGATGCGAAAGCGCACCTCGATCAAGCGATCCAGATCGCGCGCGACACGGCGATGCCGACGATGACCGTCTCAGCGCTGGTCCAGCGGGGCCGCGTCGCAAGAACGGAAGGGGCCATCGCCGAGTCAGCCGACCTCTTCCATGAGGGGCTGCAAGTCGCCGTCGACCGCAGACTCCGTCCGCTCGTAGCCGAGTGCATCGAGAGCCTCGCGTCGCTCGCTGTAGACGCGGAAGCGGCTCGGCTCTTCGGAGCCGCCGACGCGATGCGCACCGCGATGGGGATGTCGCGTCCGCCGATCGACATCCCGGCCTACGAAGCCGATATCGACACAGCACGCGCACGCCTCGGTCCGGACACGTTCGACGAGGCGTATCACGCCGGGCAGAACCTTTCCGATGACGATGCCATCGCGTACGCGCGAAGGATGCGCACCGGACGGAAGCGGCCGTTGTCCGGCTGGGCGAGCCTGACGCCGACCGAACTCCAAGTCGTCGCCCTCGCTGCGCAGGGGCTCAGCAATGTGGAGATCGGCAAGAAACTCTTCACCTCCGCCGGGACGGCCAAGACGCATCTGTCCCACGTGTACGCGAAGCTGAGCGTAGCCAATCGTGCCGAGCTCGCCGCGCTGGCCGTGCGGCACGGCGTCTAATCAGTCGAGCAGAAACTCCGGGTTTGAAAGCTGTCCAATCAGGGCCACTCTGTGATGTCGCGGGACATCGTGTGCACGATGTCTGCGGACATCGTTCCACCTCAGCCCTGAGATTGGTAATGCCGGGACGGATCGAGGGTCAGTTCCCGAAGACGCTCGCCGTCGGCGGAGACGCCCGGATGTTCAGATCGGCCACCAGGACGAGCACGCGCTTGTTGCGATGGGCATGTCGGGAGGTTAGCTCGCACGAGTGGACGTATCTCGCGGAACGGGCGCGCTCGATTGTCGGCGCTCTACGCTAGCCGTCGAGAACGCATGAGCGACGAGCCGAGGGTCGTTCAGGCAACGCGCAAGGGCTTAGCGGCCGTGGTCGCGGGCGACATGGCCGCGTGGGCGGACTTGCTCACTGACGACTTCCGCTTCGAGGACCGCCGTATGGGGCTACAGTCCACGCTCGACAAGAAAGCGAACATCGAGCAGCTCAGTTACGTCGTCGAGGTCGGTGTCGAGGAAACCGAACTTGAAGTGGTCGAGACGCGCGGCGAGAGCGTGGCGCTCTACCGCATGACGCTTCATGCCTCGGGGTTCGTGATCGCGATGCTCGGCCTGAATGTCGTCACCGACGATGGGCGGTTGCGGGTGGCTGTGTTATTCGACGAGGACGAACTCGACGCCGCGCGGGCTGAACTCGACGCGCTGGCCGCGAACCCCGCTGGGTAATGCCGCCGAGCGGGAGCTGGACTGTCGAATCGGTGGTGCGACCCGCCTGCCCCAAGATCGTTCGTCCTCGCTAAGTGTGACCGCCGGGCGGACCGGGAACGTCGCCGGTGTCCACAACGTATTGGGCAACTTCGCGCAACTTGACGTTGAGATGCTGCGAGGCCTCGCGCAGGAGATCGAAAGCCTGATCGGCGCTGATCAGTTCGCGGTGCATCAGAATGCCCTCGGCCTGACCGATCACCTGGCGCGAGGCGAGTGCTCCCTGGAGGTTCTGCATTCGCTCGGTCTCGACGGCGAGCGCCTCGGTGGCGTCTTTCAATTCTCCGGCTGCCGCCAAGGCGACACCGGCGTGAGTGGCGAAGATGAGGCCCTTCGCCCTGTCCGTAGCGCCAAACGCTCGGGGATATTGCGAGTACAGATTGAGCGCGCCGAGGGTCGACTCGCCGAACAGACAATAGGACAACAGGCTCCGCATGCCTGCCTCGGCGGCCATGGGGCCGAACGCGGGCCAACGCGCATCCGTCAGAAGATCGCCCGCGTAGAACATCTGACGTTCGGAGATGGCACTGAGGCACGGTCCTTCTCCGGTCGCGTATTGCATGGAGTCAACCTCGAGCACCTTCGGTGCGGTCCACACCGGCGTGATGATCTCATCGCCTTGAACGAACGAGATGCCGGCACCCGAGCAGCCGTCGATCGTGCGAACCGAGAACAACACGATGCGCCGTAGCGTCTCCTCGACCGTGTGTGCCGAGTACAACGCTCGAGAGATCTCAGCGAAGAGGACCGCGAGGTCGTTTTGCGGTTCGTCCATAACCCGCGTCCCGATCTTGTGGGACGGCCATCGTACAAACTTAGTGCCCCATTTTCGTGTTGAGTGTTCGCTTTCTCTCGTCGCTACAGCACCATTGGGGTGACACCCACTCGGGTGACGCATCCTTCCGGTGACACCCGTTCGGGTGACGCATCCGTCATCTACTTCGCATGTGCACGCGCCAGCCTTCATGCCGGCAACCCTGACTTCCTGCAACGATCGGGCGAGAAGTTTCCGCTCGATCAGGGTCCGGCGAGGCGACGAAAGAGACGCCTTCTAAATGGACGACTGATTGTGATGTCGTCCGGCGACGACTAGGATGGTGTTGCCTTCAACAGCGAGGGCTCCGTGGGTGACCACAGAGCTTCGAAGGGGAAGGCGTTTTGCTTTTATGTGGGTACTCACGCATTCCGCGTGACGAACGGGTCCCCGTCGAGATCTCCGGTTCCGGCCCGTGACCGCCATGCCCGTTCTGGCGTCCCAGCCCTCTACCGAAGGCGGTGTGCAGCTCGGACTGCTCGGGTCGTTCACTCTGCGGATAGACGCAGAGCCGATAGAGCTCCCGATGAACGCTCAGCGTCTCGTCTGCTTCCTCGCATTGCGAGACGGCGTCATGCTCCGTCAGTTCATCGCGGGGTCACTTTGGGGTGAGACAACCGAGCGTCACGCGGCAGGCAGTCTTCGCTCGGCGCTGTGGAGACTCGGCCGTACCACCCGTCCTGTCGTGGAGATCGAGGCCACACGCCTGCGACTCTCC
>Ga0070741_10011860_pt1 | contig 15942 bp, 9 predicted proteins | sample Coa_R1_4_FD_66440 | JGI IMG/M metagenome (GOLD analysis project Ga0070741, IMG submission 66440) | Surface soil microbial communities from Centralia Pennsylvania, which are recovering from an underground coalmine fire - Coalmine... | ecosystem: Environmental > Terrestrial > Soil > Unclassified ...
TGCCCTTCCGCTTGTTCGAGCTGCACCTGGAAGGGACGCGGATCAATTTCGGCGAGCAAGTCGCCTTTGTTGACATGCTGGCCTTCCTGGAAATCTACGCTCATCAACTGCCCGTCAACGCGCGTCCGCACTGTTACCGAGTTGAAGGCGGTGACATTGCCGAGGCCCCTCAGATACACCGGCATGTCGCCGGCTCTGGCAGGAACAGCGGCGACGGGAACTGCCCGCGCAGCCGCTCGCGCCGCCAGCGCGGCCGCGGCGGCTTGCTTTTTCCCCTGCGCCGTCCGGTAATACTGAAATCCCGCATATGCCGCAGCGGCCACCGCAAGGAGCAACAGCCAGGCGACGCCCCGGCGAGGCTTGGCAGTGGTCTTCGGAGGTTGCCTGGGCGCCGGGGGCGTTTGCGGTTCGCTTCGCTCTAGAAGCTGACGCGCGCGAGGCTCCATGACATATTTCCGCACGGCAGGCTCTTTAGCGCCGGCATGGCGCCCAAACCCGCCGCCCCACAATTATGGAGACGCGGGCGCGCGCGGCGGTGTTACAGAGTTCACTCGTTCCTCGAGAATGGGTCTTCTGGTGAACGGAAAAGACGCCTGCAATTCCAAAACTCCGCCGAACACAAAGCGATTGCGGGTCTGTGCGCTTGCGCCCGGAGGCAATTCGCTTCGGATGCGGGGTTGAAAGCAGGAGATGGCGCCATCCGCGCCGCATGCGATCTGCCCGGCGGCCGATGTAGGTTGAATCCTGCGAAGCCAGGGCGTACGCAAGAGCCGCCGCGCTCTGTGGGGGATTCCCGTCGCTTCGTGGCCGCGGACATCAGGTCTCTAGAAGTCAGCGGACAATCTAGCAGTCAGCGTACAATGAAGAAAAGGACACCCCGGGGCTTGGCCTCGCGGTGCTGCTCTCTCGCGCGCCCGGTCACCCCGAAAAGAGAGGAGAGCCCCTATGTTCGGGCGGCGAATTCGCTTGTTCAAGCTTCTCGGTTTCGAGGTGCGCGCCGATGCAAGTTGGCTCATCATCGCCGCGCTGGTGACCTGGTCGCTCGGCGCCGGTTTTTTCCCATACTATGACCCGGGGCTCACCACCTCAGATTACTGGTGGATGGGCGTGGCGGGCGCAGCGGGACTGTTCGGGTCCATCATTGTGCATGAGCTGTTCCACTCTCTGGTGGCCAGACGGTTCAACTTGCAGATGAGAGGCATCACCCTCTTTATTTTCGGCGGCGTGGCCGAAATGGAGAAAGAGCCGCCCAGCGCGAAAGCCGAGTTTTCCATGGCGATCGCCGGGCCGATCACCAGCATCGTGATCGGGTTCATCTTTTACGGAATCCATGAGGCGGCGGCTGGCGCCTGGCCCCGGCCGGTGGCGGGTGTGCTCGCATATCTTGCTGGGATCAACTGGCTGCTCGCCGCATTCAACCTCATCCCCGCGTTTCCCCTCGACGGCGGCCGCGTTTTGCGGTCCATACTTTGGTATCGCCAAGGCGATCTGGCCCGGGCCACGCGCATCAGCTCTTCGATCGGCTCCGGATTCGGGATCGTATTGATGATTCTTGCCGTGGTTCAGTTGTTCACCGGCAACTTCATCAGCGCGGTTTGGTGGTTTCTGATCGGTATGTTCTTGCGTGGAGCGTCCCAGGCGTCATACCAGCAGCTTATGATTCGAAGCATTCTCGCCGGCGAGCCGGTGCGCCGGTTCATGAGAACCAACCCGGTTACGGTATCGCCCGACGCGACCATTCAAGAGCTGGTCGAAGACTATGTTTACAAGCACCATTACAAAATGTTCCCGGTAGTAGACAGCGAACAGGAGTTGGTGGGATGCGTTACGACGTCACAGATCAAGAACATCCCCCGGCAGCAATGGCCCTGGCGCCATGTTCAAGAAATCGTCCAGCCTTGTTCGGCCGGCAATACGGTCAGCCCCGATACCGACGCGATGAACGTGCTTACCACGATGAGCAAGACCGGATTTAGCCGCCTGATGGTGGTGGAGAACAATCACCTGGAGGCGGTGATTACCCTGAAAGACCTGCTGAATTTTCTTTCGACCAAGCTCGAACTGGAAGGCTATCCGCAAAGGGACATTCCCCGGGTCGCCTGAGCTAAATCAATCCAGTGTCTTAGTAATTTCCAGGCGCCGAAAGTTCGGCAGATCACTTGCCGGCGGCGGCTCTGAAGACCAGCCCTGACGGCAGTTCCTCACCGAAAATCCGGCTCAACAGCAAGGGATCGCGGACTTCCTCACCTTCCAGCACGGCGAGCAGGCGCTCCGGATTGGTTCTCTCAGCGAGAGCCCGGCGGACGACCTCCAGCAGGGAAGGAGAGAGATCGCGCACCGGGTCCCCCGTGCGGCGCGCAATCGACGCAACCGCTTCCGCCGCCTCTGGTAGAGGGAGCAACACCTCCACCCAACGCGACACCACGGCCGGGGAGAGCACCTGGTTGGCCGGACCATAGAGCAGTTCGCGCGCGCCCAGCCGGGACAAACACCAAAGCTCGCTCTCGCGAAAATCGCCGGTCTGGACCCGCCGCAGCAGGGCATTGCCGAGATCGATGCGGGTTTGGGAAGGCAGCAGTTCCAGGCTGCTCGCCGTACGCCACATTTCGCGGAGGAGGCTCGTGTTCACCCGCCGCCTCTTTTTCGAGGCAGGCAGCAGCACAGGCGCCAGATGGTGGTATAAATCGATCTGCTGGTTGCGATTGAGCCCGCCCGCCACGCGGCCCCAGAAGATCCACCACTCGATCTCGCACTGGACGTGATTGGGAAATTGGATCCCTGCGGCGTAGATCCGCCGGATCTGCTCGATTCTCCAATCATCGCCGGGATAGCCGAAACCTGGGCGCAGGCAGAGCCCACACAAATTGAGCCAGCGCGCCTCCCACGCCCCTGATCGCTTACGCCCCTCCGCGAGCTCGAGAAGGGCATCCGCCAGCTTGCGAATAGCACTCAACGGCCAAGACATCTTTCCCAACCCCAGAGCCTGCTCGAGTCTGGCGGGAAACTCCTCGGGGGGAAAGGGCGGCGGATCGGCGCTCAAGCCGGAGCGCACTACATCAAGGGCGCGGGCGAGCGCCTCATCGTTGATCACCGTGGCCGGGCGCGAAGCGGCTCGTTCCGCCATTTCCGCCTGCTTGCGAAGCTCAAACTGCAATCGCCAGCGGTGATCGCTCACCTTGGAGTCGGCCCAGATTTCCAGCGTTCCCACCTCGGTCAGCCGGACTCCCAACCGGATGGGAACGAGCCGCTCGCCCGCGCGCTTGCCGAAGCGGATGACTGCGTGCAGGGGGGCATGGACGTGAAAATCGGCGGCCACCTGCTCGGGACTCAAAGTTAACACATCGCCCAGGGCATCGCCGGTGCGAGTGAGAGAGCTGTAAAGACGAAACGTCACCGGGCGGTTAGCCACAAGCTGTAAATCCTCGTGCTCCCAATACAGGGTCTCCCCGGATTCGCTACCCCGCGGCGCCAGGCATACCATTCGCGCGCTCTTCGCGGCATCGGCGCCGTCCAGACCGAGATAATAGGCGCGCGGCAAGCCGCCGCGCACGAGCACGCCGCGGCCCGTGGACCGTGCATAGGAATAATAGGCGGCTCCCACGGCGACCGCCAGATCGAGGTCCTGGTTCTCCAAAATCATCGGCCGCCGCCCATACCAGCCCTCGATGACATCCGCCAGGCGCTGCCGGCAGATTTCCGGAATGAAAAAACCGCCGTTGAAGAGGATGGCGTCCGGCGCGCCGGACATCCCGGCCCCATGCAGAAATGCCGCCAGATGCCGCGTGATTGCGGGATCCGATACGTAGGGCAGCCCCAGTTCGCGAAACAGCGTGCGCCGTTCCTCTTTTGGGGTATCCGCCGGCGAGCAAAAGGGCAAGAAACCTTCCAACGCGAGTTCCAGGGCTTCCTGACGGAGGATTTCCGTTTTCAGCGATCCGCCAACCAGAGATCCGCCCGCGCCGAGCACTGTGATATTGACCTTGTCGACACTCGGATCGGTAAGCAACCGTTCCTTTGCAATCGTGCACTGCCGGCGAACGGAATTCCGCTGGCGCAGGCTGAGCTGAGCCCCAAGCTTGGCCTCGACGAGCCAGGCCAGGGTCAAATCAAGATTGTCCCCGCCCAGCAGCAAGTGGCGGCCCACGGCGGTCCGCGTAAAGCTCACAACATCTTTGTCACGCGATACGCGGATCAGAGTGAAATCGGAGGTTCCCCCTCCCACATCCACGACCAATACTGTTTGGCCGTCGGCAAGGCTCTGGCGGCACTGGCCGAGATCATTGGCGATCCAGGAATAGAAGGCGGCGGCCGGCTCCTCCAGCAGGGTCAGCGATTCGAGGCCCGCTTCCTTTGCCGCCGCTACGGTGAGCTCGCGCGCCTCTTCATCGAATGACGCGGGAACAGTGAGGACAATGTCCTGGTTTTCCAAAGGCTCCGCGTGGGCCTGGTTCCAGGCGTCGCGAATATGGCTCAGAAATCGGGCAGACACCTCCACGGGAGAGAAAATGCGGCCGCTCTCCTCAGAGTCCCACGGCAGAATTTTGGCGGTGCGATCGACCTCCGGATTCGAAAGCCACGATTTCGCCGAGTGGACCAGCCGGGTCGGCTCCAGCGCTCCCTGATCGCGGGCGTACGCTCCGACATAGGTCTGGTCGGCCACATAAAGAAAGGAAGGAAGCGTTTTGCGCGGCTCAACGACCCCAGGCGCGACGACCTGGGGAATGGGCTGAATGCGAATGGGCGGAGAACTCGAATTCTCGGCCTCTTGCGGGTCGATGAATGCCAGAGCCGAGTTGGTAGTTCCCAGGTCGATCCCAATTTTCATGCGGCGATGTGTTCCCGGACGTTGAATTCAAGCTTCCAGCGCCGGCCATCCCGCGCCACACACCACAACTGGAGAAGACCGATTTCCGTCACCACGGTCTCGAGCGTGACCGGGACCAGCTCATTATGGTTTTCCCCCGGCAGGCAAACCTCCATGGGAGAGAGCTCTTCTAAATCTTCCCCGAGCTCCTCGATTAACGAGCCCGGCGGGTCGTTCTTCCGCGACGAGGAAGCGAAAAATCGAAACTCGGCGGGCTCGCCGACAACAAGGCCGAATTCACGATTGGGAATCTGAACCTGTGTGCCTTCTTCCATGCCGAACGGAGCCACGGCAAGGGCCTTCAGTGGTGCGGGAACACCGGGCACGGACGGCATCGCGCTTTCAATCCCGACGTAGTACGTGCGGGCCACCCCGCCCCGGATCCGCACGCCCTTTCCTTGCCGCGCGAGGCCATAATAAGCCGCTCCCCGCGCCACGGCATGCATCAGGTCTTCGCCCAAAAGCGGCTGGACGGAGGCAAAACCTTCCTCGCGCAGCCAGCCGTCAAGAACGGCTGTGAGCCGCTCCCGGAGCTGCGCGGCGCGCATCACGCCGCCGTTGAAAAGAATATGCGTAGGGCAGGCAAGCCCGCTGGGCCCGCGCCGCACCGCCCCGTGTTCGGATGCAGCCGCTTGCTGGCGCAGAAAACGCGCCAGATGGCGCGTCACCGCCGGGTCTGCCGCGTAAGGCAGGCCGGCTTCCTGCAACCCGACGCGCCTCTGGCGCTGCGGCGTATCCGTGCTGGGCGTTATAGGGAAAAATCCTTCGATTAGAATCTGCTCGAGATCCTTTCGCGCAAGCTTCGCCCGGATCGTTCCTCCCACCAGGCCGCTTCCGCGGCCAAGGATAGTCAGCGGATAATCCGCCGCCGTGGTCTGTTCCTCCAGCAGCTTTTCCTTCGCCACCCGGCAGTGCTGCCAAAGCGCGTGGAGCTGGAGCGCATCGAGCCGCACGTTTTTCGCCGCGAGCTGCTGCTCGGTGAAGCGGGCCAGCGCCAGATCCATGTTGTCGCCCCCGAGCAGGATGTGGTCGCCCACGGCGACGCGTTCGAGCTTCAGTTCGCCGTTCTCTTCGGTGACCGTAATGAGCGTGAAATCCGTTGTGCCGCCGCCGATGTCAGCCACTAGGATCAGGTCGCCGACCTTGATACGCTCGCGCCAGTCCGGATGCCGTTCGATCCACGCATAAAAGGCGGCCTGCGGCTCCTCGAGCAGAATTACATCCTGGTAGCCGGCGAGCTTAGCCGCCCGCAGCGTGAGTTCCCGGGCCACAGCGTCAAAGGAAGCGGGCACTGTAAGCAGCACCTGTTGCTGATCGAAAGGAGCGTCAGGCCTTTTCCATTCCCAGGCGCAGCGAAGATGATCGAGATAGGCGCGAGAGGCTTCGATAGGAGAAATCTTGTTCACCCCGTCCGGAGCGTTCGAGGGCAGAATGGCCGCGCTGCGGTCAACCCCCGTGTGGCAAAGCCACGACTTGGCCGAGTGCACCAGACGGGCCGCGTTTTCCACTCCGCGATTTTGCGCGAGACGTCCGGCCACATAAGGCGGATCGGGATTCCACGGCAAGGCCAGCGAACCAGGGGGAAAATCCAGAGCGCCGGGCAGGAACAGAAAGGACGGAAGGACGGTTTCCTCCTGAACCTCTCCGGGGTTCACGAGCTGCGGGATGCTGAACAGCTTTACCTCAGGAAGTTGATGCGGATCCGTGATTGCCGCCGGATCGGCGAAAGCCAGGCTGCAATTGGTGGTTCCCAGGTCGATTCCAATTACATGTTGCGGCAAGGCGGTCTACTCGATCTCAATCTCGGCGGGAGCGACAATGGAAGCGTCCTGGCCGGGAGGCAGGGCGGGAAAATCAACCCTGGTCGCCCGCCAGCCCTTATGGCGCAAGATGCCGCCTTTCGGCAGCCCCTGGGCGGGAACGTTTCCGACGAACTTGACCGCCCCCGGCTCAGGAATATTGGGACTGGTGAAGCTTCCCTCGACGCCGTCGATAACCGGCGCAAGCTGAACATAACGGGCGAGCGACTTCCGGCAGTCATCGTGCAGGCTGCGAACCGCGGCTCCCACTTGGTCGTCCGAATAGGCAGAAAGATCTTCCATGAGAAAATCGATCAGGCGCGAATCGCGCTGGAGGATGCCTAAAACCTGCAAGGCGCCGTCAGCGGGCCGGCTTGCCGGGGCGGCTGCCGGCGAAGGGTGGCCGGATGTTCTCCTCCCCAGACCCAGCGCCGCTGCCAACGGCTCGGAAATAGTCCCGTGAAACAGGATGCCTGCGAAGGCCCGAAAGGCCAGCAGAAGGCGTTGCACGATTCCTCCGAAATATTCAGGATACAACGCATGTGGAAAGACCGCCGGGAGTTGGATTGTGCGCCAGCGAACGATTCGAGCCGGCCTCCGGCTTCCGCCGCCGGCTTTGAAAAGAGCCAATCGCCTGTTTTCGGGCGCCGCGCCGCGGGGCGGAGTACTTTTCCGCCCTGGATTCAGTCGCCGGCCGCCATCTCGTGATGCTCGTGGTGCGCCAGGCCCGAAGCGGCGGGATTCGATGCGGCAAGGGCGTCGAGGGATACGTGAATGGTCTCCCGGTGGCCGCGGGCGAAGACCTCCGGCGAGACAGTTTGTTGCATCAACTCGCGGCGGAGGCGTGCTTCGAATTCCCTCAACTTTTCTTCGATTGTCTTTTCCTTGCCCTTGTTGGCGATCATATCCTCGCGATACCGCTTGAGGAAATAATGGATCGTCTCCACCCGGATCTTGATGGAGCCGGTCGGCTTGTTTTCATCGATGTCCTTGAAGGAGAAATAGGGCGTGCCGGAGTGCTCGACGATCTCCTCGACCACCGTGTAGATGGGCGCGTCATGCCCGCACTTGAAGCTGGAAAGCTCCAGCGCGACCAGATTCGGATGGCGCGCGACGTATTTGGCGGCCCAGACCTTGCGGCTCGTATTTTCCGAATACGAGTTCTTCCAGACGTCCTGGATGTCCATCGGGTGCGTGATTTCGCCGCGCTCGACTTCTTCGCCGAACAGGCGCCAGAGTATGTCGTCATCGAGCGGCAGCGAGTCCTGAGCAAAAACCGGATAGCCGAGCTTCTGGAATTCTTCCACAATCTCGTGGTTGATGCCCGGATCGTTGTGATACGGGCGGCCCAGCAGCACAATGCCGATCTTGTCCTCCCGCTCGAGCATCTCGAGCACCTCCCTGCCCTGGCCCCGCTGCACGACATTGTTGTAGTAGTCGAGCGCCCGGTATCCCTCCTGAACAGCCCGGTGATTCTCTTCGGGGGACAGCCCGAGAATGTCTTTGAACTGAGTATAAAGCTGCCGTTCCAAAACCTCGGGTTTGCCGATGTTCACAAAGGTGTCCAGAAAAACGACGCCCTTCTCTTTGAAGATGTCTCCCTCTTTGGTGAAAGCCGCTTTTACCGCCGCCGGCGTGGCGGCCACGGTGGGACAAGCGCGGCTCCCCTGCGTGTTCACCAGGTCGGAGGTCAGGCAGTCGATCATGGGAAAGAAGATGTAGTCGAGCTTCCTTTTCGGGTGGATCACGTACAGGAGATTGTGAATGTGCGGGATGGCGACCTTGGATGGAAAGCACGGATCGATGGCGCCGCGCTTGGCCCCTTCTTTATAGAGTTGCTCGCTCGTGTAGTCGGAAAACACCAGATTCTCCGGCTGCAAGCCCAGCGACTCAAAATAGCCCATGAAGACCGGGGTCTGCGAGTACATGTTGAGCACGCGTGGCATCCCGATCTTGATCTCAGCCCGTTTCTTCATGAGCTCCACGCGATTCTTTTGTGCGGCGGTGAAAGCGAACCGCGGAATCGGATCCGCCACCAGCGGCGCCCGCGTGGACCGGAACACCGCCTTGGCCGCAACCTCGACCAGGTTGGGATTTTCGCTTTTCACCTTGTCAAGGCCCGCCTTGATGCCGCGCATATCTTCGATGTTTTCCACCGTGCCCTTCTCACAGGTGGCGATAATCAGGCGCTGCGAGCCGGCCTCGATCGGCACTTTGGTTTTCACCGGCGGGCGGTAGCTTTCATTGGGCGTGGCCGTCTTGACGTCGATAAACGTCCGCAGGCATTTGTTCTTGCAGAAATAGCACCGCGTGGCTTCGTTGCGCGTGGTTTTGTAGGAAATGGTATTGACGCCGGCCATTCCGATGAAGCTCGACTGGCGGCCGTTGTCCCACAACCTGCCCGCTTCGAGCGCACAGCCGATGGCCCCGGCTTCTCCCGCGTGCTCATGCACCACAACGGTGGGCTTTACGTCGCGGCCCTTGAAACGCGACTCGATAAAATCCACCTGGGCCTTGACCGCGGCGAGATTGTACTGGGTGCCGCCTTGCAGGACAAAGAAGCTCCCCACGGCCGAAAGATTGGGTATCTGGGAAACATAGAGCCATATGTTCTTGGGCAGCACGTTGGCGAGCCCGGCCATGATCTCTTCCGCCTTCCAGCCCTGTCTCTGAAAATCGACGATATCGGACTGCATGAACACGGCGCAGCCATACCCGAACGAGGGAAACGACGTGGCGCTGAAGGCGACATCCGCGTATTTCTCAACCGGTATACTGAAGCCTTCGGCCGTCGATTGCAGGAAGTACCCGTTGCCCGCCGAGCATTGCGTATTCAGCTTGAAATCTTTGACCCGGCCGTCTTTTAGAATGATGATTTTGATGTCCTGGCCGCCCACGTCGCAGATCACGTCGGCCTGAGGATAGAATTTCAGCGCCGCCTGGGTGTGGGCGACGGTCTCCACCAAAGCGGCGTCGGCTCCGATCACGTCCTTCAAAATGTCTTTCGCGTAGCCGGTCGTGCCGACGCCGAGAATCTTGAGCGCAGCCCCCTGGTCTTCCACCATCCTCACCAGCTTGCCCAACACTTCCTGCGTGTCCTCAATCGGATTGCCGCGGGAAAGCTGATACGCTTTGGCCAGAATGCGGCGGTCTTTGTCTTTCGACAGCAGCACTGCCTTGGTGGACGTCGAGCCGCCGTCGATGCCGATAAATCCTTCCACCACCTCGCCTGGCTGAAACACGGCCGGGGAAAAGGGCTTGCGCTTGTATTTCTCCCGGAATGCCGCGAGCTCCTCAGGGGACTTCGATAACCCGCCGCCGGAGCTTTTGCGCTTGGATTTCTCCTCCTCCCGCCCGACGTTGATGTACCACTCCAGATCCCGGTAGCCCTGGTAGCGCCCCACGCTCTCATCTTCCGTCTTGCCGAACTCCACCGCGCCGATAGCGGCGAAGTATTGCGCATTCTCGGGGGTCCGAATAAGGTCCTCCGGAGGCACGCCCTCCGGCAGCGGATAGTTCCGCTCTTCCCATATTTTCGGGATGTTTGTCTTCCAGCAATCCTGCATGCCCTTGATATAGGTATTAGGGCCACCCAATAAAAGGACCACCGGACGCAGCGTGTTGCCGCGCGTGAGAACCGACAGGTTCTGCATGACGATGGCCTCAAACAGCGAGGCCATCAACTCGTCCGGCGGCACGCCCTGCTTTTGCAGCCCGTTGATATCGGTCTCGGCGAAAACGCCGCACTTGCCGGCCACCGGGTGCAGCTTGAGCCCCTTGTAGCCCATCTGGCAGAGCTGGTCGGGAGGAATGCGCAGCTTTGCGTTAATCTTGTCGATCACCGCGCCGGTGCCTCCCGCGCATTTGTCGTTCATCGACGGAAACTTCTTCTTGCGGCCGGTTTCCGGATCTTCCTTGAAGATGATGATCTTGGCGTCCTGCCCGCCCAGCTCGACCACCGAGCCGCAGTGCGGGTAGAGCTTCTCCACGGCGAGCGAAACGGCGTTCACTTCCTGCACAAATTTTGCGCCCAGCCGCCTGGCGAGCCCGTTCCCGCCCGAGCCGGTGATGAACATCCGTGTGTTTTCGGGACGCAGCTCGGGTAATTCGCGGTCAAAGCGCTTGAGGAACTCCAGCACCTTTTCCGGCTGCTTGGTGTCGTGGCGCTGGTAGTCGCTCCAGACAATCTGATCCGTCGCTTGATCGACGACAACAGCCTTCACCGTCGTGGAGCCAACGTCGAGTCCCACCAGAAAGTTTTTGTCCATTTCCCGCTCAGAGCCGCTGGTTTGCGGCTGCGCTTCCATTCCAATCGTTTCCCGGCCCGCGGGCCGCTGCTGCTTCCGGCTTCGCGGCCTCGGGAAACGGTTTTCTCCGTGGCAAACGACGAAACCGACGCCGCCGGCGCCACCCTATCTTGCGCCGGCGGGGCGCTTCAGTTCCTTTCCGCCCGCATACGCTCGCCGATATGCAGCACGAAGTTGGCGGCCGTGCCGATCACGCCTTTGTGGTGCGGCACGTGATACAGAGGCCGCCTCATCTCCGGGTGCGCCTCGACGTAAGCCCGGCATTGCTCGAGCGTAAGGCCTGCCCGCTCGAGCGCGGACGCAAACTCCTGTTTCGCTTTTGCTTTCGCCTCTCCCAACGCCATCTGCACCCGGCTGTGAGCGTTGATCTCTCCCTCGCCTGAGGTTTCAATGGGCAAATAGATCATGTCCTTGTAATGCGACACCACGGCCGACTGCGCGCCGTCGGATTGCGTGGAGGGCATGCAGCCGAAGGGTTTCAGCGAAAGCACCATGTGCGCCAGATCTTTGTTCGAGTAGTAAATATTTTTGGCGATCTCCAGATGGCCCTCGCCCCCACCGGTGCGGGAGTTGTAATATGGGTGGCCGATGCGCTGCAACTCGTATTGATCGACCAGCCGGTGGCCGGCGCCGCCCAAGGCGTCCTGAATCTTGTGATATTCGCGGCGAAAAATCGCCTCCGCCAGGCGCAGCTTCGCCACCTTGTTGCGATAGGCCCATTCGATCTTGGCGCGCTTGTGCAGTTTCCACACGGGCGGAAGCACCGCGCCCTCCTCCAGGCCCTTGTGGTCGCGGTAGCGCTGCACCACTTGATGGATCATGTAGGTGATCCAGGTCCCGATCGGCTCGACCAGCACCTGCGCGCCTTCCCGCTCGAGGAAAGCGAACATATTGAAATTGCCGTCGCCTTCGGTGGTCTGCGCCCAAAATTCGCCGGTGATCTTCACGATCGGCTTGACCCGGAGCCGGTCAATTTCAACCGTGTTCAGCCGGTCCCGCACCTTATGCAGTGCTGATACATAGTCGTCGCCCTTGAGCTGGTCCAGGAACTTTCCTATATATTCCGCCGTATCTCTGAAGCCCGCCAGGTATTTGGCCAGGTTTCCATTCAGCTTCCACGGCTGCTTCTTGGCCATCACGTCATGCATGTAATCCATCACTTCCTCGAGCACGCGCGCCGTCTCGCCGTCGCGGACTTCATAAGGACGGATAAGGTAAGCGATTTCATTGATGCAATCGCCCATGTTCAGGGCGTTCAAAATGCCCAAAAAGAAATCGAGATTCATCTCCAGGCCGGCTTCCGCCTCGGCCTGGTTCAAGCCGCCGGATTGCTGGAACAGGAGCACGCGGAAACCCTCGAATCCTGCGTTGCGCAGGGCCAGCCGGTATTCCGCCTCGTACATGCCGAACCGGCAGGGCCCGCAAGCGCCGGCGGTGAAGAAAACGTAACGGTCGATTATGTCGTGCTTGGACATACCCTGGTTTTCCAGGCGCTGGAGGTACTGCACGAGGTTGCCGACCGTAAAATACGTAGGATTGCATTGGCCGTTGTTGCCGAACTCCTTTCCGGTCTGGAAGGCGGCCACGTCCGGCGTCGGCACCGCCTCGCACTTGTAACCCAGGCCCTCCAGGGCTCCGTGCACCAGCTTCTCGTGCTTCCAAGTCAGGCCCCCGAACAAAATCGTCGTCCGGCCCCGCTCTTCGGCGGTGAACGCGCGCTCCACGGGCCGCTTGAAATGATGCGTTTCTTTTTTTTGAATCCCGGCTTCTTTCATCAAGCGCAGCCGCTCCTCCGCCAGCCGCGCCTGGATGATCGATTCGATCGAGGAAGGGGATGCGCCAATTTGCACCAGCCCGCTGGCGGCAGAAGGCGTGGCGTTAACGACGGGTTGGGTGCTCATATTCACCTCGGAGGACACTACTCGCGTCTTTCCCGGCCATAGTGCACCAGGACAAGCCGGTGGAAAACGGGAAACCACCGAATGGTGAAATTACTTCCTTGAACGGTGAGGGCGCGGCCCGAGCGGTGGACGTTTTTTCACGTAACCCGGAGAATTAATTAGGCTTACAACACGTGGCAGAGGCGGAGCCTCGCGGCGCTTAGCGAAAAAGGTCGGTTTCCCGGGGACGTATCAAGTCACGGCCGCAACCCGCCGCCCCCTTCCACTCCATCCCTGTAATAAGCGCCACGGGCACGCCGGCGGCTTTTTTCATCACCAAGCCCGCCGCAGCAGCAATCTCATCCGCCGTAGCAATCACCGTGCCATGCAGAATTCGTCCGTGGCGGTCCGGGGCGCCCCGGTAATCCTCCAGCGGCGCCATGCCCGAAACCCCGATAGCGACATTGACCAGGCCTTCCCGCCACGGCCGCCCGAAGGTATCGCTGATGATCACTACTCCGCAGCCAAGGCCGCAGCGGATGCGCTCCGCAGAAATATCCGGATCGCGCGGCAGCACGGAAGCCAAATCCTCGCCCGCCAGATTCGACTGATCGACCCCCGCGTTGGCCGCAACCAAGCCGTGGCGCGTCTCGACGATCAGCACGCCGCGGTCCATTTTCACGATGCGCCGGGACTCGCGCAGAATCAGCTCGATCAACCGGGCATCCTTCTTCTGGCGGCTCTCCTCGCTCCACAGCGCGGCCCAATGCTCCGCCGCCGGCGAAGGCTCTATCTGCCGCAAATCTACCACCGCCCCCTCGGCCTTCGAAACGATCTTCTGCGCTACAACCACGATCGTCCGCGCGTCGATGGCCTGATTTTCCAATTCCGCTGCGCGGCGAATCAGCAGCGCCAGATCATCTCCCTGCCGGATTTCCGGCAGCGTTCTTAAGCCCGCGACCCGGATGGACATTTCCCCTCGAGAAGTCTCGCAATCTTTGATTCCGGGGCCCGCGCCAGCAGCTCCGCGATGTCCTCGGGCGTGTCGATGTCCAACGCCAGCCCTGGCGGATGCAATTCTCGTATGGGAATGCCCCTGGCGCGCGCCTGTTCCAGATGCCCCCGCAAGCTGTTTTCGCCAAAGCAGGTCTGCATAGCGTCGGGAGGCGTCAGGACGAGCGCATTCGTGCCCGATCGGTCCCAAGACGGCACAATGAAAGCGCAAGGTCCGGCAGCCGCTCTTGCCGCCGCCGTCAGCTCTTCGATGTCCGCAGGCGCGATCAAGGGCACATCGATCGGCACCATGATGACCGTGCGCGCGCCATAACACATGGCGCGGCGGGCCGCAAGATCGGCCGACTTCTTATGCCCCAACAGCTCCGGCTCGTCAAATACCATCGCGCCGGAACGGCGAGCCTGGTCGGCGGCGCCCTGGTCGGCGGTCATTACGGCGATTCGATCGAGGCCGGAACTGGCGCAGAGAACACTGAGGACATGCTCGTACATGGCGCGCGCCAGAGTCTCGCGGAATCGCTGTTCCAGCACGCGGCTCAGCCGCTGTTTCGCCCGATCGGGAGGCTTCACCGGAAGAAGGGCAAAAATCACAGCGCCTCCAGAACAGTTTTCGCCAGGGCCCTTTTCGCCGCCGGATCCTTCATGATCGTGCCGGTCACAACGGCTCGCATCCCCAGTTTTTCAATGGCGGCCGCCTGGGCGCAATCGACCCAATCCAGCACGAACACATCCACAATGTCGCGATACAGCTCCGCCACTTGCAGGGCGGAGGCGCGCAGACCCATGCTTTTCATCATACGGGCGGCGGGACCTTTCAAAGCGCGCCCCCCGACGATCGGCGAAACGGCCGCTACCGGCGCGTGCGTCTGGCGCAGAGTCTCGCGGATGCCGGGAACAGCCAGAATCGGCCCTATGCTGATGATCGGATTCGAAGGACACAGGATTACAGCCCGGGCCTCTTTGATCGCCTCAATTACGCCGGGCGCCGGAGCGGCCCGCGCGGCGCCCTCGAACTGGACGCCCAATACGCGATCCCGCGCGCGGCGGCGCACAAAATAGGTTTGAAATTCCAGTTCTCCCAGGGCTGTTCGCACTTTTGTGCGGACGCGATCGTCCGACATCGGAACGATAGCCGCTTTGACACCCAGCCTTCTTGCAATTTGTGCGGTTACCTGCGAGAGCGCAGCTCCCTTGCACAGCCGCTCGGACCGGTAGAGATGCGTAGCCAGATCAGAATCCCCGAGCTGAAACCACGTCTCGCCTCCCAGCCGCTTGAGCGCTTCCTGGCAGCGCCAGGTTTCCGCCGCCAAACCCCAGCCGCGCTCCGGATCAGCAAGGCCGGCGAGCGTATAGGTCACCGTATCCAGGTCAGGGCACACGCGCAGGCCATGGATTTCGGCGTCGTCGCCCGTGTTGCCAATGATGACCAACCGAGACGGCTGGATCAGGCGAACCAAACCATCCAGGAAGCGTGCAGCTCCGACGCCCCCTGCCAGGGCGACGATCTTCTTCATTCGAGCCCCGTGATGCGGACGCCCGCGTGCTTGGCTTTATGGCGGATGTTGAGCGAGATCAGCAGCGCGGCAAGACTCTCCAGCAGCCGGGCGTTTTCCAGAGGGCCCGCGTCGATGGCCCGCGCTTCGGGCAGCAATTCGATCAACTCGCAGACGGCTTTCTTTGCCTCGGCGTTGTCGCCGCACAGCAGCACGTCGCTCTCAATGGGCCGTCCGGCTGCCTGGAGCAGTTCGGCGCTCAAGCTATGGAAGGCGGCCACCACGGACACGCCTTCCGGAATGTGCTGCGAGGCCTGTTGCGCCGCCGAGCCCGCCCACAGCCCCAGCGTGCGCGACACGCGCCCTCCGATGGCGGCTTCGAGCGGCACAGTCGCATCGACCAGGATCGCCCCAGAGCGGAAGCTCTGGCGCAGCGACTTCAAAGTAGAAATCTGGGCCGCCAGCGGGACCGTGAGAATAACGATCTCCGCCTCCCTCACAGCATCCGGGTTCAAGCGCCCCTCGGCCCCGGGAATGCGCGCCGCGGCCGCCTGCGCTCGGCTTTCATCCCGGGAACCGATGAAT
>Ga0070741_10011861_pt1 | contig 15941 bp, 23 predicted proteins | sample Coa_R1_4_FD_66440 | JGI IMG/M metagenome (GOLD analysis project Ga0070741, IMG submission 66440) | Surface soil microbial communities from Centralia Pennsylvania, which are recovering from an underground coalmine fire - Coalmine... | ecosystem: Environmental > Terrestrial > Soil > Unclassified ...
GGGCCTCGTAGACATCTTGCGCGAGGTCGCCGGCGTCAAAGACGATCGTGGCATAGGACCCACTCGTATCCTGATGGATGAGGCGCGCGAGGAGCGTCGATTTCCCTTTGCCTGATTTGCCCAGCACGTACCCGTGCCGGTCGCGGAGCTTGTGCGGAATGCGGATTACCTGCCGGTGCGCCGGCATCTGTCCCACAACTAACTCGTTCATTACCATGAATTATGAGTGAGCTTGCCGTAGGCGTCCACGTCAATCTGTGGACACCTTGGAGGCGTTGCGGGGAGCGCGCGGTTTTCGGGGCTTTGTGTAGGGATCAGGCCCGGCAGCGGTCAGCCGGGCCGTATGGGTCTCGATGAGGTCCCGCGAGCGCCGCTGGGCTTCGATGAGCGGCAGGGTGGCGGGCTGCGTCTGCTTCACCTGGCCGAGGTACTCCGCCATTTCCGTGCGACTGTAGAGCGGGGCGTCGAGCAGAGGAATCTCGATCTCGGTGGGACTCGCTTCGTTCACGCGCACGATGCCAAAGCGGTTGGCTTCTCCGGGAGCGCGGCGACCGAAGCGCTGGGCGTGGAGCCGCTCGAGCTCGTCCGGCGTGAAAAAGGTCGGCGTGCGGACGTCTTCGTACCGATACTCGGTGTGATAGCCACTACCGAAGATGAGCGTCTCTGAGGCATACGTCTCGGTCGTGGTGGTCGTGGCGTCGCCGTTTGGAAGCTCCGTCGTGCTCGAGCTCCGCGTGGGGCCGTCGGGTGAGGAGTGCGTCACGGTCTCGTGTTCGGCAGAGATAGGAATAGCGGCCGTCTGCACTTGTTCGTGCTTGATGCTCCGGAAGTCGAAGTGGTCGCCAAAGAAGCGCCGCGCGAAGTACAGTTTCTCGTCGTAGTCGCTCAGGCGGAGCACCACCTCGGCGTTCACGTTGCTGCGGATCGCGATGTAGGTCTCTTCGTTCTCGCGCCGCGCTTGCTCGAGCGATTGCATGCCGAGGATGAGGTACAAGCCAAACTTGGCGGTCTGCGCGAGAATCTGCGCGGTGTCCGTCGTGAGGTAACGGCTTGCCTCGTCGATCGCGAGGAAGAATGGCGGCGGGTCTTCGGTCGCCCCGCGCTCTTTGGCGGCGAGAAACAGACTCTTTACGAGGAGGCGAGTGAAGAGGAGCGCGGCCTCGTCGGTCTGGTGCTTTGTCTCAGTGTTCACGAGCACGATCCAGCCGTCGTCCATGAGCTCGCCGAAGTTGACGCCGGGTGTGGTGAAGGTGAGCCGCAGCCGATCGTCCCGGAAAAGGTTTTCGAGCCGGCGATACGGCGCGGCGAGCTCGTGGTAGCGGTCTTGGAAGCGCTGCAGAGTAGCGATGATCTTTAAGAGATTAGACTCCTCGAGCTGCCGGGCGACGGCATCCTTGATCCGGGTTTCGCCGGGATTGAAGAGCGCGCCAGCGAGGGCGAAGGGCAGCCCGAGCGAGAGCAGGGCGTAGAGGCCTGCGTCGGTGACGGTCTTCAAGTGCGGCTGCTCGTGGGCGTCTGCTGGGCGCCCGAGCGTCGCGAGCAGTGCTTCGGTGAGATTGCCGGCGATGTAGGCGGGGCTTTGGCCTGGGACGTCAAATGGGTCGTAACCGACGATGTACTGTGCATCGTTGATGTCCCAAAAGAGTACCCGGTCGGTGATATCGTGCTGGCGAAGGAAGGACGCCATGCGCCAGTAGCTCGAGCCGTGCGGGTCGATGTAACAGAACCCCGCGGAGCGCTCGCGGGCGAGCTGTTGGAGTACGTACTCGATGCCGAACGTTTTTCCGCTGCGCGTTGTCCCGTAATAGGCGACGTGTGGGCGATCGGACGCGCGGCGCGGATAGCTGATTGGTTCGTCGGGATGGCCGACACGATGCCCAAGAAAGAAGAGGGCCTCGAGTGCTGCCCGGTCGTACTCAGTCCACTCGAAAGCCATACTGTTTCAAGAGCCGTTGCACGTCAGGGTTTGCGAGCATATCGGCAGTGAGGGTTGTGCGGAGCTGCTGCGTCGTTTCGATGGCGGCGAGCGCATCGAGGAGACGCACCAAACGCGCGCGCTCCGGATCACCCGGTTGCCGGCCCTCGAGATTGCGGCGAGCCCAGACCTTTAACGCCACCACGGCCTCATGTTCCTTCTTCGCGCGCTGCGCTTCGGCGAGCGCTTCTATCGGCCAGGTGGAAAGCGCATAGAGATCAGGACGCTCTCGCTCAAGGTACTCAAATAGTATCGGAAGTCTCTGCCGCGCATCCAACGAGGTCCGCACGGTCTCGTTAATACGCAGGGGATCGGCGGGGTCGGTAATCTCGGCGGCCCGCTTCCGGCCGTACCACTGCCCGTAGGATGGATCAGCGAGGTGCGGCGTTGTGATCTTGTCGCGTTCAAGATTCCCGATGTGGCGACGCCACCCTTGAACGTGCTGCTCGAATGCTTTCATGAATGCGTTATGAAAAAGGATGCGCGCGCTCTCCTCGGACTCTGCCTGGGCCGCGAGGCTATCCTTGAAGGCTGTGAGTAACACGCCCACGGATCGCTGTACAAAATCTCGTAGGGCGTACAGCTCGAGCCGACCCTCCGGATCAGTACGGGTTCGAAGCTCTGCCACGAGCTCTTGCTCGAAAGCGGCCAAGGCCTCTTCGGGCGTCTGCGCGCCGCTACTGTTAGCCATGCCACCTCGCCGTTGACGGCTAGCTAAAAGTTAGTTAGTATGTTAGTGCACTTACCCTACGGCGCGAGCGCGTGGGACATGGCCTATGGGGGCCTGCGTCGTCCGCTCGCGCCCGGAGGGTAAGACGAATGGATGCACGCATCATCGAGGACGTTACAGCTGCTGAACAGGTCGCACGTGAGCGCCAGGACATCGAGCGCACCGTGAATCGGTTCTTGGACTTACCACCACCGCTCACGATCGAGGAAGCGCATGCTCTGATTACCCAGGAGCGTGAGCGCCTCCAGCAAGGGCGGGCTCCAAGGAAGCTTAGCGCCCCTGCGTTGAGCGCCGAGACCGCGTCGCGGTGGTGGACAAGTGTATCGCTAGACACGCCGTCAAGCTCCTACGTGCCTGATGCTTCTCTAGACGCCGCGTCAGGTTGACGACTCCTGAACGCGGTGGGGTACGCGGCAAGTGTCCGCAGGGTGGCAGCCACGAGGCTCCTGGTAATGCCGGGGCTTGGCGGATGTCGCGCCTGTAAGTCCCCCGGTCCGTCCCTCGGGCTGCTGCCCACCCCCCTTGCCGATACCCCGAGTCAAAGTCGTCCGAGCTCTTTGTGCGCCCTGCAGTCTGTCTGCGGGGCGTTTTTCGTTTCGGGCTCGCGGCGTCATTGCCGCAGCCTCGCTGATAGCCCTCCCCGCTGGCGACCGACAAGAGCTGCGAGGAGTAGTGGCCGGCGCGGTATCCGCGCGGAGCCCCAAGGGGGCGTTCGGGCGACAGGGAGCGCGAGCGACCGTTTCCTTATGAGCCCGAGCGCGCCAGGGGGACACCGCAAGCAGGGGGCAGGGTGTCGCGAGCCGCCGCGCGCCCGTGAGCGACAGCGAACGGGAGTCCCGCCGTACTCGGCGGGACGTGCCGCGGGCGTGCCTCCGCGACTTCGATGGGCGGGGCAAAGCGCCGAGCCCAGGCGAGGTGCGTGCCCCAAGCGAAGCTGCCTCGACTGAGAGGCAGCGGAGCGAAGCCGACCGACTGACTAAAGGAGGTCGGCGACCATCGAAGTCGCGGAGGTTGACGGAGCCGGCTCGCTCTTCCCGAAAGGGAAGAAAGCCCTCCTCCTACGAGGGCTTAGAGCCGGCGGAGCAACCGGAGCGACACCCTGCCCCCTGTAAAATAAAGATGCATCATCCGGGTATTTGATTTACACCCGCGGGAGGAGGGGTCACCACTTGTCCTCGTACTCGCGGAGCACGTCCTCGGGGCTCATGTTCAAGTAAATCTGCGTGGTCGTCAGGTGGTCGTGGCCGAGGACCTTCTGGAGGGCCGGCAGCGAGACGCCCTTGCGGATCGAGTCGACGCTGAAGGTGTGGCGGAGGACGTGGGGCGACGTCTTGCGGGTGATGCCGGCGCGCTGGGCGACGCGGCGGACGATCCGGTGGATCGTCCGGACCGTCATCCCGAACGTGTCGTGAACCGCGAAATGGCCCTCGAGGAGCGCGCGAGAGCGGCGCGCGGCGAGGGGGACGACCCGACGCTTAGAACGAGTCCCGTACGGGCCTCCTTTGCCGTGTATGACGATCCTCGGGGGGCTGCTCTGCCAGTCGATCGCCTTGCGATCGAGCGAGGCGAGCTCGGAGACGCGGAGGCCGGTGTCGAGGAGCGTCCAGACCACCAGACGCTCCTGGTGGGTGTCGCAGGCGTTCACCAGACGGTTGGCTTCCTCCGGGGATAGGGGTTCGCGCTTGTACTGGTAGGCCATGGCAGTTAGGCGACGAGGCGCCGCCGGCGGCGGCGTTCGGCGACGTTGCGGGCGTTCTGCTCGAGGAGGAGCTCGTTGAAGAAGGCGAGCCCGGCGGCGGTCATCTTACCCGTATCCGGGTCGATGCCGTGGTGCTCGAGCCAGGCTCGGTAGCTCGAGCTGAGCGCCTCGGCGCCGCCGCTCGCTTCGAGGGCGTGGAAGGAGGGAACCGTCCCGAGCTCGGCACGGTAGCGGGCGCGAAGCAGCGGGTTGTCACCGCTGAGGCGTGTTCGGTTGCGGCGGAAGGGCATGTCCGAATTGTATAGGGATTCGGACAAAATGTCCAAATCCATCTTTGGGGATAAGTAGGAAACACGCAGGGCGCCGCCGAGCGGGTCTCTGCGGATTGTCCGACTTGTAGACGGAAACGGACAGTCTCCGTGGCGCACTCAGCAGGTGGCCGGCTCGAAGCGACGCCCCCGGACTGGGTGACGCGCTGCGGCTAGATGTCGTGGGGCTTGTAAACTATTTCACGCGCTAAGGATGACCGAAAATAGTCCGGTCACGGAATTGAAGGGAGAACGTTATCATGGCGAAGATGCTCACGCTTGCGGCGCTTATTTTATGTCTTTCGTTCTCGCGTGGACTGACAGAGGAGAAGGCGGCAGAAAACGCGCCGGCGACCGCTGAATCGGCTGCCTCCAGTAACTGCGTCCGTACTGCGGGCCCATCAAGCAAATTCGGCCGCGTCTTATACCGCTAGCAGTGCGGCACTGAGCTCCATGGGCAGATTGCAAATGGCTCAGCGAATGACGTTGTTTACTTAAAAATATCCAACATTGCTTTTAATGGCGCACGTATCCCCGGAGGACAAACGCAAGCTAACACCCGGGCAATTATTTCGACCTCACGTCACGTGCAGGTCTGCGTGACATTCAACGACCGACCCCACCAGGACTTTTGCATAGGTGCATAGGGCCCAATAGGACAGCCCTAGCCTCAGTGTTGCCTGTGTCGCCTGGCGATTTTCGTCGCCGGCGCGTTCGTGGGCGCGAGCTGTCGGGGCGAGCACGATGTAGCCTGTCAGCCGTCCTGAGCCGCGGCGAGCCTTCATCGGGAGGATGACCGACCTCGTCCAGGAAACGGACCCCCAGCGCGGGCTAAGACCGCCGACCAAGGTCGCTTTGGAAACTACGACGCTGGTCTAGGTCGGCTCTTGTGTTGGACGAGGCAGTGGAATCCACCCAACTACGGCTATCAGCAGGCGTGCATCGATGACTGGCCGGGAGCTCGGATTGAGCTCCCGGCCTCGGTCGCTCTTTTAGGCGGTGAGTAGGTAGAGCTTCGTCGCCGCCACGATAAGCTCGAGAACGCAGACAACGAGCTCAACGTGATGCAGGAGCCAAAGGCCCATGACGTACACCTCCGATCGTACGGGGCCGGATCCTGCTTAACGGCGTCTCGCACCTGCGCGAGGGGCGGCCGGGTTATTTTGCATAACAGTTTAACATCCCGTGGGTGCGTTTTACGAAGAAGCCCCCGTCGCTGGTGTGCGATGGGGGCTGGCGCGTTGCGCGCCGGGGGAGCTAGGCCGGGCTCGTCCGTCCCAGGGTACAGGATTGGCAGCAGAGCGTGAGTGAGTAGCCGTCGGTTTTGATGACGATGTGGCCGTGCGCCACGTGATCCCGCAGAAACAGCGCGAAGGCTGGCTCGGCGGCGGCGAGATAGCTGCTCTGTTGGGCGACGTTGCGGATGAACTCCGCGTTGGCGCGCACTTCGTCGGCCGTGAGGCCGCGCGTATTGAGGATGGCGACAGCTTTGCCGTCAGCGGCAAGAATCAACGGCGCGCCGTCGCTGTCCTCGCAGAAGTCCACTGTCCAGGGTTGCAATGACGTTATTAAAACCTCCTTTCGTTTAGGTTGTGCTAGGAGTACAGCAGACTAGAGAGTGGAGCGTCAAGTGAGCAGCGAGAGAGCCGGGATCCGACCAAAGTCGGTTTGGAAACTACGACTCCGGACAGTGTCGGGGTTTCTGGTGGACGCTAAGGTGGGAATCCACAAGCCTGCCCGTGCGTGACAGGCCGGGGGCACGGAGGAAGCGATGGGGACGGGTGCTGATGTCTTCGACTACCAAGTGATCGCGTCGGACGTGCGGCGCCTTCGGATCGCGACCGACAACAAGCTTGAGCGAGAGGCGCATCCTCGGCTTGACCGCATTTCGGGTGCCCAACCGCTGATTCACTCGCTCTTCAAGGTGAGCGCGAACGCTTTTCAGTCAGTGATGTTTCTGTGCACGGACTCGAATGCCGACCCCGGCCGCAGGCCGGAGTTCGCGATCGCAGCGCCGCCACTGCTGCGAGTCCTTGCGGACTCACTGTTCTCGATCGTTTTGCTGTTCGATGATCTGCAGACGAATGTGCCGTGGTACTGGACGTCAGGGTGGCGCGAGATGTACCGGCGATACACTCAATGGGAAGAGCGACACCGGAACGATCCTGCGTGGACGCATCTCCTAGCGCAGCAACGCCGGTTCATAGACTCGTCGCATAAGGAGTGGGGCATCGGGCACAGTGAAAAGCTATTCCCGGAGAACAAGCATTGGCCGTACTCGAGCCGGATGCCACGCGCGGCTCGTTGCCCGCAGCGAAAGGCGTTCCTAAACTATCTGAAGGCGTGGGTTTACGGTCCCCTCTCGTCTTCTACGCATCTATCCGGTCCGGGGCTTACGACGAGCGCCTCGTTCCTATTCGCTCGCGGACATCTCGACGACTACGAGGAGCGCCTCGCCAAGTACACCTCTGATCAGGTCTTCATGGCGCTGACGCTGCTGTTTGCGATCGTCTCGGAGCTTGAGGTCGAAGTGAGCCTCGGGCTCGCGGATCGTCTCGCATATCTGTGGGTAATCATTGGGAAGTACGCTTGGGCGGCCGAGGACTTGTACTTGAAGCGCTACCAGGCGCTTCTCGGATTCCCTAGCGGTGGTTCGGAACTCAGGTGAGACGCAAGAGTTCTTTGCCGACGGAAAGGGACAGGCCGCACCGGGTCGACAGCGCGGGTGCATCCACCCGGAAATAAGGGGGGTGTGAAAGGAGGCATCGATGCCTAACGACGAAGTTGTGGAGGCGATCATCAGCGCGGCGTGGCACGCGCGGGAAGCGAAGGCAGGCGCGATTGATCGGCGAGAATGGATCGACAGACTCGAGCCGCTCGAGCCGGTGCAGGTCGCTCGCGTGATCTCAGGGCTGGCCGGCGGAAGGATCATGGACCCGACGTCGCCGGCGCACATGGAAGCGGCGAGTGCATTGGTGCAGGCGAAGCTCACGGACCGGATGGTGACGAAGCTCGACGAGCTCGACCAAAGCGCCGGGCGACTCGCGACGGTCGGGTTGTGGCTCACGGGAGCGGGAGTATTCCTCGGAGTTGTTCAAATCGCGATCGCGATCTTCAAGTAACAGGTCGACGGACGGGATCTCGCGCGAAGAGCTCCCCGGGAGAACGGAGCGCGGGAACTACCTAAAAGCGTCTGCATGGGATGGTGATGGGAGACGTTCGCAATGAGGGCGGGCAGGTGACGATTAAGGGTTTTGTGGTGGGGTCAGTAGAGGGGACCCGTCAGGGGACGGTGATCGATCAGACCGCAGTCGTTCGTGGGCGTGTGACGTTGGGTCATGGTTACTTCGGGTGCGAAAAGAGGCTGAGGAGCAGGTAGGTGTTACCTGTGTCTTGAACGTAGAAACGCCAGTCGAGGGTCGCGCGGAGCCACCAAATTTTGCGGGCAGGGTCATGCTTCTCTGCGCGGAGTGACGGGTAGCGAAGGCCGTGCACGCGAAGGAGGTCCACTTGTTTCGCGACGGCCTTCTGGACACGGGCCGGCGCGGCGTCGAGCTGGCGGAGGAACCGGCTAGTTGCGTGGACGGGACGCACGCTTTCCGTGTCGCTTGGCGGCACGGAGTAGCGCGCTCGCGGTCTTGAAGGGTCCATGGACCCGCCCCGCCTTCACATCCGCCTCCGCCGCTTCAAGCTCTCGTTCGATGTCGACCTTCTTCGGCCGGAGCTCGACGGGTCGGGTGAGTGCGCCCTCGCGGGTAAGCACCGTCTCGACGAGATCGCCGGCCTTAAGCCCGAAGGCGTCGCGGACGCGCTTCGGTAGGGTTACCTGCCCCTTTGCTCCGATTTTTTGGACGCTCGTGATTGTCGCCATGGTCGTACAGTAGGAAGTGTATGGAAGTAGGGAAGTTTGTCAAGGCGATCGCGTATTGGGCCGTGGTTTGGGTTACTCGCAGGCTCCCGTGCGGATGACTCCCGTCTGGACGGGCTTGTCGCTCGAGAGGTCATACACGACGTCCGCAAGGGCGCAGTACGTCTCGCTCCGTTGTGCATCGGGTGGATTCCGGTAAAAAACTTTGATTCTAAAAATGACAGCGTGTCCGGGTACGACCCTGCTGTAGACGCTCGGCCCAAGCAAAACCTGTGAGGCGAGTTCCTCGGTCGGGAAGAGCATTCCTTCGCTCACGTTATCGCGTTGCTTTAGGGGCAAGGGAGTCCCGTTCTCAAAAGTGAGGTACGTTCCCTCACCGGGGTTGAAGGCGACTTCGACGGCATCAACGGTTTGCTTGACGATATGGGCGGGTAGCTGACCGGAGTTCCGTACGCCGTAGAAGAGTAGGTCGTTGGCTCCGCTCGGCATGCGTACCCAGGCCCGCACGCTGTTCCCAAGGTTGGCCGCGATCTTCTGCCTCTCGGCCGTGTCGGCTATGAGGTAGAGCGTGTACATTGTGAGCGGGGCATCGATCGTCAACCGCGGGCGGTAGAGCAAGTCGTTTACGCGTTTGGTCTCTCCGAGCATGTTCGCGGTGGTGACTCCGTAGGTGACGGTGACGAGGATGAGAGCAAATGCCACCTCCGCCTGCACGGCCTCTGGGAGCTCCACATGGAAGCGGCGGTGTATTGGCTTGCGGAAGACAAAGGTGAGAACGATCGTGGCGAGCAGCGCGAGCAGAACAGAGACGAGAACAGCGGTCGCGGGTTCTTTAGGGAGGATGGACATACACTAGGCGGTCCGGGAAGCCGACGGGTCGACGCCGCGGGCGCTGGCGAGGCGTGCGAGGGTATCAGTGAAGTACGCGCCGGGAGACTTACGGATCAGGCGTCGAGCTCGAGCGTCCTTGGTGAGTGAGAGCGCTTCGCGGACAAGGTGCTCGGGGTAGGTGCGTGCGATCTGAACGTATGACCCGCGCGAGTGCTGGTCGCCGCAGACGTCGAGGATGTCGAGGACGAGCGCTTGCACGCGGCCGTCTGTATGCCGGACGACATTCGCGATGTCCAGCGGTTTCCTTTCTGAGTTCATAACGTTAACGTTGTTCAATAGCTTGTCCACTGTTTCTTGTGTGGGTACTAGGGTACCCAAGCCTTGGGTACTTTTGGGCACAGAATCGAGTCGGATTCGGGTCGGGAAGGGGGCTTGGGTACTTTGTACCCCAGGGGGAGACCCCCCTTGGGTATTTTCTACCCAAGGGTTCCGACCGATGATGTTCAAGGCATATTCTGTGGCCTCGTGACCCTTGGCATCGCTGAACCGCGAACGCTTAAGGAGGATGCCCTTTTCGACGAGGCTATGGATCGCGATGCGCACGGCTCTGCGGCTAAGGCCCGTTCCTCGGTCCAGCAGCCGCCCGTCGTTTCTGACGATCCCGTTTTCGAGCTGACTTTTACTGATGCGGTCGGAGCCCTTCTTAAATCCGAACGTCCGGCGCATCACGTAGAGAAGTACCCGAAGCTCTGCCAGGGTGAGATCGGGGAGGAGAACGTCAAAGAGCTCGTCGGGGACGGGCGTATAGTTCGGGCTTTGAAAACCGGGAAAGGAGGTGGACACGTTACGGGAGGTGTTTAAGCGCGTCTTTAAGGGCGTAGCGAAGCTCGGCGCGGGAGGCGGCCTTTTTCCGGAACATGATGGTGACGTGGTAGCTGCCGCTCTCTGGGGCCCAGTCGAAGCGGGCGTGTTTCGGGCGGCCGGTCTTATTGGCTGTCCTGCGCTTCTCGATCCGAAGCTGCCGGACCGTCCGTAGCGTGCCGGCTTCAAGAGCGTGGAAAGCTGCCGTTACATTGTTCGGTGAACCGGCCCGGAGCACCTGCAAAAGCTGGCTCTTTGACGCGATGTCGGACGTCCGACATCGTGCCTTGATGTCTTCGGGGAGCTGGGTGAGCGAAAGCGACTCGGTGATGCTCGAGCGCGACTTGCCGAGCATCTTTGCGAGCTCGGCGTCGGTGTAGCTTCCGGTGGCTTTAAGATCTGCGATGCCTTCAGCCTCTTCGATCGGGTTCAGATTCTTACGCTGCATGTTTTCGATCAGCGCCACCTCGCGGTAGTCGATCGCAGTGCGAAGAAGAGCGGGCATCTCTTTTAGACCGGCGGCTTTCGCCGCACGCCAGCGGCGCTCGCCGGCGACGATGATACACTGAGTAGACTCCGCCCTTTTCCTGACAATGATGGGTTGCAGGATGCCCTTCTCGCGGACTGATGCCGTCAGGTCATCGAGTGCCTTCCGGTCGAAATGTTTGCGGGGCTGTTCGGGGTTCGGTTCAATCTGGTCAATCGGAATGATGAGGACGCGCGCCTGATTCTCGTCCGTCAGAACCGCGGAAAGAGGGTTACCCTCCCCGGTATGACGGCGGGCGTCAGAGAAGCTCTTGCTGATTGCGGCGGCGATGTTTGGTTTCCTAGGCATGGTGAATGATCTCGTCCGCCAGCCTTCGGTAGGCTTCGGCAACGGGCGACGTAGGCGCATAGGTAAGAAGTGGCGTGGCAGCTGCCGTGCTGTCCTTTGCGGCGACGGAAAGCGGAATCAAAGAGTCGAAGACTTTGCCGGGAAACTGCTCTCGGATCACTTCGAGGACGGCGTGGCTGTGTCCGGTGTTCGGCTGGTGCATGGTCACGAAGATGCCGCGGAGGACAAGGCTGGGATTCACTTCGCGCTGAACGGCTTCAACGGTGCGCATAAATTCGGGCAGGGCTTGCGCCGCTAAACTTGAGCTTTGAACCGGGACGATAAGCTCGTCCGCGGCGGCGAGGCCGTTCGTATTCAAAAGATCCAAGGCCGGCGGGCAGTCGAGCAGCACAACGTCGAACGCGTCGACGGACGGGCGGAGCACACGCGCGAGCGCCTGCTCGCGGTTGAGTCTTGTAATCAGCTGTTTCTCCGCAGCGGCGAGATGGATACTCGCCGGGAGGATAGAAACGCTGGGGAGGCGGGTCGCGTGGATTGAGTCTGCGGCCGTCACGTTCGGATCGACCAGTAGGTCGGCGAGTGACGGGTGGAGCGTCTGTGGGTCGAAGCCGAAGAGTTTCGTGAGGCTCGCTTGTGGATCGAGATCACAGAGTAGCACCCGTTTCCCCTTGGCCGCGTAGTACCCGGCAAGCTGAAAACAACTGCTCGTCTTCCCCGTGCCCCCCTTGTGGTTCGCGATTGCGATGATGGTTCCCATATCTCAATTGTACACGCTGCTAGGAAACTCGCAAAGTGAATACCAGGCAGCGGGGGCGGGAGTCGTGGTCCCGGCGTGCGGAGGCGCCACGTTTGTGGCGTTCCGCATGCGGTTGTTGCAACACTTCCGACCGACACGCTACGGTGTGCGCAACGCGGCGCAGACTATTCCTCCCTGCGACGCGGCCACGGAGGCAGGAGGCATGAGCACACGCTCGCCGTCTGCCGAGTGGCAGACATTCCGAGTGCAAGTGTCGGCTCCGCTGCCGACACTGGACGAGATTGAGCGGATGCCGCTCGCGGCGATTCGTGCACTCCTCGTGCGGATCGCCGGTGAACAGGCCCGCTTGAGTGCGCTTCAGGCAGCCATCGCCGCTCGGCTCTCGTCGCCCATCGCGACGCCGGCGGACGATGCCGGTCTCGAGACGGAACCCGCCCTAACGCTTCAAGAAGTCGCTCAGGCGCTCAAGAAAAGCACGAGCTGGGTGCGCCGTGCTGTCCGGCGCGGTGAGCTCGCGTTCGCGCGTCGGGTCGGTCGGACCCTTCTCTTCCCGGCGGAGGGTCTCCGACAGTACCTCGCCCGCGCGATGCCGTGCTACGAAGCGCGTTCGCCTCGCCGCGCCGAAGGTGTCGTCCCACGTCGGGGCGACCGCGCTCGAGGCTGGCGGCCTTAGCCGCTGAAGGAGGATCACATGCGAGGGGATGGGAGGGTCTTTCGAAAGAAAGGCTCTCGGTACTGGCACATGTCGTATTGGGTCCGCGGGCACGAGGTTCGTGTCTCCACCGGCGAAGTCGACGAGAAGCGGGCGGTTCAGGTGCTCCGGCGGCGGGTTGCGGATGTCGTGCGAGGCGAGGCGGTACCGGATGAGGACCGCACGACGCTCGGAGAGCTGCTCGACATGCTGTGGAGGGATTACGAGATCAACGGCAGGGGGTGGATCAAGACGGTGAAGTACCCGATGCGCCACGTCGCGGGCTTCTTCGGCGAGAACACGAAGGCGATGACGATCACCACCGACCGGGTGCAGCAATACGTTCAACACCGGCAGGCCGAAGGGGCAGCGAACGCGACGATTAACCTCGAACTCGCGGTCCTGGGCCGCGCCTTCACGCTTGCGGTGCGCGCGCGAAGGGTCCGGATTGCGCCGTTCATCCCCAAACTTCCGGCGGATCCGAGCCGGGTTCGGCAAGGTTTCCTCGCCCGTGAAGAGGTAGAAGCGCTCGGGACGCACTTACCGCCAGACGTCGGTGACGCCATTCTCTTCCTCTTTTGGTCGAGCTGGCGCCCGGCGGAGATGCGAAAGCTCGAGTGGCGCGATTACGACCGGACGGATGGGGTGATCCGTCTTCGCGGCGAGAACAGCAAGACGAAGTTCACGCGCCTTCTGCCGGTGCGCGGCGAACTTGCGCACATCGTGGAGCGCCGATTGAAGGCGAGGCGCATCGATTGCCCCTTCATCTTCCACCGCGACGGTCTTCCGATCGGCGACATTCGGAAAGTCTGGAAGCAGGCGTGCGCCGAAGTCGGTCTCGGGGCGCGGCTCGTCTACGATCTCCGCCGGAGTGGTGTCCGGCATCTGATTCGCTCCGGTGTCCCGCCGCATACTGTCATGGCCTTCTCAGGGCATCGGACGGCCTCGATGCTGAAGCGCTACGACATCATCTCGCTCGACGACCTTCGCGCTGCTGCGGATAAGGGAAGTGCGTTCCGAAATGAACCCGGACAGCTCGTCGCGTTGGGCGAGGGGAAGCGAAACCGGGACAGAAGCAGGAACAGCCGTCGCCGCGGCTGAGTTGAGAAACGCGCTAAGTATGCGATCGCACGAGTGGAGCCGAGGGGAGTCGAACCCCCGACCTCTAGAGTGCGATTCTAGCGCTCTCCCAACTGAGCTACGGCCCCACAGGCGAGAAGCTTCGGCGAGGCCGCGTATCTACCGCGCCGACCCCGACGGGTCAACCCGCCGCGGCGGTCACGCGCGACGACGTTCATCGAACCGCGGTGACGCGGACCCGCCGCATCACGTCCGATAGGCGGAGAACGTTCGGCGGCGGGTCGAGTGGCGAGCACGCCCGGAGGTGGTCTTCCAACCGAGCGACGTCCGCGTCGGCGATCCGGCTCGTGGTCAGCACGAGCCCTCCACAGTCGCGGCAGGTGACCGCGAAGAGCGGCCTCGACGACGCGCCACCGCTCACCGGCGCCGGCCCCCGTCGCGTTGCAGCTTCTCTCGGAGCGCGGCGACGACGAACCGCATCACCGATGTCTCGGCCCCGACGCAATACACTCGGAGCCCGCGGCGAAGCCGTCGTGGGATGCGAGTCGCGAGCTGCACCCACGGTTCGCCGTCGAGCGTCGCGGCGTCTCCCTGCCTGTCGTCATCGAGGGTCATGGCCATCCTCCACGGGCGGTGCGACGTGGAGCCGGTCGAGCAGCTCCACCTGTGAATGCACGTTGAGCTTCCGCATGATCGCCTTCAGATGTGCGCGGGCGGTGTGGACGCTCACGCCGAGCGAGCGCGCGATCTGGCGGACGCGGAGCCCCGACGCGAACGCGACCAGCACCTCGTGCTCGCGCGGCGACAAGGCGCCCAGGGCGCCGTGCCATTCGGGCGCTCCCGGGATGCCGAGCTGGCGGGCGCGCGTCATGGCGCGCACGATCGAAGAGGGCAGGGCCGGCGTGCCGGGTCCGGCGAGCATCGCGTCGAGCCAGTGCGTCCACTGAGCGCAGAGCGCAATCAGCCGCTCGGCGCGGCGGATGCCGCGGAGTGCCGCGGCCTTCTCGAGCGCGCGACGCACGCTGTCCCGCAGGACGGCGATCCGGATCGGCTTTGCCAGGTAGTCGACCGCCCGGACCCGAAGGGCCGCGACCGCCCCCTCGACCGACCGCCGCCCCGTGATCGCGACGACGGACAGCGAGGGCGCGCGTACGAGCAGCCGCCGGTTCGCGGCCGAGCCCACGTCGAGCACGAGGACGTCGTAGGCGTCGCGGCGAAGGCGCTCGGCGGCCTCCCGCGGATCGCCGAGGCCGTCGCAGCGGACGCCGTGGCCGCGGAGCGCCGCGAGCGCCGTCCGTCGGAAGGGGGCGTGCCGGTCGAGCACGAGCACGCGGCCCGGTTCATTCATCGGCGTTCGGCGATCGAGTCGGCATGGGGCGATCCGCCGTCTTTCTACGGGGTCACCGTGGGCAACTCGCTACTGCCCAAAATAGGTGGCGTGCCGCGACCGCCGGATCTGTCGCGGATGCAATCCGTCGCGACAGCTACTCGGTCCGCGCAGGGCGCTTCGGCGACCGCATGTTGATGATCACCGGCGGCGACGCGGGCGGGCCGCCCGCGCCCGGCGCGTCCCAGCCCGACCCGCCGCGGACCCACCCCGGCCCGCGCTTCTTCGACGTGCCGAGACGTTTCTGCGCCTGCTCCGCGAGGCGCTCGGCACGCAACAGATCCGTCACGCTCGGTGCTTCACGTCCGCGCAGCGTCGGATGCTCGTCGCCCGCCGCGCCGCGAGCGAGCAGTGCCACCATCACGATCGTCACGATTCGCTTCATGCCGATCAGCAGACGCCGTGCCAGTTGGATCGCCTCGGCTTCCCCGGTATAGAGCCGCGATCGACCAGCTCACGCTCACGCCGCGACTCACGCCGCGCGACGTCCTCACCGGCGTCTTCGGGTTCGAGGACTTCCGTCCCGGGCAGGAGAAGATCATCACGACCGTCCTCGGGGGCCGCGACTGCATCGGCGTGATGCCGACCGGCGCGGGCAAGTCGCTGACGTTCCAGATCCCCGCGCGCCTCCTTCCCGGCACCGTCCTCGTCGTGAGCCCGCTCATCTCGCTCATGAAGGACCAGACGGACGCGCTCGCGCGGAACGGTTTCCGGGCGACCGTCATCAACTCGAGCCTCGACTGGGAGACGCGGCGCGATCGCCTGCGCCGTCTCAAGAACGGCGAGTACGAGCTCGCCTACGTCGCGCCCGAAGGCCTCGAGGGAAATCTCCGCGGCACGCTCGCGGGCGTCGGCGTCTCGCTGCTCGTCGTGGACGAGGCGCACTGCATCTCCGAGTGGGGCCACGACTTCCGCCCCG
>Ga0070741_10011862_pt1 | contig 15940 bp, 12 predicted proteins | sample Coa_R1_4_FD_66440 | JGI IMG/M metagenome (GOLD analysis project Ga0070741, IMG submission 66440) | Surface soil microbial communities from Centralia Pennsylvania, which are recovering from an underground coalmine fire - Coalmine... | ecosystem: Environmental > Terrestrial > Soil > Unclassified ...
ATCCTGGCGCTCACGTGCAGGCGCTCGAGGTCACGCGCCATGCGCGCGCAACGCGACGCCTCGACATCGAGCGCGGTCAGCGCGACGTCGGCGAGCTCGAGGATGTGGCCCGCTTTACCGCCCGGCGCGGCGCAGGCATCGAGCACCCGCTGCCCCGGCTGCAGGTCGAGCAGGCGAGCTGCGCGCTGCGCGCCCAGGTCTTGCACCGAGACGTCGCCGGCCGCGAAGCCCGGAAGGCGTGCCACGGGTACCGGTTGCGGAAGAAAGAGGGACTCCTGTGCGACGACTTGCGCCGGGATGCCCGCTTCGGCCAGTCGCGCCGCATAGCCTTGCGCCCCGGCGCGTCGCCGGTTGACGCGCAGCGCCATCGGCGGATGGCCGTTCCCGGCGCGCAGGATCGCCTCCCATTGGGACGCGTAAGCCTCGCGCAGCAGATCAATCCACCAGCCCGGATGCTGCCAGAGCGCCTCGCGGTCGCGCCGGATGCGCTGCTCGATGGCCTCGCGCTCGCGGGCGAACCTGCGTAGCAGGGCATTGACATACCCCTTCGCATTGTCGAGGTGCAGCAGCGCGCACGCCTGCACCGCCTGATCCACCACGGTATACGGCGCATAGCGCCCCGAATCGAACGCATAAAGTGCGCACCAGAGAAGCGCCTGGAGCGGCTGCAGCGCGGCCCCGCGCGAGGAGAGCAGCGCAACGATTGCCTGGACCCGGCCGTAGCGGCGCAGCGTCCCCTGCGTGAGGTCCAGGACTGCGGCGCGCAAGCCGGCTTCGTCGGGAGCCTCCGCCCGCTCGTCCGAGGCGCTGCGTCCCGCGGCGACCGCGGCGACGATCTTTGCCGACTTGCCGAGCGCGGCCGCGAGCTGACCGCTCGCCTTCATCCTGCGGTGCCGAAGCGCATCCCGGCGCGCAAGGCGTGCCCCGCAAGGTACTCGCGCGCCGCAAGCCGCTTGCCGCCCGCGCGCTGCAGCTCGGCGATGCCCAGCGCGCCTTCACCGCACGCCACAACGATTTCCTTTCCGATCCTCAGGATTTCACCGGGCGCGCCCCGGCCGTCTGCGAGCGATGCACTCCATACTTTGAGCGTTTGCTCGCCGAGCCGGCACTGCGCGCCGGGGGAGGGACGAAACGCGCGCACCGCGCGCTCAAGCTCGACCGCCGGCCGCACCCAGCGCAACTCCGTTTCGCTCTTGCGAATCTTCGGCGCATAGGTTGCTTGCGCGTTCTCCTGCGGCTGGGCGTTCGCCAGGGCGTGAGGCAAGCGCGCGAGCACGTCGCCGACAAGGCGTGCACCGGCCTGAGCGAGCTTGTCGTGCAGGCTGCCGGCGTCGTCGCCCGGCGCAATCGGGAGCGCCTCACTCGCGAGCACGGGCCCGGTATCGAGCCCTTCCTCCATGCGCATGATGCAGACGCCGGATTCCCGGTCCCCGGCGAGGATGGCGCGCTGGATGGGTGCCGCGCCGCGCCACCGGGGAAGGAGCGACGCATGGATATTCAGGGCGCAAGGCACGGCGTCGAGCACCTGCCGCGGCAGGATGAGCCCGTAGGCGGCCACGATGAGCGCGTCGACTCTTGCCGCCGCAAGGCGCGCCGCGGCGTCGGCGTCCTTGAGCGTTACCGGCTGCCACACGGGCAGGCCGTGTTGCAGTGCAAGGCGCTTGACCGCGCTCGGCTCGAGCTGCAAGCCGCGTCCCGCCGGGCGATCCGGCTGGGTCAGGACGAGGCGGATTTCGTGGCCGCCCTCGGCGAGCGCTTGCAGCGCTTGCGCGGCGAAGGGCGGAGTGCCGGCGAAGGCTAGACGCAGGGACGCGTCGTTAGGCGGACTTGCGCAGCTGCTTCGCCAGCCGCGCGCGGATGCGCTGCTGCTTGAGCTGGGAGAGATGCTCGACGAACACCTTGCCTTTCAGGTGGTCGAGCTCATGCTGGATGCAGACCGAAAGCAGCCCCTGCGCCTCCAGCGTGAACGCCGTTCCGTTCTGGTCGTACGCGCGCACTTTGACGCGCTCCGCCCGCTCCACGAGCTCGTAGATGCCGGGAAGCGAAAGACAGCCTTCCTCGATGTCGGAGACTCCAGTCGCATCCACGATTTCCGGATTGACGAGCACGACCAGGCTGTCGCGCCGCTCGGAAACATCGATGACGATGACCTGCTTGTGGATATCGACCTGCGTGGCCGCAAGGCCGATTCCCGGGGCCGCGTACATGGTCTCGGCCATGTCGGTGACCAGCTTTTTCAGTGAATCGTCGAAGACGGTGACGGGTGCCGCGACCTTGTGCAGGCGGGCGTCGGGGTATCGGAGGATGTTCAGGAGCGGCATCTGGGCGGGGGCTTGAGGACTATTTCACTTGCTAATTGAAGAGATTATATGGAGAATTTCACGCGACCTATAAGCTATTGCCTCTGGGTACTTAAGTGGGGTCGAGAAAAATAATTTCCAGCCGACACAAAGCGGTCAAAGGGGACGCTCGCCATGGTCCAGCAGATGCGTAAGTCTATCACAGCGCTCGCTTTCTTCCTTCTTCCGGCGCTCGGGATGGCGCAGGCTCCCGCGCCTGCGCTCAAGCTCAAGCCGGATGCTCCCGATCGCTATGTCGTGGTGCCCGGCGACACGCTCTGGGGCATTGCCCGCCGCTACACCGACTCGCCTTGGCGCTGGCCGGAACTGTGGGGCCAGAACCGCGACGAGATCCGCAATCCGCACCTGATTTACCCGGGGAACGTCCTGGTGCTCGACCGCTCGCGCGGCACGCTGGCGGTTTCTTCCGGGCCGGGCGGCACCGTAAAGCTCAGCCCACGGACGCGCGCCGAGCCGGTGAGTCAAGCAGCGATCCCGAGCATTCCACCGTCGGTGATCGAGCCGTTTCTCACGCGGCCGCTCGTCGTGGAGCCCGATGGCATGGAGAAGGCACCCACCATCATCGCCACGCAGGCGGACAACGTAGTGGTCGCGACCGGCAACCTGGCTTATGTGCGCGGCATTTCGGATTCGACGGATCAGACCTGGTATCTCTACCGTCGCGGCAATCCGCTCGTCGATCCGGACAGCAATCAGACGCTCGGCTACGAGGCCGTGTATCTCGGCACGGCGCGCACGAGCCGTCCGGGTAATCCCGCAACCGTGACGATTACGAGCGCGGTCCAGGAAGTGAGCGCGGGCGATAAGCTGGTGGCCGCGGGCCCGGCGCTGCCGGTGAACTACGCGCCCCACGCGCCACAGTCTGCGATCAAGGGGCGCGTGATGTCGATCTACGGCGGGCTTGCCGGAATCGGCGAGGCGGGGCCGCAATCGATCATCACGATCAATCGCGGCAAGGCGGACGGCATCGAAGTCGGCCACGTGCTCGCGGTGTACGCGCGCGGCGCCACGGTACACGACCGCGGCCAGCCGAGTACCGCGAAGTCCGCAGTGATCCAGCTTCCGGAGGAGCGCGCCGGCCTCGTCTTCGTCTTCCGGGTGTTCGACCGGGTGTCCTACGCTCTCGTCATGGACATCACGCGGCCGATCGCGCCCCTCGATGTGGTGCAGACGCCTTAAGAGCGAGAAGCGGGAGCGCAGAGCCCGCGCCGCGCCGCCGGGATGAGCGAAGATCCCGGGCTGGCGAGCTGGCTTCAACTCACGCTCACGCCCGGGCTCAGCGCCGCCGCGCTGCGCGGCCTGCTGCGCCGCTTCGGCCTTCCCGAGGCAGTCCTGCAGCGCAGCCGCTCGGAGCTCGCGCCGTTCGCGAGCGCGCAAGCCCTGACGGCGCTCGATTCCGAAGAAGTGCGCGCCGGCGTCTCTCGCGCGCTGGATTGGCTGCGCGCGCCCGCTCACTTCGCCATTACCCTCGCCGACGCGCGCTATCCAAGGGCTCTGCTCGAGATCAGCGATCCGCCGGCGTTGCTGTATGTGGCCGGCCGGCCGGAGCTGCTGCAAGCGCCCGCTCTTGCCGTCGTCGGGAGCCGGAACGCCAGCGCGCAGGGCGAGGCGAACGCCGCGAGCTTCGCCCGGGTATTCAGCGAAGCGGGACTTACCATCGTTTCCGGCCTTGCGCTCGGCATCGACACCGCGGCTCATCGCGGCGGGCTGCGCGGGCCCGGCTCGACCATCGCCGTGCTCGGCACAGGCATCGACATCGTGTACCCCAAGCGCAATGCCGAGCTCGCTGCTGAAATCGCGGCGAACGGCGCCCTCGTCTCGGAGTTTCCGCTGGGCACGCCGCCGGCCGCCTACAACTTTCCACGGCGTAACCGCCTGATCAGCGGACTGAGCCGCGGCTGCCTCGTGGTCGAGGCCGCGCTCGCCTCCGGCTCCCTCATCACGGCGCGCGCCGCGGCCGACCAAGGCCGCGACGTTTTCGCGATTCCGGGCTCGATTCATTCACCCCTGCACAAGGGGTGCCACGCGCTCATCAAGAACGGCGCGAAGCTCGTGGAGTCCGCGGAGGACGTGCTCGCAGAGCTTTCCGGCATCCAGGTCGCTGCGCCCGAAGGCCGGGCGCGCGCCGAAGCGGCTTCGGAGGGCGAGCTGCTCGCCCGCATGGGGCACGACCCGATCGACGTCGACTCGCTCTGCGCGCTCGCGCGCATGTCTCCCGAGGAGGTCACACGCGAGCTGCTGCGCCTTGAGCTCGACGGCCAAGTGAGCGCGCTCCCCGGAGGCCTTTACCAGCGGATGGTGAAAGGAAGTACGTAAACGATGGCGCGCCTCGCGCGTTAATAACAACAAGGAGAAGCCATGTACGACATCCTCGCCTACCTCTTCGAGCACTGCCAGCAGGCCGAGGTCGCGCACGACCGCGAGCGCGTGGCGAAGAAGCTCTCGGCCGCCGGGTTCGATGATTCGGACATCAGCGAGGCGCTCCACTGGCTCGCCGGGGTGGTGCGCCCCTCCCGGGCGCCGGCCCGGCCGATCCCGGAGGCGGGCACCGCATTCCGCGCCTTCGCCGCGCGCGAGCTCGCCAAGCTCGACGCGCCCTGCCGCGGCTTTCTGCTCACCCTCGAGCAATCGGGCATCCTGAGCGCGCAGAACCGGGAAGTGGTGCTCGAGCGCGCTCTCGCCGCGTCGGGCGACGCGCTCACGCTCGAGCAGCTGAAGCTTATCGTCCTGATGGTGCTGTGGAACCAGCAGACGCCTACAAGCCAGCTGCTCGCCGAGGACCTGTTCAGCGCGCCGCATTCGCGCCAGCCGAGCTAGCGCGCGCGCACGCGCGCGCGTGCGCGCAGGCAAAGGCGGTTGAACCGCTGGCGCCTTTGCACTTATCATCTGCGGCCTTTCGCCGCATGAGCAAAAAACTCGTCATCGCAGAAAAACCGTCGGTCGCCGCCGACATCGCGCGCGCGCTGGGTGGGTTCACGCGCAAAGGGGACTACTTCGAGAACGACGAGTACGTCGTTTCTTCCGCCGTCGGCCACCTGCTCGAGCTGGTGCTGCCCGAGCAGTACGACGTGAAGAAAGGCAAGTGGTCCTTCGCCAAGCTGCCGGTGATTCCGCCGCACTTCGAGCTCTCGCCGATCGAGAGGAGCGAAGCCCGCCTGAACGTGCTGCTGCGCCTGATGAAGCGCAAGGACGTCACGGGCCTCGTCAATGCCTGCGACGCCGGGCGCGAGGGCGAGCTCATCTTCCGCTACCTCGTGCAGCACGCGAAGAACCGGAAGCCGATCGAGCGGCTCTGGCTGCAGTCAATGACGCAGCAATCCATCCGCGAGGGCTTCAGGCAGCTGCGGCCCGACCGCGAGCTGTTGCCCCTCGCCGACGCGGCGAAGAGCCGCTCGGAAGCCGACTGGCTGGTGGGCATCAACGGCACGCGCGCCATGACCGCCTTCAATTCGAAGGAGGGCGGCTTCTATCTCACCACGGTTGGCCGCGTGCAGACGCCGACGCTCGCCATCCTGGTCGAGCGCGAGGAGAAGATCAAGGCGTTCGCGCCCAAGGACTACTGGGAGGTCCATGCGAGCTTCGGCGCCAAGGCGGGCGAGTATCCGGGGCGCTGGTTCGATGCGGAATTCAAGAAGGACGATGACGCCGAGCGCAAGGCGGAGCGAGTGTGGGACGAGCGCCGCGCCGCCGCCATCGTGGCCGCGTGCGCGGGCAAGACCGGCATCGCGACGGAGGAAAGCAGGCCGGCGACGCAGCTCTCGCCGCTTCTCTTCGACCTCACGAGCCTGCAGCGCGAGGCGAACGGCCGCTTTGGCTTCCCCGCGCGCATGACGCTTTCGCTCGCGCAGGCGCTCTATGAGAAGCACAAGGTGCTCACCTATCCGCGCACGGACTCGCGCGCGCTGCCGGAGGATTATCTCGCCACGGTCAAGGACACGATGAAGGTGCTCGGCGAGAGCAACGCGTACGGAACGTTTGCGCGTCAGGTGCTCAAGCAGGGCTGGGTCAAGCCCAATAAGCGCATCTTCGACAACGCGAAGATCTCGGATCACTTCGCGATCATCCCGACGCTGCAGACGCCGAAGCACCTGAACGAGGCGGAGCAGAAGCTCTATGACATGGTGGTGCGCCGCTTCCTCGCCGTGTTCTTCCCCGCAGCGGAGTACCTCCAGACCACGCGCATCACCCAGGTCGGCGAGCATCGCTTCCGTACCGAAGGTCGCGTGCTGCAGGCGCCCGGCTGGCTCGCGATCTACGGCCGCGCCGCCGGCGAGGACGAGAAGACCTTGCCGGCCATCGACGCCGGCGAGCGCGTCAAGGTGCTCGAAGTCGGCGCCCAGGCGAATCAGACCAAGCCGCCGCCGCGCTTCACCGAAGCGACGCTCCTCTCGGCGATGGAGGGCGCGGGCAAGCTGGTGGAGGACGACGAGCTGCGCGAGGCAATGGCGGCCAAGGGGCTCGGCACGCCGGCGACGCGCGCGGCGATCATCGAAGGCCTGATCCGCGAGGAATACGTGAACCGCGACGGGCGCGAGCTGGTTCCGACGCCCAAGGCGTTCTCGCTCCTCTTCGCGCTGCACATGCTCCACATCGTCGAGCTCGCGTCGCCCGAGCTGACCGGCGAGTGGGAGCACAAGCTGAAGCTGATCGAGCAGGGCAAGCTCACGCGCGATGAGTTCATGAAGCAGATCAACGAGCTCGTGCGCAAGGTGGTGGCGATCATCAAGACGGGCGAGATCCCGGACGTGGTCTACGCGACGGTGCCGGCCCCCTGCCCGAAGTGCGGCAAGGGACCGGTTCAGGAGAACTACCGCAAGTTCCAGTGCCAGAAGTGCGACTTCTCGCTTTGGAAGGTCACCTCCGGGCGCGAGTGGTCGCCCGACGAGGTCGCGGAGCTGATCACCAAGCGCACGATCGGGCCGCTCACCGGCTTTCGCAGCAAGATGGGCAAGCCCTTCAGCGCGGTGATGAAGCTCACCGACGAGCTGCGCCTCGAGTTCGATTTCGGCCAGTCCGGCGAAGACGAAGCGGCGCCCGATTTCAGCGGCCAGGAGCCGCTCGGCGCGTGCCCGAAATGCGGCGCGCGCGTGTTCGAGCACGGCATGGTCTATACCTGCGAGAAGGCGCTCGGCCCGGGCCGGAGCTGTGATTTCCGCTCCGGCCGCATGATCCTGCAGCAGCCGATCGAGCGCGAGCAGATGAAGAAGCTCCTGCATACCGGGAAGACCGACCTGCTGCCGCGCTTCATCTCCAAGAAGGGCCGCCCGTTCAAGGCATTCCTCGTCAAGCAGCCCGACGGCAAGATCGGCTTCGAATTCCAGCCGCGCGCGCCCAAGACGAAAGCGGCGGAAGACAAGCCCGGGAAGAAGCCGGCGCGGCGCTCGCGCGCCGCCTGATCAGACGTCGAGGTTGCGCACGCCGAGCGCGTTGGACTCGATGAAGGCGCGGCGCGGCTCGACCTCGTCGCCCATCAGCTTGGTGAAGATCTCGTCGGCCGCGATGCCGTCCTCGATCTGCACCTTGAGCAGCCTGCGGCTCGCCGGGTCCATGGTGGTCTCCCAGAGCTGCTCGGGATTCATCTCTCCCAGCCCCTTGTAGCGCTGCAGCGTCATGGAGCGCTCGACCTCGGCCAGGAGCCAGCGCATCGCCTCGGCGAAATCGCGCACCGGCTGCTTCTTGTCGCCGCGCTGCACATAGGCGCCAGCGTCGATCAGGCCGCGCAGCATCTCGGCCGTCTGGCGGATCTGCGCGTAGTCCCCCGAGTGGACGAACTCGGTGTCGACCGTGCTCATGCGCACGTTGCCGTGGCGGGTGCGCTCGATGCGCACCTGGTAGCGCTCGGTCTTCGCGTCGAAGTGCGGCGCGACCGCGACCCCGCCGGCGCCGATCGCGCGCTCGAGCGCCTCGGCAGACGCTTCGGCGGTGTCGCGGCGCGTGAGGTCGATGTGCACGCCCCGCAGGATCGCCTGCAGCACCTCGCGATCGATGAGGCGCGACACGCGCGCGATCACCGCCTCGGAAAGGAGGTAGGACTTCGCGAGCTCGGCGAGCGCTTCGCCGGCGATCGGCTCCCGCCCCGCGCCCGGATGCAGCGCCGCGTCGACGAGCGCATGCTTCAGCATCGACTCGTTCAGCTCGTGCTCGTCCTTGATGTAGCGCTCCTCCTTGCCGAGCTTGGCGCGATACAGGGGCGGCTGCGCGATGTAGATGTAGCCGCGCTCCACGAGTTCGGGCATCTGCCGGTAGAAGAAGGTGAGGAGAAGCGTGCGGATGTGCGAGCCGTCCACGTCCGCGTCCGTCATCACGATGATGCGGTGATAGCGCAGCTTCTCGATGTTGTATTCCTCCTTGCCGATGCCGCAGCCGAGCGCGGTGATGAGCGTCGCGATCTCGGCCGAGGAAAGCAGCTTGTCGAAGCGCGCCCGCTCGACGTTGAGGATCTTGCCCTTGAGCGGCAGGATCGCCTGGAACTTGCGGTCGCGGCCCTGCTTGGCCGAGCCGCCCGCCGAGTCCCCCTCGACGAGGTAGAGCTCGCACAGCGCCGGATCGCGCTCCTGGCAGTCGGCGAGCTTGCCGGGAAGGCCCATGCCGTCGAGCACGCCTTTCCGGCGCGTCATCTCGCGCGCCTTGCGTGCGGCCTCGCGTGCCCGCGCCGCCTCGACGATCTTGGAGGTGATGACGCGCGCGTCGGCCGGTCGCTCGTCGAGGTATTCGCGCAGCCGCTCGGCTACGATCTCCTCGACGACCGGGCGCACCTCGGACGAGACGAGCTTCTCCTTGGTCTGCGAGGAGAATTTCGGCTCCGGTACCTTGACCGAGAGGACGCAGGCGAGGCCTTCGCGCATATCGTCGCCGGTGGTCTCGACCTTCGCCTTCTTGGCGAGCTCGATCTCCTCGATGTACTTGTTCAGCACGCGCGTCATCGCCGCGCGCAGGCCCGTGAGGTGGCTGCCGCCGTCCTTCTGCGGGATGTTGTTGGTGAAGCACAGCACCGACTCCTGGTAGGAGTCGTTCCATTGCATGGCGACTTCGACGCTGATGCCGTCCTTCTCGCCCTGTCCGAAGAAGATGTTCGGGTGCAGCACGCTCTTCGAGCGGTTCATGTACTGCACGAATCCCTGCACGCCGCCGGAGAAGGCGAAGTTCTCCTCCTTGCCGGTGCGCTGGTCGATGAGAAGGATCTTGACGCCGTTGTTGAGGAAGGAGAGCTCGCGCAGGCGCCGCGCAAGAATGTCGTAGTGGTAGTCGATCGTGCCGAAAGTCGCCTTGGAAGCGAGGAAGTGCACTTCCGTGCCGCGCCGCTCGCTCGCCCCGGTCGCCTTGAGCGGCGCCACCGCCACGCCGTCGCGGAACTCCATCTGGTGGACCATGCCGTCGCGCCAGATGGTCAGGCGCAGCGACTCCGAGAGCGCATTGACCACCGAGACGCCGACGCCATGCAGCCCGCCGGACACCTTGTAGGTGTTTGAATCGAACTTGCCGCCGGCGTGCAGCTCGGTCATCACGATCTCGGCGGCCGAGCGCTTGAGCTCGTCGTCCTCCTTGATGCCGGTAGGGATGCCGCGCCCGTTGTCGAGCACGGAGATCGAATTGTCCGTGTGGATCGTGACCACGATCTCGTCGCAGTAGCCGGCAAGCGCCTCGTCGACCGCGTTGTCCACGACCTCGAACACCATGTGGTGCAGACCGGTCCCGTCCGAGGTGTCGCCGATGTACATGCCCGGCCGCTTGCGCACCGCCTCCAGGCCCTTCAGGACCTTGATGGAGTCGGAGCCATATTCGTTCGGGTCGGCGACGTGCCGCTCAGCTTCACCCACTCGCTAGATCCTCATCGGCATGACGACGTACTTGAAATCCTTCTCGGAGGCGAACGTGACGAGCGCGCTCGAGGAGGAGTCGCCGAAAGCGCACTCCAGCGCGGCACCGGCGACATTGTTCAGGACATCGAGCAGGTAGTTCACGTTGAAGCCGATGTCGAGCGCATCGCCCTTGTAGTCCACTTCCAGCTCCTCGTTCGCCTCCTCCTGCTCCGCGTTCGAGGAAACAATCTTCAGGCTGCCGTCGGCGAGCACCCAGCGCACGCCGCGGAACTTCTCGTTGGAGAGGATCGCGGCACGCTGCAGGGCCTGGCGCAGCGCCTCGCGATCCACGCGCAGCACGTTCTTGTGCTGCGCGGGAACGACCCTCGTGTAGTCCGGAAATTTGCCGTCCACCAGCTTCGACACGAGCTCCACGGAGCCGAAGCTGAATGCGGCCTGGGTGGCGGAGAGCTCGATGTTCACCGCATCGTCGCTGTCGGCGAGCAGCTTGGCGAGCTCGAGTACCGTCTTGCGGGGCACGATCACTTCCTGGCGCGGCAGGTCCGCTTCGAGCTTCAGCGCCGCGTACGCGAGCCGGTGGCCGTCCGTGGCCACGAGTTTCAGCTGGCGCTCTTCGACCAGCATGAGAAGGCCGTTCAGGTAGTAGCGGATGTCCTGCTGCGCCATGGCGTATTGCACCAGGCCGAGCAGCCGGCGCAGCGCCTTCTGGCTCAGGGCGAAGCGGGCCACTTCGCCGGAGGGCTTGGCGAGGCGCGGAAAATCCTCCGCCGGCAGCGTCTGCAGCGAGAAACGGCTCTTGCCTGCCTTGACCAGCAGCCGCTTGTCCTGCTGCTGCAGCGTGACCTCGGCGCCTTCCGGAAGCGCGCGCAGGATGTCGAGGAGCTTGCGCGCGCCCACGGTGACCGGACGTGCGTCCGCTGCGGCGAGCGCGCTCTTCGCCGTGATCTGGATCTCGATGTCCGTCGCGAGGAAGCTCAGCGTGTCGGGGCCGCGCTCGAGCAGCACGTTCGACAGGATCGGCAGGGTATGCCGCCGTTCGATGATTCCGCTCACCGCGGAAAGCGGTGCGAGGATCTCGTCGCGCTTTGCTTTGACCTGTGCCATGTTCTCTTCTTTTATATATTAGTAATAACTAATAGAGGCGCCGCGATCACTGGATAAAGCGCAAATCCCTTCCGCGGCACGGGCTTGGCGGACGCATGCCGGCCTGACAAGCTGTGGAGCCGCTGTGGAGCGTTGGGGACAGATTTGCGAGCTTGTGCCGCCGGGCGATTTATCCACACCTTGCTCCGTGGTGATCCACAGCTTCATCCCTTGAGCACCTGCTCGAGCACGAGGTAATCCCGGTTGAGCGTGCTGTCCTGCTTGCGCAGGCTGGCGATGGTGCGGCAGGCATGCAGGACGGTGGTGTGGTCGCGGTTGCCGAACGCTTCGCCGATCTCCGGCAGGCTCATCTGCGTGAGGTCCTTGGCGAGCGCCATCGCGACCTGGCGCGGCCGCGCCACGTTGCGGCTGCGCTTCTTCGAATGCATGTCCGAGACCTTGATCTTGAAGTACTCCGCGACCGTCTTCTGGATGCCTTCGACGCTCACCTGCCGGCTGGCGACGTTCAGGATGTCGCGCAGCGCCTCCTTGGCGAGGTCGAGGGAAAGCTCGCGCGCGGTAAACCGCGCGAACGCCAGCACCTTCTTCAGCGCGCCCTCGAGCTCGCGCACGTTGGAGCGGATATGCTTGGCAATGAAGAACGCGATGTCCTCGGGCACCGCCACGGCGTCGGCCTCGGCCTTCTTCAGGACGATCGCCACGCGCATCTCGAGCTCCGGGGGCTCGATCGCCACGGTGAGCCCCCAGCCGAAGCGCGAGATCAGGCGCTCCTCCATTCCCGCGATTTCCTTGGGGTAGCTGTCGCAGGTGATGACGATCTGCTTATGCGCCTCCACCAGGGCGTTGAACGCGTAGAAGAACTCCTCCTGGGTGCGGCCCTTGTTGGAGAAGAACTGGATGTCGTCGATCAGCAGCAGGTCGAGCGAATGGTAATAGCGCTTGAATTCGTCAAACGACTTTTGCTGGTAGGCGCGCACGACGTCGGTCACGTACTGCTCGGCATGGCTGTAGCGGATGCGCGCCTGAGGGCGCTGATCTGCGACGTGGTTGCCGATGGCTTGCAGCAGGTGGGTCTTGCCGAGCCCGACGCCGCCATAGATGAAGAGCGGGTTGTACGAGATGCCCGGGTTCTCGGCGACCTGCACGGCGGCGGCGCGCGCGAGCTGGTTCGCCTTGCCCGTCACGAAGCTGTCAAAGGTGAAGGCGCGGTTCAGCCTCGCGCGGTCCAGCGGCGAGGCAGCGGCGGCGGGCGACTCGCCGCCGGCGCTGCGCACCGGCGCGGCAGCGACCCGTGCACTGCCTTCGGCGGCCCGCGCGAGAACGAGGCGCACGCCGCAATCGCGGCCGCTCGCCTCGGCTGCGAGGCTCTGGATGCGTGCGGCGAAGCGCTCGCGCACCAGCTCCAGGACGAAGCGGTTCGGCGCGGTGAGGACCAGCGTGTCCGAAGCAGCGCTCGCTTCGGGCGCGAGGGGGCGGATCCAGGTGTTGAACTGCTGTGCGGGGAGTTCCTGCTCGAGCCGACGCAGGCACGCGTCCCAGAGGTTTTGCATCTTTGTGGTTCGGCCTCGGCGAGTCGGAATTTTACCCGCTTCGCCATGGGTTATCCACACGCCAGAGCGCTTTGCGCTGCGCGCTGCGCGGATTGACAACGCAACGACGCGCACGCTCTAATACCGCCCTTTTTCGGATCGAGGCAGCAATGAAGCGAAGCTATCAGCCGTCGAAGACGCGTCGGGCGCGCCGACACGGTTTCCTGGTGCGCAGCCGCACGCGCGGCGGCCGCGCGGTGCTTCGCGCACGCCGGGCGCGCGGCCGACGTCGCCTCGGGCTTTAGCCGCGACCGCGAAGCGCCTCGGCTTGGATGCCGAGCGCCGGCTGCGGCGCAAGGCCGACTTCGAGCGCCTGCTGCGCCAGGGCGCGCGCAGGACGGTAGAGGGCTATACGTTCTATCTGACTGCCCGGGAAAGCGGCGCACCGCGCCTGGGGTTGCTCGTGTCGCGCAAGCACTCCCCGAGGGCGGTGGAGCGCAACCGGATCAAGCGCTGCATCCGCGAGGCGTTCCGGCACTCGCAGGGAGCGCTCGGTGCGCTCGATGTGCTGGTGCGGCCGCCTTACGGCGTGAAAGGCTCTCGGGACATGATTCTTAGGCTGCGGCAAGTGTTCTCCAAACTGAAGCCATGATCGCTCGCGCTCTCGTGCGCCTCATCGGCGCCTATCGCTTCTTTGTGAGCCCGCTGCTGCCGAGCGCCTGTCGCTTCCATCCGAGCTGCTCCTGCTATGCAGGGGAGGCGCTTTCGCGCCACGGCGCTTGGCGCGGCGGCGCACTCGCCCTGCGCCGCCTCCTGCGCTGCGGCCCCTGGCATCCTGGCGGCTTCGACCCGGTGCCCTAGCACGTGGACACGCAACGTCTCATCCTGCTCGCGATCTTCGGCTTCTCGCTGCTCATGCTGTGGGAAGCCTGGGAGAAGGAGCATCGTCCGAAGCCCGCCCCGGTGGCGCAAACGCAGAGCGTGCCGGCGAGCGCCAAGCCGGCAGCGGGTAACGCTCCCGCGCCCGCGGGTGCGCCGCCGAGCGGCCCGGCCGTGGAGAAGGGCGAGACCCTGCGCGTGCAGACGGATCTCGTTGTCGCGGAGATCGATACCGCCGGCGGCACGCTGAAGCGCGTCGAGCTCCTCAAGCACAAGGACGCGAAGGACGCGACGAAGGATTTCGTGCTCCTCGACCCCGAGCACCACTATGAGGCGCAAAGCGGGCTCACGGGGGAAGCGGGTCCGAACCACCGTACTTTGTGGCGCGCGACGCCCGGGGACTACACGCTGAAGCCGGGGCAGGACTCCATCGAAGTCCATCTGTCGGCCGCGGCACCAAACGGTCTTACGGCGGAAAAGACCTACACGTTCCGCCGCGACAGCTATGTCATCGGAGTCACCCTCGACCTGCACAACGGCGGTGCCGCGCCCGTGAGCACCTATGCATACTTCCAGCTCATCCACGACGGCAAGGAAGAGTCGAGCGGCCATTCCATGGCGCAATCGTTCGGCGCGCGCAGCTTCACGGGATTTGCGGCGTACAGCAACGAGCACAAGTACCAGAAGGAACCGCTCGAGGACATCGACAAGGGCAAGTCCGACCTGGTGAAGCAGGCGGACAACGGTTGGCTCGCGTTCGTGCAGCACTACTTCGTCTCGGCCTGGCTGCCCGCCGAGGGCATCGGGCGCGAGTACGTGCTCGAGAAGCGCGTCGACGGTGTCTACGCCGGCCGCGTGCTGATCCCGGTCGCGGCGCTCGCGCCGGGCGCGAGCGCCCGCGTTTCCGTGCCGCTCTACGCCGGGCCGCAGGAGCAGCGCCGCCTGAAGGCGGCCGCGCCGGGGCTCGACCTCGTCGTGGACTATGGCTGGCTCGCGATCATCGCCTGGCCGCTTTTCTGGCTGCTCGAGAAGTTCCACGAGTTCAGCGGCAACTGGGGCGTCGCGATCATCCTGCTCACGGTGTTCATCAAGATCCTGTTCTTTCCGCTCTCCGCGGCGAGCTACAAGTCGATGGCGAAGATGAAGCTCATCACGCCGCGCCTCACCAAGATCCGCGAGATGTATGGCGACGACCGGCAGAAGATGAACCAGGCGATGATGGAGCTCTACCGCACGGAGAAAATCAATCCGCTCGGCGGCTGCTTCCCGATCGTGGTGCAGATTCCCGTGTTCATCGCGCTCTATTGGACGCTGCTTGCCGCGATCGAGCTGCGCCATGCGCCGTTCGTGCTGTGGATCCACGATCTGTCGGCGCTCGACCCCTACTACGTGCTGCCGATCCTGATGACGGTGACGATGGTGCTGCAGACGCGCATGAATCCGACGCCGCCGGACCCCGTCCAGGCGAAAGTCATGCAGTTCATGCCGTTCGTCTTCAGCATTTTCTTCTTCTTTTTCCCGGCCGGGCTGGTGCTCTACTGGCTCGTCAACAACATCCTTTCGATCCTTCAGCAATGGCAGATCCAGCGCATGTTCGCGCGCGACAAACCTGCCCATGCGAAGCGGTGAGCTGAAGACGGACACCATCGTGGCGCTCGCTACGCCGGGCGGGCGGGGCGCCATCGGCATCGTGCGACTGTCCGGCCCCGGTGTGCCCGCGGTGGCGAAGCGCCTGCTCGGCCGGCTGCCGGTGCCCCGCGTCGCGACGCTGTGCCGCTTCCGCGACGCGCGCGGCGAGTTCATCGACGAGGGCATTGCCCTTTACTACGACGCGCCGCGAACCTATACGGGCGAGCCGATGCTGGAGCTCCAGGGCCATGGCGGACCGGTCGTGATGCGGGGTCTCCTCGCTGCCTGCGCGGACGCCGGCGCGCGGCTCGCCGAGCCGGGCGAGTTCACGCGGCGTGCGTTCCTGAACGAGAAGCTGGACCTCGCCCAGGCCGAAGCGGTCGCGGATCTGATAGATGCCGCGAGCCGGGAAGCGGCGCGCTCGGCGCTGCGCTCGCTCACCGGAGAATTTTCCGAGGCGGTCGAGGGCCTGGTCGCGGGGTTGGTCGAGCTGCGCGCGCTCGTCGAGGCGACGCTCGATTTCCCGGAGGAGGAGCTCGACCCGCTGCACCGGGAAGAGGCCGCGGAGCGGCTGCACGGCATCCTTCGGTCGCTCGAGGAGGCGCTCTCCAGGAGCCGC
>Ga0070741_10011863_pt1 | contig 15940 bp, 14 predicted proteins | sample Coa_R1_4_FD_66440 | JGI IMG/M metagenome (GOLD analysis project Ga0070741, IMG submission 66440) | Surface soil microbial communities from Centralia Pennsylvania, which are recovering from an underground coalmine fire - Coalmine... | ecosystem: Environmental > Terrestrial > Soil > Unclassified ...
CGGCGCTCGGTTACCTCAGTCCGCGAGCGTTCGAGCAACGGCACGAACAGGACGCGGTGGCAACTTAACCCAGGTGTCTACCAAACCGGGGCAAGTCCACCCCACGCTGGTGACGTCGTCGCCCGCGCGCACAGTTCGAGGTGCTGCGTGGGCTGATAGCGCACGTGCACGTCGAGGAGCGTACCCAGGCACCGGCGGCCGCCGGTGCCTGTCGCGCACCTTGACGTTGTGCGCCGGCACGCCGGAATCCGGGCGCCCGGGCGCACGCGCACGCCGCCGGAGTCCGTCACCCGAGCGAGCGTCTCGTCGGATTCGTACGTCGCGCACGTACGCGTTGCTCGGCTGGTAGCGCCGCCGCTCCCACGCGGCCGACCGACCCAGCTCCGCTGCCCGGGGCCCCGGGCAGCCTGCCGCGCCACCACCTCCCTGGCGGACCACCCACATACCCCGGCATCAACATTGACTTGACCTTACTAAAATTCATTTCTACTTTGTAATCATGAATCAAACTATCGGACGGCACACGGTGAAGGTCGCTGACGAGGTGTGGATCGTAATGGCTCTCTTGCACCAGGAGCACCCCGAACGGGAGGACTTCACGGTGGCCGAGATCGTGGCGCGCGCCCGAGAGGAAGCGCTAACCCCGGAGCTGCGGCCAGGTGTGTATGTCCACGTCATCCACCACTGCGTGGCGAATCGTCCACCGAATCCTGGGCGTTACCGGATGCTGGTCGAAACGGGGCCCAAACGGCGACGACTCTACCGGCCGGGAGACCCGACCCATGAGGCACGGCGCGGCGGGAAGGTGACGCCGGCCAGATCGGCAATCCCTCCTCGCTATCAGCCGCTCCTCGACTGGTATGAGAAGGATTATGCGCGTCGCAGTGGTGTCGCGCCCGAAGCGGATCCGCTTCTCGCTCTCCGCGGCTCGGGCCGCGCGCTGTGGGCTGGAGAGCCGGCGGATCAGTACGTCCGTCGCCTGCGCGAGGGGTGGGAGTGAGCCGCATCTTCTGGGATACCAACCTCTTCGTCTATTTGCTGGAGGGATCCTCGCCACAGGCGGAGCAGGTTGCCAGGGTCCGGGAGCGCATGCTCGAGCGGGACGACGAGCTGTACACGTCAACACTCACACTCGGCGAGGTGCTCGTGAAGCCTTTGGAGCAGGGCGACACGGCACTGTGCCGGCGGTATGAAGATGTTCTGTCGCGCACCACCCGACTGATCGCCTTCGACGTGGACGCGGCCCGCCGGTACGCGGAGGTGCTCCGCACGCGCGCCATTCGCCCGCCGGACGCGATTCAGCTGGCCTGCGCCTCCCAGGCCGGCATGGATCTGTTCATCACGAACGACGACCGCTTGAGTCGGTTCGCCATCCCCGGCATCCAGTTCCTCGTTCCGCTCGAGCGCGCCTTTCTCTGAAGCCAGACGTCAGGCCCGGCATCCCGAAATGTCTCAGAACCGCTTCAAGACGTCGTCGAAGGCCTCCAGCGTCCTGGCGACGTCGGCGTCGGTGTGGGCGCAGGACATGTACATCTTCTGCGTGTTCTTCACCACGCCGCGCTTGATCAGCTCGGTGGTGAGCACGCGCGCCTTCTGCCCGTCCGCCTTCTGGAGCGACCGGTAGTCGGTCACCGGGTCCGGCGTGAAGAGCACGTCGAAGACGACGGGCTCGCCCACCACCTGCGCGGGCAGCCCGCGGCGATCCAGGAGCTCGGTCAGCCCCGTCATCAGCGCGCGGCCGGTGCCGTGCAGGCGCTCGTACGCGCCGGGCTTGCGCAGCTCGGCCAGGGTGGCCAGCCCCGCGACGGCGGCGATGGGGTTGCCGTTCAGCGTGCCCGACTGGGAGATGAAGTCGCCCTTGCCGTCCTGGGCGGGATCGAACGGCCGCATCAGGTCGGCGGAGGCGCACACCGCGGCCAGCGGGAAGCCGCCGCCCACGATCTTCCCCACGCACGCGATGTCGGGCACCACGCCGTAGTACTCCTGCGCGCCGCCGTAGGCCAGGCGGAAGCCGGTCACCACCTCGTCGAAGATCAATAGAATCCCGTGCCGGCGCGTGATCTCGCGCAGGCCCTGCAGGAAGCCGGGCTGGGGCGGGATCAGGCGCTGGAAGGGCTCGACGATCACCGCGGCCAGCTCGTCGGCGTGGGTGTCGACGATGCCCTCGACCGTGGCCAGGTCGTTATAGGGCGCGATCAGCACCTCGGCCTCGATCGCGTGCGGGATGCCGGAGGAGTCGGGCACCGGCGCCGGGAACGCCTTCGGCGAGCGGGGCGACGAGGACATCATCGCGTAGTCGTTGGCCCCGTGGTAGCCGCCCTCGAACTTGAGGATCTTGTCCCGCCCGCGCGCGGTGCGCGCCACCCGCAGCGCGAAGAAGGTGGCCTCCGAGCCGGTGGAGGTGAAGCGCACCTGCTCGGCGCACGGCACCGCGCGGCAGATCTCCTCGGCCAGCTCGATGATCGGCTCGTTCACCATGAAGTAGGTCGTCCCCGCCTCCAGCTGCTGCCGCACCGCCGCCGTCACCGCCGGGTGCGCGTGGCCCAGCACCATGGGTCCCGAGGCCATCACATAGTCGATGTACTCGCGGCCGCTCACGTCGTAGATCTTCGAGCCCTTGCCGTGCTTGACCACGAAGCCCACCTCGTCCGCATAGCGGCTGGTGCCGAGCACGCCGCCGGGCAGGCGCTGCTTGGCGCGCTCGAGGAGCTTCGATTCGTGAACGGAACGGGAGCCGATCAGATCAGCCATGGCCGAGACCTCGCTTCGATGAGAGTAGCCGCCGACTACGTGAACGGACGACAGTAGGCTCCGCGTGGAGGCGCTGTCAAGGCGTGGGCCGGGGCGCATGCTTGGTCCGGCGCGCGTGTTCGCGCCGGCGCGCGTGCTTGGGTCGGCGCGCGCGTTTGGGCCCGGGCGGGTGTTCGGGCCGCTGCGCATCCGCGCGCATGTTTGCGCTTGACAGGTTCGCGACGGTGACCTGCACGCAGCCCGTCGGCCGAGACAATCATCTCACCTCCGCGCCACCGCTGCGCGTGGTGCGGTGATCGCCGTCGCAGGAGTTCTGGACGATGCCTCCGCGCTCGTTCACTCGTCCACACCGCGCTCTGGAGCTGCGAAAACGGCGGTGTAGAGTGCGACGAGATCACAACGTTTGTCGCGCCGGTTCCCGCCGAGGAGGTCACAATGAGGAACGTTCTCTCGCTCACCGCCGAGCCCACGACCGCTCTTCCGACCCTGGTCCCTTCTCCGCCGAACGTCCAGGAGCTGGAGCGCCTGGGTGACGAGATCGCGGAGCTGTCGGCCCAACTCGACGCCGCCACCGCTCGCCTGCTCGCCCTCATCCGCGAGTTCGACGCCCGCGGCGGATGGAACACCGGGTTCCGCTCTTGCGCCGAGTGGCTCGCGTGGCGTGTCGGGATGGACGTCGGCGCCGCTAGAGAGCGGGTACGCGTCGCCCATGCCCTCGCCACCCTGCCGCGGCTGGCCGACGCGCTCGCGCGCGGCCAGCTCTCCTACTCCAAGGTCCGCGCACTGACCCGCGTCGCCACGCCGGAGAACGAGGCGCGCCTGCTGGCGGTGGGACGGGCCGCTACCGCCGCCCACGTGGAGCGCATCGTCCGCGGCTGGCGCCGCCTCGACCGGCGGGCCGAGGCCCGGGAAGCCACGCGCCAGCACGCGATGCGGGCGCTGCATGTCTTTCAGGACGACGATGGCACGGTGGTCGTTCGCGGCCGGCTGACCCCCGAGGCCGGTGCCCTGCTCCTCCGTGCCCTGGATGCCGCGCGCGAGACGCTCTACCAGCGCGCCCGCGCCGCGGCCGCCCATCCCGCCGACCCCGCGATGGCGTCACCCACCCGCGTGCAGCAACAGCACGACGCCCTCGCCCTGCTCGCCGAGACCGCGCTGCACCATGAGCTCGATCCGGGCGCACCCGGGGAGCGGTACCATGTGGTGGTCCACGTGGACGGTCCGGTGCTGGCCGATGCTGCGCAGCCCGGCCAGTCCGTGCTGGAAGAGGTGGGCCACGTTTCCGCGGAAACGTCGCAGCGCCTTGCGTGCGATGCGAGCCGGGTCGTGATGCGCCACGATGCACAGGGCCGGCCGGTGGAGGTCGCCGCGCGGACCCGCACGATTCCGCCGGCCATTCGCCGCGCGCTGCTCCACCGCGATCGTACCTGTCGCTTCCCCGGGTGCGAGGCGCGCGTCGGGCAGGGACACCACATCCAGCACTGGGCCCAGGGCGGGCCGACCACGCCGAGCAATCTCGTCCTGCTGTGTCGGCGGCACCATCGTGCGGTTCACGAAGAGGGTTACCACGTCACCCATGGGCCGGATGGCGCGCTGGAGTTCCGTCGGCCCGACGGCCAACCGTTCCCCCACGTGCTCGCGCCCCCGGTCACGCCGGCCGACCCGGTGCGCGCGCTCACGCTGCAGCACGAGGAGCAGGGACTCGAGATAGACCAGCGGACGTCGTGTCCCACGTGGGGCGGCGAGCGCCTGGATCTGGGCTGGGCGCTCTCGGTCCTGCATCCCGCGGTCGCGGGCGATCCCTACCGCCCGTCCTGAGTAGGGGTCTCGCGGGGCGCCGGGATGTCGGTTCGCCCCGGTAGGCGTTGTGCGCCTGCCCTCACGGACCCGCCCCGCGCACGGGCGGGCCCGCCGCGTGACCGACGCGGTCTCGGGCCCGCCCCGCGCTACCGCCACCCCCGGCTAGGTCGCCGAGAAGCGCTGGGCGTTGCCCATGTGCGGCCAGGCGTAGGCCTGCACGTTGGCCAGCATCTGCCGCAGGTGGTTGCGGTCGTGGTGGACCCACTCGTGGAGCAGGTCGCGCACCGTGAGGAAGCCCACCCGGTGCGTGCCGCCCCGCGCCAGGTCCGCCGCGGAGAGGCCGGCGGCCAGCTTCACGCTGTCGGCACGCATCCGGTCGAATTCGGCGATGAGGGCGGCGCCTTCGAGCTTGAGCCCCTCGCCCGCCTTGTCGCCCGCGGCCAGGATGAACCGGATGCGCCCGGCGAAGCCGCGGGCCTCGCTCTCGATCAGGTGGCCCAGCACCTCCTTCACGCACCACTCGCCGGGCGCGGGGTGGAAGGCGAGCACGGGCTCCGGGAGGGCGGACAGCTCGGCGTGCATCATTGCGCCGGCGGACTGCAGGAGCTGTGCGACCGCCGCGGGCGGGAGGGCGGACGTGGCCATCAGAACGTGCTCACGAGGACGCCGTCATCAAAAATGTCGGAATGTAAGACCTGACCCCATCCTAGTCGCCGCGGGTGACGAGCTCGGCGATGGGGGTACCGGCGCGGTAGCGCTGGACGAGGGCGTCGGGGTCGTACTCGATGCCGATGGGGTTCCTGGCGAAGGCGGGGGAGTGCATCCAGGCCTGGCCCTCCTCCGCGGTGGCGAAGTTGTCGATCTGCAGCTCCACGCGGTTGCCGTCGGGATCGACGTAGTACATCGACGTGGTCGGGCCGTGGTTGATGCAGCGGAACGGGCGGATGCCCCGCGCGGCGAGGCGCTCGTAGTTGTCGAGGAAGGCGCCCATCGACTCGAAGGTGAACGCCACGTGGTGGAGGCCCGGCTGGTCGGTGGGGCGGTAGCGCAGGTCGCTCCCGCCCACCTCCCGCGGGGCGAGCGGGCCGAGGTCGATGAAGGCCACCCGGTGGTGCTCGTCGTCGTAGGTCACGAAGCAGAGATGCGGGTTCTCGTAGATCACGCGGCCGTCCAGCACCGTGCAGTACCAGTCCCGCATGGCGGGCAGCCGGTTGGTCTGGAAGACCAGGTGGGCGAGCTTGCTCGGGGGCATCGCCTCGCCCCTACTGCAGCGGCGAGAACGCCGACGGCATCACGATCTTCGTCTCCTGCGCCAGCAGCTCGTCGCCGCCGCCCGGGGGCGGCCAGATCCCGGCCTTGCGCGCCTGCTCGCGCACCTGCAGCCGCTGGTCCATGGACTTGTAGGCCCAGATGTGGATGAAGCGGTTGGCGCCGCCGAACTCCACGCCGCCCGCGGTGACCAGCGGGGAGAGCCTGGTGCGCGCGGGCAGCGCGGCCTCCCAGCGCTTCATCACGCCGGGCAGCGAGCCGGCGGCCAGGCTGTAGCGCCGGATCTCGAAGATCGGGCCGATCGTCCCCGGGGTGATGTCGGGCACGAACGGGAACGGGTTCAGCACCTCCACGCTCTGGTCCACGATGAACTCGCGGATCTTGGGCGGCCAGTTGGCGTCCTTGGCCGCCTCGGCGCGGACGCGCGCCCGCTCGGCCAGGTCCTTGTAGCCCCACACGTGGATGATCTCGTTGAGCGGCCCGATCTCGGTGTGCCAGAAGGCGGCCAGCGGCGAGTACTTCTTGCGGTACTCGTAGGCCTCTCCGTAGCGCTTCTCGACCTCGGCCAGGCTGCGGGGCTTGAGCGTGTAGGTGCGGAACTCGTAGATCATCGGCCGGCCTCCTGTCGTGCGTTTCGCGGAAGTCTGCGCCCCAAATGGGGAGACGTCAAGGCACCTCCGATGCTACGGTGTTCCCCCATGGCGCGCGACGGGGCGCGGTTCGGCATCGTGTTCCTGCCCGAGCGGTTCGACGGCTGGGGCGATCTCTGCCGCGAGACCGAGGACGCGGGCTTCGACTGGCTGGGCGTCGCCGACTCGCAGTCGGTCTTCCGCGAGCTCTACGTGGCCCTCACGCTGGCCGTGCTCCACACGCGGCGGCTGCGGCTGGGCCCGCTCGTCACCAATCCCCTCACCCGCCACCTGGTGGTCACCGCGAGCGCGATGGCGAGCGTGGACGAGGTGGCGGGCGGCCGCGCGGTGCTGGGGCTGGGATCGGGCGACAGCGCGATCCACACGATCGGCGCGCCGCCGGCCACCCTGGCCGGGCTCGAGGAGTCGATCGTCACGCTGGGCCGGCTCACCGCGGGGGAGACCATCGAGCGCGCGGGTGGGGCCGGGCGCGCGCGCCGGTGGCGCGTGCACCGCGCGACCCGGCGCATCCCGATCTACCTGGCCGCCGAGGGCCCGCGCACGCTCGAGCTGGCCGGGCGCGTGGCCGACGGCGTCATCGTGGGGCTCGGGCTCACCCCGGAGGTGATCCGCCTCTCGCTGGCCGCCATCGAGCGGGGCGCCCGCGCGGCCGGCCGCACCCTCGACGACGTCGACGTGTGGTGGTTCGCCAAGACCAGCCTCGCCGACCGCCGCGCGGACGCCATCGAGCCCATCAAGATGGCGCTCGCCGCCAGCGCCAACCACGCCTTCCGCTTCACGCTGGAGGGCAAGGGCGTGCCCCCCGATCTCCACGAGAAGATCCGCGCGCTCCAGCGCGAGTACGACTCCCACCACCACGAGCTGCCCGGCGCGGCCAACGCGAGCCTGCCCGACCGCTGGGACCTGACCGACTTCCTGGTCGACCGCTTCGCGATCGCGGGAGCGCCGGCCGACTGCGTGGCCCAGGTGGAGCGCGCGATGGCGGCGGGCGCGCGCCAGTTCCTCATCACCGGCTTCGTGCCGGACCCGCGCGCGTTCGTGCGCCGGTGGATGCGCGAGGTCGCGGGCCGCCTATCGGTGTGATCCTCGCCCCGTTCCGCGTCCGCAGCTTCCGCTACCAGTGGCCCGCCGACCTGCTCACCTCCTGGGCCTCCGAGATGGAGACCATCATCCTGGGCTGGTACGTGATGGTCCACACCGGCTCGGTGGTGCTGCTCACCGTGTTCGGCTCGCTCCAGTTCCTCGGCACGCTGCTCGCGCCCATGTTCGGGGTGCTGGGCGATCGCGTGGGCCCGCGGCTCATGCTGTGCGCGATGCGCGGCATCTACGCCGGGCTCGCGGGCGTGGTGCTGCTGCTGGCCGCCACCGGCTGGCTGGCTCCCGGCTGGGTGCTGCTGATCGCGGGGCTCAACGGCATCGTGCGCCCCAACGACCTCGTCATGCGCAACTCGCTCATCGGCGAGACCATCCCGCCCGCCCAGCTGATGGGCGCGGTCGGCCTCTCACGCGCCACCATGGACTCGGCGCGGGTGGGCGGCGCGCTCGCGGGCGCCGGCCTCTCCACCTTCCTCGGCCTGCCCATCACCTACTGCGTGGTCACCGCGTGCTACCTGGGCGGCCTCGCCCTGACCCTCGGGGTCGCGCGGCGGCGGCCGGTGGGCGATCCGACCGCGGTGCTGCCGGAAGCCCTGCTCGCCGCGCGCTGGCAGGAGCTGAAGGACGGGCTCGCGCACGTGCTCTCCACCCCGCGGCTGCTCGCGCCGATCTGCCTCGCGTTCCTCATCAACCTCACCGCGTATCCCGTCTCCGGCGGCCTCCTGCCCTACGTGGCGCGCACCATCTATCAGGTCGACGCCACCGGCCTCGGCTGGCTGGTGGCGAGCTTCTCCCTGGGCGGCCTGCTCGGCTCCGCGACCATGGTCACCACCGGCGGCGGCCGCCGGCCGGAGCGCATGACGCTGATCTACACCGCGGTGTGGTACGCGCTGCTGCTGGGCTTCGGCCACCTGCGGAGCATCGGCCCCGCGCTGCTGCTGCTCCTGGCGGCCGGCTTCGTGCAGAACGTGGCGATGATCTCGATGACCGCCACGCTCATCACCGGATCGGGCGACCGCTTCCGCGCCCGCGTGATGGGGGTGCGCACGCTCGCGGTCTACGGCCTGCCGCTCGGGCTCATGGCCTCGGGCGCGCTCGTCGAGCGCATCGGCTATCCGCTGACGATCACCGCCGGCGCCGCCACCGGGCTGCTCTTCACGCTCCTGATCGGCGTCAAGTGGCGGACCGCCATGTGGCGCGCGGGCCGCGTGGTGCCGGTCTGACGCGGGGGCGCGCCCGACGCGCGCTCAGACGCTGATGCCCCAGATCGCGCTGGCCGCGACGCCGATGCCGTAGCTGATGGCCACCGCCGCCGCCATGATCCCCAGGTTCAGCAGGATGCGGCGCTTCACGTCCATGCCGGAGAGGAACGCGAGGATGGCCGACACCAGCACGATGACCGCGCCCGCGACCAGCAGCGAGGGCCAGAGCGTGCGCGCGCCGAAGGCCACCGGCAGCACCGGCACCACCGCGCCCACCACGTAGCTCAGGCCCACGCGGATCCCCGAGCCGAGGGGGCTGTCGCCGGCCTCCTCCGCCGCCTCCGCCTCGCCCAGGAAGCGGCGCCGCCGCACGTCGGTGCTCCGCACCTCCGCCTCCGAGCTGGCGGCCAGGAAGGCGCCTGCGCCCATCGAGAGCGCGCCGGCCACGCCCACCATGAGGCCGGCCACCAGCACCGTGGTGGCGCTCGCGAAGGCGCCGAAGAACCCGCTGACCGCGCCCAGGATCTCCACCAGCCCGTCGTTGAGCCCGAGGAAGATGTCCCGCACGCGCCCGGGGCTGATCTGCCGGGCGCTCTCCGCGGTCACCACCGTGTCCTCGTGGCGGAACTCGTCCTCCAGCACCTCGCGCACCGCCGCGCCCAGGGGGCCGCCCTCGTACTGCCGCCACACCGTGAGGTACTTCCGCACCCCGAAGACCTCGATCGCCTCGAGGATCAGGTGGATGGCGGGCGCGCCGAACACGCGGGCCACCGCGAGCATGAGCCAGAGCTTGAGCCGCCGGCCCCAGTCGAGCCGCGGGAGGTCGAGCCCGAAGAACTCCTGCCAGAACTTGTGGTGCCGCGTCTCGATGGGGATCAGCTGGTCGAGGATCGCCCGCTGGGGCGCGGGCGCGATGCGGTGCAGCGCCCGGTACAGCGAGAGGTCGAACAGCTCGTCGAGGACGAGCCGGCGGCCCAGCCGGGGGTCCGTCGAGGGCTCTGGCGCGGGCTCGGGCGCGGGCTCGGGCATGGAGGGTTATGTTATACACTCCGGGAGCGCCGGCGAGTCGCCGAAGGAGGCCTCGATGAGATTCACCTGGTTCAACCTGATGCCGTGGCCGTACCTGCCGGACGACTTCCGGGAGAAGCACCGCTCGGTGTGGGTCGACATCCCCAACACCCTCTACGATCCCCGGAAGGGCCACTTCGTCTACCACCAGTACATGGACCAGCTGGAGTACGCGGAGTCGCTCGGCTTCGACGGCATCGGCTGCAACGAGCACCACCAGAACGGCTACGGGCTCATGCCGTCGCCGAACCTGATCGCGGCCGGGCTGGCCCGCCGGACTTCCCGCGCCGCGATCTGCGTGATCGGCAACTCCATCGCGGGCTACAACCCGCCCATCCGGGTGGCCGAGGAGTTCGCGATGCTCGACGTGATCTCGGGCGGGCGCCTGGTGGCCGGGTTCCCGGTCGGTACCCCGATGGACACCAACTTCTGCTACGGGCAGATCCCCGCGCTCACCCGCGACAAGTACGGCGAGGCGCACGACCTCATCATGAAGGCGTGGGCCGAGGACGAGCCGTTCGCCTTCGACGGCAAGTACAACCAGCTGCGCTGGGTGAACTGCTGGCCCAAGCCGATCCAGAAGCCGCACCCGCCGATCTACATCCCGGGCGGCGGCTCCATCGAGACGTGGGACTTCTGCCTCGACCACGACTACAACTACTCCTACCTCTCCTTCTACGGCTACCTGCGCGGCAAGTCGCTGCTCGACGGCTACTGGGAGCGGGTGGCCAGGCGCGGCAAGGACGAGTCGCCCTACCGCGCCGCCTTCGCGCAGATCATCTGCGTGGCCGACACCGACGCGGAGGCGGAGGCGCTCTACGCCGAGCACTGCCTCTACTTCTTCAACCGGTGCCTCCACGTGTTCCCGCCCTTCGCGGACCCGCCGGGCTACCGCACCGTGAACACCATCAAGTACGGCGCGCTCTCCCAGCTGCGCATGGAGGCGCAGCTGATCATGCAGGGGCTCACCTGGAAGCAGCTCGTGGACGAGCGCTTCATCATCGCGGGCAGCCCGGAGACGGTGCGCCAGCAGCTCGAGGAGTGCATCACCGGCCTGCGCATCGGCCACCTCTTCTGCCTGCTCCACACCGGCAACATGCCGGACTGGAAGACGCGGCACTCCACGAAGCTCTTCGCCGAGAAGGTCATGCCGCACCTGCGGCACCTCTGGCCCGAGTGGAAGCACGACGACCGGTGGTGGATCCATCCGATGGACGAGCGGCTGCACCCCGAGGAGGGCCGGCCCGGCGCCGAGAAGCCCCGGCAGGAGTGGCGCCCGTGAAGACGCGCACCGTCGAGACGCGCAAGGGCTGCCGCTGCCGCGTGCTGGAGGGCGGCAGCGGGATGCCGGTCGTGTTCCTGCACGGGGCGGGCGGGCTGCTGGCCGACAACCCGTTCCTCGACCGGCTCGCGTCCCGCTATCACGTGTTCGCCCCCGAGCTGCCGGGCTACGGCGAGTCCACCGGCGAGGAGCGGCTGGAGGACATGCTCGACTTCACGCTCCACGGCTGGGACGTGGTCGCCGCGCTCGGCCTGCGCCGTCCCCACCTGGTCGGACACTCGATGGGCGGCATGATCGCCGCCGAGATGGCGGCGGTGGCGCCCAGCGATCTCGACCGCCTCGTCCTGGTGGCCGCGGCCGGGCTCTGGCTCGAGGCCCACCCGATCCCGGACATCTTCGCGCTGCTCCCGGCCCAGCTGGTGGAGCTGCTCTTCCAGGATCCGGAGCGCGGCCAGCAGCTGCTCACCGGCGGCGTCGACTTCTCGGACATGGAGGCCTTCAAGGCCTTCTACCTGGGCCAGCAGCGGCGCCTCGCGATGGCGGGCAAGATCCTGTTCCCGATCCCGAACCGCCGCGTGTCGAAGCGGCTCTACCGCGTGACCGCCCGGACCCTCGTGCTGTGGGGCGCCGCCGACCGGCTGATCGTGCCCGCGTACGCCGAGCAGTGGGCGCGGCTGATTCCCGGCGCGACGGTGCGGACCATCCCCGACGCCGGCCACATGCTCCCGTACGAGCAGCCGGAGGCCTTCGTGGACGCGCTCGTGCGCTTTCTCGGGTGAGCGAGAGATGAGCGCGAGCGAGCCGGCAGGCAACGGCTGGATCGGGCGGCCGCTCAAGCGGCGCGAGGACCCCCGCCTCCTCACCGGGGCGGGCTCGTTCGTCGACGACCTGCAGCCGGCCGGCTGCCTGCACGTGGCGCTGCTGCGCTCGCCGCACGCCCACGCGCGGATCCGCCGCCTCGACGTGGACGCGGCGCGGCGCGCGCCCGGGGTGGCGCTGGTGGTGACCGGCGCCGACACCCGGCACCTCGGGCCGATGCCGGTGAACCGGCTGATGCCGGACATGAAGGTGCCCCCGCACCCGATCCTGGCCGACGGCGTCGTCACCTCGACCGGCATCCCGGTGGCCGCGGTGGTGGCCGACAGCGCGTACGCCGCGCACGACGCGCTCGAGCTGATCCAGGTGGAGTACGAGCCGCTCCCCGCGCTGCCGGAGCCGGAGGCGGCCCTCGCCGCCGGCGCGCCCGCGGTCTTTGCCGAGGTCGAGGGCAATCGCGTGCTCCACCGCGCGCTGCGCGAGGGCGACGTGGCCGCCGCGTTCGCCCGGGCCGCCCACGTGGTGGAGCTGCGCGTGGCCCAGTCGCGCGTCGCCGCGGTGGCGATCGAGCCGCGCGCGGTGCTGGCCACCTTCGACCGCGCGAGCGAGGAGCTCACGATGTGGGTCTCCTGCCAGGCCCCGTTCCGCATCCGGGCCGAGGTGGCCCGCCTGCTGGAGCTGCCCGAGAGCCGGGTGCGGGTGATCGCGCCCGACGTCGGCGGCGGCTTCGGGGTCAAGACCGGCCCCTACCGCGAGGACGTGCTGCTGGCCTGGCTCGCCCGCCGCCTCGCGCGGCCCGTGAAGTGGGTGGCCACGCGACGCGAGGACCAGGCCACCACCAACCACGCGCGCGGGTCGGTGTGCGAGGGCGCGCTGGCCCTCGACGCCGACGGCCGCATCCTGGGGCTGCGCGCGCGGATCGCCTCGCCGCTCGGCTCCTCGCTGATGAACGCGGCCGCCGGCTCGCCGTGGAACCACGCCCGCCTGCTGCCCGGCGCCTACGTGATCCCGGCCTGCGACATCGCGGTGTCGGGCGCGGTCACCACCACCGCGCCGGTGGCGGCCTATCGCGGGGCGGGGCGGCCCGAGGCGTGCTTCTACATCGAGCGGCTCATCGACACCGCCGCGCGCGCCCTCGGCCTCGATCCGGCCGAGCTGCGCCAGCGCAACCTGATCCCGGCCGACCGCTTCCCGTTCCGCACCGTCACCGGGCAGAGCTACGACTCGGGCGACTATCCCGAGGCGCTCGCGCGCGCGCTGGCCGCCGCCGACTATGGGAAGCTGCGGCGCGAGCAGGCGGAGCGGCGGGCGCGCGGCGAGGTGGTGGGCGTGGGCGTCGTCTCCTACGTGGAGCCCTGCGCCCTCGGCTGGGAGAGCGGCTCCATCAAGGTCGAGCGCTCCGGGCGCGTGACCGCGATCACCGGCTCGAGCGCCCACGGCCAGGGACACGAGACCACGTTCGCGCAGGTCGTGGCCGACCATCTGGGCGTGACGCCCGACGAGGTGACGGTGGTCCACGGCGACACGCGCTCGGGCCCCGAGGGCTTCGGCACCTTCGGCAGCCGCAGCGTGGCCCTCGGCGGCGGCGCGCTGGTGCGCGGCGCGGTCGAGGTGCGCGACAAGGGCCGCCGCATCGCGGCCCGGATGATGGAGGCCGCGCCGGAGGACGTCATCGGCGTGCCCGGCGGCTTCCAGGTGGCCGGCGTGCCGGACCGGCGCGTGAGCTGGAAGCAGGTCGCCACCGCCGCCTACGCGGGCGGCCAGGCGCTGCCCGCCGGCGACACCCCGGGGCTCGAGGCCACGATGTACTTCCAGGCCGAGGCCGAGGTGTGGAGCTACGGCGCGGTGGTGTGCGTGGTGTCGATCGCGCGCGAGACCGGGCGGCTCACCATCGAGCGGCTGGTGTGGGTGGACGACGCGGGCACCATCATCAACCCGCTGCTGGCGGAGGGGCAGCTGCACGGCAGCCTCGCCCAGGGCCTGGGCCAGGCGCTCATGGAGGCCATCGTCTACGACGGCGACGGCCAGCTCCTGACCAGCACGCTGATGGACTACGCGGTGCCGCGCGCGGAGGACGTCCCCGCGCTCACCATCGAGAAGATGCACGTGACCACCCCGCGCAACCCCCTCGGCGCCAAGGGCCTGGGCGAGGCCGGCTGCATCGCGATCCCCCCCGCCCTCGTCAACGCCGCCGTCGACGCCCTCGCCCCCTTCGGCATCACCCACGTCGACATGCCCCTCACCCCCGAGCGCCTCTGGTCCGCCCTCGGAGGGGGTCAGGTCTTACATTCCGACATTTTTCCGCGCGGGGCCTGAGTAAGACCTGACCCCACTATGAGATCGATCGATATTCACGCGCATCTGGTGCCGGCGTCGCTGTGGCGGGCGGCGGAGGCCGGGCGGGAGTGGCACGGCTTCCGCCACGAGCCCGGCGACGGGCTCGGCACGATCCTCGGCACCAACGGCAAGCGCATCGGCTTCACCTCGCCCAAGGTTCGGCTCACGCCCGAGGAGCGCCTCGCCGACATGGACGCGCAGGGAGTGGACATGCAGGTGATCTCCATCCACACGCCGCTCTTCGGCTATCACCTGGACGCGGCGCAGGGCCTGGCCCTGGCCCGCGAGGTCAACGACGAGATCGCGGCCATGACCCGGACGTGGCCCACGCGCTTCGCCGGCCTCGCCACCCTGCCGGTGCAGGACATGAAGGCCGCCCTCGCGGAGCTGGAGCGGGCGGTGACCGTGCTCGGGTTGAAGGGCGCCGAGCTCGACACGATCGTCAACGGCGAGAACTGGGACGAGCCGCGCTTCCTGCCGCTGTTCAAGGCGGCGGAGGCCATGGGCGCGGTGCTGTTCTTCCACCCGCAGCCCCAGCACAACTTCATGGTGGAGCGCGCCGGCCGCTACGGGCTCTTCAACAGCCTGGGCGTGATCGTGGAGGACGCGATCGTGGTCGCGGTGCTGATCCTGGGCGGCATCCTCGAGGCGTGCCCCGATCTCAAGGCGTGCATCGCCCACGGCGGCGGGCCGGCCTGCTACGCGATGGGGCGCCTGGACCGCGGCTGGCAGGGCACCCCGGCTGCGCGCGTGCACACGCCGTCGCCGCCCAGCAGCTACCAGAAGCGCCTCTACTACGACACGGTGGTGGGCAGCGAGGCCGCGCTCCGGTTCCTGCTGGACCAGGTCGGTGCCGACCGCGTGGTGCTGGGCAGCGACTGGCCCTTCGTGCCGTGGCATCCCTCGCCGGTGACCTGGCTTCAGGGCCTCACCAGCATCACGCCCGAGGAGAAGGACCGGATCCTCCACCGCAACCTGGAAGCGCTGTTGGGCCTCTAGCTGGACCTTCCGCGTTGTACGCGAACCTTCGCCGGCGGATTCGAGGCTTCGCGCGCCGGCTCGCGCTGAAGATCCCGGCCGTGCGAGCACGGGCCGATGAGCTGGCCAGGGCGCGCCATGCGGCCCGCTTCGTGGGGCCGGGCCATTTCTATTCGCCCATCCCCTCCGATGCGGACATCGCCCGCTACGCCGCGCCGCTGGCCGCGGCTCGTCCGCGCACCCTGCCCGGCATCGACCTGAACGAGGCCGGACAGCTCGCGCTCCTGGAAGAGATCGCGGGATACTACCCCGAGCTGCCCTTCCCCGCTCTACCGACGCCCGGCCACCGCTACTACTTCGAAAACGGGGCGTACTCGTATTCCGACGCGATCTGCCTCTACGGGATGATGCGCCATGCCCGACCGCGTCGCATCATCGAGGTCGGCTCGGGATTCTCCTCGTGCGCGATGCTGGACGTCAACGACCGCTGCTTCGGCTCAGAGATCCGCTGCACGTTCGTGGATCCGTACCCGGAGCGGCTGCTGTCGCTGATCACCCCGGACGACCGAGCCCGCATCGAGATCTTGCCGCTGTCCGTCCAGACGGTGCCGCTGGACCGATTCGGCGCCCTCGAGGCGAACGACATCCTGTTCATCGACTCGACCCACGTCGCCAAGCTCGGCAGCGACGTG
>Ga0070741_10011864_pt1 | contig 15940 bp, 5 predicted proteins | sample Coa_R1_4_FD_66440 | JGI IMG/M metagenome (GOLD analysis project Ga0070741, IMG submission 66440) | Surface soil microbial communities from Centralia Pennsylvania, which are recovering from an underground coalmine fire - Coalmine... | ecosystem: Environmental > Terrestrial > Soil > Unclassified ...
ACCTGCAATATATGAAGGAACATCGATTTGAATTTCGTAATTGCGATATGCACCAGGCATGAAATTCTTGGCACCGCCACGACGAGCAGCGTTCATATTAGCAATAGAAGACCAACTATTTGCTGCATCGTTGTAAGAATATCCTGTATTGTAAGTCGTTGTGCCGTCATCGCCGCCAAATGCATATCCTAATCCATTTACAGTAAATGAATGAAAATCTTCACGGGAAACTGGCACAGATGACACAGAAGAAAATGAATCTGTTGTAGGATTATATTTGTCAACAGCACCGCTTGCAGATCCTGTCCAACCACCTAAGCAGTATCCAGCTCCATTCAATGTTATGCCTGCTATAAAAGATCTAGCTGTATTTAGAGTAGCTCCAAGAGTAGTCCAAGTATTTAAAACGGTATCGTATCGTTCAGCACTGCTGAGTTGTCCACCGTTAGCTCCGCCCGCAACGTATCCGCGGCCAAGCAAAGGAAAACATCCTGCTACGACCCTAGATGTATTCATACTGGTTTTTGTAGAAACTGTAATTGTTGTGTCGTCAAACTGATATACAGACGATACAGCAGTACCAGAAGTTTCTCCACCCACAGTAAATACAAATCCATTTAACGAGAATCCGTTGGTATCTGCAGTAGCAATAGGTAAAGATGCGCCAGTTGCTGACCATGCATTAGTAGTATCACTATATTTTTCGGAAGAACTTAATCTGTTTCCGCCGTTGTCATATCCTCCGAACATGTAGCCATACCCATTTAGGGCACCAGCTGCAGCATCATATCTTCCTGTTGAAATCGCTGATGATCTATTTAGCCAGGTATTTTCTAAAGGAGAATATAGTTCAGTACTTGTGACTACTGAACCGTTAAAGCCAGCAGCAGCATATCCGAAACCACTTTCTCTATATTTAGTTTTAATGGTTTCATTAAGTTTTAGCGCACTATCGACGTTGGCAGTTAAATTTTTCCAGCTATCTCCATCAGTGCGGATTCTAGCTGGAATATTTACAACCAGATCATTCAGTGTAGTTGATACAAAAAGGGCAGAAGGCGTTAGATTAGAACGTTTGACTAATTTAGTTAGTGCAGTACTCGAGTTTCTGTACTTTTCGTTAACGTTGGTAGGTGCACCAGCACCGCTCGTGGATCCGCCAGCCAAATATGCGTTGCCATTGAGAACGTTACACGCATGTCCGAATCTGCCAGTTGGAACTGTAGCTTTGACACGCCAGATGCCGCTTGAATCAGAATATTCTTCCATGATGTTTAGCACAGAGGCGTTATAACCAGCAGGTGCGTAGAAGAAACCATTTAATGTAAAATTTGGTAGATAAGTTTTAGCAGTTCCCAGAGTTCCTGATACTGTGGTCCAAGCATTTTTAGCACTTGAATAGTATTCGGTTGTACCTACATAGGTAGCACCAGAATTCAAGCCGCCGCCAATGTAACCGAATCCATTCAGCACGTCGCCACGCTCAACACCATATAGGGCACTATTTCTAGAAGCTCTTGTATACCATGCATTTGCAACAGGATCATAAGTTTGGACGTTAGCTACAACAGAGCCAGTATAACCACCAGCAATCATGCCGTATCCATCCAAGGTCATTGCAGCCATATAGCCGGTGCCAACTGCAAATGCTGCGATAGCTGCCCAAGCATTAGTAGAATCCGTGTATTTTTCACCAGAAGTAATGGATGTATCATCACCCACTGCGAATCCGAAACCACCAACTGAGAAGTCACCAGCATGTGCACGAACCGAACCCATTGAGGCACGATTAATGTAATAGTTGTTGGTATCATCGTAACGTTCAACCGTAGATTGTTTCGTAGGACCGCTAGTGTATCCGCCGTTGACGTAACCATAACCGTTGAGATCAAAGCCGTTAACGTAGTATCTAGCTTGAGTCAAACCAAGCCTGGAAATCCAAACATCAGTGCCAACTTCTTCGGGATTAAAGATAAACTTGGTAGTGGTATTTTCTGTGTCTTGATAATTTGAGCCGCCAAGCGCAGATATAGCGCTTAATTTGTCACTAGCCGATAGTGAAGTGCCACCAGACACTGCTTCATTACTTATATCCCAATCGCCCAACGCTGTTGAGTTATCGAAAACTAAGAACGTTGCTTGTGAGCCAGCTGCCATAGATTTGGCAAGACTGCCGCCATTGAAGTTAACAGTAACGATGCCAGTTGATCTGTTGGATATTACAAACGCGAAACCTTTGGGAAGGGTGGTCGTGTCTGGAAGAACGATCGTATGGCTTTGTACGCCAGTGATCTGTTGGTAGCGGCTTGAACTGAATGTTAAGGTGAGAGTGCCGCCAGATGAGGCAGTAGAGTTGACTTTATGTACTATTCGACCTTGTTTAAACTGTGACATTAACTCGATTCCTCATCCGTGCTCTTAACACCAGTTAATTATACTTAAATTGTACCATGTTATTCACCTATTATGAAGAGTAGGAGATAGCATAGTACATCAGTACATAGTTGGCTGAATCTGCTGGATCTGGCCAACTTACTGTGAAATTGCTTGCGTTTTTAGCAGTGATAACCATGGGCTGAAACTGCGGAAATGGATCCGTCAGATTGTGCATCATTGCGATCACTGAGTAGTTTGTGGTTCCGTAATCTACGGGGAGTGGGGCTGTTGCCGATGTATCCCCTAAGTTGATAGCTTGCTGACCAGTAGCTGTCATCACATAGACTAACTTATAATTTGCTGAGTCAGTAGGACTGTTCCAGTTGGCGGTAAATCCTGTCCCGCTTTTTGCAGTTACTACAGTGGTCTGAAACTGTGGAGAACCGTCGACAGTGTTTTGTAACGCCGCCATAATCCCATACTCTGGTCCAAAAGTGGGTAGTAGGAAGTTCTCAGAGTAGCTAGAAGCTCCAGAGGGTACACTGACCTCTCTCATCTGAAAAACTTTGATTGGGACGATGTACGAGAGGTTGTAGTTTGAGGAGTCTGTCGGAGCGTTCCAACTGGCTGTAAAGCCACCAGGAGTTTTTACGATAGATATAACTTGCTGAAACTGGGGATTCGCATCTACATAGTTAGTCAATTGAGCTAGAACTACGTACGATGTGTCGGGTTGTGTAGACGGAAAACTAACAGCTAAACTTGTAGATCCTGCTAGGATGGGGATCTCTTGAGCGATCCAACCAGCGTTGCCGCCGCCACCGCCACCAGTATCTAGATCAGACCAAGCTCCATTCTGAAACTTTCTGAACTTCGCTAGTGTAGAGTTGTAGTAGATATCGCCGTCGTTGCCGACAGGATCTGCACCTGATACAGGGTCTAAGGTGAGACCCTTACGAATCTTAAAAAAATTAGCTGCCATGTTACCGTCCTAAACTTCTATGTTCCATGAAGGAGCGTTATATAGCTATTGTATCGTGTTAGACGTTTGGAACAGCTATGTACTCTAGGATATAGTTTGCTGAGTCAGTAGGGGCATTCCAGGTGGCCGTAAAGCCAGTAGCTGACTTACTAGTCACTGTAATAGGCTGAAACTGTGGATTTGCGTCCACCAGGTTGTTCATAGTGACTACAACAGCGTAGTTTGTGGTCCCCAGTGTGCTGCTAAAAGTCACAGCCTTGCTAGTGGCGCCACTGCCGATCGTGTTGGCTGTACCGTTGGCTCTACCGCTGAATCCTGAGACAGTTGCCCAAGATAGGTTGCCGGAGCCGTCGTTCTGAAGAACTGTTGAGCTACCGCCCTGTGCGTTAGGCCACTTAACCGTGTATGAGGTCGTGGTGGCATTGGCCTGAAGTGTAATAGTTCCAGAAGTAGATCCATATAGCACAGCACTCACCATGTGAACATTTGCCCATCGTTTAGAGGCGCTACCTAGATCGATGCTGTTGTCTGTGCCAGGAAGAAGACTAGTGTTGATGGCGACAGCTGCTAAGTTGCTCAAAGCAGTGTTAGCGCCTGCAGTGATAGAAGCCCACGACAGGTTTCCCGATCCATCGTTCTGAAGGTATGTAGATGCGCCACCCTGAGCATTTGGCCATTTCACGGTATATGAAGTGGTTGTCGCATTCGCTTGCAGAGTTATCGTGCCAGAAGTAGCTCCATAGAGTACGCTGCTCAGGCAGTGAACATTCGCCCAGCGCTTGGAAGCACTGCCAACGTCGATGCTGTTATCAGTGCCTGGAAGGAGCGAGGTGTTTACAGCGACAGAAGCAAGGTTGCTTAGTGCAGTGTTTGCCGCACCAGTGGTGGTAGCGTAGGAAACAAAGCTTCCGTTCTCCATCACTGTGAGTTTATTTGTGCCTGAATCGTAGTAGATGTCGCCGTTTGCGCCATCTGAAGGAGAGGTATCTGGTCTCAACCCGATGCCGCTTCTTATCTTATAGAACTGCTTAGCCATGTGTTCCTATATCCCTTACATGACTCGCACTATGATTATGCTCTTAGACGTTTAATGTCTACCCTCATAGTGCAAGCATTAGTTGCATGCGTGTTGTTGTACGTGATGTCGACGTTTGAACCGTTGATAGCAGCGCTCAGAACTAGTCCTGAGGCATTACCAAGTACGCCAGTTTCACTGAACTGATCTGCAGATGAAACTGTTGCGCCGCCGCTGTCTACAGAGACAATCAGCTGACCGATTCTTACTTTGTTCGTGGTTGCTTCTTTGATCTTGTATTCAAGGATGCAACCTTCGAACGACGCAAACGCGAAAGAGAGACCGCTGATAGCAGTAGGTGAGCTTGTATTAGCTGCAAGAGTTGCTGAGTCAACGTACTCAGACTCAACGAAATTTGTCCCATCTTTTGAGCGTCTAAAAGTAAGTGAGCGAACATTGATAGCACTGGCACCATCGTTTGCATTCAAGGCTAATATGGTATTGCTGCGTACGTTCTTAGCGTTCAGTTGTGTCCAGTTGAATGAGCTGCTGCCTAAGTTGACAGTGCCATCAGAAGCAGGAACGATGTCGGCATTTACCGCAGTAGAAGCAAGATTGCTTAGTGCTGTAGAAGCTTTGCCGTTCAACTGTGTCTGTATTGCTGATGTAACGCCAGACAGATAGCCGAGTTCAGTATCAGTAGTTGCAGATGCTACGATATTCTTAGATGAGTCGAAGGCCAGGGCTCTATTTGCTGTACCGCCAGAGAGAGTGACATCGACGAAGGTGGGTGAGGATGCGACTGCGAGGTTCTGGTCGATCACGATGCTTAGAGCACCAGGAGTAAATCTGACAGTTCCTGCCGTTGCAGGAGCCAACAGATCCCATGAAGCCCGAGAGTTAGCAACCTTTAGATAACCAGTGATCGATCCACCTTCTTCGATCTCTATGCCTGCGCCGTTTGCACTAGCGGCTGGACCGTTCTTGTTGATTGTGATCAATGCGTCGTCGACTTGAAGGTTTGTAGATTTGACTTCGGTAACGCTACCTAGCAAGTTAATGGTCGCGCCTGTGCGACCGATATTGATAGTGAGTGCGTTTGAAGCACCGATGTTGAGTGTATTGCCGCTTGACGTGCTGTCGATACCGAAGGTATCAGAGAATGTCAAGTTGCCGGTCATAGCATCGCCGGCTTTAGCAACTTTACTGTCGATTTGTGTTTGTACGGCAGAAGTAACGCCAGATAGATAACTTAACTCAGTATCAGTAGTAACTGAATGCGTAGGTATTCCGTTTGCATCTGAGATCAACGCCCTAGCAGCAGTGATCGCTGATGCATCTGACATAACACCAGATGGATTGTTGATAACTAGTCTATTAGCATTTCCTGTGGCAAGTTTACTGCGATTGATTGCAGCAGTTAGTGCAACATTGCTATCAAATACAACGCCACTCTTAAGAGTGAGACCGTTGGTAGCATCAGCGAGTACATCACCGACAGAAGACGTGTCTAATGCTGCCGATAAGTTGGAACCGTTGCCGACTATAATGTTCTGTGAATTGAGGGCTTGCCCTGTAAGAGTTACAGTGCCGCCAGCCTGCAAATTCTGCCATGTTCCATTTTGGTATACTCGGAACTGATTAGTACCACTATTGTAGTACATGTCACCGTTGACAGCTGGAGATGGATCGGCAGAGAGCTGAGCGAGGTTAGTCGCATTATTAAGTATAACTAGCTTATTGCCAATTTTGAGTTCGTTAGCCATCTTATCTCCTGTCTCTAGCTAGCTTAAATTCTAACATAATCTTAACCCCAACGTCTCACAGAGTACTTAAACGTAGGATCAAAACCAGTGTTTGTAGTGGTGTATTGAACTACTACGTTACCGCCAGAGATAGTAACATCGAAAGATACGCCAGTGACGCCCTGTTCTACGTAGTCATCTGATTTAACAGCTGAAGTGCCGTCGTTGGTAATGAGTAAGCGACCAACTCTAAAATTGCCATTTCTTTCTACAGAGTACTCAACGATCGCGTATCTATAAGTGGAAGCGCTATACGAGAATAGGCTAACTAGTGAAGGTTGATTGTCGAGCATCACTGCGCTAGGATCAAGAACCCTTATCTCTAGGCCGTTTAAGTTAAATATCCCTAAACTGGTGTCTATTTTAAAGTTTGAGTTGCCAGCCAATACGCCAGACGAATTGAATTGAATATCGCCAGGTGATCCAGCTGCGCTGCCACCACCGCCGCCGCCACCGCTGTAGTTGGGAGGTCCACCAGGGCCGCCTGCCGCATTGGACCAGCGTCTGATGTAGTATTTCATAGTTGCACTACTACCAGTTGAAGTAGTGGTATAGCGAAGTCTTATCTGTGGACCAGATATATCCGCTGTGAACGCCACACCCGACGATCCGATGTATGCACCTGTGGTAGTTGCAACAGCATTAATGCCGTCAGTGGTTATATGTATTGTTCCAGTTTCCTTAACAGTTCCGCGGAGCAACGAGTAATCAACAATTATATTCTCGCTGTTTGCAAAGTTGACAGTGAAGACATTGTCAGTGGTATTGTCGTTCAATAGCGTGGTGTGTAATGAAGAAACTTCCCAATAGTCAGTACCGTTGAAGTAGCGAACTGTGTCATTGATGCTCCATGAAGCTCCATCAAACACAGCGAGCTGCTGATGAAAACTAGTTCCACCTTTAAATCTAACAGTCTCAGAAGGACTTGGACTCAATCCCATTGTAAACGCAGGTACTGGAGACCATGCTGTGACGTTACCGCTTACGACAGTGGCTCTATAGATTCTGTTGTTGTTTGAACTCAGGTTGCTGAACAGCACTGTGTCGTTGTTAACGATCACGCTGCCATCGACAGTGACTGGTACACCAGTCTGAAGCGTGGTACTGATCGGATCGTAGTATGTAGCAAGAGTGCCTGTTCCGCTACCGCCAGCGAGAACCGCACCACCAAGCGGAATCCTATGACCGTCCCAGATCCAAACGTCTGTAGTATTTAGTCTGTAAGCAAGGATGAAGATGTTCTCGTTTAGAGGCATCGTGTCCATGTCTACGACAGTGAAACCAGTAAGATCGCTTATGCTTGTAGCGTTGTTGCGATCTGCGGTGAAGTATGCAACCTGGTTTGGTCCCAATGAAAGAGTTCCGGTGAGAGACATTGTGACGTTGCCGTCGGAGCCAGGAGTCACGAGATAAAGGGTTGGAGTACCACCGGAGAACGAGTTGAAGTCGATGACTTGATTAGGACCAGAGGTATTGTTGTCAACACTGTCGACATCGAGAGGCAAATACTGAATGTTTCTGTCCTGAGACTTATCGGCCATCATCGCTGTTAGTTTGCTCAAGCGAGAGACGACGTTGTCTGTTTCTAGACAGTTGTAGTTTGTGAAACCGTTGATCGTGCCATAGTTGGCAGGCAGTAGATAGAATGGATGAGCTTCTGAAGCAGAACCCATACCAAGCCATTTGCGGATGTTGTCAGTCTCAACATCGCCGATATATATATTCTCACCCTGAACGATCTTTACTAGACCTTCTTCAGCACGAACGTTCACTCTTGCGAGCGTTGCTTGTCCTGTAGATTCAGACGATGGAGCAGAACCTAGACCAAACTGGATCTGAGTGGCGCTTCTAACATTGATCTGACGAGCGCCGTTGTAGTTCGTAGTACCAGAGAAGATGATGGTGTCGTTTGGTTGAAAGTTGTGATTTGCAGATTCTAGAGTAAGACCATAGCCATTGTCTCTAGCAGCAGTAGTTGCCAAACCGTAGAATCCCGTGAACGCGCCAGTAGATGTGTTGGTTGTGTTGATATAGAAAGTGTTTGCATCTTCAACTTCAACGGTATAGGTTCCAGCTTGTGCAGCAGGAGCAGTGATGGTGACCTTATCGTTTGCTACTAGACCGTGTGCAGTAGAGGTGATCTTAGCTGATGTTCCATCGGCATTTGATAGCGTGCCAGTCAGAGAAACGCTGCTCAGAGCAGAGATGTTTTCGATAACGTCGGAGCGCATAGCAAGCCAGTGCATGTTGCCTGCTGCAGTGATCAACGATTGATCGTTGCGATTTACCACATCAACATCAGAGGACTGATACACACCCTTGTCGTATCTACCTTTTTCATTGGCCGTGGTGCCTTGATAGTTGCCGTTCAAGCGTATAGATTTTGCTAGAGCAGCAGTAGTAGGTGAACCACCTAGATTTACTGCATCATAGAACTCTTCTACGCGAAGCTGCTTGTTCACTGTGTCACTATTCTTTCTGACCCAGTCACCCTTTGCTAGATTGCCGAACAATCCAATCGCGCCGCCCACAGTATTAACATATGGTTGACCGTTGGTCCAAGAAACTGGAAGATCGACTGAGTTGAGAGGTTGATTTCTTACGAGAGATAGGAAAGCGACGTCGTTGTCAGCCAGAGTAACATTTCCTGCGCGCAGGATGACATCTTTTGGAGTATTTACGCCCTGTATGATCGCATCTTCTGTCCAGGTGATCAGACCAGCGGTTGCAGAGTCGTGCATCCACTGACCTTTTGATTTGAAAGTCGTAGCTAAAGCATCGTTGAACAGGCTGATCAAACTGTAGCTAGATGTGTCTTCATACCAGTACGTTGTGCCGCCAAGCTCCAATAGCTTAGTCATCACAACATCCATCCACTCCTTGAGAGAGTAGATGTTCTTATCACCGCCCTGGAAAGGGTTTGGATCAGAAGGGGACACCATGATCGAAGATGGTTCTTCGCGCTCATATGGAGAGCTAGGGAGTGATCTGAATGCGTATCGGTTGAAGGGGTTTGGTGCGATGCCGCCACTACCAAGACGGAACATGCTGTCGCGAGCGTCCTCGATCGAGGTGATCACAACAGGTCCCACCGTAACGATTGCTACAGGAACTGTGTTGGTCGGAAAAGATCCAGTCGACACACCAACTTGAGCTTGGAGCACCGATTCTGTATTAACATCCTGAGTAAACTCACCGCCTGCGCCGCCATCTTTATCTGGATCCCAGAAGGCCCTGCTGTCGGTAGAGGTGTTGAATGTGCTGAAAGTGATGTAGACGTAGTTGGTGGCGTTCTTTCGAAGTTCGGGAACCAGAGGTTGGGCGTTTGTGTCGCCTTCTGGTAGACCGTAGTAGAAAGAGCCTGCCGAGGAGCTTGGATAGAACACGGCCGAGTCCGCGATCCTGATGGAGCAGCTCTGAGTGCCGATAGCGTTCTGAGGATCGATAACATCGAAACCCTTCAGAATGTAAGGCGTATCTGGACCTACGATTCCCTTGAGAAAGTACTTCCAGTCACCTGCAGAGTAGCTATCAATAGATAGCAGATCTGGCAAGTCTAAACGCTCTGCAGAGCTTATGAGAAGTCTACCTAGTACTGCCACTCTTCAAGTCTCCTATAGCTTACATTATACATCGCTAACCATTAACTTACTGTGGGCTAACGCCACTGTTATAGACGTCCAGGGTAGCGTACAGCTGCTCGGGAAACCTAACCAGAAAGTTGACGAATATGCCAGCGCTCTTGACCGTTAATATTAGATTCTCAAGAATGATCCTAGCTTCAGAGGGGTCGATGATGTATGGAGCATACTCGCTGGCGTTGCTCGACATAGCGTGTGGACCTTTATGACTCAGAGCTACCACTGTAGACCCTATGCTGTGGTTCTGTAAGAACAAGTAGGAAGGATCGATAGCTAGAGTAGTGCTAGTTGGCTTGTATAGGTACCTTACGGGACCCTCTTGTGTGTTCAAACCATAGTCGAACATAACGAAGCCGTCTTTGTTTGGGATAGTATTTGGGCCGATGTTAAGTATGCGAATGATCTTGCCGGCCTGAATTGAATCCTGAATAGGCGCTTTGTTGCTGCTGAGAACAAAGGGTGCACCAGTGTCCCATAGGTACGGGCCGGTGATGCGGGTCGTAGAGTTGGATACGGCGCTGCTCAAGATGATCTTTGATCCTGAGTTAGCCATAGCTAGTCTCTCAACTCGACTAGTTCCTGGAGTTGCAATAGGACCACTTGTGCTCTGACCGTACGAGAAGAACTCAAAAGTTGTTGGGTTAGGTACGTCAGTTATCAACCAAGTTCCATTAAGTGAATCGACTGGACTTCCTGAGTCACTAACAATAACATATTCGCCAACTCGATAACCATGGGCTACTGAAGTTGTGGCGATGCCGTTGTTGGAACCGTCTCGCTCAAGCGTTAGTAGGGACAGTTCATTCAAGGAAGAGGTAATTGGGAGAGGAGGAGAGATACCGGTTAGAGTATTTCCGCCAAAGCTCACAGAGGCACCGTTTGCGGTGATTGTAGATGCTACAGATAACGTAGCGATGTTGCCAGAGACATCCGTCACCACAGCATCGCCTCTGATACCATCCATGAACACAGTTTGACCTATAGCAAGTCCCAGCGTAGATGCTAGATTCATGATCTGGTTGGAACCTTGCACGATGTCGCCAGTTGTAGTGAGAACTGTTCTGCTAGTGTAGCTATACTTCTGAAGATCGAACTGTATGCGTCCGTTGGACTGTTGACTGTTGAGAGTGTTCTCGCTAGTGGTTTTCCATCTAACATCGATCTCACTCACTGGTTCAATAAAGAATGTTCCTGAGTTAGGAAACTCTGTAGCATCTGCTACAGTGAGCGATGTATCGCTGTCTCTATTCTGCATTATGCTGAAAGCCCCGTTCACGTGTATAGAACCTTTGAGGCTTCTTTTGACAACTGGCGGTGAAGTCGGCATCTCAACTTCAATCTCACCTGGTGCGGTTTCCCATGTCATGGCTCGCTTGTCATTAAGGTATGCAGCGTACTTGTTAGGTCTAATAAACTTGACCTGAGTTGCATTGGTCTGAGCATACGTGCCAGGAGTCGCAAACAGGTTTGTAAATTGAATCTCATCGTTGAATACATCTACAGCAGTTATAGCAAATGAGCCAACATTACCAGCGAGATTGATGATAACGATGTCGCCTACGTGGATATTGCTGATACCTGGAGATGTTCCGCCTGTGTGCTGAAACGTGACGGTATCACCGATCTTCGTAACAGTCCACTGCGTATCGCTGCCGTTACCGGCTGCATCGATGAAGCCGTTCAGTCGAAATGCAACATTTGCTCTGCCACCTGACAGTCTTAGAGATCCCTTGGAGCCGATTGTGTCTGTGAATATGCGAACATATGTGCCCTTCGTAATGCTGTCGAAGTAGGTAGTAGCATAGCTATACTGAGCTTGTCGATTGATAGCTGCAACAACTTCATCAGCAGTAGCTTGATTAATGTCAGTGAAATCAGAGGTGCGAAAGGTTATCTGCTCTTGATTGAACTCATCCACCAAATAGTTTAACTCCCATCCATCAGATAGGTTGAATGGAGCTTGATTCTGGGTGGTGATGTAAGCGGTTGTAGATTCTTTGAAAAAGAAGATATCTAGCAACTCGTCGATGATCCTTTTGACCTGTTTTGGTTGATAGGACAGCACAGGGATGTACTGACGAAACGAAGTATCGTCCATACCGACTAACCGAGGTCTAGCCACTCTGCTGTTAGCAGCAAGTCGGTCTAGGTACGGTCTAGAAGCAGTTTTAATGAAGAATTGGTTGCGAACTTCAGTGATTAGATCAGCCATCTGCTGATCGACGTCACCTAGAGCAGATATCAGCGCCTTCCAATTAGGATTGTGCTTGGTGTTGAATCCTTTTGGCATCAGGTCGTGGATACGGTCTATCTTGCTCTTGTTATCAGCCATAGTTATGCTATACCTATGTCATCTGGTGTGATGATTGCTTTCTCGTTCTGAGCAACATTGATCTGAGGCGTACTAGGTGCTGGCGTAGTGAACGTTACAGCAGATACACCTTTGATTGGTTGGATAAGAGAGATGATCTCGGAGAGCACAACAGGTTCGCCAACGCCTAGATTTTCAACATAGGTGATGATAGTAGACTTGATGTTGTTGGAGATGTCGCCTAAGTTCACACCCTCTGCGGTGATGATGCTTACAGAGAGGCTGATACGCTTAGGTAGAGGAGGCAGAGTCTCGATCCTGCCGCCAACTGCACGTCTTCCAGGGAAGTTGTTAGGATCTGGCTCAAAGCCGTCTACGATGCGCTGAACTCTTCTCAGTAGTCCCGTGTAGTATAGATACCCATCGATACCGGTGGTTACATCTGTACTGTAACCTAGCTTACCCGTATGAGTTACACTAGTTCTATTTGAGTCAGAGAACTTGTAGCTTCTATCCGAAGGTGCGATGTATAAGCTTCTACGTTGGTTGTTGAGGTCGTCGATCGACACATTTGCGATCTCTCTGTACGTATAGAATTTGTTAGTTAAACTTTCAGTGACAAAGAAACCACCGACATTTACAGAGAGTAGTCTATTGGTCTCAGCGATACCAGCAGAGTTAGACACTCTGATGAACGGTTTATAAGTCGTTGGATTTGTGCCTACAGCAGAGATAGTGAACTCACCGATGTTCTGAACGCTGAACCAGTTAGGATCTACGATGTTCTGAACAGTCAGAGCATCGCCAGCGAAAGCTGAATCGCCTTCGTAGAAAGCGATATCTTCAACGCTGCTGAGATACACACCCTTATCGTAGTCGTTCTGCTCATCGTAAGCAATACCTGCTGCGATAGCACTAGAACCTTTATAGTTGCTACCTAAGATGATCTGAGTAGCTAATGCCGGGCTGTTGTTCATGCTCAGTATTTGAACATACACGTCGTCAGAATCTTCTGGTTTTTTAACCCAGTCACCGACAACCAAGTTCTTGAAGGTTCCTGCAGAGCCAGTCACAACGTTTAGATTAGCTGTCCAAGTAGGTTCCAATCCTTGATTGTTGAAAGGACGGATGGTATTTAGTTCTTCTGAACCTTGGCTGTTAGCAAAGATGATCGAGCTGTTGTCGACGGAGAGCACGCGGAACGTTCCGTTGTTGTTGGATTTGAACGTGTTGCCGCTGATGACCATGTAGTCATCCACTGCAACGCCGCAATCCAAAAATCTTGGAGAATCGCCGTCATGCCTAGACAAGCGCATCATGTTGTTGAAACCTAGTTTCTCAAGTCTGTAGCGAGTAACACCTGCACCAGCGCTTAGAGCCGATGCACCGATGCTACCTTCAGTGAAGTCAGAGCCAGCTAGAGCAAAGGTAAACTGAGTTGCCGACGTAACAGTGACGCTGGAATAAACGCCGTCCGGAACATTCTGTGAGTCGATGATGCTTACGCTGCTGCCAGTGTGCATGTAGTGCGGAGCAGATAGCGTGACAGAGACGACGCCAGAGGTTCTTGACATAGTGACGATAGGAGCTCTGGCAGAGTGTGCTAGGTTCCACTTGATCACCGGTGATGGGCATATCTGAACTGTACCGGAACCTACAGTTGTGGACGACATAGCAACGCCATATGGGTTGACAACGTCCACCCAGTTGGAGGTATCGTTTACCTCTACGATAGGTAGACCGGCAACGGCACTATCGCCTGCAGTTCTAACTTTGTTGCCTTGATCCCATCCAGATAGAGAACCGAATGCATATATCAAGTCGCCAGGGATAACATTTGCAAGAGTCGCACTTCCATCGTGCGTCCATCGCCATACCGTGCCAGAAGGTCTAGAGTAAACGCTAGAAACATCTGTGATAGTGAAGGCTGTTGAACCGCTGATGTTGGTTATCTTTGGATCGTAGTTGTACTCTATGATCCCAGACGATGGGTTGGTTACGTCGATCTTATCGTTGATATTGAACTTAGTAAGTCTTCTTACGCCAGCATCGTTCTGCAGAAGAACGGTGTCTCCGATGTTGAACGTATCTGGGAATGCAGGAACCTTGACCAGCAGGTAGTTGCCGCTAGAGTCATTGGATACCTCAGATTCGCCTATGATGTACTCAGTTGCAGTGTTTCCGCGGCCGCCAATCACTTCGATAGCGCCAGCAGAACCGAGCTGCTTAGACTTGATCTGAACGTTCCTGAATGAGTTTGTAATATCTACATCTGCGATGATGGGCAGCTGGGATAGTGCTTTCTGTGTCAGGTGGTGATGAACATTCTTAACGGTCGTTGGGATTAGCTTGAATAGTTCACCAACTTGAGCCGTATCAGAGTTAGGGCACGTGTCCATCTTGTACATCGTTGGAGATACGCCATTCAAGATGAGTGCTTTTTTCAAGACGAAGTTTGGGTTTGTGTTAGCGAACGCTTTGCACCAGTTCGCTCCATCGTACATAGCGATGTAGTTTCTTAGATCTGGGTCAGTAGGATTGTGACCATAGCCTAGTGCAGTAGCGTTGCCGCTGTACGAGTACTGATCTTCAGTGGTCGATTTGGTGATAGTTAGTGCGCCGCTGCCTACAGCAACAGCTAGCATAACGTCGTCCGCGTTGATCTTCGACACGATGTCGTTGACAGTGGTGTTGATCAGAGGGAACAGCGATATCAGGGCTGGATTCGTGATGAGTTCGGCAGTACCAAACGAACCGTCTGTGTTACCTACAGAGAAACCGGAGGTTCCTGGAGTAGCAGATGGAACATTACCGTTGAAAGTATTAGTGATAGTTGCCACGTTGGATAGTGACGACGCAGAGAACTTGGTATCTAGATTGACAGCAGCTACGATGGCAGAAGCCACTGTACTAGCACTATCTCCAAAGTTTACGCCTGAGACTTTGATAGAGCGGTCGGCGCCATGGAAAGGTTCTTGTGTACCGTGGTTGCCGACATCGAACCAGACGGCGACAGAACCGTTGTCGTCGTAGATGATGAAGTACTTGCCGTCTAGAGAAACGTTGTTGGTTCCAGGAGTTGTATTGACTACGAAACCAGACGTTCCTGCGCTGCCGTTGGATAGCAAGCCGTTCTGCTTGTTCGTGATCGTAACTTGGTTGCCGATAGCAGCCGCGTTGAAAGCGCTATCTAGAACTAGGTAGTTGTAGATCTTGGTAGCTACCGTCACATCGCTGTCGTTTGTCAAAACCGTAGCAACCTTGATAGAGCGATCAGCACCGTGTGGAGGTTCAGGTGTTCCAGAGTTGTTCAAATCGAACCAGATAGCGACTGAACCCGCAGTATCGTAGATTATGAAATAGGTTCCGTTCAACGAACCAGAAACATCTGCAACTGCGTTTACAACATAGGCAGTAGGAGTACCTTGCACGTCTGCAACTGTAGTAACGCTCACAATCTCGGGAGATCCTGGAGACGTGTTGGACGCAGAGGGGTTAAATACGCGGATGGTGTTGCCGCTCTTAGCCTGAACGCTAAACTGGCCGCGGTTGGCGTTTGATATGCCAGAGAGTGGCAGGATGCTTATAACATCTCCGACTTGCACTGTGCCAAATGAACCAGCAGAGAATGTGTAGTCGTAGTAGTTACCAGACGAAGCAGCTCCGTTTGGAAAGTTAGTGGATGTGTCAGGATAAGGACCCTTGACAGAGATAGAGTCGCCAGCAGAGAGCGATACAGCTCTTGCTGTGCCAGATCCAAAGAAGTAGCTATATGTGTTAAAAGATGGTGTGTTGGTCAAAGTGACAGCG
>Ga0070741_10011865_pt1 | contig 15939 bp, 2 predicted proteins | sample Coa_R1_4_FD_66440 | JGI IMG/M metagenome (GOLD analysis project Ga0070741, IMG submission 66440) | Surface soil microbial communities from Centralia Pennsylvania, which are recovering from an underground coalmine fire - Coalmine... | ecosystem: Environmental > Terrestrial > Soil > Unclassified ...
CAGGTCACGCCGTCGGCCGAGGCGAATCCGGTGAACGTGTTGCCCGAGCGCACCAGCCGCACCCAGTAGGGCGCTACCGGACCGGCAATCTGCGCCAATTGCACCGCGCTGACGCCGGTCCCCGAGCGATACTGCATGTTAACTCCGTGGCCGGGCGTGATGAACACGTGCACGAAGCTGGCGTTGGCCGCTGTACTCTGGCGGATCATTACTCCCGACTTTGCCCACACGTTTGTGTTCTGCTGGCTGGCTACGCGCGCCGTGATGGTGATATCGCCGGCCAGCGATTGTGAGGCATAGTTGAATTGGTCGGAGGTGCCAAAGATGTCTGCTCCGGCACCCCGCACTGTAAACGTACCCGCACTGAAGCTGGCGCTGCCTGCAATGGCGGGAGAACCGATATCGGTATCGCTCCAGCCGGGAGGCAATCCAGATGAGGGATTGATGGTCAGGCTCACCGTGCTTGAGTGCGTGAGGCTACCGCTCGTTCCCGTGATGGTGAGGGTGAATGTACCGGTGGATGCCGTGCTCGTCGTCGAAACGCTTAACGTGGATGAACCCGAGCCGCTGACCGAGGTTGGATTGAACGTCGCGCTGGCTCCAGTCGGCACCCCGCTCACACTGAGATTGATCGTTCCCGCGAAACAGCCAACCGCACTTATACTCGCTGTGTAGCTGGTCCCACTTCCCGCTGTCACTGTACTCGACGAGGGCGAGGCTGCAATCGTGAAGTCACCCGCGCCCGGATTTACGACTAGAGCTACCGTCGTGCTATGGCTGAGGCTGCCACTGGTTCCGGTGATCGTCAGCGTATAGGTGCCTGCGGGAGTCGCGCAACTGGTCGAGATCGCAAGCGTAGAAGATCCCGAATTGCTGATCGAAGCCGGACTGAAACTGGACGTAGCTCCGCTGGGCAATCCGCTCACGCTCAGGTTGACTGTACCCGTAAATCCATTCAGTGCGCTCACATTCGTCGTGTAGCTGGTGCTGCCGCTGGCAGCTATGGTTTGCGAACTCGGCGTTGCCGTGAGCGAAAAGTCAGATACTGCCAAGGTCACGGTTGTCGAATGGCTAAGGTTGGCGTTGCTGTCTGTGCCCGTGATGGTGATCGTGTAATTTCCCGCTGCGATTGTGCTGGTAGTGGAGATAGTTACCGTAGATGAGCCAGAACCTCCGGTTACTGAAGGCGGATTGAAGCTGGCCGTTGCTCCCGTTGGCAGACCGCTGGCCGTGAAGGAAACGGTGCCGGCATATCCATTGAGTGGACTAATGCTGGCGGTATAGCTTGCGCTGCCTCCGGGGAGTACGCTCTGCGAACTTGGCGTGGCCGAAATCGCGAAGTCCGGCGGCGGAGTGACGGTTAAGGTCACGGTAGTTGAGTCGGAAAGACTTCCACTGACGCCGCTGATGGTAACGGTATAGGCGCCGGGGATGGTTGAAGTGGAGGTCGAGATGGTGAGCGTAGATGAACCGGAGCCGCCGCTTACCGCTGTTGGATTGAAGGTCCCGTTTGCGCCCGCGGGCAATCCGCTCACGCTCAAGCTGACCGTTCCGCTAAACCCGTTGGAGGGTGTCACCGTCGCTGTGAAACTGGTGCTGCTGCCGGCAACGACAGATTGCGAAGCCGGCGTCGCAGAGAGAGTAAAACCCGGCACCGCTGTCGCTGGCGAATCTTCGACCAGGCTGAATTGCTGGTTGGCGCCGCCGCTCGCGGCCGACTGGACGAGCTGCGTGCCTACGGTCGTGCCCGGCACATCGAGAAGCAGGCTGCTCAGTCGATTGACGAAATTGTAGAGACCGCTGTCGGTCGGTTGAATCAGCCACTCGTCGTTGAACGTAGCGTCTGCCGTATAGGCCGTCTGGATAATAGGCGCGCCGTTACTCGAGCTGGCGCCCTGCACAGCCATGACCAGGCCGCTATTCGCGTTCACCACCTTGTAATATCCATTGGTCGTTGGAATGAACTGCCATTCGTCATCGTTCGTTCCATTCCCCAATGAGTTCGGCTGGGCGGTGACCACAGCGGCGCCATCGGTTGTGGAGGCGCCTGGCACCACCAGAGTCAGGCCGCTGTTGCTGTCGCGAAGCTGCAGGTTGCCGCTCACATCGGCAGAATTGAAAAATGATTCCGCGCCGGCAGTGGAAAGCGTGCCGCCCAGAAGATAATTTTGCGAATAGTAATTCTCCGTGCCATTTTGCTGCGATTGGATGGAGGCGTTGATGATCGTGTTGTCAAAAATAAAATTGTGCGAGGTCTCGACGCCTGTGTTGGCGGTAGAGCCGTTACGAATCCCGTTGTTTCCCATCAGACTGTTGGAAATAACGTTGTTGAATGCCGTTGGTCCTCTCGGAGTCGTGGAGTTGTTGTAGAGATTGATATCGCGCCCGTCGTTGTTGCAGACGTTTCCCAGCGCCAGGTCGTGCGTGGCGCTCTGCTCGAAGAAGACGCCATAGCGCACCAGGTCGTGGCAGTAATTGAATTTCACCACCGAACCGAAGGTGCTGGAATCGCAGTCCACGCCGTCCATGTTGACGTTGGTGACTTCGTTATCGGAGATCAAGCTTTTCTGTCCGCTCAACTGCAGCCAGATGCCGCGTGCCGCGCCGCCGTTGATGGTGCAGCGCGTCACGATGTATGGCGTCGAGCCGCCGCTGAGATGGATCACGTCGGAGCCGCCGACGCGCGGATTGGATGGTCCGAAATTCTGCAGCGTCACATTATCAATCTGCACCATCGAGGCGCTGGAGATGTTGATGCCGTTGTGGCCGGTCAGACCGCCACCGTCAATGATGCCGCCGGAGATGGAAATGCGCGTTTGTCCTGAGGCCGAAGCCGAAACCGCCGCGCTGGCGGTGGTGGATGAGTTGATTTGAATCGTGCCATTGAGCAAGACACTGGTGTTGGAGGAGAGGCTCAGCGGTGTCGCGCCGACGGTAAACGTGCCATTGAGATGAAGCACAATGACATTGCCCGGATTCGCGCTGATCGCGGCATTGTATTGGCTCTGCACATCGTCAACCGTGGTGGAACCAATGGTCAGATCGGTGCGCCCCATGCCGTTGACAATGGTCGTATCCGTGTGCTGGTTATCGATCAGCGGTGGATAGAAATAATTCTGCCCGGAGGCGCTGATCGGGGCCCTGTACGCGACAATGTTATCGGTTGTGCCGCCGCTCGTGAAATTGACCGCATTACCGGAAGTGAACAAGTTATCAATGAAATTATTGCTGGTGCCTGCGGAACTGATTCCTGCAGTCGAATTGCCGCCCATCGAGTTGGAAACGATCATGCCCTTGGTTCCCGCGGCATGAATGCCGGTGCCGTTGTTGTTACAAGTGTTGTTGGCCACGACGTTATCGTTGCCGGCGATATCAATGCCCGTCGTGTTGTTATGGCACGTGTTGTTGGCGATGTTGGCCCAGGCGGCTGAGACCTGGATTCCGGTTACGTTATCGTGGCAGTTGTTGTCCAGAACGGTCGTTTGCGTGGAGTTTTGAATGTGAATGCCCGCCGCACTGCTTCCCGATACGTCTGAGCGGGTTACCGTCATTTCATTGTCAAAAGTCGAGTTGCCATTCCCAGTGAGGAAAATGCCGTCTGATCCGAAATTCTTGGCTACTACCTTATCTATGTTCACCCGGCTCGCGGCCGGAGCAAGAATGCCTTCAATGTTCGCTCCTCGACCATCGAGCGTGCCACCAGATACCGACACGTTGGTCGAGCCGGACGCAATCGTGATCAGCGGCACGGTCACAGAGGCGTTTGCCGCCTGGATCATGGCTCCTTCAGCCACCAAACATTCGTGCGAGCCGAGCACGAGTCCGGCGCTGCTGACCGAATAGATGGCGCCGCGCAGCAAATGAATGACAATGACACTGCTGGGGTTGGCGCTGCGGGCATTATTAATCGCAGTCTGAACCGACGAGATCGAACCCGAGGTGTCATTGATTGTGACAACGCTTTCGCCGGTCGTCTGTTCGATGAACGTAGTGTTGGGCACCGTATAGAGGTTGCGGACCACGCCTTGCTTGGCGAGCACAGTGGCGGTTGCGAAAGTGAGCGTGACGGCAAGAATGAATGCGCTTCGAAGCATGGTGCAAGATCGGCCTGCTGACTTGTGGTGAATGAGCATATGTCTCCGTTATTTTTCTGTATTGTCCGTTTTTGTCGCCAATGGCAAGCGTTCCGCGTCGATACGGTTCGGTTGCAAATGCAACACCACTGCCGTTGCGGGCGGCAGGTCTAGAGTAAATTTTCCCTGGGAAGGGGCTGGCAACGTAGAAAAGCTCCCGTTCCATGTCCCATCATCTTTTATGGCGGCCCCACCCAAAGTTACGCCGTCAGTTGCAGCGACGTCGCTGTTGGGTGCAGTCAGAAACATGGCCTCTCCTTTGGCATAAGAAGAGCCGGCCGCGACTATCACCTGGGCGGAGCGAGCGCCACTGTCGTGCTCTTTATTGATAAGGGTGACGTAGAGGTTACTGTCGCTCGCGAGCACACCATATGCAGTGAGGTTGAGGCCGCTGGCGTTGGTGAGCTCCACTGGAACCACCGCGCCATGCCGGCCGATGTCAAAGGCCTTCACGCCGTAGCCCAGGGGATGTATGTGATAGCCATGCATGGAAGTAACAAACACCGCGTAAAGCGCCGGTTTATTAGGGCCACCGACTTGGCTTGAGACCGTATCTCCAGTATGGAAGTTCAAGCCGGCCGCGCCATGCGCCGCCCACCAGTGGAGGTAATCCAGACCCCACAAGGCTGAAGCGAATGTTTCGCTGGCGCCGATCGCGCCTCCATGAAAAAAGCTGTTGGTTTCAGAGAGGCGGAAGGTGAACCCATCTTTGGCTACAGTGGGCGCAAAGCCATTGAAGAATTTGGCATATTCCGCTGGCCCATTGGCCGATAGAAGCACGTTGCGGCCAATCGCGCCCCCGTTGATCCTGCCGTTGCCAAGGTAATGGTGCTCGGTCACCAATGCCTCGCTGCCCGAGCCGGTAAAAGCATTGGCATAGTCGGAGGCCCATTGGCCGCCGTCTTCCACATCGGCCCCGCAGAATTTGGCGCGGGAGCCTATGGCCGCCATATAGTCTTTCACCCGGCTGGCATACATGCTGAAACTGCCTATATACATGGTGGGCTCGTTGCCAATCGAGAAGCAGGTGAGATTGGCGCTATGGTGGGTCACAATGTGCTCTGCCAGCGGGGTGTTGTCCCCGGCGCTGGAATTCTTCAGCTTCAATGTGTAAATCACATCTACGCCGGCGGCCTTGGCAAATGCAAACAGGTTGTCTACATCGGCCGTGGAAGGAATAGGACCGCTATCCACCGTGTTGCCGCCGACACGCAGGTTCTGGACGCCGAGCAGATGGAATGTCTTGATCAGAGCGGTATTGGAAGCTGAGAATAGGTGCTCTCCGCCGCCATTAGGCAGCACATGCTGGCTCTCATAGCTTAAACCGATGAAATCGTCAGGAATGGCAGGCCCGGATTTGCCGGGATTGAGGGTAACCACTACAGGCGATTGTGCCAGGGCGACCAGGGAAAACAGGAAAAAGGCAGCAATACAGCCCAACCATTTCATGGATTGGAATCTCCTTAAGGGGAGCTCACACACATTTCCCCGAAAAACCAGCGACCGGGAGTTTAGAGGACCAGCATCCGCGCCGGAAGGTGAATTCGCCGTGAATTCACGGTGAATTCCTATCTGGTGGTATACTCCCGCTGGCCAGAACATTGATGCCAGCGGTATGAATTCACAGCCGGGTAAGGCCCAACAACCAGATGCAGACCCTCTTCCGGGTCCGCAATGGCAACTTGTGCAGCGGGTGGCGGCCAGCACAGCATTCCAGAAATCTCACCGTCAGCGTGATTTTTTGCTGTATGTTTGCGAGCGCGCCCTACGAAATCCAGGAAGCATCGTACACGAACAGGAGCTCGGAAGAGCGGTCTTCGGCAAATCACTGGATTTTGACGGCAGCCAGGATACGCTCGTCCGGGTACAAGCTTCTCAGCTGCGTAAGCGCTTGCAACAATATTTCTCTTCTGAAGGCTTGGCAGAACCGACAATCATCGAAATCCCTAAGGGCAGCTACATGCCGGTGTTCCGGCAGCGCGCTTTTGAAACTCCTTTGCCCGAAACCAATATCGACCTCGGCAACAGCACGGTGCTTCCGCCTAAAATTGAATCAGCAAAAACCCGGCCGGGAAAGCTGCTCATGGCGCTGGGCTGCCTCACTCTGATTTTGTCTCTACTTTGTATCTGGCTATGGAGGGCAAACCACGAACTCCATCAACGCTTAAGCGGAGACTTGGAACCGCAGCCGGCGGTTGACCTGCTCTGGCAACAGATGTTCGGAAACGGCGAGCATACCTATATTGTGCTCTCTGACAGTAACCTGACATTATTTCAGGACATCATTAAATATCAGCTCTCTCCCACCGAGTACGAGACCCAGCAGTTTCCCGATCTTGCCGATCAGCGGCTTCATGATCCGGGTTCGCGCGACATCGCGCGCCGCCTGATGATCCGCGAATACACCAGCATTACCGATGCCAGTCTTGTCCGCCGCATTGCCATACTCAATGCCATCCACCAGATACCAACCGATGTGATTCTCGCCCGCGATGCCAGTCCGCGCCACTTCGAGTCGCACAATGTGATCCTGGTTGGTCCGCGCAGGGCCAATCCCTGGCTGGCGCTGTTCGAAGATCGTCTCAATTTCCGCAGCCGGTTCGATGAAGCGGGGCCAGCAGCATACTTCGAAAATCAAGCTCCGCTTCCCGGAGAAGAACGCACCTACGCCGCAACCTGGAACACCCTCGGCTACTGCCGCGTCGCATATCTCCCCAATAGCCGGGACGCCGGCAAAAGCATCTTAATCATTTCGGGCACGGAGATGGGGTCAAGTGAAGCCGGCGCTCAATTCATTACAACCGAGCGCTGGGTGCGGCTGTTGCGCGCAACCCTCGGCGTCACCGGCAAACAACCCGTTCCCTATTTCGAGGTGCTGCTGCGCACCCACCTGGTCATCAGCGCTGCACCAAGTTTCGAAATCATTGCCTACCGAATCGTGAAACCCTAATTCGGACAAAAACAGCTCCGGACAGCGCTGGCAGCCTTTCCGTGAAACCACGCGTGTACTCTTGTCGCTTGCGATTTTCCCGCCATTGTTAATGCTTTGATAAGTCTTGATCCCATCAAAGACAGCCATTAATGGATTAAACCTAAAATTACTGCTCTCAAACGTTGGGTGCGCCCGCCTATGAAAGCTTTCTATCGTTTTTGTCATTACGGGAGATAAGAGAACATCTGTGTCTGTCGAGGAAGCCCAAGCGAGGACGTTGTGCGCATTCTTAAAGGGCATTGTTAATGACAGTTAGTTACACACTTGATACTAGACGAAAGTAACGTGGGCGGTTACTATGAGTTTCCCCAAAAAGATTTGCGGTTCGAGTCCCCCCATAACTCTTTCGTGCAACTATAACTTTTTTCAACACCGGGCCCCAGTTTATCTGGCATTGACCTCACAGTACGCTGCTGTCCCAAATTCATCGAATAGGTCGGGTTAACCCTTTGAGCGCCAAAGAATCGTCTTCTTCACATACTCCGGGCAGAGGTTTGCGCCGGGTTGATACTTTTGTCGAAACCATCACCATTGGGGAGTTCCTGCGCCAATGCGTTGCTACTGTGCTGGTGGGGACAACGCTGTTTACTGGCATGCCGGCCAAGGCAGAACCAAACGCCAGCGGCAGTATTCAATACCCGTTACGCAGCACTCAGCGACCGATAAGCGGCGCGAATACCGCGGCTGCTCAGGTGAAGTCTGTCTCGGCGCGAAGAGTCCGCAGTGCGGAGGGGGTGAGAGGCACTCAGGCAATTGCGCCTGCCAGCACTGTTCCCACGGTTGGTTTTGATTCCTCGGCGCAGTCTGGTTCTGCTGCGCATTCCGACTATTTCGGCCAATTCGAAACTCTCGAACCCTTCAGTTCTTGGGCACAAGTGAAGCCGGAGACAACAACGATTGCCGATTTGCGGCCGGGAATGCCGGGATTGCTTCCCGTAACCGCGGCTGCATTGCAGCAAGAGAGTGGCGAGGCAGGGCCCAATACGGAATCGCTCAGTGCGTCGCCTGCAAGCAACGTGAGTTCAATCACTTCTAATTTCAACGGCACCAGCATCGCCGCGAAAAATACCATCTGGTTCAATGCTATTTTCAAGCCCAGTGGCATCGGATCTTCCCCTGTGCGCATTTTTCTGCGCAATCAGACAATTACGTTCAGCGCAAACGGAGTTTCTTACAATCTCTCCGTACCAGATTCCACGATTACGTTTTCATCTTCAAATACCACCTCGACGGTCACGATCAACACCTTGGCCAACGAATGGATGGTGAACACCAAGCCGGGACTGTCGGGCAACTATTTCATGGCGGGCCTGCCATTTGTGGTTCCGGCAGGCGGGCTGCCGGGCGGGATCAATCCCGTGACCTGGACTGGGACCTTTTATACGGATACCAGCGGGATCACGTTGAACTGGGAGTGGGCGGCGGCGGTGTACACCCAGTTTAGCGGCAATCTCGGCAGCCTGGGAGTGAAGCCGATTGATGCCAATTCGGGAAGCCAATATAACAACTCCGATCACGCGGGCACGCCAGAGTCATTCAAGACCTCTGTTACCGGTGGAGCACGTGGGGGTGGCGGCTCGAACTACACCGGTTCGTACAGCGGAACAGCGGGTGTTACGCCGGCCGTACAAGTTCCAAATTATCCTCCAGTGGCGAACGCCGGCCCCAATCAAACAGTATTCGTGAGCAATACGGTGCATCTGGATGGCAGCGGCTCATTCGACGCCGACGGCGACCCGCTGACTTATAGCTGGTCATTCGTGTCAGTTCCAGCTGGCAGTACGGCCACGCTCGCGAATCCGACGACGGTGAACCCATCCTTTACGGTGGATAAGCCCGGCAACTACGTCGCGCAATTGATTGTGAACGATGGCAAGGTCAACAGCACGCCCGCAACCGTAACCATCAGCACGCAGAACTCGCCGCCGGTGGCCAATGCGGGGCCCAATCAAACCGTCACCACGCACACAACCGTGCAATTGGACGGTAGTAAATCTACAGACGTGGATGGCGACCCGTTGACCTTCCAGTGGACCATCGCCAGCAAACCGGCAACCAGCGCAGCCACGCTCTCCAACCCCACTCTCGTGAACCCGACGTTTGTGGTGGATGTAAAAGGAACGTATACCATCCAGCTCATCGTGAACGACGGTCACGTGAACAGCACGCCGGCGACGGTGACCATCAGTAACGTGAACTCGCCGCCGGTGGCCAATGCAGGACCCAATCAAACCATTATTGCCAATCACACTGTGCAGCTCGATGGCAGCGGATCCACGGATGTAGATGGCGATTCACTGACTTATCGATGGGCCATCCTCAGCACGCCTCCAGGGAGCACGGCCACACTGTCGAGCGCGACTGCGGTGAAGCCTACGTTTTTTGCCGACCTGATCGGTGATTATGTGGTGCAATTGATCGTCAACGATGGCACTGCGAATAGCACTCCTTCGACCGTGACCATTACGACCAATGACGTTCCTCCAGTAGCGAACGCCGGGCCTGCACAAACTGTGCCGTTGGGTTCGCTGGTCAACCTGGATGGAAGCGCCTCGACCGACGTGGACGGAAAACCACTCACTTATCAATGGTCCCTGACCGGCAAACCCGCAGGCAGCACAGCAACACTCGGGACCCCCACAGCGGTGAACCCTTACTTCACCGTCGACAAGGCGGGCAACTATGTAGCCCAGTTGATCGTGAATGACGGCTTCCTGAACAGCCAGCCGGCGACGGTAACCATTTCGACCATCAACTCCAAGCCGGTGGCTAATCCGGGCCCGGCGCAGACCGTACCAGTGGGTACAACTGTGCAGTTGGATGGGTCGGGATCGAGCGATGCGGATGGAGATTCGCTGACCTATAGCTGGGCAATTCTCTCGCAGCCCAGCGGCGGCACAGCGACAATCTCAAACGCTACCGCCATAAATCCGACTTTTGTTGCCGGCCTGGCGGGCACTTACGTGGTGCAGTTGATCGTCAATGATGGCAAGGTAAACAGCGATCCGGCAACCACTGCTATCACGGCCACTCCCCAGAACCAGCCGCCGGTGGTAAACGCTGGACTGAACCAGACAATCACTCTACCTGCTAACACGGTCACGCTGAACGGAACCGCCACCGATGACGGCCTGCCCAACGGAACGCTGACGATCCAATGGACTGAAGTCAGCGGACCGGCGCCGGTAACATTCAGCAGTCCGAACACGGCCGTTACCAATGCGACGTTTACCGTGGCAGGAACTTATGTTTTGCAGTTGAGCGCCAACGATTCGCAGCTTACCAGCACATCCACAACAACGGTCACAGTGCTGCCCGCGAATGTCAACCAGCCGCCGGTGGTAAACGCTGGACCGAACCAGACCATTACGCTTCCGACGAACATCGTTACGCTGAACGGAAAAGCGACCGACGACGGCTTGCCCAACGGCACGCTAATTATCCAGTGGGCAGAAATCAGCGGACCGGCACCGGTCATCTTCGGCAGTCCGAACACGGCGGTTACCAACGTCACTTTCACTGCGGCCGGCGTCTATCTGTTGCAGCTCACGGCGAATGATTCACAGCTTTCCAGCAGCTCGAATGTCATCATCACGGTCAATCCGGGTGGCAATCAGGCGCCGGTAGTGAATGCCGGACCGAGCCAGACGATTACACTTCCAGACAACGTGCTAACGCTCAACGGAACCGTTACCGACGACGGATTGCCCAGCGGAATCCTGCTCATCAATTGGGCCCAAATCGGCGGAGCGAGCCCGGTCTTTTTCAGCACGCCCAACAAGGCAGTCACCCAAGCGACGTTCAGCGCCGCCGGCACTTATGTGCTGCAACTGACGGCCAACGACACTCAGCTTTCCAGCAGCTCAAACGTAACTATTATCGTGAATCCGCCACCGCAGGCGGGTTCGTTAACTCTTACTCCGTCAAATGCCGGACCGGATGTTGCTGCGACATCGCAGAGCTTGCAGGCGGTGCTCAAAGATTCATCGGCTAATCCCGTCGCGGGCGCCATCGTAACCTTTACTATCTCAGGTCCGAACCCGGGGACAGGCACGGCAACCACAGACGCTACCGGAACTGCTTCGTTTGCATATTCGGGCGCCCACCCAGGTGAAGATATTGTAGAAGCTCAAGCGGCGATTGGACCGAACCCGATTACCTCGAATGTCGCCAGCGTGAACTGGATTACTCCAGTCAATAAGGTTGCCACGACACCCATACTGGGCAGGTTCTTTACTTCGGATGGTTCGCAAGGCTTCGATATCCAGCCCTGGCAACAGCCGGTATTCAGCCAGGAATTTCCTGTCATTAATTTCGATCCTGTCAGCGCAACCGATACCGCGGACCCGACCGGAAGGGTGAACCATGGCACCGCTCCTTTTACCGACGTTACCTTCGATCAGAATGGCAACTTCAGCGGCTACATTCCCGCACAGGGCAATGGAGCCCAGGCAGGAGTGAGCAGCACCGATCCGACGAAAAACCTCAATGTTTTCCAGGCGGTGTTCACGGGCGAATTTACCATCCCCGCCGCGGAAGATGTGCTCTTCACCTTCCGCAGTGATGATGGCTTTCAGTTTGGCGTAGGCAATGGAGCAACCCGCGTTGGAGGTGTGTATTTCAACGCTCCTCTCTCGGGAGTAACCCCGTTCCAGAATTATCCCATTCTGGGAGCGTATGATATTGGCGGTTTTGCCAACCCCAGGGTGATTGTTGTGCACTTCCCTGCGCCCGGCAGGTATCCCTTTGAGGCGGATTACTCGGAGTGTTGCGGCTTTCCTCTTTCCTTCACCATGAGTTCGGCGGTAACCGACAATCATACTGTGCCGCCGGTAGGTTCCCTGGTTCTGACCCCGAACACGGTCGCAGCCCAGACCATTGGGCAATCGCAGAGCGTAACCATACAGGCGACCGATGGATCGGGCAGCCCGGTGGCGGAATTGCCGGTGACCTTGAATGTCACGGGCAGCAATCCCCAACAACTTCTTGCCCGAACCGATCTCCGGGGAAATGTTTTCTTCACCTGGCCGGGTGTGAATACCGGCACTGACCTGGTCCAGGCCCAGGCGGTGCTCAGCGGCGTTCCATCATTGTCGAATCAAGTCTCGGTGCAGTGGAATGCAGCGGCTAACCAGCCCCCGGTAGTCGACGCCGGACCGAATCAAAGCATCACGCTGCCAGCCAACACAGTCACGCTGAATGGATCGGTAACCGACGATGGCCTGCCCAACGGCACTTTAATTATCAACTGGTCGAAGGTGAGCGGACCGGGAGCGGTGAGCTTCAGCGCTCCTGCAACCGCAGTGACGCAAGCCAGCTTCGGTGCCGCAGGAACCTATGTCTTGCAGCTCAGCGCTAATGATTCTCAGTTTACGAGCACAGCGTTGGTCACAGTGACGGTAGCATCGCCACAGAATGCCGCTCCGGTGGTAAATGCGGGTCCTAACCAGATAACGATGCTGCCCGCCAATGCTGTGGTGTTGAATGGCACAGCCAGCGATGATGGCTTGCCGAATGGAACATTGACTACAACCTGGAGCAAGGTAAGCGGTCCGGGCACGGTTGTCTTCAGCACGCCGGCCTCGCTCTATACGGTGGCAACATTCGGCGCCACCGGTACGTATGTGTTGCGGCTGAGCGCCAGCGATTCGCAACTCACCAGCACCTCCGATGTGACCGTCGTAGTGAACCCATTGGCAGGGAACCACGCGCCCATCGTGAGCTCGGGAGCCAACCAGACGATAACGTTGCCGGCCAATACGGTCACGCTGAATGGAACTGCGACTGATGATCGCCTGCCGGTGAACATCCTGCTGACGGTTTGGGGTGAAGTCAGCGGACCGGCGCCGGTGAGCTTCAGCAATCCCAACAGTCCGGTTACCCAGGCGGCATTCAGCCAGCCTGGCACGTATGTACTGCGGTTGACGGCCAATGATACCCAGTTTTCCGTCAGCTCGGATGTGACGGTCACGGTGAATCCAGCGAATACCGGCCTGCTCGCCGTCAACGCCGGGGCCAATCAAGTGGTCAGCGGACTGCCGGCTACGGCCACTCTGAATGGCAGCATTACCGAACCCAATCCTCCCACACTTACCATTGCCTGGACACAGGTCAGCGGGCCGGCGCAAGCCAGCATCAGCAGCCCGAACCAGGCAGTGACTCAAGTCAGTCTCCCAGTACCGGGGCCCTATGTATTCCAGTTGTTTGCTCAGGACGCACAATCCAGCGCAAGTTCTACCGTTACCGTGACGGTGGGCGACATAGCGCCAGATGTCAACGCCGGTCCGGGACAAACCCTCACGCTGCCGACCAACACCGCAACTTTGAATGGAACTGTCAACACGCACGGCGTACCGGCAAGCCAGGTAGGCATTGTGTGGAGCGAAACCGGTGGGCCGGGCACAGTGACATTCAGCAATCCGAACCAATTGGTGACCCAGGTTACCTTCCCCACCAACGGCCAATACATCCTGCAACTGAATGCCAGTATTGGCTCGGTCAATGCTTCCAGCACTGTAGTCATATTCGTAGTCCCGCCCGACTTGCCACCACCAACGGTTACGATCTTAGCTCCGCAGGATGATGGCGAAATCACCCAGCCCACGGCAGTCGTGGGCAGTGTGAGTGTGAGCTTCGGCCGCGGGAACTGGACGCTGGACTACAGCCGCAACACCCATGAAGGTGACAGTACCCAGCAGCTATTCACCACGATTGCTACCGGCGCCGGGAACGTTGGTGGGCTGCTGGGAACATTCGATCCAACCCTGCTGCTGAACGGCGATTACACCATCAGGTTGACCGCGACAGACAGCGCTGGATTGACATCATCCACCAGCGTCAACGTCGACGTAGCCCGCAAGATGAAAGTAGGCGTGTTCACGCTGTCATTCAACGACCTGAGCGTGCCGCTGTCCGGGCTGCCCATCACCGTGGTGCGCACCTACGACAGCCGCGACAAGCACGTGGGCGACTTTGGGGTGGGCTGGACCCTGAGCATCAACAACGTCCGGCTGGAGAAGAACCGGCCCCTCGGCCCTAACTGGCAGGAGACAACCACGATCAACGGCTACACAACGCAATACTGCCTGCTGCCGGCGAACACGCGCACCGTGACCGTTACCTTCCCCGATGACCGGGTCTACAAGTTCCAGGCGGCGCAGCATTGCAGCAACTTTACTCCTATCACGGCGGCTACGCTGGGCTTTACCCAGGTGCCCACGACGGGAAACACGGCAGGGGCCACGCTGGCGCCGGCCGATGGCGGCGCGGTATTGATTGACAGCAGCGTTCCCGGCCCGCAAAACCTGGTCGACTACAACGGTAATGTCTACAATCCCACCGTGTTCAGGCTTACAACGGCGGAAGGCTATGTTTACATCATTGACCAGAAGCTGGGCGTCACCAGCCTGACCGATCCCGCAGGCAACACCTTGACCATCAATGCCAGCGGCATTACCAGTTCCACGGGCACCAGTGTGGCGTTTAACCGCGACGGGCAGGGACGCATCACCCAGATCGCCGACCCCAACGGCAAGCTGTTGACCTACAGCTACGATTCCAACGGCGACTTGCACAGCTTCACCGACCGCACGCAGAACACCAGCACCTTTGGTTACATCGGAAACCATTACCTGAATGCCATTCAAGACCCGCGCGGCATCAATCCCATGCGCAATGATTACGACGACAGCGGCCGCCTGATTGACACCATTGACGCCTTCGGCAAGAAGATCACCTACGACCATCACATTGACGGCAAGTTTGAGGTCATCACCGACCGGCTGGGGAACCCGACCACCTACACCTACGACGTAGATGGCAACATCACCAGCATCATTGATGCGCTGAACAATACCACCAGGTTTGCCTACGATTCATTGGATAACAAGATTGCAGAGCTGAATCCGGTGCACTCGCGGCCCACGACCTTCAGCTATGACCAGTTCGGGAACATGCTGACCCAGGTGGATGCGCTGGGAGAAACGACAGCATACACCTACAACGCCAACAAGCAGGTGCTGACGCTGACCGACGCCAACGACGCTCCCAATACAGGCGTGACTACGAATAGTTATGACATCCGCAACGGCAACCTGCTCACGTCGCTCGATGCGGAAAATCACCTGATGCAGAACGTGTACTACCCACACACCACTCTGCCGCAGACCACCTCGGTGGACGGCGTGCAGCAGGCGGCTTTTGTCTATGACAACAACGGCAACCTGACCGACCAGACCGACGCGCTGGGCAACCACACCACGTTCACCTATGACAGCAACGGCAACAAGCTGACGCAAAACGTAACCCGCACTCTGACCGATGGCGTCACCCAGCAATCGCTGACCACAAAGTATTTCTACGACGACAGCAACCGGCTGGTGAAGACGGTAGCGCCCGATGGCACGTTTACGCTGGTTCACTACAACAGCATCGGCAAGCAGGATGTAACCACCGATGCCCTGGGCCGGCAGACCAAGTATGAGTACGACGATGCCGGGCGCCTGACCAAGACCACCTATCCCGATCAGACCTTCGAGAGCACGGGCTATGACGCCGAGGGTCACCGCATCTCGTCCACCGACCGCGCCGGGAATACCACGACCTATCAATACGACCCGCTGGGACGATTGGTAAAGACCTTCGGTCCAGGCAACGTTCTGCTCTCCACCACCAACTACGACGCCGGCGGGCGCGTGGCTTCTACCGTGGATGCCCTCGGCAACCAGACCAGCTACGGCTACGACGATGCCGACCGCCGCATCCAGGTTACGCAGACCACGCCGCAATTCAATCTGTTCACCTTCTACGCCTATG
>Ga0070741_10011866_pt1 | contig 15939 bp, 12 predicted proteins | sample Coa_R1_4_FD_66440 | JGI IMG/M metagenome (GOLD analysis project Ga0070741, IMG submission 66440) | Surface soil microbial communities from Centralia Pennsylvania, which are recovering from an underground coalmine fire - Coalmine... | ecosystem: Environmental > Terrestrial > Soil > Unclassified ...
CACCCCCGCGGCGGCGAGATTGAGTCCGCCGGTGTTGGGCACGCGGCCGAGGGCGTTGAACAGATGGTCGCCCCGGCGGACGACGGTTTTTCCGTCGTGAAGAAAACGGACGGCGAAGCCGCGTCTGTCCCGCCCCACGGATTGAATCCGGGTCCCGGCGAAAAGTTCGATGCCCTCGTCGACAAATGCCTTCTGCACCACGTCAGAAGCGGCCTGGGAATGGTCGCGAAGAATATTGCGGCTGCGCTGTACCAGCACGACGCGCGTGCCGATGCGGCTGAGAAATTGCGAAAGTTCACAGGCAACGATTCCTCCCCCGAGCACGATCACGCTGCGGGGGACAAAATCGAGGGCGAGGACGTCATCGCTCGTCCAGCAGGGCGTCTCCGCTAAGCCCGGAACCGGAGGCAGATCCGGAACCGAGCCGGTGCTGACCAGGATGTGTCGGGCCCGCAGCTTTTTGCCGTTAGCCAATTCAACGGTGTGGGTATCGAGAAAACGGGCGCGTTGCCGGAAAAGCGCAAATTTGCCCGTCGTGAGTTGTTGCACCCGATAGCGGGCGAATTCGTCGATGAGGCGGCGTTTGCGCCCTTGCATCGCCGGCATGTCGGCGTCGGCGCGGCGAACCTTTAGCCCGAATTTTTTCCCGCTCTGGGCCAGATGCAGGACGTCGGCGGCGTAAAGCAGCGTCTTCGAAGGCATGCACCCGCGCAGGATGCAAAGACCGCCGAGCTTGGGTGCACCGTCGATCACCGCGGTTTGCTGACCGAGCGCAACGGAAGCGCGGGCCGCGTTATAGCCGGCGCTGCCCCCGCCAATGACCAGGAAATCGTAAATCTTCATGAAAAATCCTCCCGGCAAAAATCCAACTGTCCGTCCGGTGGCGCGGCGGAGCAAGAAAATCCACCCGTTACCGGCCTTTGCCGAAGAGCATGATATGAATTGTCTTCAGCACGATCGAGGCATCGAGCACGAAGGAAAAATGCCGGATATAATAGAGATCGTATTCCAGCTTGCGGACGGTGTCTTCCAGGCTCGCGCCATAAGGATAGTTGACCTGGGCCCAGCCGGTGATGCCCGGCTTCACCAGATGACGGAAATAATAGCAGGGAATCTGACGTTCGTAATCTTCGACCAAGCGGTCCCATTCGGCCCGCGGACCGATCAGGCTCATGTCGCCGCGCAGCACGTTCCAGAGCTGGGGCAGCTCGTCGATGCGTGAGGCGCGGAGAAATTTCCCCACCACCGTGACGCGCCGGTCATTTTTCTGCGTGTAGGGCGTGTCGGCACCGGTCTGATCGGTGCGCATGGTGCGGAGTTTAAAAAGCCGGAAAGGCCGGTGGTTCTTGCCCACGCGGACTTGCACAAAAAACACCGGACCGCGATCCTCCAGCTTGATCGCGACGGCGGCGAGGGCGATGGGAAGCGCGCTGAGCAGCAGGCCAAGCAGCGAGAGGCCGACATCGCTGACCCGCTTCAGGCGTTCGGAGAACGGCTCGCGGGCGATCTCGAATCCCTCCTGGAAAAGCCAGGTGGGGTTCAAGCGATAAAGCGGGATTTTCCGCCAATAGATCTGGTGGAACAATTCCAACGTATAGGTGGGCACGCCGGCGAAATAGAGGTCGACCAGCCTTTCCGTAAGGTCGGGCCGCAATTCGCGGTTCGACTCGCGCAGGACCATGGCCTCGATCGCGGCCTCACCGTGCTCCAGCTGACCAAGAACGGTGTCGAACAATTCGATTTTCAATCCGCCTGAGGTCACGGCGGAAGCATCGGTCGTGGCAAGGATCACCGGCCGGTCGAGCCCGATTTTGGCGCATTCTTCATTGAAGGCGGCGCAGCTTGCCGGGTCGCCCAGAAACACGATGGCGCGGCGCCCGCGCGCCCGCAGCTGCCGTTGATAGACCAGCCGCCGATAGCCGAGCGTTACAGGGGTGAGGAGAAAAAAACTCAGGGCAATGACCATGCGGCTCTGTTGCAGGGGATAACCGCTGGGGATGATCGCATAAGTCAGCAGCAGGGTGGTGACGAGCGTCGAGCCGAGCGCGAGGATGTGCTGGCTCGTATAATCGACCCCCATCATGTCGGTTCGTGACTTGTACCCATCCACCAAATAAATGGCGATAACCAGGAAGGCAAAAGGCGCGAGCAGCGGTGAAAAAATCATTCCGTGCACCCCCAGGCCGCGAAGGTAACCGACGAAATTGAACACCACGACCAGGGAAATCAGGTCAAGCAGGGCCAGGAGGAGGGCGATTCGACGAGGCAGAGGCATGGAAAGTCAGCCGGCGACGATATTCTTTTCGGTTTTGCCGGAGGGAGATTGGAAAATTTTTTGCCAGGCGGCAACGGCGTGGTTAAAACCACCGCTCTCGCGGTCAAACCTCGCCGCTGCCTCGCCCAACGCCCGCCGCCGTGCCGGATCGTCGCGCAGGAGCCGAAGGGCATCGGCCAGCGGCGTTGTTTCCTCGGCCGTGAAAGCCAGGCCCAGATTCTGCTTGCGCACCAGACGCGCCAGAGCGCAATCCCGGGGGCCGACAAACAGCACCGGCCGGGCGGCGGCGGCGATGCCGTGAAATTTGCTCGGAAACACCAGTTGTTCGCAGCCGGCCCGCAGAGTGACAAAGTGGGCATCACCCAACGCGAGCGTTTTCCCTAGCTGCTCCCGGGGTTGCGGGGGGAAAAAATAAACCCGGCTCAGACCGCGGGTTTTGACCGCTTTTTCCAGGGCCGGGCGCTGCGCCCCATTGCCGATGAAAATAAAGGCGATATTGGTTTCGTCCCGCAGCGCCTCCGCCGCGTCCAGCAGGGGCAGCAGCTCATGAACGCGGCCGAGATTTCCGGAATAGGCGGCGATGAATTTTTCCCGCAGGCCCCAAGTGGTGCGCAAGTCATCCGCCGTCGTCGGAGCGAGGCCGCCTGGAGCCCAATTTGGAATCACCACGGCATTGGCGCCACGCCGGCGGATTAGCTCGGCCATGTCGTCGCCCGGTGCCACGCAGTATTCGGCCTGGCGCCAGGCCCAGTCCCGCCAGGGACGGAGCCAGCGCAGCCAGGTGGATCCGGTCACCGCCATGGCGATTTCCGGGTAAATATCCTGCACCCAATGTAGAAGGCGCGCCCGCCGGCTTCGGGTCAGCGCGGCGGCGGGAATACCCAGCAAGGGCGGATCGGTCATGATCACGACGGCGTCTCCCTGCCGGACGATGCGCGCGAGGCGGAGGAGGGCGCCGAGCGAGAAGATGAGGAAATCAACGGCGCGGCCGATCAAATTTTTTTCACCGAACCGTGTCCCGCCGACGCGGCAGATGCGCACGCCGCGGCGGACTTCCTCGCGCGGTGCCTTCAGCTTTCGGTTGCGGCTGGCGATGACCGCCACCTCGTTCCCCGCCGCCGCCAGTGATTCCGCCAGATCAGTGAGCAGCTGGGCCGTGGCCGGCTCGTCGGGCCAGTAGAAGCGATTGACAAAGATTATCGCCATCAGGATCGAGGCGGCCGTTTCATTTCGCGCAGCGCGCGCGCGGTGAATCCCTCGTAGCGGGCGAGCAGCCGGCAGTAGCGAAAGCCGGCCGCGCCGTCGAGAAATCCCCGGCGCAGCGCGTATTGATAAACAAAACGAAGCGTGCTTCGGCAGGGAAGGGAATAGCTTAGCTTTTTCCAGGCCCGCCGGCGGACCAAGGCGCTGGCTGAAAACAAGCCCTGCCATTCGGGCTGAGGGGCCGCAAGATAAGCGGCCGCCTCCTCGCGCGCATAGCGTCGATGCTTGGCCAGCCACTCGTCCACGCCGCCGGCCATCATTTCATGCAGGTAGTTCTCCCGCAGTCGCCCCATCCGCATCCCTGGCGCTTCGCGCTGGCCGTGGCCGACCTGAATGAACTCAAATCCCCGCGCCCTCACCAGGCGCGCCTGCCAGGCGGGATAATCCGTGCAATGCGGCACCCAGCGGCCAAAAAAAAGCATTTTGGGCGCGATCCACCAGCCATTGTAAGGTGCATCGTCGGGACAGCGGGCGCACTCCTCGAACAATGCCGGGGTCAGGCGCTCGTCGGCGTCGAGATGGAGAACCCAGGGGTGCCGGAAATCGATGGTGGCGTGGGCGTAGTTGCGCTGTTGGGCAAAATTGGTGAAAGGATGAACCCACACCCGGGCCCCGGCGGACCTTGCCAGCTCCACCGTCCGGTCGGCTGATCCCGAATCAAGAACCACGATATCATCGCAGGGGGCGACCGAGGCGAGGCAGGCGGGAAGATTGTGCTCTTCGTTGAGGGTGAGGATGAGAACGGAAAACATTATTAGCGTGCTTTCTCGCCCGCGGGCGCGAGCTGGCCACAACGCACCGCGCTGAAAAAATTTATCCAAAAAGTCGCCGCCACCGCGGGACACTCGAAAGGAAACTCGATCCAGGCGTAAAGCAGGATCAAGGCGCAGCCGAGCAGCGTATAAAGCACCACCGGATCGGCGAGGTGTCGTCGGCGCAAGCGGAGGAGGGGCAATGCAGCGAGTAGTCCGGTCAGCGCCGTGCCGACCAAGCCGGTCTCAGCGAGGCTTTGCAGCCAGTCAGAATGAGCCTGGGCATAAAATACCGGCAGCCGGTCCACCGAATGCTGGGTGTTGTAAAGCTGGAAAACCATGGAGTAACTGCCGAAGCCCCATCCCAGCCATGGCTGGTCACAAGCCATGCGCCACGTGTCGCGGTAAAGTACGCCCCGGCTGCCCAGGCCGTTGGCGTGCAATTCTTCCATTTGCTGCCGGGTCAGCTCTGCCCGCTTGTTTATGCCGCGTTGGTCCAGCTCGTAGGCGGTGAAAGCTAGGACGGCCGCGACGAAGAGCATCCCGGCCAGCATCCATGCCGTGCGTTTGGCCGAAAAGGCCTGTTTTCTTTGACTGCGCCACCAGGCATGCCCGAGCATGGTGGCCAGGAGAAGGCCAATCAGCACCGTGCCGGACCGCGATTCACTGAGCGGCGCAGTCAGGGCCATGAAAAACAACCCCACCGTGCCGCCGAAGGCCGGCGAATGCCAGAAATCCCGGGCTTGGTGGCGGGTGGAGAAATTAAAAACCAGCCCGGCCGAGGCCGCGACGGCCAGGACAATGAACGCTCCCCAGTGATTGTGGTAAATGAAGCTCGAGAAAAAAAAGGGATTGGGCGATTGCCGCAGCCCGAAGAAGAGGCCGGCGCCGGTCAGTTTTTGCAGCGTGCCGAAAACTGAGAGGACCAGCGCGTTGGCGGCTGTGACCGTCAGGAGTCCGCGCAGAGCCCTTCGCTGCCTCACGTGCAGCAGAAGATTGAATCCGGCAAGAAACACGGCATCGAAAATCCAGAGTGCACTCCGGGAGGCGCTCGGGTCGGCCGTGCTCGGCCACCAAGGGTTTCCGCCGGTGTGCACAAGAACGGTTTCGCCGTTGAAATGCCGGGCGGAAAAACTGGGATTAAAACTGCTTGCCAGTACGACGGCGTTGAAGGCCAGAAGCGGCCACAAACCCAGCAAACGTCGGCGGCCGTCGCCATGAACGGCTGCGGCAACAGCAAGCAGGGCGCCGGCCAGCCCTGACCACGAAATCAGTCGGCGGCTCCAGTCGACGTTGCCGCCGAAGGCCCAGGAGGCGAAGACCACGAGAATACCGGCATAGGCGAGCGCGGCCTTTTCCCAGTTGCCAAGCGGCGACCGCGTCGGATTCGCGTCGGGAGGGGGGCAAGCCCGGAGGGACGAGGAACGAGAGACGGGCAGATTCATAGGGCGCGGCCCAAGCCGGCATAAAATTGCAACAGGAGCTGCGCAGACTTTTCCCAGGAAAATTCGGCCAACACCCATTCCCGGGCCGCCGCGCCGCGCGCCCGGCGGGCCTCTGCACTTTCGCCTAGGGCGGCGCGCAAGGCAGGCGCATAGTGCTGCCAAGGCACGCACCAGCCAGTCTGGTTTTGATTGATCGCCGCCCACGGCATGGTGTCGGTCACAACCACCGGCAGTCCGTGGGCCATGGCTTCGGCCACCGCCAGCCCGAAATTTTCCGAATGTGACGGCAGCAGGAAAAGTGAGGCCGCCCCATAGGGAGCGGGCAGACCGTTGCCGTCGAAGATTTCGACGCGGCTCTTGCCCGATTGCTGATGAACGTAATGCGAAAGCTCCTCCACGCCGTAAGTCTGCGGAATGCCGACCATGAGCAAAAGCCAGTCGGCGGGCGCATGCGCCAGCCACAGATCAATCAGCTCGATCACCCTTTTTTTTCGATGAAACCGGGAATAGAAGAGTGCGGTCGGCCGGGAAAAGGCGGCGGGACAGGCGGCCCGCCAGTAGGCCGTAGCATCCTCGGCCGACGCCGGATCGGGCGGGTTGACTCCGTTGGGCGCGACGCAGATCGGCTGGGTGAAGCCTCGCGCCCGAATATCGTCCGCTTCGACGGCGCTTGTGGCGTGCCAGCCGCGAGCGGCCGCGAAGGCTCCCGGATGGATGAAATACTCAGCCAGCCTTTTTTTCCAACGATGATGATGCCAGGCCCAATGACTCATCATGCCGCGAGGCGCTATGATGAATGGGATATGGTGAGCGCTGGCATGCGCGTGAGCATAGTGAAGGGTACGGAGCCAGAGGCCGTGGACATGCAGACAATCGCACGCTTGCGTCCGCAGGTAGTTCCGCATCTCCGGCGAAGGACAGATGTTTTTCGGCCGGCCGCGCCGAAAGACACGGGTGGATAGGTTGTTTTCAACCCGACTTTCCACGCGCGGTCCAGTCGTGAGCAATTCGATCACGTGTCCCTGCCTGGCTTGCGCCGCGGCGAGCGACGGCACCGCCCGGCTCGGTCCGCCATACTGCGATTCCGCGCTGGGCAGAATATGGATGAGTCTCATTTCACTGCGGTGGCAGCCGTTCCTTGAGCGGGCGGCAGGGTGCCCCGGCGCAGATTTTTCGCGGCGGCAGGTCGCGGACGACCACCGCGCGGGCCCCCACGACGCACAGCTCGCCGACGGTCACGCCCGGTCCGACAAAAACGTCTGCGCCCAGCCAAGCATTTTCTCCAATCACGATCGGCCGGGCGACCAGCGGCATGCTCCAGCGCATAAAATCATGGGTCCCGGCGCAAAGATGGCAGTACTGGCTGAGATTGGCGCCATAGGAGAGGGTGATGGGCGCCAGATTGTAGAGCAGGACATGTGGACCGATCATCGCCCGAGGAGCGAGTGTGAGTTTTTTCGGAAAAAGAATCCGGGCGGTGGGAAAAATCACCACCTTGCCGGGCTCGGGAATGCTGGCGCCAAACAGCCGGAGCAACCAGGCGCGAAATCCATGGCACGGCCGGGGACTCCAACGAAAGAGCGTCGCCTGCACCAGCGCCCAGACTCCGCGCGCCAGCAATTCACGCTTGGAGTAGGGTGTCACGCAACCTTGACCGAGATAAGGCTTTTCGGCGCTGGGCACGGAAGTGGAAGGAATGATGATCGCGACCGGCGGCGTTGCAACGCGGAAGCTCAGGCGTCCGCAGCGGTCAGGCCGGTGAAATCGGCCAGCAGGCCGTCGGCAAAAGAGGAAAAATCGAACCGCGCGCTGGCGCGGCGGGCGGCGCCGGCCAGCCGAATCCGGCGTTCGCGATCAATGAGCAATTGTTCCAGGGCGGCGGCGAGACATGCCGGCGCATCGCCGGCGGCGTGGTTGAACACCAAGCCATTCTCGCCGTCGGCGACAAAATCCGTGAAACAGGCGAGTCGCGACACGATCGGCACGGCGCCCGCCGCCATGGCCTCGGCCACGGCGACGCCGAAGGTCTCGCCCTGCTCGGCCAGGCTGGGATAACAGAAAATATCGATATCCTGGTAAACTTTTTTCAAGGCCGTCTCGTCAAATGTCGGCGGCAGAATTGTGCAGTTGCCGGTGGATAGAATTTCCGTCAGGCGCCGGGTCAGGCCTTCGGCGTAGGCCGGACCGGAGCCGCCTCGCGCCACGTCGGCCGGTCCGCACAGAAGGACGCGCCAAGGGGGAAGATTTTTTTTCCCGGCGAGCAGACTCAGCGCGGCAACGAGCAGGTCTAGGCCTTTCTCGCGGTGCAACCGTCCGACGTAGCCGACCGTGAGCGACACCGCCGGCAGCCCCGAGGCGGGCGCTTTTTCGAGTTCGCGCCAGGCGATGGGATTGCCCACGGTCCGCGTGACCCGGGCGAGGCGGGGATTTTCCGCCGCGATTTTTTTCTGCACCGCCGTGCTGGGGGCGAGCACGCGGGCGATCCGCCGGTAAAATCGGAACTGGCCCTTCGGCATCCGTCCGGCATGCAAAACCACGCGGCCGGCGTCGGGGCGAAACCGCCCCAGCCAAAGGGGAAGCGCCACGCAGTTGACAATCGCGATGTCGGCCGGTGGCAGGAGGCGGGAGAGCCGCTGGCTCCAGAAAAAATCACGCAGCAAATTCCGCCACAATTGCAGCGTGTGCGTCCGGCCCGGCAGGCGGACGTGGCGCACGCCGGAGATCAGTTCCTCATTGGCAAAACCCGGCCAGCGGCGGGAAAAGATCGTGACCTCATGGCCGCGGGCGGCAAATTCGAGGGCGAGACGTGACCAGATTTTCTCCGTGGCGCCACCGGCGACGGGCGGCACCGGCAGGAAGAAGCCCATGATGATGGAGATTTTCATTTCCGACGGCCGGGCGTCAGTGGTTTGAGCCGATTGAGGCGAGGGCGCGAAGCAGGCCCTCGGTGGCCTGGGCATAGGTATAGCCGGCGATCCGGGCGGCGACGTTCTTTTTCATAATCTCCCGTTGAGCGGGGGGCGCGTTCAAGGCGGTGGAGAGTTTTGCCTGCAAATGGGCGACGTCCCCGGCGCGGAAGACCCAGCCGGTCTCATCGTCGGTGACAAGGTCGCGCTGGCAGCCCACCCGGTCGCTGACCAGGCAGGGCACGCTCATCTGCATGGCTTCGTTCACCGCCAGCCCCCAAGTTTCATAAACCCCGCGGGACGGCAGAACGAAGAGGTCGGCGAGGAGGTAGCGGGCGGGCATTTCACTCTGGTTGGCGAAGGGCAAAAAATGCACGCGGCCGGGCGGCACGGCGCGGACGCGGTCGAGCAGGGCGGATTTTTCCTCGCCGTCGCCGACGAAGACCAGCGCGGCATCGCGTGCGTCGAGGGCGAGAAAGGCGTTGAGCAGCGCGAGCGGCTGTTTGGCGGCGGTGAATTTTCCCGCGAAAAGCAGGACCCGGGTTTCTGGCGCCAGGCCGAGCTGACGGCGCAAGGCGAGGGCGGCGGACCGATGGTCGGGCCGGCCGGGATCGAAAAGTTTTTCGTCCACCGCATGGGGCGCAAAAAAAAGTTTTTCCGGTGGCACGCCGACGGCGGTGAAGTAATCGCGATTGGCCGCGCCGACATAGGTGACGGCGGCGAACTGCCGATAAAGCAGGCGGAGCAGGAACATTTTTCCCTGGCCCGGCGCAGCCCGTCCCAGAAAGTGGGAGTCACCGCGAAAGAGGAGCGGAATTTGCCGACGCCGGGCCCAGAGGAGAGTGCGTAGATGGCTGGCATAAGCATAACCGAAAAGGAGCAATGCCTCCGGTCGCCAGGCGGCGAGGTGCGCGCCGAGTGTGGGATTGCGCAAGCCCCGGAAATGATGGGTGCCGGGATCACGGGCGGCATTGGGTACAAATTCGCTCTCGTAGCCCTCCAGCAAATCGACGTCCCAGGCGAAAGTTTTTTGAAATTGTGGATCGCGGCCGGGTTCAACGCCGAATTTCCAGAGATAAAAGACGCGGAATTCAACCGCGGTATGCCGGCGCAGCCAGCGAAACCACGGACTGTAGTATTGCGTGGGATGAGATAGGACGATTGCCAGGCGGACAGGGGGGGGCGAGACTGCCGGGACGGCGGAGGAGGGCAAAGGCATCTTTACTCCAGAAAATGTCGCAGGACAAACGGTACGCCGAGTACGGCCACGATGGCTTGGGCGAGGGAGCTGAGCCAGATGCTAAGGGTGAGCTCGGTTTGAAACGACCACGCCATGAGCAGCACGAGAATAAGTCCGGCGTAAGAAAGAATCGGGCTGTCCTTGGCCCAAACCGTGTATTTTTTCAGAGCAAAGGCAAAAAGCGCGGCGAGGAAGCCCACGCCGTAGAACCCGAAATTGGCATAAGCCTCGGCGAGCAGGCCGAAGGCAATGGTGGTCTTGGCCGTGTCCTCCGGACGCTGCAGGCCGTAATAAATGGAAAGCGTGTAGGTGCTGATATGTCCGACCGGCTTTTCCGGCCAGAGTGGGCGGGGAACGAACTGTCCGGGAATCTGCTCATAAGTTTCACCGTCGAGATACGGAAGGGGGATGGGTGTATTTGCCACCACCAGGCAGATCATTTGAAAAAGCGAAGTTCGCTCGATCAATTTTCCCGTCAATCCAGCCTTGGGATGGTGCTCCAGTCCATGCTGGAACCATTCGGAAAAAAAATTGGGCAGCTCCGCCAAAGACGGTTTGGCGATGGCATCGTCCCGCCAGTATTGCGTGCGCATGGCGGTCTTGCCATTGTGCAGGACGGCAATGATCGGCAGAGTGATGGCCAGGGCCAGGACGGGCAGGCGCTTGCTTCCGGAAACGTATCCGAGCACGGCCAGAACGATGATGGAAATGCCGTTGATTAAATACAGCGTGGTGAAGTTAAGCAGGACCTGAAGAACGAGATTGACGGTGAAAAATATTTTTTCTCCGAAGGTGAGATCATTTTGCCCCCAGCGGCGACCTTGGATGAAAATGGCGATAATGCCGATTCCATAAAATACCGCCCGCAAAATTCCTTCCATTTCCGCCGGGATCCAATCGGAGAAATTGGCAATGCCGGTATAGACGGTGGTCAGGATAAGGCCGTAGCCGAGATACTTCCCTATATCGCGAGAAATGATCTGGGCCGACCAAAATGGAGTGGTGCGGGCCCGCCCCCGGGTCAGCATGTAAACGACCACGGCGACGATTTGAAAGAGCAGCACGGCCTCCGCTGCCTGAAGGATCACCGTTTCAGAATAGTTTTGCAGTTCATTCTGCTGATTGAGCAGGGGCAACGCATAGATGTTAATGCCGGTCAGCATGAACACTTCGAAAACTGGAAATTCGTATGTCGCGCGCCGCGCCCAGATCAGGGCCGGAAGGGCAGCCAACACAATGATCAAGAGACCGGCGTAGAGTTCCTCGGCCACCTCGGTCTGTTGTGCGTAAAACGCATAATATCCCAGGGTAAGAGCGAGGAGGATAAGCCCGGCCTGAAAAAGCCGGCGATCCGGAGGAACGACGTCTTCCGGATCCGGAGTCTCGGGGGAGGCGGAAGTAAGATCACTCATTTCGAGGCAAAAGTCCGTCAAAAAAGTCGCATTGGTTTCGCGTCACCGCTTCAGCCAAGAAATGGCGGTTAAAAAACTCATCGTGGCGCGCCGGCAGGGATCCGGGGGGAAAACCGTCCAGCGCCGAATCGAAAAAAGCGCCCAGCGCAGCATGGGCCGCATCCTTGGCTTCATCTTCACGGAAGCGGACCATTATGGCGCAATTAAGGTCATCGAGCAATTTTTCGAGAACGCTGTGGCGAAAAACGAGCCCGAGCATGGGCCGGCCGGCGAGATAATAAGCATAAAGCTTGGAAGGCGAATAGGCCAGGTCGCTCGAGCCCGGCAGCAATAATACGTCGGCCTCGATTTGCAGGCGGAGGGATTCGAAGTGGCCGAGACGGTGGGGAATTTCCGCCACGTGATCGGCCACGCCATATTTTTCGGCCAAGGGCAGGACGGAATTTTTTCCCCGGCCGGGCGCGACATAACTTGTGCCCAGAAAATGGAACCGCAGCCTGGCGGCTCGATCCGGGCGTTGCTGACGGTAAAGGCGCAACCCGTCGAACAGCACGGTCAGGGCATGCGGCATGATCGGACCCGACGCACCGGTATAGAGAAAATGCAGTTCACCCTTCTGCCGCGAAAAGCGGTAAGCGGGCGCCGGCAGGCGGGAGGCCAGCTCGCGATCCTCCCGGCTGGCGCCGAAGCCGAGGACGATCGAGGGAATCCGTCCAAACCAGGAGTAGCGGCCTTGAAAGTCATGCAGGTATTGCGGGGACACGCTGATCACTCCGGCGGCCCGCCGGAAGGAACGTCCCTCGAGGAGCCATGCCATGACACGGGCAGCTTGGTATTTCCAACCACCCGGCGGCCGGCGGGAGTTTGGTCGTTCATAGTAATTGGTCCGCCAGGGATCCTGAACGTCGATGACGTATGGCACACCGAACCGGCACCGCCAGAATCGTCCGAGCAGGAAAGTCACGAACTGGGTGTTGCTGAAAAAAACCAGATCGATTTTTTGCCGCCGAATCAGCCGCGATCCCGCAAAAAAAAGATGCAGCCAGGCGCGCAGCCCGAGATTGGTCAGTCCGAGGCGGCGCGTCCACCGTAGCGGGAGCGCCCCGGCACGGTTGACTTCGATGTCTGCCGGGATGGATTGGAGCAACTCCGGTTCGCGTACGCCCTCCTGTTCGCGCTCATCCACGGTGAGGACGATCGGTTCCCACCCGGCGGCGCGATAATGGGACAGGCTCATTCGCGCGCGCTGCATATCGGGCGCGTTGATCGGCGGAAAGTGCGGACTTACGATGAGAAGGCGTTTGGGTTCCATCGGCTACGGTTTTTCCATGGCGGCGGGATCAAGCGCCCGGGCCACGGCAGCGAGGAGGCGAGGAGCTTCGTGTTCCCAGCAAAATTGCGTCTCAGCCGCCCGCCGTGCGGCCGTTTGCATGCCGCGCAGGCGCGCCGGATCGGCCAACATTTCGTCGAGCCTTAGGGCGAGATGATCACGCGCACCAGCGACGATCACCATACCGGCCTCAGGTGCAGCGCGCAGCACTTCGCTCTGGCCGGCGGTATCGGTGGCGACGAGCGCAAGGCCGGCGTTGAGGTACTGAAAAATTTTGTTGGTGATGGTCAGGTTGCGGCTTGCCGGCGTGTTGGCTTCCAAGGCCAGACCGATGTCATAGGCGGAGAGCTTTTCGGGAAGTTCGGCGGGTGGTAGAAAGGGAATAAACTCGACCAACGGGCGGCGGCCAGACGGCAATTCGTCCAGAAGGTTTTCCCGATAGGCGCTGTCGCCCCCGCCGATCAGAACCACCCTGCTGGGGTGGCGGGTGCGGCTCCAGGCATCGAAGAACAGCTCCAGACCGCGTCCAGGTCCGACGGTCTGGGAAAACCAGACGAACGCCGGCGGACCCTCCGCCGCGGGTCGATCCAGCCGCGATTGTGGTTGGAGCGGAAAGACATTGCGCAAGACAATCGGCGGCGGCGCCTCATAGGCGGCGGCAAGGGCATCCGCCATACTCTGGGACGTGGTCGAGACGTAGCGGCCATGTCGGAGCGCGAACTTTTCCGCCCGGGCCAGAAGCCGGAGCGGCCGCGCGCGGCGATCCTCCGGAAGCAGATCCTGAGAATACCAGTCTTCCATGTCGACCGCCACCGCCCGTCCGGCGCGGATGAGCGCGGCCGTGGCCCAGAGTGGAATTTCCGTATGCGCAATGATGAGATCGGAGGGAATCGTGCACGCGCGGCGCAGCAATGCCCGGGCTGGGCCCAGCGCCTGAGCACTTTCCCAGCGCAGCCGGCGCAGGGCTTTTCGCGCCATCCATGTGCCGCCGCGTTGGCGGAGATTGTCCAGTTTTGCGCCGAGAGTGCGCGCCGTGTGATCGAGGATCACCCGCCGGATGGGCAGCGTCGCCGCCAGCGCGCGGTCGATCTGCTCGAAGGGGTCAAGTGTCGAAAGGGTGAGAACGGTGACATCATAGCCAGCGGCACCGAGCGTTCGGGCCTCCTTGACCACGCGCGGATTCCGGCAGAGATGCTGCGAGGAGAAGATTAAAATGCGTTTCCGAACGGGGATCATGAGGAATCGACAGCGCGGCGCAGATCGCTGCGCGAGGCGAGCAGACCGCCCGCGATATCGGCGGAGAGGCCGGGGCGCCGGCCGGCCTCCCTCGTGGCCTGGGCTAGAGCCTCCCACAAGGCCGATTGGCGGCGGCGGACAGTAAGAGTGCGCGCTGCCAGCCAGGGATGGCGGACGAGACCGAGAAAAAAACGCCACCAGTCGCGCATGGTAGCACCGCGGAGGAAGCCGGTCCGCCACTCCAGTAGTCCGGCGAAGAAGAGCGGCGCGGTCGCTGGCGGCGAGGCTTCGCGGCGCGTCTGCCACAAGTGCGCCCTGCCAGCGGGGTCGAGTTGGGCGGCGTGCCGGAGAAATGAGGCGGCCTGAAGGGTTTGACTCTCCAGCCATCGGCCAGCTCCGGTGGAACGGGCCGTCTTTCGGGTCAAGGCAAAGTTGGCCAGTGGCTCGGGAAGAAAAACCAGCGGATAGCGGAAAAGTCGTTCTCGGAACGGTTCGATGATGTCCAACGGCGTGATGGGCGGCACACGCAGGCGTTCCACTGCCGTGGCTCGCACCAGCATGGCTCCGTGGGAGTGAAGGGGGCTGTCCAGCTGGAGCGGCTGGGGCCACGCCAGGGTCAGCGCCGGCCGGTCAACCGGCGGCCAGATGGTTTTGCCCATATCGGTCCACTCTCCGGTCGTCTCCTCGCGCCAAAGCCGCATGTTGGCCCAGGCGACTTCGCATTCCGGCCGCGCTTCGAGCTCGGCGACCAGGCGGGCGAGCAATTCCGGTTCCCACCAATTGTCATCTTCCAGAAGGGAAACAAACCGTTCGGACACGGGAGCGAAGGCGAGGTTGAAAGCGGCCACCGCCCCGAGATTGTGCTCATGAGGACGAAGGATCAGGCGCGGATCGGACGCGCGTCGGACGAGTTCAGCGGGAAACGGATCGTCCGGGGCGTCATTGTGCAGCTCACAAATCCAGTCGGTGAACGTTTGGGCACGCAGGCTTGCCAGTGCGCGCGGGAGCAGGGAGGGCCGCCGGCAGGTGAAGAGATAGATCCGGATCAGCGCCATAGTGGGTCGAGAGCGTGGAGGAAAGCCGGGGATTGTTTCGCCATCGTCACCGTTTCAGCCAGCTTTTCAGGCGCCAGACATGTTTCCAGCCGAGGAGGCGGGCGAGGGCGGCGGTGCGCCGCCCCATCGGAGGCATGAGCAGGTCGGATCCACCCAGCCGGGCGACGGCGGCGGTGGCCGTCCGCATGAGTTCCGGTGACGAAGGAAAAAAATCATGAATGAAACGCTGATAATGATTCGCCACCGTGCGGCGCGTGCGGGGAGAATCCTCCCGGGCGAGAAGGTGGCGTTCAATCAATTGCAGGGAACGAAATACCGACTGCCGGCTGGCCGGGTCCCGCCGGCGGCTGAGGCTTCCCGGAAGGCCGGAGCGATAGTAGCTGCGGCCGCCGGAGGAAAAAGCGATCCCGGCGCTGGCGAGGATCACGCGACAGAAATATTCGCCATCATCATTGAGGGTAAGGGATTCGTCCCAAGGGCCGGCGCGTTCGGCCGCGGGTCGCGGCACCAGCCAGGCGGAGGGATGCATCATCGCGCCGGTGCGGGCCGCGAGGATGAGAAAGTCGAGGGGCGTAAAATCACGGAATACGATGTGATCGACGAACCGCGCCGCCGCCGGATCGTCGGTGAAACGGCCCCAGGCGCAGGTGGCAAGCGTGAGAGGCGGACAGTTTGCAAGCAGCGCCACCTGGGCGGTGATCTTGTCCGGACTGATCAGGTCGTCGGCGTCAAGAAATTGGAGGAAATCGCCCCGCGCCTCGATCAGGGCGCGGTTACGCGCCGCGGCCGCTCCGCGATTTGGCTGGGTCAGCACGCGCACACCGCGTGTTTCATAGCGTTGCGCGATCGCCAGGCTCCCGTCGGTTGATCCATCATCCACCATGATGATTTCGCGATGCGGCCATGTCTGGGCTAGGGCGGAATCCAGCGTCTGGGCCAGCCACGGAGCGGCGTTATGGCAGGGAATGAGAATCGAGACCAGCGGCGTCACGAGGAGGGTAATTTTTCCAGAACGAGCAGCGAAG
>Ga0070741_10011867_pt1 | contig 15938 bp, 18 predicted proteins | sample Coa_R1_4_FD_66440 | JGI IMG/M metagenome (GOLD analysis project Ga0070741, IMG submission 66440) | Surface soil microbial communities from Centralia Pennsylvania, which are recovering from an underground coalmine fire - Coalmine... | ecosystem: Environmental > Terrestrial > Soil > Unclassified ...
GCGGGCACCGCCGCGGGCATCGGCGTCTTCTTCCAGATGTTCCTCGGCGCGGTGTTCGCCGAGATGTACACGCTGCTCGCCGACGGCACGCCGGTCCCGATGGTGATCACCTGCCTCACCGCGTCGGTGCTCTCGCTCGCGACGGGAATCGTGCCGTACGCGATGCGCCTGCGTGCGGCGCAGACCGCCTGACAAAAGGCTGACTTACTTCCAGCACCCGCACAGCTGCACGTTCTTGACCGCCGACCCCCGCGCGTTCACGTAGCGGCACGTCAGCGTCGGGTTCACCCCGCCGAACTCGACGCACGAGTCGACCTCGAGGTCATCGCTCGGCCGCGCACAGCGCCGCTCGGTGGCGTTCTCGACCGACGGCGGCTGCTCGGGATTGAGCATGCAGTCGGAGAGGAAGTCCTTGTCGACCCCGCGGCGCATCGACGCCGCGTGCCCGCACACGAACGCCGCGTCGCGGCTGTTGCTGTGGACGGCGAAATCGTGCATCGAGCCGTCGCCCGGTAGGCTTCCCTCGGCGCACGACCAGCGCCCTTTCTGCGCCTCGCACGCCGCGCGGGCGCATTCGTCCATCGCCGGGGCGGCGCCGGAAGCTGACAGAAGAACCATGGCGATCAGGGCGGCTGCCGCTTTGCTCAAAGTCGCTCTCCTAGAAGAAACTCGGGGACCCACACAGGGTCGACACCTTAGCGTCCCGAGGCTTCCGGGCCCATCGGGAGAACCATGCGACCCGCTGTAGGGGCCGCGCTCGACCTGAAGTAGGCGTGGCAGGACACTTGCAGGCGCGCCGGGCCTCCGGACCGCCGCGCCGGACCTTTTCCCTTGACCGCGGGCGCTGCGTGCTCCCGTGCTCTAAAATAGAAATCTCCACGACGAAGCAGCAAAGAAGGACGTCCCCATGCTGAAAGCCATCCTCGCAGTCTGCATCTCCGCCGGCGGCGTCGCCCTGGCCGGCTGCGCCGGATTCCCGGACGGCGGCCGCAACCTGAACGGCTTCCCGGTCGACTACGCCTGCTACAACTTCTGGGCAAACGATCCCTACTACGGCGGCAACGTCGCGATCGCGTACGCCACCAACTGCACCGGCGCCGGCGGCAGCAAGCGATAGGCGCATGACCTCACCGCGCTTCCGTGCCGCGGCGGCGACGGCGTTCGCCGCGGCGCTGCTCGCCGCTTGCGCGACGCCGGGCGGCCTCGAGCCGCGCTCCACGCCCGCCGAGCCGAACGCGCTCCAGGCGGACCGTTCGCTCGCGGGCGCGCCGGTCGCGCCGGCCGTATGGCCGAGCGCCGACTGGTGGACGCGCCTCGGCGATCCCCAGCTCGACGCGCTCGTCGCCGAAGCGCTCGCCGATGCGCCCGGCCTGCGCGTCGCCCGGGCCCGGCTCGACAAGGCGCGCGCGCTCGCGCTCGCCGCGGACGCGCCCCGGTGGCCGCAGATCGGGATCGGCGCCGACGTCAGCCGCCAGCGCTTCTCCCGGAACGGCATCTTCCCGCCGCCGATCGGCGGGAGCTCCTTCACCCAGTACCAGCTCGCCGCCAACCTCGGCTGGGACCTCGATCCCTGGGGCAAGAACCGCGCGCTCTACGAGGCCGCGCTCGGCCAGGCGCGCGCCGCGGAGATCGACGCCTTCGCCGCGCGCCTGCTCGTGTCGGCGGGCGTTGCGCACGCCTATATCCGCCTGCAGAGCACCTTCGAGCAGCTCGATCTCGCGCGGCGCGCGCTCGAGGAACGCCAGACCACCCTGCGGCTGACGCAGCAGCGCGTCGCCGCCGGCCTCGACTCGCGCGTCGAGCTGAAGCAGGTGGAGACCTCGGTGCCGGCGGCGCGCGCGCGCGTGCTGCAGCTCGAGGAGCAGCTGGCGCTCGGCCGCAACCAGCTCGCGGCGCTGCTCGGCAAGGGGCCCGACCGCGGCCTGGCGATCGAGCGGCCGGCCGCGAAGCCGCACCAGCTCGCGCTGCCCTCGACGCTGCCGGCCGACCTGGTCGGGCGGCGCCCCGACGTGGTCGCGCAGCGCTGGCGCGTGGAAGCCGCCCGGGGCGACATCGCCGCGGCCAAGGCGCAGTTCTATCCCGACGTCAACCTCTCGGCGCTCGTCGGCCTGCAGAGCATCGATCTCGGCAAGCTCATGGAGCGGGGCAGCTCGATCCCGTCGGCCGGCGCCGCGCTGCGGCTGCCGCTGTTCGACGGCGGGCGCCTGCGCGGCAATCTCGCCGCGAAGGACGCCGACTACGACCTCGCGGTCGAGCAGTACAACCAGACCCTGGTCGACGCGCTGCGCGAGGTCGTCGACCAGCTCGAGTCGCTGCGCTCGATCGCCGCGCAGCGCGGCGAGGCCGAGGCCGCGCTCGCCTCGGCCGAGGAGGCCTACCAGCTCGCGCTCGCGCGCTACCGCGCGGGCCTGGGCGGGCTGCTGCAGGTCCTCATCGCCGAGACGACGGTGCTCGAGCAGCGCTCGCTCGCCGCCGACCTGCGCTCGCGCGAGCTCGACCGCGGCGTCGATCTGGTGCGCGCGCTCGGCGGCGGCTTCGAGGAAGACAAGCCGATGCCGGTCGCGCAAGGACGGCTGCAATGAGCACGCCCACCGAAGCCGCGCCCGGGGAGCGCCGCGCCGGCGAGCGGCGCACGCTCGTCGGCGCCAAGAGGAAGCGCCTCCTCGGGATCGTCGTCGGCGTGTTCCTCGTCGCGGGGCTCGGCTGGGGCGCGTGGTGGCTGCTCTCGGGCCGCTGGCACGAGTCGACCGACGACGCCTACGTCGGCGGCAACCTGGTCCAGGTCAACCCGCAGATCACCGGCACGGTCATCGCGATCCGCGCCGACGACACCGACACCGTGAAGGCCGGCGACCCGCTGGTCGAGCTCGACAAGAGCGACGCGCGCGTCTCGCTCGAGAGCGCCGAGGCGCAGCTCGCGCGCACGGTGCGCGCGGTGCGCAACCTGCTGGCGACCAGCGAAGGCCTGCAGGCGAACGTCGCGCAGCGCAAATCCGACCTCGAGAAGGCCGAGCAGGACCTCGCGCGGCGCAAGCAGGTCGAGGACATCGGCGCGGTCTCGGGCGAGGAGATGCAGCACGCGCGCGACGCGGTCGCCGCCGCGCGCGCGGCGTACGAGGCGGCGCGCCAGCAGTCGCAGGCGCAGCGCGCCCTGGTCGAGCGCACCTCGATCGAGACCCACCCGGACGTGCAGAACGCGGCGGCGCGCGTGCGCGAGGCGTACCTGACGCTCGGGCGCACGACGCTGCCGGCGCCGGTCTCGGGCATCGTCGCGCGCCGCACCGTGCAGGTTGGCCAGCGCGTCAGCCCGGGCGCGCCGCTCATGGCGATCGTGCCGCTCGAGCAGGTCTGGGTCGACGCCAACTTCAAGGAAGGGCAGCTCGCGAACCTGCGCGCGGGCCAGCCGGTGACGCTGATCGCCGACGCCTACGGCAGCTCGGTGAAGTACCACGGGCACGTCGCCGGCTTCGGCGCGGGCACGGGCAGCGCCTTCTCGCTGCTGCCCGCGCAGAACGCGAGCGGCAACTGGATCAAGGTCGTGCAGCGCGTCCCCGTGCGCATCGAGCTCGACGCGGACGAGCTCAAGCAGCATCCGCTGCAGATCGGGCTGTCGATGGAGGTGGAGGTCGACACGCACGATCGCGGCGGCGCCCGGCTCGCGGGCGCGCCGCGCGCGAGCACCGGCTACGAGACGCAGGCCTACGGCTCGCTCGACCGCGAGGCCGACGAGCGCGTCGCCGAGATCATCTCGGCGAACAGCGACGGCGCCGGGCGGACCGTGGCGCGGCAGCCCGCGACCGGGGCGCCGCGGGGCCACCGGCCGGCGTCGGCGCGCGCCGGCTCCGGGGCGACGCTGGACTTCTGACCGCGGACGGCCGTGGCCGACGAAGCCGCGCACCCGCCGCTCCAAGGCGCGGCGCTCATCACCGGGACGCTCGCGGTCTCGCTCGCGACGTTCATGAACGTGCTCGACACGTCGATCGCGAACGTGTCGATTCCCGCGATCGCGGGCGACCTCGGCGTCTCGCCCGACCAGGGCACCTGGGTCATCACCTCGTTCGCGGTGTCGAACGCGATCTCGGTCCCGCTCACGGGCTGGCTCACGCAGCGCTGGGGGCAGGTGCGGATGTTCCTCGCGACGGTGGTGCTGTTCATCTGCGCGTCGCTGCTGTGCGGGCTGGCCCCGTCGATGCCGATGCTGATCGTCTTCCGGGTGATCCAGGGCGCGGTGGCGGGGCCGATGATCCCGCTGTCGCAGACGCTGCTCCTCGCGAGCTACCCGCGCGAGAAGGGCGGCGTCGCGCTCGCCGCGTTCTCGATCACGATCCTCGTCGCCCCGGTCGTGGGGCCGCTGCTCGGGGGCTGGATCACCGACAACATCTCGTGGCCGTGGATCTTCCTGATCAACGTGCCCGTGGGCCTGGTCGCGTTCGCACTGTCGTGGGTCATCTACCGCGACCGCGAGACGCCGCGCAGGCGCACGCCGATCGACAGCGTCGGGCTCGGGCTGCTCGTGGCGTGGGTGGGCTCGCTGCAGCTCATGCTCGACAAGGGCAAGGACCTCGACTGGTTCCAGTCGAGTCAGATCGTCGTGCTCGCGATCGTCGCCGCGCTCGGGTTCTGCCTGTTCCTCGTCTGGGAGCTGACCGAGGCGCACCCGGTGGTCGACCTGCATCTCTTCGCGCGGCGAAACTTCTGGACCGGGACGCTCGCGATCTCGCTCTCGTACGCGACGTTCTTCGGCAGCGTCGTGCTGCTGCCGCTGTGGCTGCAGCAGTTCATGGGCTATACCGCGACCCAGGCCGGGATGGTCCTCGCGCCGGTCGGGGTGTTCGCGGTGCTGCTCTCGCCCGTCGTGGGCAAGACCGCGAACAAGGTCGACCCGCGGCTGTTCGCGACGGTCTCGTTCGTCATCTTCGCGCTGGTCGCGTTCATGCGCTCGGGCTTCAGCACGCAGGCGGACATCCAAACGCTGGTCATCCCGACGCTGATCCAGGGCGTGGCGATATCGTGCTTCTTCATCCCGCTCGTGCAGCTCGCGCTCTCGGGGCTGCCGCCGTCGCAGATCGCCTCGGCGTCGGGGCTGAACAATTTCGTGCGCATCACGGCCGGCGCCTTCGGCACGTCGATCACCACCACGCTGTGGGAGAGCCGGGCGAGCCTGCACCACGCGCGCCTGGTCGAGCACATCGCGCCGGGAAGCCCGGCGACGGGCGACGCGCTGAGGGCGCTCGGCGCCGGCGGCCTGGACCATGGCCAGGCGCTCGCCGTGCTCGACCGCATGGTGAACCAGCAGGCGTTCACGCTGGCCGCGCTCGATCTGTTCTATGCTTCGGCGATCATTCTCGTGCTCCTGATTCCCGTCGTATGGCTCGCGCGTCCCGCGAAGAGCGGCGGCGCGGCGGCGGCCGGAGCGCATTGACCCAGGAGAAGTGAAGATGAAATCGATCCTGCTCGTCGCCGTCGCTTTGCTGCTCGCCGCGCTCCAGGGCTGTACCACGGAGCCCCGGTCCTCCGGACAGAACATGAGTGGATTCCCGGTCGACGAGGCTTGCGCCGCCTTCCACGACAAGTCCGCGCTCTACGGCGGCAACCGCGCGCTCGCGTACGCAACCAACTGCTCGAACACGGGGCTCTGATGAAAACGACCATGCTGCTCGCGGCCGCGGTCCTGATCGCGGCGCTCACCGCCTGCACGACCACCGCGCAATCTCCCGGCCAGGAGCTGAACGGCTTCTGGGTCGACGAGAAGTGCGCGGACTACTACGCGCAGTCGCCCGTCTACGGCGGCAATCGCGCGCTCGCCTACGCGGCCAACTGCTCGAGCGTCGGAATGTAGGGTTCGGCGCGCGCGGTGCGCACCTGCGCGAAGAGGAACAGCACGAACAGCAGGCACGAGGCGAGGACCAGCAGTCGCATCATCGGTGTGCCCCACGAAGCGTTGTACATGCCGCGATTGTGCCGGGCGCGCAAGACACGGCGATGGAGCGCGGCGGTTCCTGCGGCGTGTCTCCGGGAGGCGACCCGGGCGCAAAGCACTACCGCCGTTCAGATGGCAAAATGCGCCATCATGCGCATCGGCATCGTCGGCGGAGGAGAAATCGCACGCTTGTTCCTCGAGCGGCTCGCGAGCGGGGAACTGGGCGACGCGAGCGTGGTCGCGGTCGCAGGGCGGAGCGACAAATCGAAGGGCAACGCGCTGGCCGCGAAGCACCGCGTTCCGTTCGTCGTCGGACTCGATGCTCTGCTCGACACGAAGCCCGACGTCGTGATCGAGGCGGCATCGCACCAGGCCGTCCGCGAGTACGGAGAGCCCGTGCTCTCGCGCGGGATCTCGTTCATCGTGCTCTCGGGCGGAGCGCTGTGCGACGACGCGCTGCGCGGGAAGCTGGAGAAAGCAGCAGAAAAGTCGGGCGCCATGCTGTACGTCCCCTCGGGCGGGATCGGGGGCATGGACGCGCTCAAGGCCGCGTGCGTCGCGGGCGTCGATCACGTCGAGATCGCGGTGACGAAGCCGCCCGCGGCGTGGAAAGAAATACCTTACGTCGAGAAGCTCGGCGTCGATCTCGATCATCTCAAGGTGGCGACGGTGCTGTTCGAAGGCAAGGCGCGCGACGGCGTGCCTCTGTTTCCGCAGAACGTGAACATCGCGGCGCTCCTGTCCATGGCGGGGATCGGATTCGACCGCACGCAGCTGAAAGTCGTCGCCGATCCAGCCCTGAAATTCAACACGCACTACATCACGATCCGCGGAAGATCGGGGACGATCAGCCTCAAGTTCGAGTCGGTGCCTTTCCCCGACAACCCGAAGACCGCGATGCTCGCCGCCTACAGCGCGCTCGCGGCGTTCAAGCAGTTCAACTCGCGCGTGCGGTACGGCACCTGAGATGAAGAAGAAGCGGGCCGCCCCGGATCCGCGCGCATCGATCCGCGCGCGCTATCTGAAGGTCGACACCGCGACGGTCGCGGACGTGCTCGACACCATGGGCCGCCTCGACCAGGGCCTCGCGTCGTCGTTCCGCCCGTTTCCGGATCGCGCGGGAAAGATGGGCGGCTGGGCGTACACGATCCAGGGCTCGATGCAGCGCTACGCGGGCTCGGGCGACCCCGACAAGATGAAGGCGGTCGACGGCGTCTCCGCGGGCGAGATCACAGTCTGGGCCGGCGAAGGCGAGGGCGTGTGCTTCTTCGGCGAGCTGATCGCGCTCGGGATGAAGCGCCGCGGCTGCGCCGGCGCCCTGATCGACGGCGGCATCCGCGACATCGAGTGGATCGCGAAGCAGAAATTTCCGGTCTACGCGCGTTACCGCACGCCGATACAGTCGATCGGCCGCTGGAAGGTGACCGCGTGCCAGGTGCCGGTCGAGCTGCCGGGCGCCACCGTCAGGCGCGTGCCGGTGCGGCCGGGCGACTTCGTCCTCGCCGACGTCGACGGCGCGATCGTCATTCCGGCGGGGATCGCGGAGACCGTGCTCGCGCAGGCGGAGAAGCTCACCGCGACCGAGAAAAAGATCCGCCGCGACCTCGACCGCGGCGCGACGCTAGAGGACGTCCTGAAGAAGTACGGGCACGTCTAGATCCGACGCGCTTCGGAGAAGTGCTTTTTCCAGTACGCGGCGTCGAGGCTGTCGGTGCGCACGTGCTTGCCCGACGAGGGTGCGTGCACGAAGCGCCCGTCGCCGAGGTAGATCCCGACGTGCGACTTCTTCTTGCCTTCCTCGTCGAAGAACAGCAGGTCGCCGCGCCGCGCGCTCGACAACCGCACGCGCGTCCCGGTCACGAGCTGCGCCTCGGTGCTTCGCGGCAGCTTCACGCCGGCCTGGCGGTAGCTGTACTGCACCAGCCCCGAGCAGTCGAAGCCCGCGGGCGTCGAGCCGCCGTAGCGATACGGCCGCCCGACCATCTTCAGCGCGAAGCCGGCCGCGTGCTCGGCTGCGCCCGGATGCGCCGCGGGCGCCGTGGGCTCGCGCACCGGCGCGCCGCCGCAGCCCGCGAGCGCGAGCGCCGCGAGGGCGGTGCAGAGGCCTAGAGCGGTTCGGATGCCCATAGGGGGCAGGATAATAGCGCGGTCCCGGGTCGCGCTGTGCGGATTTTCACGCCGGCGCTAGAGCGGCGTCTCGATCCTGGGCGCGGACTCGGGCGGCTCGGGCGGGCCCGGCCGCGAGACCTGCGAGCGCAGGTCCGAGATCTCCTTGCGCTGGCGCGACAGCGTCCAGCGGGCGCGCATCGCCCCCGGCGCGGTGACGAGCGCCATGACGATGGCGCCGATCGCGAGCGCGAGCAGCAGCACCATCGCGAGCGAGCTGTCGAAGCGCCACACCAGGAACGTCACCGTGACCGGGACGTTGTTCTGGAGCGCGAACGCGACCGCCGCGATCGCGATCGCTATGGCGATGATGATGCCCAGCTGCATGAGGTCTGGGGCGGAAGAACAGGAATCGAACCCGTTGCCCTCGCGGGTGGAACCCGCGCGCTCTCCCTGAGCTACTTCCGCGTCCCGGCACTGTAGCCGCGCGACGCTGCCGCGCGATGACGCGCGGGATAGTCCGATGGGGCTTCAGGCGGACGAATGCCCGGCGACCAGCCGCTCGAACGCGGCCTGGGCGCGGAAAGCGGCGCGCGGGTCGCCGAGCAGGCGCCGCTCGTGGTGCGCGGCCAGGATCATGCCGTAGATCTCGAACGTCACCTGCCAGGGATCGGTCCCGGCGCGCAGGTGGCCGGCGTCGACCGCGCCGCGCACCGCCTTCGCGAGGGCGCCGCGCAGCTCGCGCTGACCGGCGAGGACGCGCTCGCGCACCGCGCCCGGGCGATCGTCGTACTCGGCCGCCGCGGCGAGGATGGTGCAGCCGCCGGGAACGTCCTTCCCGCCCTCGAGCCAGGCGAGCCAGCGCTCGAAGACGGCGCGCAGGCGCGGCAGGCCGGGCGCCTCCGCCATCGCCGGGCGGAACACCGCCTGCTCGAAGCGCGCCTGCGCGCGCTCGAGCGTCTGCACCTGCAGGTCCTCCTTCGACCCGAAGTGCGCGAACAGCCCGCTCTTCGACATGCCGAGCGCGGAGGCGAGGGCGCCGATCGAGAGGCCTTCCAGGCCGCGCTGGCTGGCGAGCGCCAGCGCCTCGTCGAGGATCGCCGCGCGCGTGCGCTCGCCCTTGCGCAGCGTCACAGCGGGATCTTGCCCACGATCATGTCCTTCCACATCACCCAGTCGCCCGCCAGGCTGTACCAGGGATGCGAGAAGGTCGCGGGCCGGTTCTTCTCGAAGAAGAAGTGGCCGACCCAGGCGAAGCCGTAGCCCGCGATCAGCGCCGGGACCAGTCCCCACGGCTGGCGCAGAAGGATCGAGGAGAGGATGCACGCGAGCGCCACCGTCGTGCCGGCGAAGTGCAGCCGCCGCGAGACGCGGTTCGAGTGCTCCGAGAGATAAAACGGATAGAACTCGGCGAAGGATCGAAAGCCGGCTTTGGCGTCCACGGGTTCTCCCTTCACATGTTCGGATAATTCGGGCCGTCGCCGCCCTGCGGCGTCACCCAGACGATGTTCTGCGTCGGGTCCTTGATGTCGCAGGTTTTGCAGTGCACGCAGTTCTGCGCGTTGATCTGGAATTTCTTCTCCCCGTCGCCGACGAACTCGTACACGCCCGCGGGGCAGTAGCGCTGCTCGGGGCCGGCGTACTCGGGAAGGTCGATGCGCAGCGGCACCGTCGGGTCCTTCAGCGTCAGGTGCACCGGCTGGTTCTCGGCGTGGTTGGTGTTCGAGAGGAACACCGACGAGGGCCGGTCGAAGCTGAGCCTGCCGTCGGGCCTCGGATACTCGATCGGCCGGTGCTTCGCCGCGGGCTCGAGGCACTCGTGGTCCGCGTGCGCGTGGTGCAGCGTCCAGGGCACCTTGCCGCCGAGCAGCTTCTGCTCGAAGCCGACCATCATCGTCCCGGCATAAAGGCCCTTCGCCATCCACTGCTTGAAGTTGCGCGCGCGGTACAGCTCGTCGAACAGCCACGACTTCTCGAACGCGGCAGGGTAGGCGTCGAGCGCGTCGCCGGCGCGTCCCGCGGCGAGCGCGTCGGCGGCGGCTTCCGCAGCGAGCATGCCCGACTTGATCGCGGCGTGGCTGCCCTTGATGCGGGACGCGTTGAGGAAGCCCGCGTCGTCCCCGATCAGCGCGCCGCCCGGAAACACGAGCTTCGGCAGCGACATCAGGCCGCCCGCGGCGATCGCGCGCGCGCCGTAGGCGATGCGCTTGCCGCCTTCGAGGAAGCCGCGGATGCGCGGGTGCGTCTTGTAGCGCTGGAATTCCTGGTACGGGTCGAGGTAGGGATTGCGGTAGGAGAGGCCGACGACGAAGCCGATCGACACCAGGCGCTCCTCCATATGGTACAGGAACGAGCCGCCGTAGGTCGAAGCGTCGAGCGGCCAGCCGGCCGAGTGCAGCACGAGGCCCGGCCGGTGCTTCGCCGCGTCGATCTCCCACAATTCCTTCAACCCGATCCCGTACGTCTGGGGATCGGCGTGCTCGCTCAACGCGTAGCGCTCGATCAGCCGCCGTCCGAGGTGACCGCGGCAGCCCTCGGCGAAGAAGGTGTACTTACCGTGGAGCTCGATGCCCGGCTGATACTGCGCCGTCGGCTTGCCTTCGCGATCGATGCCCATGTCGCCGGTCGCGACGCCGACGACGCCGCGTCCCCCGTGCAGCACCTCGGCCGCGGCGAAGCCGGGGTAGATCTCGACGCCGAGCGCCTCGGCCTGCTGCGCGAGCCAGCGGCAGACGTTCGCGAGGCTCACCACGTAATTGCCGTGGTTGCGGAAGCATTCCGGCAGGAGGAAGTTGGGGACCTGGAGCGCGCCGCCGGCGGTGAGGAACAGGAAGCGGTCCTCGCTGACCGGCGTGTGGAGCGGAGCGCCCCTCGACTTCCAGTCGGGCAGCAGCTCGTCGAGCGCGCGCGGGTCCATGACCGCGCCCGAGAGGATGTGCGCGCCGACCTCCGACCCTTTCTCGAGCACGCACACCGAGATCCCGGTCTTGCGCTCGGCGGCGAGCTGCTTGAGGCGGATCGCCGCTCCGAGGCCGGCCGGCCCAGCGCCGACCACCACGACGTCGAAGCTCATCACCTCACGCGCCATGGGCAAATTATAATCGCACGGTCCGCGCGCCCGCTTCGGGCGCGGCACCCACGCGAGAGAGCCCTTGTCCGACCAGCCGCTCTGGCAGCCGACCCAGGAACGCATCGAGCAGGCGAACGTCACGCGCTTCGCCCGCGAGGCGATCCGCGTCTGGGGCCTGGGCTTCAACGACTACCCGTCCTTCTACCGCTGGACGATCGAGCACCCCGAGCAGTTCTGGACTTCCCTGTGGAAGTTCGCCGACGTGCGCGCGAGCCTCATGGGCGAGCGCGTCCTGGTCGATGCCGACCGGATGCCCGGCGCGCGCTGGTTCCCCGACGCGCGTCTCAACTTCGCGGAGAACCTGCTCAGGCGCCGCGACGCCGGCGAGGCGGTCGTCTTCTGGGGCGAGGACAAGGTGAAGCGGCGCCTCTCGTACCACGACCTCTACGACCGCGTCGCGCGCGTCGCGCAGGCGCTGCGCGCCGAGGGCGTGAAGGCGGGCGACCGCGTCGCGGGCTACCTCCCCAACATGCCCGAGGCCCTGATCGCGACGCTCGCGTGCGCGAGCCTGGGCGCGATCTGGTCGTCGTGCTCGCCCGATTTCGGCGTGCAGGGCGTGCTCGACCGCTTCGGGCAGATCGAGCCGGTGGTTCTGTTCGCCTGCGACGGCTACTGGTACAACGGCAAGCGCATCGACGTCCTCGCCAAGGTGCGCGACATCGAGGCGATGCTGCCGACGGTCCGCCGGGTGGTGATCGCGCCCTACGTGTCCGGGCAGCCCGACCTGTCCGACGTGCACGGCGCGGTGACGTTCGAGAAGTTCGTCGAGCCGTACCGCGGCGGCGAGATCCGCTTCGAGCAGCTGCCGTTCGAGCATCCGCTCTACATCCTGTTCTCCTCGGGGACGACCGGCGTGCCGAAGTGCATCGTCCACGGCGCGGGCGGGGCGCTGCTCAAGCACGTCTGCGAGCAGCAGCTGCATACCGACGTCAAGCCCGGGGACCGGCTCTTCTATTTCACGACGCTCGGCTGGATGATGTGGAACTGGCTGATTTCGGGCCTCGCGTCGGGCGCGACGCTCGTCCTCTACGACGGCTCGCCGTTCGTGAACGGCGGGCGCATCCTGTTCGACCTCGCCGACGCCGAGCGCGTGACGCACTTCGGCACGTCGGCGAAGTTCATCGACGCCTGCGCCAAGGCGGGCGTCGAGCCCGCGAAAACGCACGGCCTGAAGACCGTGCGCACGGTGCTCTCGACCGGCTCACCGCTGGTGCCCGAGGGCTTCGACTACGTCTACCGCGCGGTGAAGCGCGACGCCTGCCTGTCGTCGATCTCGGGCGGCACCGACATCTGCGGCTGCTTCGTGCTCGGCAATCCGATCCTGCCGGTGTGGCGCGGCGAGATCCAGTGCCGCGCGCTCGGGCTCGCGGTCGACGTCTACGACGAGGACGGCCGCCCCGTGCGCGGCCGCAAGGGAGAGCTCGTGTGCACGCGGCCCTTTCCGTCGATGCCGCTCGGCTTCTGGAAGGACGACGACGGCTCGCGCTACCGCGCCGCGTACTTCGAGAAATTCCCCGGCGTCTGGACCCACGGCGACTGGGCCGAGATCACGGTGCACGACGGCGCCGTCATCTACGGGCGCTCCGACGCCGTGCTCAACCCGGGCGGCGTGCGCATCGGCACCGCGGAGATCTACCGGCAGGTCGAGCAGCTCGACGAGGTGGTCGAGTCGCTGGTGATCGCGCAGGATTGGCCGCCGCGCAGGCCGACCGACGTGCGCGTGGTGCTGTTCGTGAAGCTGCGCGAGGGATTGCGGCTCGACGACGCGCTCGCCGAGAGGATCAGGCGGCGCATCCGCGAGAACGCCACGCCGCGGCACGTCCCGGCCAAGGTGCTGCAGGTCGCCGACATCCCGCGCACCAAGTCGAACAAGATCGTCGAGCTCGCGGTGCGCAGCATCGTCCACGGGCAGCCGGTGAAGAACCTCGAGGCGCTCGCGAACCCGGAGGCGCTCGAGCACTTCCGCGACCGCCCCGAGCTGCTCACCTGATCCATGGCCCTCTCGATCGCGGTCGCGACCGGCGCGCACATCGGCGACAAGAAGGAGCAGCAGGACCGGCTCGCGGTGCTTCCGGGATCCGGCTCCTTGCTCGCGGTGGTCGCCGACGGCATGGGCGGTCTCGCGGGCGGCGCGATGGCGGCCGAGCAGGTGATCAGCACCGCGAGGCAGCTGTTCGGCTCCTGGTCGCCCGCGACGGAGCCGGGCGATGCGCTGCTGCACGCGATCGCGCAGGAGGCGCACGTGGCCATCCGCCTCGCGCGCTTCACGAGCGAGCAGGAGCCGCACAGCACCATCGTCGCGCTCCTGATCCACGGCGAGCGCGCGCATTGGGTGCATTCCGGCGATAGCCGGCTGTACATTTTTCGCGGAGCGACGCCGGTCTTCCGCACCGTGGACCACTCGTACGTCGAGCAGCTGCACCGCGAGGGCAAGATCTCCGCCGCCGAGCGCGAGACGCATCCGCAGCGCAATTACCTCGTCAGCTGCCTCGGCGCAAAGGATGCGCCGAAAGTCGAAGTCGGTTCGGCGTCGGATCTGCGGCCGGGAGACGCTTTTGTCCTGTGCACGGACGGCGTCTGGGCCTATTTCACCGACGCCGAGCTCGGGTCCGCGCTCGCCGCGCTCGAGCCGCGGCAGGCGGCCGAGAAGCTGATCGACGCGGCTCGCGCCCGTGCGAAGGGCAACGGGGACAATGCGTCGCTCGCGATCGTGAAGCTCGGCGCCGCGGGCGGCGGATGAGGGCGGCGATTGTTTCCATCGCGGCAACCGCGAACGCGGACCAGCGAGCGGTGTCCGATTTTTTCATGTACCATTCGATATCCCATCTCCCCGGTGGTAGATGACTAAGTATGTGTTCGTGTCGGGCGGTGTGGTTTCCTCTCTGGGGAAGGGGATAGCCGCCGCCTCTCTCGCCGCCATCCTCGAATCGCGCGGCATCAAGGTCACCCTCCTCAAGCTCGACCCCTACATCAACGTCGACCCCGGCACGATGTCGCCTTTTCAGCACGGCGAAGTGTTCGTGACCGAGGACGGCGCCGAGACCGACCTGGACCTCGGGCACTACGAGCGCTTCCAGTCGGCGAAGATGAGGAAGTGCAACAACTTCACCACCGGTCAGATCTACGAGTCGGTGATCAAGAAGGAGCGCCGCGGGGACTATCTCGGACGCACCGTGCAGGTCATCCCGCACATCACCGACGAGATCAAGTCGTTCATCCAGCGCGGGGCGAAGGACGCCGAGGTGGCGATCGTCGAGATCGGGGGCACGGTGGGTGACATCGAGTCGCTGCCGTTCCTCGAGGCGGTGCGGCAGATGGGCCTCGAGCAGGGGCCGCACAACGCCTGCTACGTCCACCTGACGCTCGTCCCGTACATCAAGAGCGCGGGCGAGATCAAGACCAAGCCCACGCAGCACTCGGTGAAGGAGCTGCGCGAGATCGGCATCCAGCCCGACGCGCTGCTGTGCCGCTCGGACCGGCCCGTGCCGGACGAGGAGAAGAAGAAGATCGCGATGTTCACGAACGTCCAGCCGAACGCCGTCATCTCGGTCTGGGACGTCGATTCGATCTACAAGATTCCCTGGATGCTGCACCAGCAGATGCTCGACGAGATCGTCTGCCACAAGCTGAACATCATCGCGAAGCCCGCGGAACTGCGTCCGTGGAAGAAGCTGGTGGAGGCGCTCGAGCACCCGCAGCACGAGATCACGATCGCCATGGTCGGCAAGTACGTCGACCTGACCGACTCGTACAAGTCGCTGAACGAGGCGCTGGTGCACGCCGGCATCCACACGCGCAGCAAGGTGAACATCCGCTACATCGACTCGGAGATGATCGAGTCGGACGGCGTCGAGCTGCTGAAGGGCGTTGACGCGGTGCTCGTGCCGGGCGGCTTCGGCAAGCGCGGCGTCGAGGGCAAGATCCGCGCGATCCAGTACGCGCGCGAGAACCGCATCCCGTACCTCGGCATCTGCCTCGGGATGCAGCTCGCGGTGATCGAGTTCGCGCGCGACGTCGTCGGTCTCGCCGGCGCGAACAGCACCGAGTTCGAGCCCGACACCCCGCACCCGGTGATCGCGCTCGTCACCGAGTGGCAGGACCGCGACGGACGCGTCGAGCGGCGCACCGAGAAATCCGATCTCGGCGGCACCATGCGCCTCGGTGCGCAGGCGGCCTCGCTCGAGCCGGCATCGCTCGCGCGCAAGATCTACGGCGCCGACACCGTCAACGAGCGGCACCGGCACCGCTACGAGGTCAACAACCAGTACATCCAGCGGCTGAAGGACAAGGGGCTGCGCGTGTCGGGCCTGACGCAGCGCGAGCAGCTGTGCGAGATGGTCGAGCTGCCCGGCCATCCGTGGTTCGTCGGCTGCCAGTTCCACCCGGAGTTCACGTCGACGCCGCGCGCCGGGCATCCGCTGTTCACGGCGTTCGTCGAGGCCGCGCTGCAATACCAGGCGGGGAAGACGCAAACCGCTGTCGCCGCCTGAGATGAGACTTTGCGGGTTCGAAGTCGGCCTCGACAAACCGCTGTTCCTGATCGCCGGCCCCTGCGTGGTGGAGTCGCGCCAGATGGCGCTCGACACGGCGGGGACGTTGCGCGACATCGCGCGCAGCGCCGGCGTCCCGTTCATCTACAAATCCTCGTACGACAAGGCGAACCGCAGCTCGGGGAAGTCGTACCGCGGCATGGGGATGGAGAAAGGGCTCGAGATTCTCGCCGACGTGAAGAAGCAGATCGGCGTCCCGGTGCTGACCGACGTGCACGAGAGCGCCGACGTC
>Ga0070741_10011868_pt1 | contig 15938 bp, 14 predicted proteins | sample Coa_R1_4_FD_66440 | JGI IMG/M metagenome (GOLD analysis project Ga0070741, IMG submission 66440) | Surface soil microbial communities from Centralia Pennsylvania, which are recovering from an underground coalmine fire - Coalmine... | ecosystem: Environmental > Terrestrial > Soil > Unclassified ...
CCGCTCTCCGTCACCGTGCCGCAAGCCTACACCTGTTTTCCCTGGCTGACGGTGCAGGGAAATGTTGAGTTCGGATTGAACATTCAGGGTAAATCGCCCCAGACGCGCAGACAGATGGCAGCGGAATACCTGGACAAAGTCGGTCTGAAGGATCGCAGCGCGGCCTATCCCCGGCAGTTGTCCGGTGGGATGCAGCAGCGCGTCGCCATAGCGCGCACGCTGGCGATGCGCCTGCCTATCGTGCTGATGGACGAGCCGTTCGGCGCGCTGGATGCGCAGACACGCGCGGACATGCAGCAGATGCTTCTCCAGTTATGGCAGGAGGAGCAGAACACCATCCTGTTTATCACACACGATATTACAGAAGGGCTGCTGCTGGCCGACCGGGTGATCGTCTTCTCGCCGCGACCGGCCCAGATCGTTCATGATCTGAAGGTTCCGTTCGCCCGGCCCCGCCAGCCGTCTCTTGTCTATGACCCGCAGTTCGTCAATCTCAGCCAGGCTCTCCTGCAACTGCTGAAGCAGACGCCGAATCCGGGGCAGGTGCGCGTCACCGTGTAACAGACCCTCCAAAGGCAACGCCGACTATGAGGCTCAATCGCTTTCGCGAAGCGTTCAAAGAAAACTGGAACCTTGTCGGCCTGTCTACGGCAGTGGCGCTGTCCGCCGCGACGCTCAATCCTTTGCCGCTGCTGGCCGGCTTGGTTGCCGAAGCCACCTATATGCTCTTCGTGCCGGACAGCAAATGGTACGAGGCGCGGCTGGCGCGGCGGTTCGATGCGGAGGTGGAGCAGCGGCGGCAGAAACTCAAGGAGCAGACCCTCCTCCTGCTGCGCCCGGAGATGCGCGAGCGTTTCGCCCGGCTGGAAGACCTGCGCAGGCAGATTGATACGCAGTCCCAGGACGACAAAGCCTGGTTCCGGGAGGTGCTGCGGAAGCTGGACTATCTGCTGGAGAAGTTCCTGGTCTTTGCCAGCAAGGAGGCGCAGTTCCGCAGCTATCTGCAATCGCTGCGGGACGAGGTGCGCGGCGTGCGGCGCGACGACCGGCCCGCCAGCCAGGACTGGAACGAGCGAGCGCCCAACGGACGCCGCGCGGAGCGCGACCACGACGTGATCAAGCGGCGGCTGATTTCGCAGGAGGAGGACGAGAAAGCGCGCCCCCTGCCCGTAGATTCGAGCGACCGGTGGACGCAGCAGACGGTCTCCGAGATACAGAGCTACTATGCGAAGGAGCGGGAGCGTCTCCTGCAGACGACGGAGGCCGAGCAGGACTACGACACAAAGGCCGTGCTGGAAAAGCGCGCGGACGTGCTGCAGCGCCGCCATGAGTTCGCGGGCAAGATCGGCACGATCCTGATCAACCTCAACCACCAGTTGCAGTTGGTGGAAGATACGTTCGGCCTCATCAACGACGAGATTCGCGCCCGCGCCCCGGAACAGGTGCTTGCGGACATCGAGGAGGTCGTCGTCGCCACCGATACGATGTCAACGGCCCTGGAAGAGTTGGCTCCTTACGAACAGATGGTCGCGCGGGCGGCGGGGGGGTAGGTCTACCCCCGCTTCTTCTCCGCTTCCTTCCGTTTGAGCCGGGTCTTGGAGTTGCCGGGCGGCGCCGCGCCGGGCTTGGCGGAGGGAGCGGGCGCGCTGTTGAGCGCGGACGGCGCGGCGGGAGGATAGGTCGCGCGCGGCACGTTCGAGTCGCCGAAGAAAAGCTGGAACTCCGGCGTCGTCGTAACGAAGATGGTATCGCCGACCCACTTCCATTCCAGGCGCGCGGTCGGGGCCAGCAGGTTGAGGGCTTCCGGCAGGGGACGGGCCGGGATCGTTCCCGATACCCGGAATTTCGGCCCGGACGGAACCTGCGGGTCTATGAGAATCGGCACGTTGGCCTGCGCCGCCAGTTGTTGCAGCGCGTCGCGCACGGGAAGCGTCTGATCCGGCGGGATACGCAGTTCGACCAGATTGTTGCTGGCCCGCAACTGCTGCACCGCATCCACACCGGCCTGCACATTCGCCGCACCCAGCTGCAGCGTGGGCGCGCTCAAGGCTCCCGCGCCCCGCGCGTCGTGCGGAGCGAACGAATCGTTTGCCGCGTCGCCGGGAGCGATCTTCTGCACCACGATCTTCTTGTCGCCGTTCCTCTGCCTGGCGTCGGCCTTAAGACGCGCCTCCTCGCGCGGCCCCTGTTCTGCCATCGGCCCCGGCACGCCTTGCGGCTGCGCGCGCCTTGCCTGGCTGTTCTGCATCGCTTGATTGGGGAGCGGCCCGCCGAAGCCGCCTGCGCCCGGAACGTTTGCATACGGCAGCGCCGTGCCGTTCACCGTGTTCTGGCCGAGTTGGTAGCCGTAGACGCGGTTCTGTGCCGCGTAGGGGACATCCAGGCCCAGGAGCCGAAGCTGCTGCGCCAGTTGGGAGTTCAGGCTGCGCAACTGCACAAAGGCCGCCGTGACCGCCGCATCGTCGCGGGAGAAGAGGAAGATGCCGGTCGCCGGGTCTTGATGCACTTTCAGGAAGGTCTGCCTGCAGAGGGCGTCCAGAACGACCGGGAACGGCTGCCCGGTCAGGCGCATCGTCACCTGGCCGGTCACATTGTTGTCCAGCGAGAAGTCTTTCTCGGCCTGCGTGAACACCAGGCTGAGGACGCTGCGCACGTCGGCGCGGTCGGCCAGGATGGTGAAGCGATCCGCCGTTCCCGACACCTGCAGCGTGGCCGTTGCCGGAGCCTGCGCAAGTACCTGGACGGGAAGCGCCTGCTGTCCCTGCGCCAGAACGCGGCAGTCTCCAGCGAGGCTGAGACTGCCTGCGAACATCAGACTGAGAGCGAGCGCGAGGCTGCCGCGCTGCTCGCGATAGGTAGAGAGGCCCATTCTTTCTATCCTTCGGTCGAAGCCTATGGGTTCGGTTTCATCGTTCCGGGAGGCGGGCGGCCATCGGCACGCTGCCCGTCTCCACCGTGACAGTTTCCACGCCGTCCTGATCGGACATCTGGCTGTGAAGGCGCGTGCAGGCCGTGAACCCGCGCTCCTCATCCACCACTTTCAAGACGACCTCTTCGCGGGCCGGCGCGTCCATGATGCTGCGCGCCGCCAGCGTATCGGCCTGACTGGATGCGCGGCGCAGGGGCGCTCCTATTTCGGGCAAAGCGCCCTCCGCTTCCGCTCTATCCGCCTTCGCCAGCGAGAGAACAGAGGCATCCTTGCGCTCTTTCTCTAATCGCTCGTCCTCACGAAGACGCACATCGGTCTCTCTGGCAGTGATGCCTGTCGTTCCCGTAGGGACTGCGGCAGACGCGACCATAATCGGCCCGGTAGGGCCTGTCGGGCGCATCGGGCGCGGTTTCAGCGCTGGTGAGCGTTTGCGTTCGCCACGCAAGGCCGTGCGCGTTATCTTAGAGAATCCTTGCCCGGCGAATGCATTCGCGGCTGGAAATGACCAAAGTCCGCCTTCGCGGACTCCTCTTCCCTCCCCCTGTTCTTGAGGGGAGGGCCAGAGTGGGGGGCCTTGAGTCGGCGCAGGCCGACGTCGTGCTTTTCCAGGTGCAGTTTTCACTGCCACATCGGGGTTTTTCCACGCTGTGTGCGGCGCAGGTCGGATAAGCAGCGCAGCCAGCGCGCACGCAGCCAGCGCCGGAACCGCGACCTTCCAGGAGAGCCAGGCTCGCCGCGCCGCCGTCTGTTCCGAGGCGGCAAGCCGGGCGTAGAAGTCGGCGCGCAGGTCTCCGGGCGACGGAACCGCGTTCCGGGCCGACTCCAATGCCCGCTCCGCCTGCCGGCACAGCGCGGCCTCACGGCGGCAGGCGGCGCAGACCTCCAGATGCGCGCGAATCGGCTCCTGCTCGACGGCGGGCAGTTCACCGTCCAGGTAGTCGAAAAGCCGGGCCTGCACCGCAGCGCAGCGCGGCGGCGTGAGGCTATGCGATTGTGCGCCTCGGTCAGCGCCGGGTTCGGGCCGCATGGGCCGTCTCCTCCTCGGCCACGCACGCTTCCGCGACTTCGACGCCGTGCGCGGCCTCATAGTTCTGTTTGAAAACCTGGCGGGCGCGGTGCAGCCGCACCTTCGCCGCCGCCAGTGTGCAGTTCAGCACCTCGGCGATCTCTTCCAATGAGAGATCGTGGTAGTAGCGCAGCGCCAGTATCTCCCGATGCTGCAAAGGGCAGCGCATCAGCACGCTCTGCACCGCATCCCGTTCCAGATTGCGCGTCAGGCGGCTCTCCGGCCCGTCGTCCGCAAGGGCGGCGCGGCGGGCCAGCGCAGGCTCTTCGGTCAAGGGCAGGAACCGCCAGCGGCGAGAGCCGCGCGCGGCATCCACCGCCCGGTTCACCGCGATGCGGTAGAGCCAGGTCGCGAAGCGCGCCCCCTGTCGAAAGCGCGGCAGCGAACGGTAGACCTGCACGAAGACCTCTTGAGTCAGGTCGCGCGTCTCTTCGGCGCTGCCGACGATTCCGTAAACGATATTATAGACATAGTCCTGGTACTTGAGAAACAGCGCGTCGAACGCCGCCGCATCCCCACGCAGGAAGCGAGCGACGAGTCCGCCATCCTCGTCGGTAGTCACCGTTCGCTCCCCGTTCATCGGTGTTCCCCAACTGCGCACCCAGGCTTCCTGGCTCGTCATCTAGGTTTCCGTATGAGGGCCGAGGGCAGCCTGCTGCGCAGGACGCCCCGCCGCTTGCTTTTTTCGATGGCACTGCCTGTTAGACGCTCAACGGCGCGCACAGGTTACGAAGCGCACAAAAATAGCGGCCTTCAGAAGGGTGTCGTCCCTTCTGAAGGCCGCTCTGCAAGAATTTGCCCGGCGAATGCATTCGCGGCTGGCCCCCTCCCCGGCCCTGCCTCCAAGAACAGGGGGAGGGAGCAGACCCCACCCCAGCCCTCCCCTTCGCAAGGGGAGGGAGCCAAAAGGCGTTCGCCCTCTCCTCTCCCACGCTGTGGGAGAGGGGTCAGGGGTGAGGGCCGCTTTTCCAGGGGCAGTTTTAACTGCCATTGTTTGCGCCTCGTTTCCGGGTTCTGGTCGTGTTTGCCGAACCGGACGGCACGCGCCGGCGCGAACCCGCGCTTTTGGGCGGTGGGAGAATGATCGGCGGAGCCGTCAGCAGCTTGAGCGCGCTGCCCGGAGGCGGGGCCGGTAACGCATCCGGCCTGGCAGTCCCCGGCGGCAGAGGAGCCAACTGGTCCAGTCAAGTGAATGGGCCGCCGGTGCGGGCCAGATACTCGCGAAACCGGGCCTCCAACTCGGCGCTGCGTTCCGCATAAGCGTCCCGCTCCGCCTGGGTCTGTTCGAGCCGCTGCAACAGATCGAGGATGATGTCCACACCGGCCAGATTGACGCCCATGTCCTGCGTGAGGCGGCGTATCTGGCGCAGGCGCTCCACATCCCGCTCCGAATAGAGCCGGTTTTTGCTCTTGCGCTGCGGCGTCACCAGGCCCAGCTTCTCGTACAGGCGGATCGTCTGCGCGTGCATCTGGGTCAGTTCGGCCACGATCCCGATCATATAGACCGGCTCGTTTTTCTCGTGCGCGGCCATCGCTTCTCTCCTCACCTTCTTATCAGGCTCTTGTCCGGCTGCGCACCGGTTCATTGCGCAGCCGGGCCAGTTCTTCCAGCAGGTTCCGCTCGCGCTCGCTCAAGTCCTTCGGCACGGTGATCTTGACCCGCGCATAGGCATCGCCTGCTTTCCGGTCGCGCAGGGCGGGCATTCCCTGCCCGCTCAGGCGCATCTTCTGCCCGGTCTGGATGCCCGGCGGCACGAGCAGTTGCCGCTTCTGCCCGTCCAGCATCTCGACGCTCACTTCGCCGCCGAGGGCCGCGATGGTATACGGCACGGCGACATCGAACAGCAGGTCTTGCCCATCCCGCTCGAATTTCGGATGCGGCCGGATGTGCAACTGCACATAGAGGTCGCCCCGCTTGCCGCGCGCATCCGCCGCGCCCTGCCCGGTCAGTTTCAGGCGCAGTCCATCCCAGGCTCCGGCGGGGATATTCACCTGGCCGGAACGCTGCGAAGGAATACGGCCCTGTCCCCGGCAGCGCGGGCAGAGGGAGCCGAGATCGTACTGGCCCCGGCTGTTGCGCTTCTGGCCCATTCCCTCGCATTCCGGGCAGACATCGTCCACCGTGACGGTGATGCGCTGCGAAGCGCCTCGATAGGCGTCTTCCAGAGAGATGTCGAGACCGAACTCGACATCCTCGGCAGGGGCGGCGGAGCGCGTTCCGAAGCCGCCCATCGGGCCGGTGTCGCGCCGCACGCCCCCCCCGAACATCTGGGCCAGCCAGTCCTGGAAGTTCAGGCCGCCCAGATCCACGTCCACGAACGGACTGCCGCCCGCCGTCCCTGCGCCTGGGCCGGGACGCCAGCCCGCCGATGGCCCGGCCCCCGCGCCGAAGCCGCTGTTCTGCCACATCTCGCCGAACTGGTCGTACTTGGCGCGCTTCTCCGGGTCGGAGAGGACATCGTAGGCTTCCTGGATGGATTTGAAGGTCTCTTCGGCTTTCTTGTCGCCAGGATTGAGGTCGGGGTGATATTTGCGCGCGAGCTTGCGGTGCGCCTTCTTGATCTCCTCCTGCGTGGCCGTTTTCGGCACGCCTAGAATTTTATAAAAGTCTTTCCCGTTCACGCGAACTCACCCCCTTACGTTGACCTTGTTACTCCACGGCGACCTGAACCTTCTTGGGCTTGGTGGCCTCCGATTTCGGAATAGTGATCTCCAGGATGCCGTTGCGGTAGGTCGCCTTGACTTTGTCCTCTTCAATCGGAATCCCGATGGTAAAACTGCGCTGGAATGCGCCGTACTGCCGCTCGATGCGGATATAGTTCTCGCGCCGGGCCTCATCCTCGAATTTGCGCTCGCCGCGAATGGTCAGCGTTTCGCCTGCCATCTCGATGTCTATCTCGTTCTGCTGGACGCCCGGCAACTCGACCTTGAGAACGATGGAGTCTTTGTCTTCATAGACATCCACCGGCGGACTCCAGACCCGCGAGGAGACATGCTCTCTCGGCTGGGCCGCGCGCGGATTCATGACGCCAAACATCTCGTTCGGAAGATGCATCAGGGTCTCAAGCGCATCGCGATCAAAACGTGTCGGATTCATCGTCGGTATCTCCTTTTGGACCTAACCCCCCGTCCCCCTCCCTGGCCGCTCGTTCCTCACTAGGGAAGGGGGGACGGGGGTTAGGTCTACGGCTTGAACTCGGTGTCAATCACCGTCTCGTCGCCCCCGGCCTGCGCCGACGCCTCGCCGGGCTGCTCCTCGGTATACCCGTTCTGGCTGCCCGTCGCCTGCTGATAGAGCAGTTCGGACAGGCGATAGGTGGCCTGCTCCAGCTCGGTCGTCAGCCGCTGAATCTCCTCGGTGCTGGTGTCGTTGGCATTGAGCGCCGTGCGCAGGTTGCTGATGGCGTTCTCCACTGTCACCTTCAGATCGGAGGGCGCTTTGTCGCCCAGGTCTTTCAGGTTCTTCTCGGTCGAGTAGATCAGCGACTCGGCCCGGTTGCGCGCATCCGCGCGCTCCCGCGCCTTCTTATCTTCCTCGGCGTGCGCGGCGGCCTCCTGCACCATACGGTTGATGTCGTCCTTGCTCAGGCTGCCGGTTCCCGTGATGGTGATCTTCTGCTCGCGCCCGGTGGCCTTGTCCCGCGCGGACACGTTGACGATGCCGTTGGCGTCTATGTCGAAGGTGACCTCGATCTGCGGCACGTGGCGCGGCGCGGGCGGAATGCCGGTCAACTGGAAGTCGCCCAGGAACTTGTTCGCGGCTGCGATCTCGCGCTCGCCCTGATAGACCTTGACATGCACGCTGGTCTGGCCGTCCTCCGCCGTCGTGAATATCTCGCTCTTGCGCGTCGGGATGGTCGTGTTGCGCTCGATCAGCTTGGTCATGATGCCGCCCTGCGTCTCGATACCGAGCGAGAGCGGGGTCACGTCGAGCAGCAGGATATTCGTGCCGGTCGTGCCGCCTTCGCTTGCCAGCACGCTCGCCTGGATCGCCGCGCCGACCGCCACGACCTCGTCCGGGTTGACGCCTTTGTTCGGCTCTTTGCCGCCGCCCAACTGGCGCACCAACTCCTGGATCATCGGCATACGGGTCGAACCGCCGACCAGAACGATCTCGTCAATGTCGCTCGGCTTCATCTTGGCGTCGGCCAGCGCCCGCTCGAACGGGCCTTTGCACCGATCCACCAGGTCGCGGGTCATCTCCTCGAACTTGGCGCGCGACAGGTTCACGTCCAGGTGAACAGGGCCTTCCGGCGTGCTGCTGATGAAGGGCAGGTTGATGTTGGTCTGCGTGACGTTGGAGAGTTCGATTTTGGCCTTCTCCGCCGCCTCGCGGACGCGCTGCAGCGCCTGCTTGTCCTTCTTGATGTCTATGCCGGTCTCTTTTTTGAACTCGTCGGCGACATAGTCCACGATGCGCTGATCCCAGTCGTCGCCGCCGAGATGCGTGTCGCCGCTCGTGGAGAGGACTTCCAGCACCGCGCCGCCGTCCTCGGTCTTGCCGATGTCGAGCAGCGAGACGTCGAACGTGCCGCCGCCGAGGTCGAAGACGAGGACTTTCTCTTCCTTGCCTTTGTCGAGGCCGTAGGCCAGGGCCGCCGCCGTCGGCTCGTTGATGATGCGCAGCACCTTCAGCCCGGCGATCTCGCCCGCGTTCTTGGTGGCGGTGCGCTGCGCGTCGTTGAAGTAGGCCGGAACCGTGATGACGGCCTCCGTCACGGGCTGGCCGAGATAGGCTTCGGCGTCGGTCTTCAGCTTTTGCAGGATCATCGCCGAGATCTCTTCGGGCGTATAGGCTTTGCCATCTATGGTCACCTTGTCCGCCGTTCCCATCTTGCGCTTGATGGAGATGATGGTGCGGTCGGGGCTGATGATCGCCTGTCGCTTGGCGCTGGAGCCGACAAGCCGCTCGCCGTTCTTATTGAAGCCGACCACAGACGGCGTCAGCCGACTGCCTTCGGCATTGGGAATGACGGTCGGCTCGCCGCCTTCGATGACGGCGACGACCGAGTTGGTCGTTCCCAGGTCGATTCCAACTGCTTTACCCATTCAAACACCTCCCGGTTCTTATCTAGGGCCTTCTCTGCAAGAATCGTGGCTTGCTTAGCGTTGCTATAATATACCACTTGAGTGTGATGTTGTCAAGTGAGGCGCGCAGATTTTTTTGCCGCCTCGGAATCTCTCCCCCTGCGCGCAGAGCGCAAAAGCCGCGACCTCTGGCCGCTATACCGGCAAATCGCCTCGTAACGCGACCGGTTTTGCGGCGGCTCCTGCGCCCTGCGCTCTCTCATGGGCGCGCAAATCCGGTAGAAATCGCGGCGAGCGGTGGCATGTATTCTGCTGCGATGGAGAAGGCCGCGTTTGCCTTTGACCTGCGCTTCCGTCGGAACACGTCAGGCCGCCTCACCGCAAAGCGCCGGCCTATCTCACCGTTGAGAGGCTCGCACCGGTGCATATCGCCACCTATCAGCCCAGCGCCATCTATCCCGACGTCCTGCCGCTTACAGCCACAGACTATGCGGACGGAGTGCGCGCCTTTATCGAGCAGTTTCTGGCGCGCGGCTTTGAAGACGCCGCGATCTACCAGTTCGGGCAAATGCGCCATCCCGGCATCTCCGATGTGGACCTGCTGATCGTGACCCGCGATGCCGAATGGAGACAGGCCCGCGAAGCGGCGCGCGCCATCGCCCGCTCCTCCCGGCTCCTGGAGTACCTGTTCGTCCATGCGCCCGATGTCGTCGGCGAGTCGATCCTGCCGCATCTGTTCGTGCTACACTCGCAGATAGAGTCCAGGCTCCTGTATGGAGCGCGCGATCCTCTGGCCGCCGTAGAACCGCCCTGCTGGGATACCGGCGTCGCGCTGATCCAGAACGTCACCTGGGATAGCTGCCATCGCATAGACTGCCTGAATATGAACGCGGTTCCCGTCGGGCTGCGGCACGTGCTGTACGTCCTCCACCATCTCCTGCTGACGGCCCAGCGCGGCAATGAACTGCTCGACGCGCCGGTTTCGATCTCTCTGGCGACCGAGCCGATCCGCCAGGAGATCCTGCGCGCGGCTCCGGAGGCGCGCGAGGCGCTGTGCCGCCGATTCATTGCGGAATCGGTGACGCTGCTGAACACGGTGGATGCGCGTCTCGACCGGCAACTGCTGGGCAGCCTGCCTCCGGCCCCTCTTGTGACGGTCGCCTCGCACTGCCATTTCTGTGTCGCGCCGCTGGACGCGCCCCTGGATACGGCGGCGCGCTGGTTCGACCGGATATGGGGTGGGGCGCAGATCGCCAGGACGCCGCTCTATCTGTCGGTCTTTACGGCGGCGCTGGCGCGAAGGCTCTCGGCGTACCTGCCCGATTTCAGCATGTTTCGTCTGCCGCCGGAGTACGAGGCGGCGGCGGAGACGATTGACACCTCGCTGTATGCCCGGCATCTGGCGCAGGCGATAGAGCTGTGCCATCGCTTCCGCGTGGACTACTGCTTCCCGCTGCCGTTCGGCCTGCACGGCGGCTGCTCGCTCCGGCAGCGATTGATGCGCTCACTGCGGCGGCAGGCGCTCGCCCGTCACCTGCGCAATTAGCCAGACCTTTTCCTTGCCGAACGAAAATCGCGTTATTGTGCGGCGAAAGGAAACATTTCTCCACGAACAACGGTCAAACCAATAGAGGTTAGAGCATCAGATCACCAAAGGAGACGGAGCAGACATGGAAGACCGACCTCTGATGCAAGCCAAAGGCATCAACGGCACGCTTCAGCTTCTACCGGACCGCATTCGCATTCTGCGAGAAGGCTGGCTCTCCAACCTGTACGGGCGGCACGCTTCCCGTACCGAACTTCCGCTCGAGCAGATCACCGCGCTGGATTTCAAACGCACGGCAGGGGGATTGGCAGGCTACCTGGCGTTCCATGACAGCGAAGACCGCGAGAGCTACGAGGATTTCTGCGTCTCATTTCTCAAGCCCCAGGAACATGCTTTCGCTTCAATGGTGCGCGCCATCGAGCGGAGAAGGGCGCTCCTGGAGGAGCAGCTTGCCCCGACTCGCCTGGCGTTCATCCCGCAGGAAGACGCGCTCAGCCCGTGAGCGCCCGACCCGTCGCCGAGGAGGAAGGCGACGGGGCGGGCGTTCTGGCGCGGCCCTTCGCATCCTCTGACATTTTGCTCTTATGCCCTTCAAGACAGGGGCGGCTTCGTTTCCAGCAACGAAGCCGCCCCTTATTCTGCTGTGCTGGGTACTAAACGTACCCGTCTGGAGGGCCTCCGGCCAACCGTCCTGCCGGACGGGAAAGGCCGTGTGCATCTGTGCGGAGGCTTGACGGCGCAGCCGCTCCACGGATGGGTACGTTTAGTACCCGGCAAAGCTTTGCAGATTTGAGCGCAGGATATGGAACAACTACGGGAGCCGCCGGGTTGCAGGGTTGGCGGCGACACAGACCGACGCCCGTTTTGCCCGGCGAAAGGAATCGCCCGTTGTACGCTCATAATGATCTGCCTGCCTTTGCAATACAAGATTCGGAGATGCTGCCCGTGCCGGCGGCCCATTCCGAGCCGGTAGAACTCCTGGTCGAGCGCCTGGTACAGGGAGACCCTGCCTTTCTCCTGCGTGCGGCGGAGTGGGTTTCCCCGGAATGGCTGACTGTCGAGCAGATCGAAATCTGTGCGCGCCAGGCGTTGAAAGAGCCGGGCCAGGTCTGCGTCTGGCCCCTGCTTCCGAAGACCTGGGCGCTTACAGTGCATCTGCCGGGAGAGACGGATAGCCCGATGGCGGCCCTCTGGATACACAGCTTCCGCAGCGATCTGATCGCCAGCCTGGACGCGGAGTGGCGCGGCACGGCCCAAAGTCGGGAGGCTCTGCGCCTGTGGCCTGCCGGGACGCGAGAACGGGAGGAGTTAGAGGAGTCCAAGGACACGGGCGGGACAGAGGAACCGGTCTCCCCGGAAGAGGAGAGCGAACCGGAGCGTAGGCTGTTCGCCATGTTCGAGACCACGTCGGCAGGCGAAGACGCCCCCGCCTTCACCGTGACCCCGATCTCCCGGATACCGGCTCTGGACGACATCCAGGAGAACATCGCGGAACTGAATTCTCTGCTGGAGATCATCGTTCACAAGCAGTTGCGCACCCAGTTTCAGCCCATCGCCTATCTGCGGGACGGGCAGGTTTTCGCCTATGAAGCCCTGATACGCGGGCCGAAGGGGACGCTGCTGCGCGGCGGCGGCTCGATGCTGCGCGCGGCGGACAAAGCGCGCCTGGTGGCCTGGGTGGACATCGCCTGCCTGGAGCAGTGCTTCGCCCGCGCCGCCGAGCAGAACATCCGGCATCCGCTCTTCATCAACATGGAGGCGGAAGGGCTGGCCTATCTGGAACTGTGCGAGCGTTCGCTGGCCCAATGCGCCCGCGAGCATGGACTGTCGCCCGCCTCCATCGTCATCGAGATCACCGAGCGGCAGGCGGTGGACGACTTCCCACGCCTCCTTCACTTCATCGCGCAGTTGCGGGAACAGGGCTTCAAGATTGCCATTGACGATGTGGGCGCGGGCTACAGCAGTCTCAGCGCCATCGCCGAACTGCGCCCGGAGTTCATCAAGATAGATAGGGAACTGGTGCGCCACATTGACGTAAAGGGGCCGAACCGCGCGCTGCTGGCGGCGCTGATGCAGTATGCGCAGCAGATCGGCACGCAGGTATTGGCGGAGGGCGCGGAGACTCGCGCCGAACTGACCACGCTCAGCGACCTGGGCGTGACCTTCGTACAGGGCTATGTGCTGGGCAAGCCGTCCGACGATCTGCGCGGCGTGCCGCGCGAACTGCGCGAATTCCTGCGGCAGCGCGCCCGGCAGCAGCAGCAGCCTCTCCTGGGGCGTCCGATAGCGATAGGCGGACTGGCGCGGGCCGGGTACGCCGTTCCGCCGGAAACGCCGCTGGCGGAGGTGGCCCGCCGCTTTGCCAGAGACATCAGCCTGACCAGCGCGGTCGTCGTCGAGGAGGGCTATGCGCGGGGACTGGTGCGGCGCGATCAGCTCGACCATGTGCTGGACATGGTGAGCGCGGCCAATGTCGCGGCGCTGCTGCCTGCGGAGACGGTGGCGCAGTGGATGCATACCGACATGCTCTGCGTTGAGGAGGACATGCCGATCCAGGAAGTGGCGCAGCAGGTGACGACACGCACGGACATCAGCCTGGACGCGGACATCGTGATCGTGCGCCGGGAGGGGCTGTTTCGAGGCGTTCTGCCGACCCGCACGCTGCTGGAGGCGGTGCTGTCGGCGCGGGAGCGCGAACAGCGCTACGCCCATCCCCTGACGGGCCTGCCGGGGCGCGTAGGGCTGGAGCAGGTTTTGGAGGAGCGATTGGCGGCGCGCGGGCCGCTGGCTATCCTGCGCGCCGACATCACCGGGCTATCGGCCTTCAACCGCAGCTACAGCCTGGCGACCGGCGACACGCTGATCCGCGCGCTGGCGCATCTGCTGCACGAAGTCTCCGAACAGTGCGGACGCCCGGACGACTTTCTGGCCCACCTGGAAGGCGACGACTTCGTGCTGGTGACGCATCCTGCCGCCGTGACCGCGCTCTGTCGGGCGCTGGTCGCCGGGTTCGAGGCGTTTCCGGCCCAGTTCTATTCGGCGACGCACCTCCGGCAGGGCTATGTCGAACTGACCGACCGCGCTGGCGGCACGCTTCGCGCGCCCCTGTTCCGCCTGGCGGTCGCCGCGCAGACCAACCAGGCCCGCCGCCTGACGCACTACGCCCAGATCATGGGCCTGCTGAACGAGATGTTGCGGAGCGTGAAGGCGCAGCCCGGCAGCCGCTTCGCCATTGACCAGAACGCCGAACGCCGAAAGGTCTGACCTGCGCGCTTCTACTCGAAGAGGTCGTCTACCGGCATCGTCCATCCTGGCAGCGCAGGCTCCGCGTCGGCCAGTTCCCCCCGGCGATAGACCGTCGGGCGATCCGGCTGGCTAGCCGTGTATTTGCGAACGACGTCCGCGCTCTGCAGATCCACATCCCAGACCACCTGTGTCCCCGCCGCGAAGTAGTCGGCGCGTTTGGCTGCCATGTCGTGGTCGGCCTGGGGGCCATAGTCGCCTTCGCTGCGCACCTCAACGGCAAAGAGCGGCGCGCCCTCGAAGAACCGCATTCCAGAGTTCGGGCCGACATAAAAGGCGGCATCCGGGCTGAACGACTGGCGGTTGGGAAGCTGAACGAGGAAGCCTCTGTTGTCGCCGACGGCCAGACCGCTTTTAGTGCGTCGCGCGTATTGCCGCAAGGAGACAAAAATCTCGTCGCCAGCGTAACCGGGTTTTCTGCCTGTCGGGGACATGCGTATCAGTTCTCCGTTGACGAGTTCCGCTTTGCCATGTTCGGGGACATGGTACAGGTCTTCGATGGTCGCCCGCTGTTTTATCGCCATGCTCGTACCTCGTGATGTCGCTATCGCCTGCGCCTGCGGTCACAGGCTCATATTGCTGCTGTGGCCGGGGAAGACTTTGGCCTTCGGGTCTATGCGGCTCTTGGCGTAGTTGACCGCGATACAGATCTCGCCTACGCCGGTCGCAATCAGGTCTATCTTGCCGTCGAACTCCGCGATGTCGCCTGCCGCGTAGACGCCGGGCAGGTTCGTCTCCATATGCTGGTTGACCCGGATGCCGTTGCCTTCCAGTTCCAGTCCCCACTCCTTGACCGGGCCGATGTCGGCGGAGAAGCCGAGGTTGAGCAGCACGGCGTCCACGTCCAGGCAGGTCTCCTCCTCGGTCTTGTTATGGAAGATGACGGCGCGTTCCAGGTGGGCGTTGCCTTCGACCCGGCGCAGTTCATGCCAGAGCCGCACATCCACTCTCGAACGGTTCAGCAGCCAGTCCACGCTCTCTTCGTGGGCGCGGAATCCATCCCGGCGGTGGATGAGCGTGATCTGTTGCGCGAGGGGTTCCAGGTTCATGCACCAGTCGAGCGCGGAGTCGCCGCCGCCGACGATAAGCAGGCGCTTGCCCTCGAACTGGGACTTATCGCGCACGAAGTAGGAGACGCCTTTGCCCTCGAAGGCGTCCACGCCCGGCGTGCCGAGTTTCTTGGGCGAGAACGCGCCCGCGCCGATAGCGATGATGACGGTCTTCGTGCGGTGCAGGGCCTTATCCGAGGTCAGGGTATAGGTCTCGTCGGGTTCCTGCTTCAGGCCCAGCACTTTCTCGGCCAGGCAGACGGTCGGGCCAAAGCGCGTTCCCTGGACGGCCATCTCCGCGGCCAGGTCGCGGGCCAGGATTTTGGGAAATCCCGGCATGTCGTAGATGTATTTTTCGGGATAGAGGGCGGTCAACTGGCCGCCGAGTTCGGGCAGGCTGTCAATGATCTTGGTCTTCATCTGGCGCATTCCGGCATAGAACGCGCCGAACAGACCGACCGGCCCGCCGCCGATAATGGTCACATCGTAGAGTTCTTCGGAGGGCGCGTGCGCGCCGCTGGGTGTCGTATCGGTCAATTCGTCTGAACCTCGCTTGGAGTTGTCACAGGAAAGAGAGACCTTTCCGGCGTACAATTACTTCTATTATACCGGACTGTTTGCGAGGCACGGCGAATGAAGAAGATCGAGGCCATCATCCGGCCCATCAAACTCGACCAGGTCAAGATCGCGCTGGGGGAGATCGGTGTCACCGGCCTGTCCGTCTCCGACGTGCGGGGCAGCGGACGCCAGCGCGGACATCGCGAGAGCTTTCGCGGCACGGACTATGCCATAGACCTGCCGATGAAGGTCAAGATCGAGATCGTCGCGCGGGATGACGAGGTCGAAGAGATCGTTTCGACCATCGAGCTGCACGCGCGCACGGGCGAGACCGGCGACGGCAAAATCTTCGTCCTGCCGATGGACGACGCGATCCGCATCCGCACCGAGGAGCGCGGCGAGGACGTGCTTTAATTCAGTGGCAGTTGAAACTGCACCTGCCAAAGCGCCCTCACCCCC
>Ga0070741_10011869_pt1 | contig 15937 bp, 19 predicted proteins | sample Coa_R1_4_FD_66440 | JGI IMG/M metagenome (GOLD analysis project Ga0070741, IMG submission 66440) | Surface soil microbial communities from Centralia Pennsylvania, which are recovering from an underground coalmine fire - Coalmine... | ecosystem: Environmental > Terrestrial > Soil > Unclassified ...
CGCAGCACGGCATTGCCGTCGCCATCGATCGTGCCGAGCCACGCGGGCTCGATGGCATCGCCATTGCGTACGTCGCGCGCAACGGCTTCGCGACAATCGCCTTCGAGGCGCGAAAATAGGCGATCGAGCGTGCGCCACTGCTCCGCCTCGGTGGCAAGCCGCGCTTCGGTGGCGGAGAGCGCAGCCACGGCGCGGTATCCCAGCACCGACAATAGCGACAGGATCGTCAGCGCGATCAGCAGCTCGACCAGGGTGAACCCGCGCGCGCTCATGGCTGCGCGGGCTGGCCGAGATAGCCGACCAGCGACGCGAGCGCGTAGCCGGGCGTCGCAGGATCGACCACCACGATCTCGATCTTGCGAAACGCAGGATTGGGGGTGCCGCTGATCGTCTGCCGCCACTGGAAGCGGCTTCCTGCCTGCGCTGCGACACCGTCTTCGGAGCCGATCGCCGGCCAGGGGGCGGCGAGCTGCGCGGCGGCAAGGCGGTTTTGCGCGACCCACAAGGCGAGCGTGCGTTGCTTCAGCAGCGTCGCGCCATCGGTTGCTTGCGCGAGGGCGCGCATTCCGGCGCTCAGCGCCACCGCGACGATCGCGAGCGCGACCAGGATCTCGACCAGCGTGAAACCGTCAGCGCGAACGCGGCGCAATGTCGAAGCTCACGCGATTCAACGGATCGGACGCGATGCGCGCGATCCAGTCGCGCGTGATCATCGCGATGTCGTAGGGGTCGTTGCGACCGCTCGCCCGGAACGGCAGGATGGCATTGGCCGGGACCACCGCACCGGCGTAATGCTGCGGGTGGATCTCGATGCCTTCGGGCAGCGCGCGCGGCGCGAGCACCTCATCCTGCGCGATGACGTGCCATTGTCCGTCGCCATCGCGCCGCCAGAAGCGATACGTGCCGCCTTCGGCGGAGACGCCGAGCGTGATCGCCTGCCATTGCGCCGTCGCGCTCGCCTGCTCGAGCGCCCCGGCGAAGCGCGTGGCTTCCTGCTGCAGCAGGTGGCGATCATCGCGATCGATGCGCAAGGTCACGAGCGCTGCGGCGATGCCGAGGAGCAACAGCACGACGAGCATCTCCACCAGGGTGAAGCCGCGCCTCTGCGGCCCGGACGGCGCCCGCAGCCGCGTCGCTACAGTTGCCACGAGCCGATGTCGGCGTCGGCGCCGCTGCCCCCGGGCTTGCCATCCGCGCCAAGGCTGAACACGTCGATCTCGCCGTGCAGTCCCGGATTCAAGTACTGGTAGGGATGGCCCCAAGGATCGTTGGGAAGGCGCTCGAGATAACCGTTGGGCTTCCAGTTCATCGGCACCGGATCGGTCGTTGGACGCGCGACCAGCGCCTGCAATCCCTGTTCGGTCGTGGGATAACGCTGGTTGTCCAGACGATAGAGCTTGAGTGCCTGCATGATCGCCGCGACATCGTTGCGCGCGGCCACCGCGCGCGCTTCGTCCGGACGCTCGAGCACCCTTGGGACCACGAGCGCGGCGAGAATGCCGAGAATCACGATCACCACCATGATCTCGATCAGCGTGAAGCCGCGCCGGAACGAGCTCGAGCGCCATGACGCTGCTCGGGGCGGAGAACCGTGCATGCGCGAATTATAATCGCGAGGGTTCCTCCTCATCCAAGCCGGACATCCGGCGTTCCCCCTCGTTCGTGCGTCGCGGCATCCGTCTCCTGCTCGCTTTCCTGCTGATCGCGCTGGTCGCGGTGGGCGCGGCCGCGGCGTACGCGCGCTGGTGGCTCGCGCAGGCGCTGCCCGTTCCGGCGCAGGGTTTCACGTTCGACGTGCGGCCAGGTGCGTCGTTGCGCAGTGTCGCCAACGATCTCGAGCTTGCCGGCGTTCTGCGCGACCCGCGCGTGCTGGTGGCGCTCGCCCGATGGAAGGGCGTGGATCGCAGCATCAAGGCCGGCAACTACGAGGTGCCGGCGGGGACCACCCTGCCCGAGCTTCTCGCGCGCTTGACCGAGGGCGATGTCACCCAATCGGGCCTCACCATCATCGAAGGCAGCACGTTCGCCGACCTGAAGCGCGCACTCGCGCAGAATCCACGCGTTGCGAAAACGGTGCTCGAGCTTCCCGATGCGGAGCTCATGGCGAGGCTCGGTGCACAGGAGAAGGTCGCGGAAGGCTGGTTCTTTCCCGATACGTACTTCTTCTCCTCGGGCAGCACCGACGTCGCGCTGTTGCGTCGCGCGCACGAGCTCATGCGCCGGCATCTGGATGCGAGCTGGGCGAAGCGCGCGCCCGATCTGCCGCTCAAGACGCCCTACGAAGCGCTGATCCTCGCCTCGATCGTGGAAAAGGAGACCGGTCGCCCCGCCGATCGTCCTCTGGTCGCCTCGGTATTCGTCAATCGCCTGCGCCTGGGCATGCCGTTGCAGACCGATCCGACGGTCATTTACGGCATCGGCGAGCGCTTCGACGGCAACCTGCACAAGCGCGACCTCACCACCGACACGGCGTACAACACCTATACCCGGGCTGGCCTGCCGCCCAGTCCGATCGCCCTGCCAGGACAGGCTTCGCTCGACGCGGTCGTGAATCCGCCGCGCACCGAGTATCTCTACTTCGTCGCACGCGGCGATGGCTCTTCCGAGTTCTCGAAGAGCCTCGCCGATCACACACGCGCCGTGGCAAGATTCCAGAAGGGTGGGCGATGAGCGAAGGACCGCCGATCGTGCGATTCACCGGCAGCGCGACATGAGTCCGCCACGGGTAAGCCGGGCGCGGTTCATCACGCTCGAAGGCATCGATGGCGCCGGCAAGAGCACGCACATTCCCTATCTTGCGCAAACGATCGGCGCGCGCGGTCATGTCGTCGTCGCCACGCGCGAGCCGGGCGGCACCGCGCTCGGCGAAGCGTTGCGCGAGCTGCTGCTGCATCAGCCGATGACGCACGACAGCGAGGCGCTGCTCATGTTCGCGGCGCGACGCGAGCACGTCGAGCAGGTGATACGTCCTGCGCTCGCGCGCGGCGATTGGGTGCTGTGCGATCGCTACACCGATGCGACGTTCGCCTACCAGGGCGGCGGCCATGGCGTGCCGTTGCAGCGCATCGCCATGCTCGAGACCTGGATTCACGCCGATTGCCAGCCGGATCGCACGATCCTGTTCGACGTGCCGACGGAGGTCTCGCGCGAACGTCTCGCGCGTGCGAAGCCCAGCGGTCGCGGCGCCGACAAGTTCGAGCGCCAGGATGCGGCCTTCTTCGAGCGCGTGCGCAATGCCTATCTCGATCGCGCGCGCGCGGAGCCGCAGCGTTTTCGCATCGTCGATTCCACGCGCCCGATCGAAGAGGTGCGCGCGCAACTCGCCTCGATTGTGGTCGAGCTCGAGCGCGCATGAGCGACGACGTCGAGCGCGGCGACGACGCGCGCACGCCCGGCTTGCCCTGGCCGGAATTGCCGCCATGGCAGGCACGCACGCTCGCCGACCTCGCGGCAAGCCGCCATGATCTTCCGCACGCGCTGCTGCTGCATGGCATGCGCGGCATCGGCAAGCACGCCCTCGCGCTGCATGTCGCACAGTCGCTGCTGTGCGAATCGCCGGCCGCGAACGGACTTCCCTGCGGCCGATGCGCCGGATGCCACTACGTGCGCGCAGGACAGCATCCCGATCTCATGCGCCTCGAGCTGACCGCCCTCGATGGCGAGACCGGCGAGCCCACGCAGCTCGATGCCATCAGCATCGATCGTGTGCGCGCCATGATCGATTTCGTGCAGCTGTCGAGTCACCGCCATCGCGGCAAGGTGGCCGTGATCGCGCCCGCCGAGCGGATGAATCTCGCGGCGGCGAACGCGTTGCTCAAGACCCTGGAGGAACCGCCTGCAGGCACGTACCTGCTCCTGGTGTCCGACCAGCCGGGCCGGTTGCCGCCGACCATCCTGAGTCGCTGCCGCAAGCTTCCTCTTGCCGTGCCCGAGCCTGCCGAGGCGCAGCGCTGGCTGGAAGAGCAGGGCATCGATGACGCCGCACTCGTGCTCGCGCAGGCAGGCGGTGCGCCGCTCGCCGCCTGCGCGATCGGCACGCCCGAGATCCAGGCGGAACGCCGCGCCTGGCTCGCCGCGCTCGCGCGTCCCGAACGATTGCCGGTGCTCGAGACCGCGGCGCGCATCGAGCAGGGCGGGCGCGACGAGCGCAAGGCGCGGCTTGCGCGCGCCGTCGACTGGTTGCTCGCGTGGTGCGCGGACCTTGCCCGTGCCGCTTGCGGAGCGGCGCCGGCGCGAAATCCCGACTACGCTGCTCCACTACTGGCGCTCGGACCGCGGGTAGCGCGGCCAGCGCTCTTTCGCTATCATCGCGCCGTCCTCGACCAGCGGGCGTTGCTTGCGCATCCGCTGCAACCGCGACTCGTGGCCGAATCACTCCTGCTCGATTACCGCGTCCTGTTCGATCGGAACCCCTGATGGCCCAGAAATCGACGCACCCCGGCGCGACCGCGATGCCGCGGCCCGGTGTGCTGTCGCTCAACATCCGCGAAAAGGCCGCGCTCTACGCCGCTTACATGCCATTCCTCAAGGGCGGCGGGATCTTCATTCCCACCTCGCGCCAGTACCAGATCGGCGAGGACGTGTTCATGCTGCTCTCGCTCATGGACGACCCGAACCGCATCGCCGTGCAGGGCAAGGTCGTCTGGATCACGCCCGAAGGCGTGCAGGGGAACCGCACCCAGGGCATCGGTGTCCAGTTCACGCAGGACGAGACCGGCGCTTCCGCGCGCGCCACGATCGAGAAGGTGCTGGGCGAGACGCTCGCCTCGTCGCGGCCGACACACACGATGTAGCGCTCCGCGCTCGACGCGAGTGCGTCGTTCGTTCGCGTGAGTCCCGGGCATGTACGTCGATTCGCACTGCCATCTCGATTTTCCCGAGCTCGCGGAGGACATCTCCGGCGTGCTCTCGCGCATGGCACTCGCGCGCGTGACGCACGCGCTGTGCATCTCGGTCAACCTGGAAGGCTGGCCGGCCGTGCATGCGCTCGCCATGGCGCATCCGCATCTTTACGCGACCGCAGGCGTGCATCCGGACTACGAGAACATCGCCGATCCCGACGTGGAGGCGCTCGCCGCGCTTGCAGCCCGTGAGAAGGTGGTCGGCATCGGCGAGACCGGCCTCGATTACTACCGCCTGACCGGCGATCTCGAATGGCAGCGCGCGAGATTTCGCCGGCACATCCGCGCCGCGCGCGAGACGCGCAAGCCCCTCGTCATCCACACCCGATCATCCGCCGCCGACACGCTCGCGATCATGCGCGAGGAGAGGGCCGCGGATGCCGGTGGCGTGATGCACTGCTTCACCGAAACCTGGGATGTCGCGTCCGCCGCGCTCGACCTCGGGTTTCACATCTCGATCTCGGGCATCGTCACGTTCAAGAATGCGGCGATCGTGAAGGAGGTGGCGCGCCGCGTTCCTCTCGATCGGCTGCTGATCGAAACCGATTCGCCGTACCTTGCGCCGGTGCCCTATCGGGGCAAGCGCAACGAGCCTTCGTACGTGCCGCATGTCGCGGCGGAGATTGCGCGGCTGCGGGACGAGGAGGTCGACACCATCGCCAACGCCACCGCCGCCAATTTCTTTCGCCTGTTCGGCATCGCGCCCGAGGAGCCGGTCCATGCGCCTTGAATCGCGTCGTCTGTGGCATCTCGTGGCGGCATGCACATTCGCGCTCTTCGCCTGCATCGCCGCGCCCGCGCAGGCACAGCGCCTGTACGACGAATTCGTGCTGGCGGTCGCCAACGATCGCGCCGGCGAGGTGAAGGCGCTGCTCGCGCGCGGCATGGATCCCGATACGGTGGACAAGCGCGGCGACCCGGTGCTGCTGGTCGCGGCCCGCGCGGGTTATCGCGACACGGCGAAGGCGCTGCTCGACGCGGGCGCCAAGGCCAACCAGCGCAACGCCTACGGCGACAGCGCGATCATGGTCGCGGCGCTCAATGGTCACCTCGAGCTCGTGCAGATGCTGCGCGAGCGCGGGGCAGCGGTCGATGGGCCGGGCTGGACGCCGCTCATCTATGCCGCGACCGGCGGTCATGACGACGTCGTCGCGTACCTGTTGCAGCACGGGGCCAGCATCGATGCCGTTTCGCCGAACGGCACCACCGCGCTCATGATGGCCGTGCGCGAGGCGCATCCCACGACGGTGGAACTGCTGGTGAGCCACGGCGCGGACGTCAATCATCGCAACGAGAGCGGCGCGACGGCGCTCGCATGGGCGGAGCGCAACGGCGATCGCGATCTCGTGGAGCGATTGCGGCGCGCCGGCGCGCGGCGCTAACGGCACGGGCTACGGCTGCCAACCGGCGGGTGCATCCTCGCCGGCGTCGATCGTCCTTTCGGGAAGGGGCGCGCCCGACACCGCCTGTGCCACGGGTGCCGCCACGGCTTGCGCGACCAGCGCCGGCATCAGCGCCGGCAGCACGCCGATCAAGCGCCGGGCGCCGTTGAACCGCTTGTGCCAGTAGCTGCGATCGAGGGTGGCGATCTCCACATCACGTCCCGCGGCGGGTGCATGCAGGAACCGGTTGTCGCCGAGATAGATGCCCACGTGCGAGAACGCGAAGCGGCGAGTGTTGAAAAAAACGAGATCGCCGGGCCGCAGCTCGTCCAGGCGCACCTTGCGCCCGACGCGGCTCATCTCGCGCGCGTTGTGCGGCAGCGTGACGCCGGTCACCTGCTGGAACACGTAGCGCACGAGCCCGCTGCAATCGAGGCCATCCTCGGGGGTGTTGCCTCCCCAGCGGTAGTTCACGCCGATGAGGCCCAACGCGAACATCGAAAGGTTCTCGGCCATGCTGACGGCATTGACGGCTGCCGCTTTCATGGTCGCAGAGGCGGTCGCCGCAAGCGAGGTCGGCTCGCCCGACTGCGCTGCAACCGTGGGGGAGGTTGCAAGCGCGCACGAGGCGACAACGCAGAAGACGACGCGATTGAGGTGGGGGCTCAGCGCGCGCACGCCGCATTGTGCTCGAAAGGCGGCGGGCTGCGCAATGACAAACGCATGACGCGCCGGACGCGACCGGGCCCGCAATGCCGCACATCGTGCGGATCATCGCGTTCATCGGCTGCGGCGGCGCGCCGCGTCGGGTGCAGCGGTCTTCTGCTGCGCCGCCCTGCGCCGGCGCGTCTCCTTGGGGTCGGCAACCAGCGGCCGCAGAAGATCGATCCGTTCGCCTTCGTGCACGGCTGCATCCATGCGCCGCCGCTTGCCGGCCACCGCCGGCATGAGCGCCGAAAGATCGAGCCCGTACGTCTGCACGAGCTGCGAGGCGGCGATCGCCTCGCCGACGGTGGTGCCCTCCGGCACCGCGAGCGGCACGATGTCCTGCACCTCGCGCGTGATCCACGCCACGCTGATCCTGACGGTGCGGCTCAAAGCCGGCTGCCGTGCAGCGCTTGCGCGCGTTGCGCGAACGCGTCGATGAACGTGTTCGCGATGTGGCCGAACACCGGGCCGATGGCACGATCGAGGAGCTGGGTCGCGAACTCGTAGGCGAGCTCGAGCTCGACCTTGCACGCGCGCTCGTCGAGCGCGATGAATCGCCACTCGCCGCGCAGATGCCGGAACGGCCCGTCGCGCAGCGTGATCACGATGGACTCCGGCCGTCGCGTGACATTGTCGGTGGTGAAATGCGCGCGCACGTGGTGATAGTCGATGTCGATGCGCGCGGTCTTGCCCTCGGGTCCTTGCGCGAGCACCTGCGCGCCGCCGCACCAGGGCAGGAATTCCGGGTAATGCTCGACCGCATCGACCAGGTCGAACATCTCGGCAGCGCTGTACGGCACGAGCACCGATTTTCGGATGCGTTGCATCTCGCGTTGCTAGAATAGGCCGCAGCGCATCCGGCAGCGGCGAAGGGAACACCCGAGGGTGTACGGGAACGATCGATGAGTATCGTCGACAACAAAAAAGCGTATCACGACTACTTCATCGAGGAAAAATTCGAGGCCGGTCTCGCGCTCGAGGGCTGGGAAGTCAAGGCGATCCGCGCCGGGCGCGCGCAGCTCAAGGAATCGTACGTGGTCGTGAAGAAGGGCGAGATCGTGCTGCTGGGCGCGCACGTCACCCCGCTCATCACCGCTTCCACCCACGTGCACGCGGACGCCACCCGAACGCGCAAGCTGCTCATGCATCGCGAGGAGATCAATCGTCTCGTCGGCAAGGTCGAGCGCGCGGGCTACACGCTGGTTCCGCTCAATCTGCATTACAGCAAGGGCCGCATCAAGCTGGACGTCGGGCTCGCCAAAGGCAAGAAACAGCACGACAAGCGCGAGTCCGAGAAGTTGCGCGACTGGAACCGCGAGAAGCAGCGCCTGCTGCGCAATCGCAGCGGCCCGTCGCGCGGCGCGCGCGAAGGCCAATGACCACGAACGACGCGCCGCTGCGGGCGGATCATCCCTTCGTGCGCGATCTTTCGCGCAATGCCGCGAATTACGTTGCGCTCTCGCCGGTTGCGTTCCTCGAGCGCAGCGCGATCGTCTACCCGGACAAGATCGCCATTCACCACGGCGATCGCATGTTCACCTACGCGCAGTTCGGCGAGCGCTGCCGGCGCTTCGCCTCCGCGCTGTCGCAAATGGGCGTGCGACGCGGCGACACCGTCGCCATCGTGGCGCCGAACGTGCCGGCCCTGCTCGAGGCGCACTACGCGGTGCCCGGCCTGGGGGCGGTGCTCAACGCCCTCAACTATCGCCTCGACGCGGCCACGATCGCGTTCTGTCTCGAGCACGGCGAAGCGAAGGTGCTGCTGTGCGACGGCGAATTCGCCGCGACCGTGCGCGAGGCGCTGTCGCGCGTGAAGCGCCCGATCACGGTGATCGACATCGACGACGACCAGGCACCGCCTGCCGTGCAGGCACAACGCGCCGGCGCGCTCGCGTACGAAGCGCTGCTCGCGCAAGGCGATCCCGCCTTCGCATTTCCCGGGCCGATGGACGAATGGGATTCGCTCGCGCTTCTGTACACGTCCGGCACGACCGGCGATCCGAAGGGCGTCGTGTATCACCATCGCGGCGCGTACCTCAACGCGCTCGGCAATGCGGTTGCGTTCGGTCTTTCGCCGCGCAGCGTGTACCTGTGGACGCTGCCCATGTTCCATTGCAGCGGCTGGTGCTACACCTGGGCGGTCACGGCGGTCGGCGCGACGCACGTTTGCCTGCGGCGAGTCGATCCCGCGCTCATCTTTCCGGTGATCAAGCGCCATGCCGTGACCCATCTCTGCGGCGCACCCATCGTGCTCAACATGCTGGTGCATGCGCCGGAGGAGACGAGGCTCGCGTTCGATCACGTCGTCGAGGTGGCCACCGGGGGTGCGGCACCGCCCTCGGCCGTGATCGAGGCGATGGAGCGCATGGGCTTTCACGTGACGCATCTCTACGGCCTCACCGAATCGTACGGTCCTGCGACATTGTGCGCGTGGCAGGAAACCTGGGACGACCTTGATCTGCCGGAGCGCGCGCGCAAGATGGCGCGGCAAGGGGTCGCGCTTCCCACGCTCGCCGGCGTGCGCGTCGTCGATCCGGCGGGCAACGACGTTCCGCACGACGGGACGACGATCGGCGAAGTGGTGCTGCGCGGCAACACCATCATGAAGGGGTATCTCAAGAATCCGGGCGCTACGGCCAAGGCCTTCGAGCAGGGCTGGTATCACACGGGCGATCTCGCCGTATGGCATCCCGACCATTACATCGACATCAAGGATCGCACGAAGGACATCATCATCTCCGGCGGCGAGAACATCAGCTCGCTCGAGGTGGAGGAATGCCTTTACCGCCACCCGCAGATCATGGAAGCCGCCGTGGTGGCGCGACCGCATCCGCACTGGGGCGAGACGCCCTGCGCGTTCGTGACCCTCAAGCCGGATGCGCAGGCCTTGACCGAAGCCGACGTGATCGCCTGGTGTCGCGAGCATCTCGCGCATTTCAAGGCACCGCGCACGGTGGTGTTCGGTCCGCTTCCCAAGACATCGACGGGCAAGATCCAGAAATTCGTGCTGCGCGAACGTGCGCGCGCGCTCGAGTGAGGCATGAAGCATGTTCGCGCCTGATCTTCTCGCCGGACGCACCGCGCTCGTGACCGGCGCCTCGAGCGGCCTGGGGCGACATTTCGCGCAACTGCTTTGCGCGCATGGCGCAACCGTGATTGCCGGTGCGCGCCGACGCGAGCAATTGCAGACCCTGGTGCAGGAGATCGAGGCGGGCGGCGGCAGTGCGCACGCCGTGTCGCTCGACGTGCGCGATCCCGCCTCGATCGCCTCGGCGATGAGCGATGCGCTGGCGCACGTCATGCGCATCGACATCTTGGTGAACAACGCCGGGGTTGCGATCACGCGCTCGGCGCTGCGCACCAGCGAGGAAGAGTGGCAGCGCGTGCTCGACACCAACCTGTCCGGCGCATTCCGCATGACCAATGCGGTCGCCGCGCACATGCGCGACCAGCAAAGCGCAGGCGCGATCGTGAACATCGCCTCGATCCTGGCGCATCGCGTGGCGAAGCAGGTGTCTGCCTATGCCGCGTCGAAGGCCGCGCTGGTGAAGCTCACCGAGGCGCTGGCGCTCGAGCTTGCGCCGTATGGCATTCGCGTCAATGCGATCGCGCCGGGCTACGTCGAGACCGATCTCAACCGCGATTTCCTGCGCTCCCCCGAGGGCGAGGCCTTGGGCAAGCGCATTCCAATGCGCCGCTTCGGCGCGCCCGCCGATCTCGATGGCGCGCTGCTGTTGCTCGCATCGAGCGCCGGCCGCTACATGACTGGGACGACCATCACGGTCGACGGCGGGCACAGCCTGGCCTGGCTTTGAGCGAGGGCGACATGGATTTCAATCTGCCGCGTGACATCGAGAGCTACCGCGCGCGCATCGAGCGCTTCGTGCGCGAGCGCGTGATTCCACTCGAGAGCGATCCCGAAAGCTACGATCCGCACGAGAACATCCGGCACGACCTCCTGGATCGCTTGCGCGGCGAAGCCAGGGCACAGGACTTGTGGGCGGTCCAGATGTCGCGCGAATGGGGCGGACAGGGCCTGCCGGTGATCGGAATGGCGGCGTGCTACGAGGCGATGAACGAGTCGATCTTCGGACCGGCCGTGTTCAACAGCGCGGCGCCCGACGATGGCAACATGATGCTGCTCGCCAAGGTCGGCACCCCGGCGCAGAAGGAGCGCTGGCTGCGGCCGATCGTCGACGGGCGCGTGCATTCCTCGTTCGTGATGACGGAGCCGCATCCGGGCAGCGGCTCGGATCCGGCGATGATGCTCACGACCGCGCAACGCCGCGGCGATCGCTGGATCGTGCGCGGACGCAAGTGGTTCATCACCGGCGCGGACGCGGCGCGGCATTTCATCCTGATCGCGAAAACATCCGACGATCCGCGCCGGGGCCTCACCGCTTTCATGTTCGATCGCGATCAGCCCGGCTGGCGCGTGGTGCGGCGCATCCCGATCATGGGACCCGAAGAGCACGGCGGCCACTGCGAGCTCGAGTTCGACGGCCTCGAGATTCCCGACGAGAACCGGCTGCTGCAGGTCGGCGACGGACTCAAGGTGACGCAGATACGCCTCGGCACCGCGCGCCTTACCCACTGCATGCGCTGGCTGGGCCTTGCCAAGCGCTCGCTTGGCATCGCGCTCGACTACGTGAGCGTGCGCGAGGCCCAGGGGCGGGTGCTCGCCGAGCGCGAAAGCGTGCGCACATTGCTGGGCGACGCTGCGATGCAGGTCGACATCGGTCGCCTGCTCACGATGCGCGCGGCATGGAAGCTCGACCGCGGCGAGTTCGCACGCAAGGAGATCTCGATGGCGAAGGTGGTCGTCGCCGACGTGCTGCAGCAGGCAGTCGACACCGCGCTGCAGCTCAATGGCGCGCGCGGCTACTCGAAGGACACGGTGCTCGAGTGGGTCTATCGGTACGCGCGCCAGGCCCGCCTCGTCGACGGCGCTTCGGAAGTGCACAAGATGGTGCTCGCGCGCTTCCTGCTCGAGGAGCGCGACCGCTTCTGGTCGTGGGACGTCGCCGGCGCCTGACGCGCTACGCCGGCAGCGCCAGGCGCGGCGTACGCCGCGTTTGGATCTCCGCCAGCACGCTGTTCGCGGCGGTCTCTCCGGACTGCACCGCGGCTTCGAGCGTCGCCGGATACGCATCGTGCGTGTAATCCCCTGCAAGGTGCAGCCGAGGCGAGATGCGGCCGGCGCGGGGCCGCGCGAGATCGGGCGTGCATGCGTAGGTTGCGCGGCGCTCGGCGAACACGCGCGAGAAGCGCAATGCGCCCAGGGCCGGCGACAGGCGGCGCAGTTGCGCGTCGACCGCGCGCACGAGCTCCTGCTGCGGCCACGCATCGTGCGCGCCGCTGGCGCTGATCACGACCGCCAGCAGTCGCAGCCGCTCGTCTGCGATCTCGCGCTCGCCGCCGTCGAATACCCACTGTCCCGGCGCATCGTCGAGGCGCGCGAGGGGTGCCGGCATGGCGCCCCGTGTGTACCCGAGATGAACGGTGGTGATCGACTCGTGGCGCAATGCGCTCGCCGACCGGCGTACCGCAGCCCAGGCGTTTTGCGTCGACTCTACGTCGAGATGCGCAACCTGGTGCGGCGCGACCGCAACGACCACCGCGTCGAAGCCATCGATCCGCCGCGTGGTGACGACTCGAACGAGATCTTGGTCGATGCGCAGCGCACGCACCCGCTGCCCCAGGTGCACCTCGCCGCGATGGCGCGCGACGAAAGCGATCGCCGGCTCGGGCAGGAGCGCGCCCAATCCTGCGCGCGGCAAGAGGAAACGGCTCGCGGGCTCCGGGCCGCCGAGCGCCGCGCGCAACGCGTTCCCGAAGATGCGCGCGGAGGCGCGCTCCGGTGGGGTATTGAGCGCGGCGAGGCACAACGGCTCGAGGATGCCGTGATAGACCGCGCGCGGCACGCTCGCAAAGCGTTGCCGCATGGGTTCATCGTGCGCCTGCGGATCATCGCGCGCGACGTCCTGCATCACGCGTGCGAGCGCCGCGCGCTCGCGCAGGGTGAGGCCCCGCGCCGTCAACAGCGCGCCGAGAAAATGCCACGGCGCAGGCAGCGACCGCGCAACGAACGTCACGCCCTTGCCGGCGCCGAAGGGACGCAGGGTGAGCGGCAGGTCGGTGAAGAGCGCGTGCGTCCGACCGTCCTGCACGATGCCCAGCAGATCGAGCGTGGCGCGATAGGCGCCGATCAGAAGATGCTGGCCGTTGTCGAGCGCGATGCCGTCGACCGAAACGGTGCGCGCGCGCCCGCCAGGCTGGCGTGCCTGCTCGTACAACGACACTTGGACGCCCGCACGCGCGAGATGCACTGCGGCGGCGCAGCCGGCCCAGCCGGCGCCGATCACCGCGACGCGCGCGCTGGCAGCCTCGATCATGCCGCGCGCGCCGTCTTCCACGCGATCCACAGCTTGCGCAAGGGCGTGAGCGCGATGCGCTGATTGAGCACGGCGTAATCATCGCGCTCGATCTCGTCGAGCAGGGTGCGATAGATCGCCGCCATGATGAGACCCGGCCGCTGCGACGCGCGGTCGATCGCGGGCAGCTCGCCAAGCGCACGCGCATACCATTCGCGCGCCCGCTGCACCTCGAAGGCCATGAGCGCCTCGAAAGCGGCGCCTCCCTGGCCGCGCAGGATGTCTGCCGCGGTGACACCGAAGCGCGCGAGATCGGCTTGCGGCAGATAGATGCGGTCGCGGCGCGCGTCCTCGCCGACGTCGCGAATGACGTTGGTGAGCTGGAACGCGATGCCGAGATCGCGCGCGTAGGCGAGCGTCCCGTCGTCGCGATAGCCGAAGATGTGCGCCGACAGCACGCCCACCACCCCCGCGACCAGATTGCAGTAGCGCTCGAGCTCGACGAAATCGAGATAGCGATTGCGCTCGAGGTCCATGGCCATGCCGTCGATGACCCCCTGCAGGTGCTCGCGCGCGAGATCATAGGTCGACACGAACGGTTGCAGCGCGCGCAGCACCGGGTGCGTGGGCGCACCGTCGTACATGGCATCGACCTCGGCGCGCCACCACGCGAGCTTCGCGCGCGCCACGTCGGGCTCGTGCACTTCATCGACGACGTCGTCCACCTCGCGGCAGAACGCGTACAGGGCCGTGATCGCGCGCCGGCGCTCGGGCTCGAGAAAGAGGAAGCTGTAGTAGAACGAGGAGCCGCTTTGCGCCGCCTTCTGCTGGCAGTATTCGTCGGGGCTCATGCTGCGCCCCCGAGGCGCGCCCGCACGTGACGTCGCGCCGGGAACAGCGCGCGAAACGCGACCCCGAACCAGTCGGTCGCCGTCAGCCGCGGGCGATGCGCGAACACGTCGCCCTCGACCGCATCGATCGCATCGAGCACCCGATGCGCGCCCGCGAGCACGCCCGCGAGCTCGAGGCGCAGGCGCCACGGCAGCACGCGCACCAGGGGTCGGCCGGACTCGAGCATGGAGCGGGTGCGTGCGGTCTCGAAGCGCATCAGCGCACGCCACGCGGCGTCCGGCGCGGCCTGCGCGATCGTGCGTTCCCTCACGCCAAAGCGTGTCATGTCCTCCTGCGGAAGATAGATGCGGCCGCGCTCCCAGTCGCTCGCGACGTCCTGCCAGAAGTTGGCGAGCTGCAGCGCAGTGCAGATCGCATCCGACCACGCGAGAGGCGCCGGCGCGGCCGCGCCGTACAGGTGCAGGAGCAGGCGTCCGATCGGGTTGGCCGAGCGCCGGCAGTAATCGTGGAGGTCGGCCGCGGTTGCATAGCGGGTCGTGGTGACGTCTTGCGCGAACGCGGACAGGAGATCGCGAAAGAGCGCCACCGGCAAGGCGTGCTCGGCGATGGCGCGGGCGAGCTCCGGAAAGGGCGGCGCGGCCGGCGTGCCACCTTGCTCGATGACGGCAAGCCCCGCGTCGAACTCGGCGAGGGCGGCAAGGCGCGCCGCGGGCGTGGCCGTGCCTTCGTCGGCGAGATCGTCGGCCGCGCGCGCGAATCGGTAGATGGCAAGCGTCGCCCGCCGCAGGCGGCTTGGCACGAGCAGGCTCGCGACAGGGAAGTTTTCGTAATGACCGGCTGACACGCAAAAGCGCGATGAACGCGCCAAAAGTATACGTTTAGACCCGTCCAAAGCGCTCGCGCGGCGGGTCCGCATGGCGGCGGACACCGGAACCGGCTATACTTGCGCGTTCGGCGAAAGCGGCTGCGAAAGTGGCGGAATTGGTAGACGCACTGGATTTAGGTTCCAGCGGGGCAGCCCGTGGGGGTTCGAGTCCCCCCTTTCGCACCAGACCATAGCAAGGATTCCCACCCCATGCAAACCTCCCTGGAAACGATCGGGCAGCTCGAGCGGCGGCTGAATGTCGCGCTGCCGATCGAGCAGATCGAGTCGGAAGTGCAGAAGCGCCTGCAGCGTCTTGCGCGCAACGTGAAGGTGCCCGGCTTCCGCCCCGGGCACGTGCCGCTCAAGATGGTTGCGCAGCAATACGGGCCGCAGGTGCGCTCCGATGTCATTTCCGACACGGTGCAGGCGAGCCTCACGGATGCCATTCGCGAGCAGAACCTGCGCGTCGCCGGCTATCCGCGCATCGAGCCGCGGCAGGGCGACCCCGCCGCCGGCCAGCTCGAGTTTTCGGCGGTGTTCGAGGTTTATCCCGAGGTGAAGATTGGCGAGTTCTCGGGAGCCACGATCGAGCGCCCGGTCGCCGAAGTCACGGCGGCCGACGTCGACGAGACGCTGCAGGTGCTGCGTCGGCAGCGGGTGCAATACAACGTCGTGGAGCGCCCGGCGGGCAATGGTGACCGCGTGGTGGTCGATTTCACGGGGACCATCGACGGCGTCGAATTCCCCGGCGGACAGGCACGCGATTTCCCGATCATCATCGGCGAAGGGCGCATGCTGCCTGACTTCGAAGCAGCGGTAACCGGCATGCGGGCGGGCGAAGAGAAAACGTTTTCG
>Ga0070741_10011870_pt1 | contig 15937 bp, 9 predicted proteins | sample Coa_R1_4_FD_66440 | JGI IMG/M metagenome (GOLD analysis project Ga0070741, IMG submission 66440) | Surface soil microbial communities from Centralia Pennsylvania, which are recovering from an underground coalmine fire - Coalmine... | ecosystem: Environmental > Terrestrial > Soil > Unclassified ...
CGAGACGCAGACATGGCAAAAACTATCAATATCTCTGCCATGCACATACAGAGTTGCCAGAGCTGTCGATAGTTTTTGCCATGTCTGCGTCTCGTCCGTCGACAAACAGGGTATCCAGGCTACATCTGGCTGCAGCGCTTGCCCTATTTCAGAAAGGGCCGATGTGGCACCAGGCTCCAGAAAGAGGCGAAATCCCTGCTGAAGAAGCGTATCAATGCTGGCAGCAAAATGAATCGGCTCGCACAGATGCCTCTGCCAGTAATCAGTGCCAAGCAGTTGACCAGGAGGTAACAGTTTTCCATCCAGCGTCGAGATAAATGGCACGGAAAGCGGCAACTCTGGAAGCATATTTGCCAGCCGCCCAAAACTTTCGGGCAGTCCTACAACCTGTGAGACTCCAGAGGAGTACTGAAAAGGAGTTGAGCTTGTTTCCAGACCTTGAGATGCACATGTCTGTTTTATTCTGTCAACGATGATGCCGGGACCATTAATTACAAACCTATCCAGTGCATGTATGGCAACCAGAGAAACCTGCTGGAACCCCTGCAAGAGCTCAGTTAACTGAGCTTCTCCGCAGTGTACAACAAGGGACTTGTTGGCCTGTGTTATCGTTTCCACCAGTTGCCCACGTTCAGCAACAAGCATCAGCGCGTCTTCCAGGCTCAAGGCCCCGGCAAAATGAGCTGCGACATAGGCACCACAGCCATACCCCATGACAGCATCCGGGAGAATTCCCCAGGAACGCCAGAGAGTAACCAGAGCATATTGCAGGGCAAACAAAGCAGGCTGAGCATATGTACTGCTGGAGAGAGGTGAAGGGATAGTGGAGGAGGGATACAGTACCGAGGTAAGATGCTGTGCTAAATCCACATCTAGCAAGCGCGCACACTGATCCATAGCAGCACGAAAAACTGGCTCTCGGGCATAGAGCTCGTGTCCCATAGAGACATACTCGGTCCCTTCTCCACTCAGTAGAAAGGCTATTTTGGCGTGCTCGTCGTCAGATGTGTAGCCAGAAAGCAGTCTGACATCATTGGAACCACTTGTATAGCTATGAAGCACATCGCGTAATTGATCACTCGTCTGCGCGATAGCAGCCAGGCGATAAGGGAAATGGGTTCTGCCGGTATTAGTAGTAAAGCATATGTCAGCGAGCGAGGTGTCCGGGGAGGAAGCCAGAAATTGATCATAGTTCAAGACAAGATCCTTTAAAGCTCGTTCCTCGGGCGCAGAGAGAGTCAGAATGTGTAAGGGGAGCTCGCTTTTTGTGGAGGCTTGCTGAGGAGGAGCCTCTCCCAGAACTATATGTGCATTGGTGCCGCTGATGCTAAAGGCACTTACTCCAGCTACGCGAGGCTGATCGTGTTTGAGCCAGGGTTGTGAAGCGACAGGGATGAACAAGCATGTTGGTGCAGGCGAAACCTGAGGGTTTAACTGCTGAAAATGCAGTTGGGGCGGGAGCTGCTCATGTTGGAGCGCGAGAGTGGCAGCAATTACCCCTGCAACACCCGCTGCCGCCTCAAGATGACCAATATTGGCCTTGACCGAGCCAACCGCACAGCTTTGCTTATCGCTGCCGTGCTCTTTTAGCACGGCTTCCAGAGACTGAAGTTCTATGGCATCTCCCAAAGGCGTACCCGTGCCCTGCCCAATTACATAGCTGAGCTGATTGGGAGAGAGCCTCGCTTGCTTAAATGCCTGCCGTATAACGGCTTGCTGAGCCATGCCGTTCGGCGCAGCTAGCCCCTTACTGCGGCCATCCTGATTAACAGCCGATCCATAGATCACCGCGAGTATGCGATTTCCATTCGCAGTAGCATCCGATAATCGCCGAAGCGCGACCATTCCACATCCTTCACCGCGTACGAGACCATCTGCGGCAGCATCGAAAGAGCGACAATGCCCATCGAGAGATATCATGCGCGCTTTAGAGAAACCAATTGTCGGCTCTGGTGAGAGCATCACGTTGACGCCACCGGCCAGGGCCAGCGTTGATTCGCCAGTACGCAGGCTTTGACAGGCCAGATGAATTGCAACAAGCGAAGAAGAACAGGCAGTATCAATAGCGATACTCGGTCCCTGCAGATCAAGAATATAGGAAATGCGACTTGCCGCAATACTATGGGCATTTCCTGTATTTGTATAAGCATCGATCGTGTCGGGAGCGGGAAAGTATCCTTTCACATAATCATTGGTGCTAATGCCGATAAAAACGCCGCTCTGACTGCCCGCGAGTGAATGGGGAGCAATGCCAGCATTCTCCAGTGTTTCCCAGGCAACCTCCAGGAGAAGTCGCTGCTGAGGGTCCATATGAACAGCTTCACGCGGAGAAATCCCGAAGAAGTAGGGATCAAAGAGATCTATGTTGGACAGAAATCCACCCCGCCGACTTGGCATTTTGCCGACTGCCGAAGGATCGGGATCGTAGAAACTTTCAGCGTCCCAGCGTTCTGCCGGAACATCAACAAGTGCCTCAATCTTATTCTTGAGCAGTTGCCAGAATGCCTCAGGATGACTGGCACCTGGCAGACGACAACCCAGACCAACAATGGCAATCGGCTCTAATGCGTCGAAGGAGGTCGTATTGAAGCGCTCTTCACGCTGCGAGACAGAGAAGGACGCGCCTTTCTCTGATCTTGCATTCCTTTCTATGGAGAGAGGAAAACTCTCAGAAACAGGCTCCTCCTTTGATCCAGAGAGGAAGCGAGCAATCGCTTTAATCGTTGGCTTATCTTCGAGCAAGGTTATAGGAACCGACTGGTGCAGCCAATCTTCAAGCTCTGCTGTCAGATCAGCCGCAATCAGTGAATCCATTCCGTAACGCGTCAGGGGCTGATTACTATCTATACGTTGAGGTGCAACTCCCAGGCGGCGAGAGAGTTGTTCAATCATCCAATCTTCGATTTCTTCTAATGTCCTATTCATGCAGCCCTCCCACTACTTGCAGAGCAGCATCGAGGTAACGCTTACGTGCAAGATGGCGTTGAATTTTGCCGCTGGATGTTTTGGGCAAGGTACCGTGTTTAATAAACACGATCTCGTAGGGCTGCACATTATTATGTTCTCCAAGAGCCTGACGAACAACTTCTTTCAACTCATTGAGATCGAAACGCATGTAATGCCGATCAACTTCCTGGACGACAACAAGCTGCTCCTCACCCTCGACTTCAATGGAAAAGGCTGCCCCGCGATCTAGAGCAAAGGCATCATGACATTGCGCGACTGTTAGCTCTATATCCTGAGGATAGATGTTGCGCCCTCGAATAATGATCAGATCCTTCAGGCGTCCGGTAATGTAGAGTTCATCGTCGAGCAAGAACCCGAGATCGCCAGTACGTAAGAAAGGACCTTTGCCTGTATCGGCGAGATAGGCCTGAAAGGATTGCTTCGTCTCCTTTGTTCGATGCCAGTATCCATGAGAAACGCTTGGTCCTGCAACCCAGATCTCTCCAATCTGGTTAGCAACACATTGCACACGAGATTCTGGATCGACGATAAACACTTGCTGCCCCAACCACGGCCGTCCACAGCCTACCAGCGTTCGGGTAGCCTCTTCAGCACGTGGATATGTCACCACATGGTCACAGGCGAGTTCAGCTTCACTTACCCGGCAGCTTTGAAATCCCGATGGATTATGTCCTCCTGTGACCATCAGAGTTGCTTCTGCAAGCCCATATGATGGTGCAAAAACTTCGCGACGAAAGCCACATGGCGCGAAGTATTCTACAAAGCGCTCTAATGTCTCATAGCGGACTGGCTCTGAACCATTCACAGCTGTTCTCCATGAGCTGAGATCAAGCGTAGCGCGTTGCTCTTCTGTAATCTTGCGCACACACAAGTCAAAGGCAAAATTTGGGCCACTACTGGTGGTAGCCTTATAACGCGAAATTGCGCTAAGCCAACGTATCGGTCGTTGAAGGAAGTGAACCGGCGACATCAGCACGACGAACGTACCAAGATATAGGGGTTGCAGCACATGCGCGATCAGCCCCATATCATGGTAGAGCGGAAGCCAGCTTACAAAGGTAGACTGGCCGTTAAGATTAAACGCTGTTTGCATAATCTGCTGATTATGGATCAGATTGCCATGCGTGAGTATGACGCCTTTGGGGACTCCAGTAGAGCCAGAGGTATATTGAAGAAAAGCCGGCGTATTGTTATCCACTATGGGCTCGCGCCATCCAGTCGCAAGCTCGTAAGAGAGAGTATCGGTCGTAATCCAGCGTAAGGTGCGAAAATCCGGTGCTTGCTCGAAAAGCAGACGAGTTTTATCCAACATGGATCTGGTCGTAAGTGCCACTACGGCTTGAGCATCATTGGCAATGGCTTGAATTCTCGGCAGACTCTGGTCAGCCCGCAGTGACTGCGGCGGATACATCGGAATAGCAATGACTCCCGCGTATAGACATCCAAAAAAGGCAATAATAAAATCTAGACCAGCAGGATAGAGCAGCAAGACCCGGTCGCCTTTTTGCGTGATCTTTTGCAAGGCACTTGCGACCACGCGCGCATGCTGATCCAGATCGGCGAAGCTAAGGCGTACTTCTTGCGTCTCTCCATCAAGCAAAAAAATAAAGGCCGTTTGGTCTTTTTGTTGATTAGCCCGATAGCGAACAAGTTCAATAAGTGTCGTCACAGTGGAAGGGAGATGAAATTCCTCAATCTTTGTACTTTGTTCAATATCGCTCTTCCGCAATCCCCCCGACACATCAAAATCAGTAGAGTAACCCAAGAATACGACCTCCTTATACCTTCGCGAAAGCATTTCGCAAAAAACTCACTACACTCCTTACTAGGAGTAGGGTACTAAGTATCAGGCAAAGTGTGAGAATTTCTTATTAACAGTCATATAAAGTATAAGATCTAGAATGCACCATAGAATAGTGCATTCTGGTGCACATGAATGTAAGAATTAAAATCGCCCACAATTGGCTACTGACAATTTCTGGTAGAAATAGTTTTTCGTCACATTTACCCTGGAATCTCTGTGTGGGACAGGCAAATCAACAAAAGATGGCTTCTCAGAGAAGCGTTGGTAACGCTCACCAAATAAATCTTGACCCTTCCTGTCTTGCTATGAGCAAGGCTTCATTTTCCAATGGTTTTATAAATAATTGCATCAAACGGGAGTGAGGAGAAACTGATGGACAACGGTAATTTTTCTTCTTTTGGAGCGCTGCTCAAAAGCTTTCGCAAGCGTCACCACTTCACGCAACAACAACTTGCCGATGCTATTGGCGTGCATCGCAATGCTATTGGTCGCTGGGAACAGGGACATTTTCTCCCAGAAAATAAGGGAATCGTCCTGGAGTTGGCAAAGCACTTAAAGCTTGATACACAAGAGGCTCGCCAACTGCTGGAAGCCAGCTTTACAGCTCTAGCTCCACTCTGGGGTGTCCCCCTGACGCGCAATCCCCTCTTTACTGGCCGCCAGGATATTCTAGCAGATCTCCATGCCTACTTGAGCGCCGGTCAGAAGTCTTCACTTATTCGATCCTACGCCTTACGTGGATTAGGAGGAATTGGCAAAACACAACTTGCATTGGAATACGCGTATCGTCACGCACTGGAATATAGCGCTGTCTTCTGGATCGGAGCTGAGACTCCTGAGAGTATCATTACTGGCCTGCTGTACATAGCCGAACTCTTGCAATTGCCTGAACGATTGGAGGCAGATCAGCAACGTACAGTTATTGCAGTGCAGCGCTGGCTAGCGATGCAGAGACAATGGTTGCTGATCTGCGATAACGTAGAAGACCTGGAACTGCTGCATCGTTGGCTGCCTCATACCCTGCAGGGTGCGATCCTGATCACGACGCGCCTCCAGGCCCTGGGATCGCTAGCTCAGGGGGTGGAAGTGACACCGATGGGGCAGGAGGAAGGGATACTCTTTGTCTTGCGACGGGCCAAAGTGCTGGAACTCACAACCAGTAGCCAGCAGATGCAGAAACTTGTGGCGAGTAGACCCAATGAGTATGCTATAGCGTCGGAACTGGTTAGGGCTATGGGAGGAGTCCCCCTGGCGCTTGATCAAGCAGGAGCCTATGTCGAGGAAACCGGGTGTAGCCTGGAAGATTATTTAGAACGCTATCGGCATCAGCGTACTCGCCTGCTCTCTCGTCGTGGTGTAGTTACAGGGAATCATCCTCACTCGGTGACTACTACCTTCTTGCTGGCTCGCCAACAAGTGGAACGGGAGCAGGGTATGGCAGCAGAAATTTTGCGGATTTGCGCTTTTCTCCAGGCCGATGCTATACCCGAAGAGCTATTTACCAGGGGCACTGCTCATCTGGGACCTGCTTTTGAGCCCCTGACCGTTGACCTCTCTCACTTCGATCTAGCTGTCGCTGTTCTAAGACGCCTGTCTCTGATACAACGCCACACTCAAACACGCACGCTCTCTATTCATCCTCTGGTGCAGACAGTCTTGCGCGAACAGATGAGCGAAAAAGAGCAAATGGAGTGTATCAAGCTGGTAATAGAAGCGCTCAATGCCATATTTCCTGAAGTCACTCCAGAAGTATGGAAGCAGTGTGAACTTCTCCTGCCTCACGTGCTCACCTGCGCAACCGCCATTCCAGATGCCGTAGGGAAACAGGTGTTGGCAAAAGTGTTGAGGAAGGCAGCAGACTATTTGTATGAACGCGCTCAGTATGAACAGGCGGAGCCACTGTATCAGCGCGCATTGCGTCTGGAGGAACAGGCGCTAGAATTGGACGCTCACAACGTGGCTAACACGCTTTCGGGTCTGGCACGACTCTACCTCAGGCAAGGCAAATATAGGCAAGCGGAATTCCTCTTTCAACGCGCCCTCTCTATTCAGGAACAGGCACTGGGATCGGAGCATCCAGATCTGGCCTATCCTCTTAATGGCCTGGCTTTCCTGTACTGGACTGAGGGCAAATATGAACTGGCAGAGCCTTTGTTTAAACGCTCCCTCTCTATTCAGGAACAGACGCAGGGACCTGAGCATCCAGATTTGACCTATCCTCTCAATGGCCTGGCTTTCTTGTACTGGAATGAGGGTAAATATGAACTGGTAGAGCCTTTGTTGAAGCGTGCCCTCTCTATTCGGGAACAGGCACTGGGGCCTGATCACCCTCGTATTACAGATTCACTGATTGGCCTGGCCGATCTCTACCTCAAACAGGACAAAGATGCTCAGGCGGAAAAATTCTACCAGCGAGCCATTCGTATTCGAGAACTGGCCTGGGGACCTGAGCATCCTTATCTAGCACAGCCTCTCACTGGTCTGGCTAACCTTTATCTTAAACAGAGTAAATATGAGCAGGCAGAAGAACTCTATCAACGAGCCGTTCATATTCGGGAGCAAGCTCTAGGCCCCGACCATCCTCGTGTTTCTGATTCGCTAACTGGCCTGGCCGATCTCTATCTCAAACTGGGTAAAAATGAGCAGGCAGAGGCGCTCTATCAGCGTATCCTGCGCATCCGAGAACAAACGCTGGGCGAGTCTCATTCTGATACCACTCAAACGCTGCATAATCTGTCCATTCTCTATCAGAGACAGGGCAAGCTGGATGAGGCAATCTACTTCGCCCAACGGGCACTCACGATTTGCATACAAACTCTGGGAGAGTTCCATCCCCAGACAGTGGGCATACGCACTCACCACGCTCAACTTCTCAAGAAGAGAGCTGAGGTTGGCTGTGATATTGGAGATCCTAAGACATCTTGAAGCACAATGTGTTGTTGCCCCTTTCTCTCTTAAGGATTTTCATTCTAATTATCAGGGAGAGGTTTGATCCAGTTCGCGAAGCTGGCGGGAGTACGCGTGGCGAAACTGGTTGCGTCCTCTACTGATGTAGGCCCCCACACAGCCTGGAGTTATGTTCAATTGTTCGGCAATCTCTTGCTGTGACAGACCATAGATACTTTTTAACATCAGGCAGGTTCTGTATTGAGGTGAGACTTGCCTTAATGCCTCACCAATGGCATCTCTATATTCTATTAACTCATTAGGGTTGGTTTCGGAGGTCATATCAATTGTATCACGATCCAACTGGTCAAGTGAGGTCGGAGGATACTGCTGACTGGCATAGAGGCTGCGCTTGTAGTTCAGGATGACATTTTGGGTAATCGTATAAAGCCAGGGCTTTATACATAATTGCTGAACGCGTTCGGGAGAATAGGTTTTCAAGGCAGAATAGGCGCGCATCAAAGCCTCCTGGACGATATCTTCAGCATCTTGTTGACAGTAAACACGCTTGCGGGCAAACCTATAGAGGGCTTCTCTATAGGTTTGTACCGTTTCGTTAAACCAGCGATTGAGAGTTTTTTTCTGGTGCTGCAAAGGCGTTCTTCTTTCCGGCTGATTAATGATCGTAGCGTGATCGATGTGAGCTGTGCTTGTACGATTGTTCTCTACCATGTTGTGAGTTCCGCTGCCCGTTAGATTTTCGTCTCTCAATGTGCTGTGCATTGTTGTTCCTGACTTTCGACTTAGGGGATTTCGTGCCGCGATACCCCTGCTGATAAGTTGTGCCCAGCCCAGATGTATCATCTTGATAAACAAGTGTGCGAGGAGCGGATTTGTTCCGGGAGCGACGGTGCATCCTGTTGCCATTTTTCTGGTGTCGTGTGTGCAGAGGTTCGTCCTGAACAAAGGGTGTGCTCTGATTGAGGCGAGCCAGCTCTGCTTCAGAGGCAGTAAGGCGACGTAGCCAATGCAGAGAATACGGTTCCTCGTCGTTTACCTCAAAACCTTCGTTTGCCTGAGAAGGGTGAAGGAGACAACTGCACGCTTTGATGAGTTGAATAAGCACCCTGGCCCTTTCAGGGAAACATAAGCAGATAAGCAGTAGCACAAAGGTACAGACTCCCAGAACAAGTAAGACGATAGGCGCGCTAGAGAAAAGGGAGACCAGAATAGCACCCATATTTACCCTCCGTTATTTGTTGGGAGGATTAGTTCTTCCCGGAGGATAGGCACCCATTGCATGGGGTATATCATCAAGTGAGACTAACCGTTCCCGTTCATGAGACCGGATATAGCCGATAAACCTTCACCCTGGAAAAGTATTGGTAGCGGATATACCCTGCACATATCCATTGATGCGATGGTCAACTGATTGTAATGATAAAAAGTAGTGAGTCACCTGCAATTTGCTTGCCCGCGCCAGTGCAGGCGCTTCGCAAGAGCAACGATATTTCCTCCTTCACCATAGTAATGAGCATGGGCTGCCAAAAGGTCACATTTTATTGCAATATTTATTGTTAATAAAGTGTTATTACTTATAGGTGATGACATAGCAAGTGTCATCATAGAGAACTGACCCGTTCATGAGACAAAGTAATAGTGGTGGACCTTCACCCTGGAAAAGTATTGGCTGCCGGTATTGCTTGCATAAAAACATGATGCGATGGTCAGTTTTTTTTGACAAAAAATTGTATAAAAAATTCCCATCTTCTATTGTAGAAGATGGGGATAAACATGATCATTTTTTCCCTTACCCCATTGGCTCCAATATCCTTCTTGTGGGCAGAATAATCAGGTCAGTTTGTTCTCTCAGGGCTATCAAGAGTTCATTTGCGTCCTCTCTGAGTTTTGTATCCGGGCTATCTTCCCCAAGAGCTACCAGTAGTTCATTTACGTCTTCCCTAAGTTTTGTATCCGGGTTATCTTTCCCAAGGGGGCCATCAGGGGCGCTCCAGCCGTTACGAATGACCTGGACAACTTCTTCTATGGCGGTGCTCGGATAAAGACAAGCCGTAGCGCAACGTGGATCTTGCGTGACATCCATTGACGTATCTCCTTTCGCAAGATGAGGCTGATGTAAGCAAGCCGACTGTTCTGAACAGATCTTTGCATGCCTGTCCAGATATTGTTTATAGACTATTTTACTAAGCAAGGATGTAAGGTACTCGTTGCGGGCAGAGCGAGGGAGATGCCTATGCGTAGAAAAAGCCTGCTTAACGGTATTGCTTACCAGTCTCGACAGTTGCGATGATTGGTCAAGTCGGCAAGCAACATCGTAGTAGACGATAATGACGATCTGCACGAGAAGAGGTGTGATAGGAACCAATCTACTCCCCGGATTATCACGAACAATGCGGCTACGCGTCATACGTATGATACGCAGCCATACATCGTGTAAGTTTTGCTGAGGAACTTTCTCCTGCTGATCCTGAAACGAAGGCAATAGCTCCATATGTTGTACTTTTCCTAATGCCAGAACTATTTCCCATTGCTGTAAGAAGCGGGAGATATCCTCTTTGTTCATCCCTTGGACGGTACAGTGAACAAAGGGTCTGGACAGATTGTGATGGTAAGCAGTTGTACAACACGTAATCACAAAATGGTTACGAAGATGATGGTGTTTTGCAACAAAGCTATTGAGGCGCTGAGCGAGATTAAGTTGAGCATAATCAGATACCTCGTCCAATCCATCTAAAAGAATAAGGCACCGGCCTTGCTCAAAACTCGTCTCTAGCAGTTCAGCCAGACCCTCGGAAAAGCAGCCATGCTCAGTAAAGTAGCCAACCAGGAATTCGAGCAATGAGCTACACGATGTTCTCCCATCAAGATACTGAGCGAGATCTGAGAACTGCAAAGGAATAGGCAACAAAGCTTCAGCGTCATCCAACCCCTGATCGTAGCTCGTTTGAAGTTTCCGAGCATGGGTCAGGGCAAGGTAGCGTAACGTCATCGTTTTTCCAGCTCCAGGCGGACCGAGCAGAATGATATGATCATTATCTCTGATGACATCGCTCAGGCGATATTCTTTATGAGAAGAGTTCGTTTGCACCTTTGTAGGTGATGAGATAAAAATATCTCCCTTTTCAATGGCAGCAGTTTGTTTCTGCTGTACAACGTCTATATGAACGCGTGGTGGTGAGTATATATCAAGCAGTTGCACGTGATCGATGTATGGTAGAACGCCCTGGACCCGAATGACATCATATCTGTCTACTAACCAGTTGAGATAGTTAACCATTGTTTTTTGCAGGGAGGTTTGCGGTTGGGTGGCTCCCATACCAATGGTTAACCAGGGACCAAGGACGGAAAAAGACTCTAGCAGAACAGCATCTGTGTCGTAAAGAGGTATAGGTAATGGTGAAGGTTGGTAACCCTCTCTAACGACGTAGTTCTGTTCATCGACAGAAATCCCTTCGAGCTGTAATAAACGTTTTTTAACTTCGGGTCCCCCGCTGCCATAGTTGCCAATTGAGCCATTGGCAGGCATCACTCGATGACAAGGAACCACGACAGGAAACGGATTGCGCATGAGGAATTTAGCAATCGCACCCCTGGCCCGAGGATCGCCTATAGCACGGGCAATAGCGGTATATGTGCGCGTTTCCCGAGGGGGAATAGAGCGTACATATTCGAGAATGCTGCATTGAAAAGGTGTCAGGAGCGAATAGTCGAGAGAACCCTCATAGATAATCTGTCGCTCTACAGACGTTTTTACCTGATGAAGTACATCTAGAGGGAGATGCAGCCCAATATTCCACTCAGGTGTGACCCCTAAAAAGGAACGCGCTTTTTCCAGGAAGGTTGCTTCATCTTCTAAGGAGACGAATCGCAGCGTTCTGCCTTTGTAGGCAAGATAGAGCGTCCCGCAGGTCGTTTCTATCTGTGCGTAATAGGTCCGAGTAATTGTTTGTAGGAAGCGTTCCTTTGAGGTTATCATATCTGAGGTCGTCATTTCATCATATTGCAAGTCAAGCCACCAGGGTGTATCGATGATGCAATTCATTAGATCATCCAACTCTTTTTCCTCCTGTTCAGGGATATACTCCGTTATCTGGAGGGTCACATTCCATACTCGGGTCATCTATGTCCATGACAGCCGTCCTTTCTGTGATAATCTACGCAACTGCGATAGACTAGCAGTTGCGTAGATTGCTTATCTTAAAGAATATTGTTAGCGATCAGGTTTCCTCCCCTGACTCGCCAGGTGGACGAGGCTTTTTTGATCGCCGTCGTCGTTTGAGTGGGGGCGGTCCATTTTCGTATTCAGCTTTTAGCGTTTCGAGTCTATCTCTGAAGCGGGAGACGAACATTTTGGCATTCTTTGCGGGATAACCAGTGATTTCGGCGATTTCCTTGAATGAAAGTTCTTCGTCGAAACGTAGCTGGATCACACGCCGTTGCTCAGGACTCAGTTTGCTCCACGCTTGATGGAAAATAGCTCTTTTTGGCGGTACAATCTCTTCTATATCCGGGTCAGCATCGTCTTGCTCGTATTTGTAGGCCCCCAGATAGACATTGCCGCACTCCTTGCGCAAGTCCTTGCATCTGGCATAGCAAACGTGCTTTGCAATACCAAAGAACCAGGCAATGAGCGGTCTCCTGGGTTGATAGCTGGCGATGCTCTCCAAAGACTCCACCAGGGTGTCCTGAGTGAGGTCCTCTACCAGGTCTTCGATCCGCTGCGGTTTCCTGTCCTGCAAAGGGGCTTTGCGACAGAGATAAGACCAGATAAACTGCCCGATTATAGGGCCATAGTTTTCGCAGATTATCTTCCAGGCAGCGTTATCGCCCTGGCGGGCTTTCTCAATTAGTGGCTTCTCCTCCTCCATAATCTGAAGCGTTTTCTTCCACGCTTCACACCGAGCAGTGCATTCGAGTTCTGCGATTTCAAGTATCCAGGCGATAAGCGGTTTCCCAGGAACATAGTTGCCTATCTCCCAGAACGCCTTCTTCATAATTCTGTCAGCGAGAAGGGGTACCAACTCAGCGAGCCATATCGGTAGTTGGCCCTGAACCGGCAGAGACTTCAGCATGAAAGAGTAGATAGCCTCCTGGACCTGGGGCTGGCAAGTTTCGTAGATTGTTCCCCAGGCTTCAGAATCGTCCCGAAGGGCTTTTTCAACTAGGGGCTTCTCCTCCTGTATTTGAAGTTCTTTCTGTATGAGCTGGTTTAATGTATCCTCAGACTTTGTGATATTTGTAGATGAAAGGAGTTCTGAAGACGCCTCTCTTCCATCTAGTGGTTGTGGGACATTCCCTAAGATTTCATCGTCCAAGGTTTTCTCCTACACAGTAAATTATGGGTAGTTTGGCGTCGAATGTAACCCATGTTGCCATCCTCCAACACAAATTGATGGGTTTTATGAGCCGCCAGCAAGGAGCGTCTGCGTTTTACCATCCTCTTCTTCCAGCCCGCCAAACAGCCAAATTTCTTGTGCAGGGAGGAAACCGTTTGTTGCATTCTCTGCAACGAAGGGGTTGCCTCACCCTCTACTATACGCATTTTGAGGATTAGCATTCCTCGATGTGTCCTTATTGTACCTGCTGTGTCTGCCATAGTTAACGCCCCTCAGACATGGCTTCCGCTCATAACATGCTTTCTGCCGCCTGCTCGCTCTGTGTTATTTCTCTTGTGTAATGTGTTTTTAGTCCCGTGTCCTACGCATATTGCTTTTTGGGCACTTTCGCTACTGGATGCGTCACATGATTTTGTTGTATAGATGCCATTCATGTGTGTGCAACGAGCACGCTGCAAACCGCTCGCTCGCGGTTGACCCTCCAAAGGGGGCACGGCCGCAGGATCGGTCGCTACGCGTGCCTCCTGCGCGTGAGTGGACCACTTATTCGGAAACCTGGTAAGAGGTATGCTGCGTAGCGATAGGTTCTAAACGGCACGCTCACGATTGAGCACAAGGATTGGTCGCGAGATGAGACCTGCGATAACCGCAAGGGATGAATACCATTTAAATACAGAGATGTTTTTCGCATCATCAATAATCATTTTTCTGTATCATACTGTGACGCGTATTGTCTATGCGATATATCGTTGGATACGGTAACTTCGATCCTTATGACATTCTCACGATTTACATGGTATTGATCACAAGATAGCTACGCGAAGTGCTGTTTGCGCTCGGTTTTCGGATAAGTTTGAACAGTGGGGTTCCATCCTCCACGTAATACACAAAAGATCTCTCTGGATACGCCAATCCCTGTTGCTCTATCCAGAGGCTTTCGGGCTTCCCATCCATAACTTTTCGCGTGTGTGCTAGCGTTAAGACTCCAGCAAATGCGACCGGATGTTCTATATACTTTGTCTTATTTATGTCACCACAGCCCCAAAGGTAACATGGAGTGGAGAGTACTTTTACCATTATGTGCGTTCTACTGAGGGCGCTATCGCCCTATCTATAAAGGTGAGAATGAACGCTGCCTCTCCGTCTCTATAGAAGATATGGCCGTTCTGGCTGTAAAAGTAACATGGATAAATCGTGATAATATAGTTTGGCACAAATCTGCATGATCTGGTATGTGATGACATAAGCGCACCCTCTACCAGCGTCTCTGATCGAGCACGGTTCATATATACCATATCCGTTGCCTCTCGACCAATCTTTCTATGCTTTTGTCCCACACGCTTTCTGCCAATGGGACAAACCGAGAGGAGGCAGGGTGTCTCCATGCCATAAAGCCTGTCTCATATCACCGTCTCTTCGCCAGAGAGAAAGAATATCTATGATGGGGGATCCATCTCGACGAGAATGGAGAGGCGGAGGTCACACTGCCACCCTGGTTTGAAGCATTCAATACCGAGTTTCGCGATCAACTCACCGCTCTTGGTGCACCAGCGCTTAATCTCCATATTGCGCAGAAAATCAAGCAGAATCGCTTCAAAATTGCGGGAGGAGTAGCTGGTATGGAAATCTGCTGGCAGGTCACCGGGATTCAGCACGATGCCTGGGCGAAAGCGAACCCCATCGCGGTCGAAGAAGACAAGTCAGTTTCACAAGTAAGGCGGTACTATCATCCAGAGGTGTTCGGAGAACCCAGAGAGTATGCCCCAGCAGTTCTTGAACCAACTTGGTATGGTTGTTAGACGTGGGTGAGTTTCTCCGGGTTGCCTACGAGACGAATGGTCCGAATCTTCCCAGCCTCCACTTCAATCGTCAGCACCGAAAGGGAGCGCGAACCGGCACGCGTAATCAAAGCCGGTTGACCATTGACTGCTGCCAACTCCATCTGGGCCCCCTGTGGTAACGACTGCCAGACCACCCTCCCGGTTTCGAGCAAGAAACGTGCCACGGCCTCACGCCCGGTGATCGGTTGCGTTGCTGCGCCTTTCACTTTGCCGCCGCCATCGCCCCAGAACGTGACCTCTTCTGCCAGAAGATTCATCAAGGCGACCATCTCACCAGACCTCACCGCCTGAGAAAAACTGGTGAGCAGGTGCTTCTGGGTTTCGGGGGATGCTGGGAAGCGGGGACGGTGCTCGCCCAGGTGTTTCTTGGCTCGGCTGAACAACTGCCGACACGCGACCTCACTTTTTCCCAGAAAGGCGGCGATCTCGGCGTAATCGTACTCGAAGACCTCGCGGAGCAGGAAGACGGCTCTTTCGGCTGGGTGCAGTTGTTCGAGCAGGATCAGGAAGGCCAGCGAGATGGACTCATACACCTGGGCGTCCTCCTCCACCCGTGTCAGTTCAGGATCTTCCGTCGTGAGCAGTGGCTCTGGTAACCAAGGACCCAGATACGCTTCCCGCTTTCTGCGCGCAAGCTGGAGTTGCTGCAGGCACAGGCGGCTGATGATGGTGGTAAGATACGCCTTGAGCGAGGTAATCGTTTCAGGTGGGGTGGCCTGATAGCGCAGGTAGGTTTCCTGCACCATGTCTTCTGCATCCATCGTACTGCCGAGCATGCGGTAGGCGATAGCAAAGAGGTATGATCGGTAGGTTTCAAATGCTTCCATCTTGCTTCTCCAAGTCCTCCAGTTCGCTCTCTGTCAACTTACTTATTTTTTCTCTCCTGCCAGCTCGCGTGCTTCTCAGGCACAAGGCTCCACTATGCGCCACCTTGAGCAGGGAAAAAAGCTCTCCATTTGGTAAAAACGTTGTGGTGATCCCTCCAAAAAAGATCGTCATACAGAAAGAGCGTCGAGGGGTCCTTTTTGTGACAACCGATGCCTGTCACAAAAAGGACCCCTCGACGCTCTTTCTGTATGACG
>Ga0070741_10011871_pt1 | contig 15936 bp, 14 predicted proteins | sample Coa_R1_4_FD_66440 | JGI IMG/M metagenome (GOLD analysis project Ga0070741, IMG submission 66440) | Surface soil microbial communities from Centralia Pennsylvania, which are recovering from an underground coalmine fire - Coalmine... | ecosystem: Environmental > Terrestrial > Soil > Unclassified ...
GACCGCGACTTCTTCGACTTCAGCGGCGGGAAGGAGCTGCTCGACGAGGCGTACGCGTTGACGGCCGCCGCGCTCGACGACCTCGAGACCGAGCCGGGCCGGCAGCGGCGCCGGCGTTGGTGGCAGCGCCTCGGCGACTGGGCAGAGCTGCTACAGCAGGAACGACGCGCCCTTCGCGAACGTCATGAACGTGCCGGGCAGGATGCCGACCACGAGGGTCATCCCGGCCGTCACGAACAGTACGACGCCACTCCACAGGTCGACCGGGCGTGACAACGCAGCCGTCTCCTCGGGCGGAGCGTCGGCCGCGGGCGCGCTGAAGAGCGCCACCGCGATGCGCAGGTAGAAGAAGGCGGCGACGACCGACGCGAGCACCGCGATGATCGTCAACACGTACTCGCCCCGGTCGACACCGGCCGCGAACACCTGCAACTTGACGATGAAGCCGGACGTCGCGGGGACGCCCGCCTGGGCGAGGAGGAAGAACGCGAGGAGGCCGCCGACCACCGGCCTTCGCAGCGCGAGCCCCCGGTAGTCGTCGAAGGCGTGGTGGTCGTCGCCACGGCGTGTCGCGACGGTGATGACGGCGAACGACCCGATGATCATGAACGCGTACGCGAAGAGGTAGAGCAGTGCGGCCTGGCGACCCCGGTCGGTGGCGACCTGGAAGGCCACCAGGATGAACCCGGCGTGGGAGATCGAGGAGTACGCGAGCACCCGCTTGACGTCGGTCTGGACGACGGCGGCGATGCTGCCCACCGCGAGCGTCAACGCCGCCAGCGCCCAGACGGCCGGCCGCCAGTCCTCCCGGTAGAGGGGGAAGGCCAGCGTGAAGACCCGGATGAGGGCCGCGAACCCGGCGGCCTTCGTGGCCGACGACATGAACGCCGTCACCGGCGTGGGTGCGCCCTGGTACACGTCGGGCGTCCACATGTGGAACGGGACGGCCGCGACCTTGAACCCGAGGCCGACGAGCAACAGCGCGAACCCGGCGAGCAGCGTGCCCTGCTCGAGCAGCGTGTTGTTGGCGAGGAACGTGCCGATCCCGGTCAGCGACGTCGTGCCGGTCGCCCCGTACGTGAGAGCCACGCCGTACAGGAAGATCGCCGACGAGAACGCGCCGAGCACGAAGTACTTGATGCCCGACTCCTGGGACGTGAGGCGACGGCGGTCGAACGCGGCCAGCACGTACAACGGGATCGAGAGGATCTCGAGCGACAGGAACACCACGACCAGATCGTTGGCCGTCGTCATCGCGAGCATCCCCGCGGCCGACAGCATCATCAACGCCACGTACTCGGGCTGCTCGAGACCTTCGCGGCGAAGGTAGGCCGCGGCGAGCAACAGTGCGAGGAAGGTCGACGCCAGGACGACCGTGCCGAGGAAGATCGCGAATCCGTCGACCCGCAGCATGCTCGCGAGCGTCGTCATCGCACCGCCGTGGTGGACGTCCTGCCACTGGCGCCAGAGGACGGCGCCCGCGGCGATCAGCCCCGCGAACGCGACGGCGAACGACAGGGGCGTCGCGACCGCGCGTCGGCGGAGCAGGGCACGCAGGAGGACGATGACGACGCCGGCGCCCGCGACCGCGAGCTCGGGCGCGACCGCGAACCAGTCGACGCTCGGGGTCGTGATCGGCGGGACCGCACCGAGGATCACTTCGACCCCGCCTTCGAGCCGGAGGAACCCGTCGGGACCCCCTTGGCCTTCACGCCGTTGCGCGCGACGCCGGGTTCCCTGTAGTTGCTGTGCGCTTCGACCTGGTGGATCAGCGCCTTCACCTGGGGCTCGATGCGGTCGAGGACCGGCTTCGGGTAGAGGCCCAGGAAGAGGCTCAACGCCAGCAACGGGACGACCGTGCACAGCTCGCGCCCACCGAGGTCGGCGATCGTCGCGTTCTCACCCTTGGGCTCGCCCATGAACGCCCGCTGGAAGGCCCACAGGAGGTAGAGCGCGGCGAGGATCACACCGACCGCGCTGATCACCGCGTAGGGACGGTCGATGACGAAGGTGCCGATCAACGCCAGGAACTCACCCACGAACCCCGAGAACCCGGGCAGGCCGATCGACGCGAACGCCGCCGCGCAGAAGAGACCGCCGAGCAACGGGACCGACTTCCACAACCCGCCGAACTCGCTGATCGCGAAGGTGTGCCGACGCTCGTAGAGGATGCCGACGAGGAGGAAGAGCGCGCTCGTGGTCAGCCCGTGGCTGATCATCGTGAAGATGCCGCCCTCGATGCCCTGCGTCGTCAACGCGAAGATGCCGAGGACCGCGAACCCCATGTGCGCGACCGACGAGTACGCGATGAGACGTTTGAGGTTCGTCTGCATGGTCGCGACGATCGCCCCGTAGACGATCCCGATCGTCGCCAGCACGAGCAGGAGCGGCGCGAGATCGACCGCGGCCTGGGGGAAGAGCGCCAGCGAGAAACGCAGGAAGCCGTACGTGCCCATCTTGAGCAGGACGCCGGCGAGGACGACGGAACCGGCCGTGGGCGCCTCGGTGTGGGCGTCCGGGAGCCAGGTGTGCAGCGGGAACAACGGCACCTTCACGGCGAACGCGGCGAAGAACGCGAGGAACAGCCATTTCGCCGTGCCCGAGTCGAGGCCGCCGGGAGCCCAGGCCGTCAGCGTGCGGAGGTCGAAGGTCAGGTGTCCGGTCGCGTCGGAGTGCAGGAACGCGAGCGTCAGGAGACCGACGAACAGGAACGCCGAACCCGCCATCGTGAAGAGGAAGAACTTGAGCGCCGCGTACTGCCGGCGGTCGTGCCCCCACCCGAGGATGATGAAGTACATCGGGACGAGCACGAACTCGAAGAACACGAAGAACAGGACGAGGTCGAGACCGAGGAACACGCCCATGAGCGATGCCTCGAGCAGGAGCATCCACCCGGTGAACGCCTTCGTCCGTTCCGTGATCCGTGCCGACGCGAGCAGCCCGACGGCGAACAGCAGGGCGTTCAGCACGACCATGAAGAGGCTGATGCCGTCGACGCCGACGACGTACTTCACGCCGAGCGAGCCGATCCACCGCTCGCTCTCGACGAACTGGTATCCGGCATGGCCGGTCCGGAAGTTCCACAGGAGCCAGCCGGCGAGGCCGAGGGTCGCCGCGGTCGCCGCGTAGCCCACCGCCCGCACCACCTCGGGGCGTCGCCCGGGGACGAGGATCACGACGATCGCGCCGAGCGCGGGCGTCGCGATCAGCGCGCTCAGGATCGGGAAGTCGGACACGGCTACCGCCCCACCCAGACGACCAGGTACAGGAGGAGCCCGGCCGCGCCGACCGCGATCCAGAGCGCGTACGACCGCACGAGGCCCGTCTGCACCTTGCGCAGCCCGATGCCGGTCGCGCGGACGAGCTCGCCGATGCCGTTGACGGCACCGTCGACGACGCGCCCGTCGAAGATCGCGCTCACCCATTCGGCGAGCCGGCGGCCGGGCCCGGACACGAGCTTCGCGATGCTCTCGTCGTAGTAGTAGGCGTGTCCGAAGAGCCGCCCGAGCACGCCGAGGCGTTCGACCGCGGGATCACGGTCGGCGGCGGGGATGCCGCGCCGGTACCACGAGATCGCGATGCCGATGCCGACGAGGCCGACCGCGACGGAGACGGCGGAGAGCAGGACACCCTCGGCGAACGACGGCGTCTCGATCGCCTTGACGTCGCGGAAGACGGGCTCGAGCCAGATGCTGAGGAACTCGATCCCCTTGAGCGGGATCGAGAGGATGCCGCCCACGACCGCGAGCGTGCCCATCAGGAGGAGCGGGACCGTCATGACCGGGGGCGACTCGTGGGGCAGGTGGTCGCCGAGCACCAGCGGGCGCGGCGGCTCCCCGAACGACACCGTGGGCTCGCTCGACTCGAAGTCCGCTGGTTCGGTGTGGACGGCGCCGACGCCGGGCTCCGGCCCGTCGTCGGACCCGCCCGCGACCACCGGGACGGCCTCGGACGCGGGCGTCTCGGGCGGGGTCGCGCGGAAGCGGGCGTTGCCGAAGAAGACCAGGTACACCTGGCGGGTCATGTAGAAGCCGGTGAGCAGTGCGGCCACGAGACCGAGCGCGTACACGCCGTAGTCGTGGTCGAAGAACGCCTTGCTCAGGATCTCGTCCTTCGACCAGAACCCGGCGAACGGCGGCACGCCGGCGATCGCGAGCCAGGCGGCGACGAACGCGAGCGACGTGTACGGCAGGTACCGGCGCAGACGGCCCATGATCCGCATGTCCTGGTTGTCGGCGTTGCCGTGGATCACCGAACCGGCACCAAGGAACAGGGTGCCCTTGAAGAACGCATGCGTGACCACGTGGAAGATCGCGGCGCTGTAGGCCCCGACCCCGAGGGCCAGGAACATGTACCCGAGCTGGCTGATCGTCGAGTACGCGAGCACCCGTTTGATGTCGGGCTGCACGAGACCGACGGTCGCCGCGAGCAGCGCGGTCACCCCGCCGATCCACGCCACCACGGTCATCGCGTCGCCGCTGGCCTCGAAGAAGGGATGCGCGCGGGCGACGAGGAACACGCCGGCGGTCACCATCGTGGCGGCGTGGATGAGCGCGGAGACGGGTGTGGGGCCCTCCATCGCGTCGGGGAGCCACAGGTGCAGCGGGAACTGCGCGCTCTTGCCGATCGCCCCGAGGAAGAGCAGGAGCGCGATCGCGGTGGCCGTCCCGCTGCCGATGGCGCCCGCCTTCCCCATCGCCGAGTAGTCGAGCGACCCCAGCTTCTCGAAGATGAGGAACATCGCGATCATGAACCCGAAGTCGCCGACACGGGTCGTGACGAACGCCTTCTTGCCCGCGACGGCGGCGGAACGCCGCTCGAACCAGAACGAGATGAGCAGGAACGAGCAGAGCCCGACCCCTTCCCAGCCGATGAACGTCACCAGGAAGCTGGAGCCGAGCACCAGGATCACCATCGCGGCGACGAACAGGTTCGTGTAGGCGAAGAAGCGCGAGAAGCGGGCGTCGCCCTTCATGTAGCCGATCGCGAACACGTGGATCAGCGCCGCGATCCCGGTGACGAAGAGGATGAACGTCACGGACAGCGGGTCGACGAGGAAGCCCATCTTCACCTGCAGACCCCCGGCCGGGATCCAGGTGAAGATGGTCTTCACGTGCGAGCGCTGGTCGCCCGGGAGGTCGTTGAGCGCGGCGAACATGACCACCGACCACACGAACGACAGCCCGACGAACGCGCTGCCGATCCACCCGGCGACCGGGTCGCCGAGCCGCTTGCCGAACACGATGAGGACCGCCGCCCCGATGATGGGCATCAGCGGGACGATCCACACGAGGTCGAGCAGGTCGCGGCTCGTCACGGCAGGTTCCTCGGAGTCATCGCCCGGTCAGCCCTTGAGCGCCTGGACGTCGTCGGCGGTCGCGCCCTTCCGGCGGCGGAAGATGGCGACGATGATCGCGAGCCCGATGGCCACCTCGGCGGCCGCGACCACCAGCGTGAAGAACACGATCACCTGCCCGGCCGCGTCGTTCATCGAGTGGGCGAAGGCGACGAACGTGAGATTGACCGCGTTGAGCATGAGCTCGACGCACATGAACATCACGATCACGTTGCGTCGCACGAGCAGGCCGACCGCGCCGATCGTGAACAGCACCGCGGCGAGGACGAGGTAGTAGCTGTCGGTGACGATCAGCGCACCCAGGCTCACGGCACCGTCTCCCCCTCCGGCGTGTCGGCGCGTTGGCCCGACCGGCGGGCGAGCACGACCGCACCGACGACCGCGATCACGAGCAGGACGGCGGTGATCTCGAACGGCCAGAGGAAGTCGGTGAAGAGCACCCGGGCGACGCGCTGGATGTTGGTCCCGAAGCTGCCGCCGCCCGCGGGGACACCTCCCTTGAGCGGCACACCGCGGGCGGTCTTCGCGCCGGTGGCCCAGTCGTGGCCCGCGAGGTAGATCACCTGGGCGACGAGCAGCGCGCCGAGGACGAGCGCGGCGGGTCGCTGCAGCCTGACGGGATCGTCGAGTGCCTCCTCGCGGTCGACGCCGAGCAGCATGATCACGAACAGGAAGAGCACGACGATCGCGCTCGCGTACACGATGATCTGGACCGCCGCGAGCAGTGCCGCGTTCTCCTGCAGGAAGAACACGGCCACGCTCACGAGGGTCAGCACCAGGAACAGCGCCGAGTGCACGGGGTTGCGGGACCCGACGACCCCGATCGCGCCGGCGACGGCCAGGCCCGCGAACACGAAGAAGACGATCTCGGTCACGAGTGGTGTTCCTCGTGGGCCATCTCGGCCATGGAGACGTCCTCGGCCGGGGGCAGGGCCGGCTCCGCCGACTGGCCGCGTTCGGGCGGGCGGACGCCGAAGCCGAGCTCGCCCGACCACTCGACCCGACCCTCGTATCCGGCCTGACCACCGGGCGACGTCGCGCGCATCCACGCGCTCGTGTTGTCGTCCTCGCCGCCGAGCCACAGTTCCCAGGGCTGGCGCCGGGCCCGGCCCTGGTCGTCGACGAGCAGCTCGTCCTTGGTGTAGATGGCGTCCTCGCGGCGGGTGAACGAGAACTCGAACAGCTTCGTCTCCGTGATCGCCTCGGTCGGGCACGCCTCGACGCACAGGTCGCAGTGGATGCAGCGCAGGTAGTTGATCTCGTAGACGAAGCCGTAACGCTCCCCCGGCGACACCGGGGCGTCGGCCGGGTTGTCGGCGCCGCGCACGTAGATGCACCGCGCCGGGCACACGCCGGCGCAGAGCTCGCAGCCGATGCACTTCTCCATGCCGTCCTCGTAGCGGTTGAGGACGTGACGGCCGTGGAAGCGCAGGGGCTTCTTGCGCTTCTCGTCGGGGTACTGCTCGGTGACGACGTGGCCGACCTGGCGGAGCGTGACGCGGAAACCCGAGAAGCGACCCATCAGCGGATCTCCTCCACGAGCTCGTCGCGCTTGGGCACGCACAGCCAGAGCACGACGAGCACGAGCGCAGCGCCACCGACCGCGCTCGGGACGCTGATCCACTTGCTGACGCCCTGGTCGGTGAGGACGACGACGACGCCCGAGATCGCGATCCACACGAACGACAGCTCGATCAGGTACTTCCAGCCGAAGTTCATCAGCTGGTCGTAGCGCAACCGCGGGAGCGAGGCGCGCACCCACACCGTCGCGTACAGCAGGGCGAGCAGCTTCAGGAGGAACCAGAAGACCGGGACGATCCAGACGTTGATCCAGTTGTCGGCGCGGAGCCCGAAACCGAGCCGCGGCCCGCTCGGGCCGCCGAGGAAGAGCGTGACGGCGATGGCGCTCATCGTCACGACGTTCATGAACTCGGCCAGGAAGAAGATCGCGAACCGGATGCCCGTGTACTCGGTGTGGAACCCGCCGACCAGCTCCTGCTCGGCCTCGACGAGGTCGAAGGGCGGGTGGTTCGTCTCGGCGACCGCGGCGATCAGGAAGATGACGAACGCGCCGATCGCGGGCAACCAGTACCAGTCGCTCACGAACGAGTCCCAGTGGACCCAGGCCTGCTGGTTGACGATCTCGCGCGTCGACAGCGTGCCCGTGTGGACGAGGACGCCGAGGATGGAGAGCCCGAGGGCGGCCTCGTAGCTGAGCAGCTGCGCCGACGCGCGGACGGAGCCGAGCAGCGGGTACTTGGAGCCCGACGACCAGCCGGCGAGCATCACGCCGTAGAGGCCGATCCCGGAGGCGACGAGCAGGATCAGGATCCCGATCGGCGGGTCGGCGAGCTGCAGCTCGGTGTGGTGGCTGCCGATCCTCACGACGCCGCCGATGGGGACGATCGAGAAGGCGAGGAAGGCGGGGACGAGCGAGAGGTAGGGAGCCAGCCGGAAGACGTTCCGGTCGGCGCTGTTCGGGATCGACTGCTCCTTGAAGAACAGCTTGATGCCGTCGGCGAGCGTCTGGAGCACGCCGTGCGGGCCCGCCTTCATCGGACCCAGGCGGTTCTGCATGTCGGCGATGACCTTCCGCATGAACCACACGTAGAACATCACCGAGATCAGCAGGAACGCGAAGACGGCGATCACCTTGACCACGAGGATCAGGACGACCGTGAAGTCGATGCCGCTGTCGAAGAGCGGGTCGGTCCCGAGCAGGGCGCCCACGGTCACCACACCGTCTCGACGCGCAGGTCGGTGACGGGCTCCGACAGGTCGATGAGATCCGGAGCGCCGGGCCCCGCCTGGTTGACCGGGATGAACGCGGTGCCCTGCGGCGTGTTCGGATCGCCCTGCACGTGCAGCTCGACGCTGCCGCGGCCCGTCGTGACGCGGACCTGCTGCCCGTCGGCGACGCCGAGACGGTCGCGATCGTACGGGTGGACGAACAGGCGCGGACCGGGAGCGAGGTGCGCGAGCGAAGGCGACGCGGCGACGACCCGATCCGAGCCGTAGAGGATGCGTCCCGCCACGAGCCGGAGAGCGTACGCGTCGACCGGCACCGAGGGCACGGCTTCCGCGCTGCCGTTCCAGCGGTAGAGCTCGGGCGTGGGCAGGGCCGGGCCGCCCGACTCGCCGACACTCGCGGCGGCCTCGCCGTCGCCGTTCCCGGCGGTGGCGACGTCCGCGGCGTCGCCCCCTTCGACGACCTCGCCCTCGGTCTCGACCGGGCTCGGCGGGATGGGCTCCCACGAGACGCCCGCCGAGCTCCTCCCGACGCCGAAGCGCAGCTCGTCGGCGTGTTCGGCGACCGGCAGGACGGCGCCGTCGCGGGCGCGTCGCAGCAGCGCGTCGTCGACCCCGGCGAACGCCGGGGCGACGCGCGCGATCTCGCGCTGGACCTCCTCGACCGACTCGAGGTCGAAGTCGGCGCCGAAGCGGAGCGCGAGCTCGGCCGCCACCCTCCAGGCCGGCATGGCGGTGCGCTCGGGGGTGACCTTGCGACCGAGCCGCTGCACCCTGCCCTCGAGGTTGGTCGCGCTGCCCGAGTGTTCGCCCCAGACCGTCGTCGGCAGGACGATGTCGGCGCGTACCGCCGCGCCGTCGGCGAAGGATCCGACGCTGACGACGACGCGGCAGTTCGCGAGCGCCGCGCTCGCCAGCGCGCGATCCGGGAACTCGGCGAGCGGGTCGGCATCGACGAGCACGAGGGCCTCGATGCTGCCGTCGGCCGCGGCCCGGAGGATGCCCTCGGCGTCGAGCCCGCGCAGCTCGGGGACGCCGCCCCAGGCCGCGGCGAAGTGCTCGTAGCCGGCGTCGAGCGTCACCCGGCCGGGAAGGAAGCCAGGCGTCAACCCGAGGTCGAGCGCACCGTGGACGTTCGCGCGGGGCAGCGCGCTGAGGAACCGCACACCGGGCACGGCGGCGAGCTTGGACGCCGCGTGCACGACCGACGCGGCGGGCTCGGCAACGTTGCCGCGACCGAGCACGACGACCACAGGTCCGTCGCGACCGTCGAGCGCGCGCGCGATCTCGTCGACGGATCGCAGCCCCGTCGTCTCGCCGGAGAGCGCCCGCGCGAGCGGGACGACCGTCGCACCCTCTTCGCCGGGCAGGTGACGCAGCACCCAGGACGCGTGCTTCGTGAGGCCGTGGTCGCGCGCCGAGACGTCGACGAGCGGCACGTCGAGGTCGACGGCTGCCCTCCGCACCCGCAGGGACAGGACCGGCAGCTCTTCCTTCAGGTCGGGGCCGAGCAGCACGATCACCCGGGCGCGGTCGAGGTCGGCGATCGTGGCGCGCGGCAACCCGAGCACGACCTCGGCCGGGAGCCCGTCGCCCATCTGGGCGTCGACGTTGTCGGTGCGCAGCACCCCCTTGGCGAAGCGCGCCCATGCGTACGCGTCCTCGTTCGTCCCGTTCGCGCCGCCGAGAACCGCCACTGCGGTCGGACCGGAGCTCGCGATCACGTCACGCAGTGCCGAGGCGGCGGCGTCGAGCGCTTCCGGCCATGACGCCTCGACGAGGTCCGCGTGGTGGCGCACCCTCGGCGACTCGAGCCGGGCGTCGGAGTGGACGTACTCGTAGCCGTAGCGACCCTTGTCGCAGAGCCAGCCCTGGTTCACCGGCTCGGAGTCGACACCGAGGAGCCGCACGAGCCGGTTCGAGGTCGACTCGAGCGCGCCGCGACAACCGACCGAGCACGCCTCGCACGACGTCTCGACCGTCGACAGGTCCCACGGGCGGGCCTTGAAGCGGTAGGGCCGGGCGGTGAGCGCGCCGACCGGGCAGATCTGCACGACGTTGCCCGAGAAATAGGAGGTGAAGGGCTCGTTCGGGTAGGTGATGACCTCGGTCTGGTCGCCCCGGCCGCCGAAGTCGATCAACGGGTCGCCAGCGACCTCGGCCGCGAAGCGCGTGCACCGACCGCACTGGATGCAGCGCTCGCGGTCGAGGAGCACGAGGTCGCTGATCGGGATCGGCTTCTCGAAGTGGCGCTTCTCCTCGACGAAGCGCGACTCGCCCGGACCGAACGCGAGCGTCTGGTCCTGCAGAGGGCACTCGCCGCCACGGTCGCAGACCGGGCAGTCGAGCGGGTGGTTGATCAGCAGGAACTCCAGCACGCCGTCCTGGACGGCCTTGACCGCGGGTGTGTCGGTGTGGACGACCATGCCGTCGGTCACGGGGGTCGCGCAGGAGATCTGGAAGCCGCGCAGCCCCTCGACCTCGACGAGGCACATCCGGCACATCCCGACCGGCTTCATCCGCTCGTGGTAACAGAAGCGCGGAATGTAGGTGCCGTGCTCCTGCGCGACCTTGATCAGCCACTCGCCGCGGGGCGCCTCGATCTCCTTGCCGTCGATGGTCACCTTGACGAGGTCGGGCCCGGGCGCCACCGACACGAAGTAGCGGTGGTCGGAGGGCCACTGGCTCATCTGCACCGCGTCGGGGGCGGTCATCGCTTCCCGCTCTCGGCCCGGCGGGCCGGGCCGCTCGGGCCCGGCTCGCTGCTTCGCGGGATACCCGCTTGGCGACGTTCGGTCATGACGCCACCCGGATCTGCGATGCGTTGCGCCGTTCGGTGTCGCGCTGCATGCGCTCCCGGATCTCGTCGGCGAAGTAGTTGCGGAGGCTCACCATCGGCGACGCCGTGCTCGGGCCGAGAGCGCAGATCGTCGTCTGCCCGGGCGGCCAGCTCAGGCCGGGCGCGATGTTGTTGCCGAAGCTGAGCAGCAGGTCGAGGTCCTCGGGTCGGCCCTGACCGTGCACCATCCGGTAGAGCACCTTCTCGATCCAACCGCTGCCCTCGCGGCACGGCGTGCACTTGCCGCACGACTCGTGCGCGAAGAACTTGGCGATCCGCCACGCGACCTGCAGCGGGTCGACGGTGTCGTCGAAGACGGTCACCGCGCCCGATCCGAGCATCGTCTTGAGCTCCGTCTGCACGTGGTCGAGGTCGAGCGGCTCGTCGAGGTGCTTCGCGAGCAGCCACGGCGACGAGGCGCCCCCGGGCACGAAGAACCTGACCTCGCGTCCCTCGGCCACGCCACCGGCCAGACCCTCGATGAGGTCACGGAAGGTCGTCTTGGCGAGCTCGACCTCGTAGTTCCCCGGCCGCGTCACGCACCCGGACACGGAGAAGATCCGGGTACCGGTCGATCGGCCCTCGCCCATCGAGGTGAACCACTCGGCCCCGTTGCGGACGATGTGCGGGACGGTCGAGATCGTCTCGACGTTGTTGACGATCGTCGGCGAGGCGTACACGCCCTGCACCGCCGGGAACGGAGGCTTCGTACGCGGCATCGCCCGTTCGCCTTCGAGACTCGACAGCAGGCCGGTCTCGTCGCCCGCGATGTAGCAACCGGCGCCGCGGTGGAGCGTGAGCTCCAGGTCGTAGCCGGAGCCGAGGATGTTGCGGCCGAGGAAGCCATTGGCGTACGCGTCCTCGATCGCCTTGCCGAGCCGCTCGGCGCCGAGCGCGAACTCGCCCCGGAGGTAGATGAACGCGTGGTGGGCGCGGATCGCGTACGAGGCGAGGATCGCGCCCTCGATGATCTGGTGCGGATCACGCTCGACGAGCATGTGGTCCTTGAACGTGCACGGTTCGCCTTCGTCGCCGTTGACGGCGAGGTAGCGCGGGAAGACGTCCTTGGGCACGAGCGACCACTTCTGGCCGCAGCCGAAGCCGGCACCGCCCTTCCCGCGCAGCCCCGAGCTCTTCACCTCCTCGACGATCGCGTCGGGATCCATCGAGAACGCCTTGTCGAGCGTGCCGTAGGCGTCGTTGTGGCGGCGGGCGACGTCGAACTGCCAGGAGTCGTCGGGACGGTCGCGCAGGAACTTGGAGACCATACGCGTCTCTTGCGGCGCCATCAGCCGTCGCTCCCCACGACCGCACCCGGGCGCGTGCCCGAGATCGTGCGCGCCTGCAGCGCGCCGGACTTGTACTGCTCGACGAGCTCCGCGGCCGCATCGACCGTGAGCGGCCCGTGGAAGTCGTAGTTGACCTGCAGCGCCGGCGCGCGGTCGCAGTGCGCGATGCACTCGACCTCTTCGACCGTGACGTCCGGGTCGGCGGCGAAGCGCTGCACGAGCCCGGCCAGCAGGTCGGGCCCTCCGTTCACCATGCACGCGAGATTCGTGCACACGGACACGATGAGGCGGCCCGGCGGCTCGCGCTTCAGCATCGTGTAGAAGGAGCACGTCCCGAGGACGATCGCGGGCGTGACGCCGAGGAACTCGGCGACCTGGCCCATACCCTCCGGCGTCACCCATCCGTCGCGCTCCTGGACCATGTGGAGGAGCGGGATCAGCGCCGACTTCGGATGGGGGTACCGGGCGGCGATCTCCTCGGCGCGCTTGCGCTCCGGCGCGGTGAACGGCATCAGCGGTCCACCTCGCCCATGATCGGATCGATCCCCGAGATGATCGCCACCGCGTCCGCCACGAACGATCCGGGCACCATCGCCTCCATCGACTGCAGGTTGTAGAACGACGGGCCGCGGATGTGCAGCCGCACCGGCTTTCCCGAACCGTCGGAGACGAGATAGCAGCCGATCTCGCCGCGGGGCGACTCGATGGCCACGTAGGTCTCGCCGGCCGGCACGCGGAACCCCTCGGTGAACAGCTTGAAGTGGTGGATCAGCGCCTCCATCGACTCGTCGATGCGCGCACGGGGCGGAGGCGTGACCTTGCGGTCCTGGACGCGGTAGTCGCCGGGCGGCATCTTCTCGACGCACTGGCGGACGATCTTCACCGACTCGAGGATCTCGAACAGCCGGATGATGTAGCGGTCGTAGACGTCGCCGTTCTCCCCGAAGACCACGTCGAAGTCGACGTCGTCGTACGCGAGGTACGGCTGCGCCTTGCGGAGATCCCACGGGAAGCCGGTGGATCGCAGGATCGGACCGGTCGCGCCGAGCGCGATCGCCTCCTCGGTCGTGATCTTGCCGACGCCGACGGTCCGCTCGACCCAGATCGGGTTCTCGTTGAGCAGCTCCGCGTACTCGTTGACGCCCCGCTCGACGATCGTGAGGAGCTCGAGGACGTCGTCGTCCCACCCGTCGGGAAGGTCCGCGGCGACGCCTCCCGGACGGATGTAGTTGTGGTTCATCCGGAGCCCCGTCACCTTCTCGAGGTAACGGAGCACGAGCTCGCGTTCACGCCACCCGTACAGCATCATCGAGACGGCGCCGAGGTCCATGCCGTTCGTGGCCTGGAACAACAGGTGCGAGGAGATGCGGTTCAACTCGACCATGAACATGCGGATCCACGTCGCCCGGGGTGGCACGTCGACGTCGAGCAGCCGCTCCACCGCGAGGGAGTAGACGAGCTCGTTCGAGAGCGGCGCGAGGTAGTCCATGCGCGTGACGTTCGTCGCGCCCTGCACGTAGGTCAGCTCCTCGCCGGTCTTCTCCATCCCGGTGTGGAGGTAACCGATGACGGGCGCGGCGCGCAGCACGGTCTCGCCGTCGAGCTCCATCATCACGCGCAGCACGCCGTGCGTGGACGGGTGCTGCGGCCCCATGTTGATGATCATCGTCTCGTCGTCTTCGGGCCAGACCCCGCCCCCGATGACGACGTCGCGGTGGATCGCGCGCATCTCCTGCGCGCCCTCGTCGGTCTGGTGCTCGAGCCGCGCCTCCTCGATCTCGAGCATGCCGTCGCGCTCGGCGTCCATTTGGCTCATGGCCCGCAACGTACGTTCATCGGTTCACCTCGGCGCGGGGTCGCCCTTGAACGTGACCGGCACGCGCGCGGGGGCATCGTCCTTGCGCAACGGGAAGCCGACCCAGTCGTCGGGCATGAGGATGCGGACGAGATTGGGATGCCCGGGGAAGTCGACGCCGAACAGGTCGAAGGCTTCCCGCTCGGCGAAGTTCACCCCGGGGTACAGGTCGGCGATGCTCGCGACGCGCGCGTCGTCGGCCGGGACCTCGCAGATCGTCCGGATGCGCCGGTTGCGCGGGTGCGAGAGGAAGTTCGCGACGACCTCGAACCGCTCCGGCGCCACGCCGGGGATCACGACCCGCTCCGCGTCGACGAGATGGTCGACGACCGTGACGTCCATGCACTGCGTGAACTGCTCCTCGTCGCGGAGGTACGCGGCAACGTCGTGCCAGGCGTCACGCTCGACGTAGACGACCGGTTGCCCGTGCGACTCGTGGAAGACGGCAGCCGGGAAGCGGTCGAGCAGCGCCGCCGCGACCTCGTCGGAGGGACGGGCGGGCGGCTCCGGCGCACCGTCTTCGTGAATCTCTTCACGAGTGCTGTCGTCGGCCATCGTCGGCGTCGGGCTCCGGGGTTCGGCGGACTACGCGGACTTCGAGACGGGACGGATCGGCTGGACGTGGGACGGGATGCCGTCGAACTGCTCGATCCGGATCCCGGCGCCGCCGTGCATCGTCCGGCCGCGACGCTTGAGCAGCTCGCCGGTGCGGATCTGCTCGTGGAGGGTGAGGATGCCGTGCAGGAGCGTCTCGGGGCCGGGCGGGCACCCGGGCACGTAGACGTCGACGGGGACGACCTGGTCGACTCCCTGCACGAGCGCGTAGTTGTTGAACATCCCGCCCGTGCTGGCGCAGACGCCCATCGAGATGACCCACTTGGGCTCGACCATCTGGTCGTAGACCTGGCGGAGGACGGGAGCCATCTTCTGGCTGACCCGGCCGGCGACGATCATCAGGTCGGCCTGGCGGGGGCTCGCCCGGAAGACCTCCATGCCGAAGCGGGCCTGGTCGTAGTGCGGCGCGCCGGTCGCCATCATCTCCATGGCGCAGCACGCGAGGCCGAACGTCGCCGGGAACACGGAGTTGCGACGCCCCCAGCGGACGACGTCCTCCAGCCGGGCGGTGAGGAAGTTGTGCGGGAGCTGGTCGAGACCCACTACGCCGCCTCCTCCCCGACCCCGCCCGAACCCACGCCGTCGGGCCCGCGGGTCGGGTCGAGTCCGTCGCGACCTGGCGAGCCCGACGCGAACCGGACCCGCTGCGCGAACCGCTCCGTCGTCCGCACGATGACCTGCTTCGCCGGGCCCCACGCGAGCGCGCCGCTCGACAGCAGGTAGCCGAAGGGGACGATCAGCACGACGAGGAAGATCCCCATCCCGATCAGTCCGAACGTGCCGAGGCCCTTCATGACCGTGGTGAACGGGTAGAGGAACACGATCTCGACGTCGAGGACGATGAACGCCATCGCGATCAGGTAGAAGCGCACCGGGAACCGCTCGGAAGGCTCGCTCTCGGGGACGATCCCGCACTCGTACGGCGCTTCCTTCGCGGACGTCGGGCGGCGAGGTGCCAACAGGATCGACGCGATGAACGACAGCGACGCGAAGAGGCAGACCAGGATGATCAGGGCGAGGATGGGCAGGTACTGCTCCATCTTCACGCGCCCTCGGAGCCCGGCTCGCTCATGCGCGGCAGGCTATCGCGGGCTTCAGGGCTCCGGTCCGATGGCGACGAGGCGGGCGACGAGCGCGTAGGCGGCTTCGGCGGCGCCGAGCTCGTCGGGCCGGAGCAGGTTCGCCATGATGCGCAGCACCCATTCCATGAGCGTGCGCGACCGGAAGCCGATGC
>Ga0070741_10011872_pt1 | contig 15935 bp, 18 predicted proteins | sample Coa_R1_4_FD_66440 | JGI IMG/M metagenome (GOLD analysis project Ga0070741, IMG submission 66440) | Surface soil microbial communities from Centralia Pennsylvania, which are recovering from an underground coalmine fire - Coalmine... | ecosystem: Environmental > Terrestrial > Soil > Unclassified ...
TGTGGACAACTCACCCCCGACACAAGAAACACGGTGTCATGCTCACTCGTTGGCGTGATCCCTCTCGCAAAAATCGGGGCACGTGCAGTCGGCGGTCTCTGCCGTGCAGGGGCCGTCTGGCTTCGGAGCGGCCGGCGAGATGTCGATCGCGTCGGCTGGCGTTAGTTCGAGAGTTTCCACAATTCCTCCCGTAGTGCTCTAAGTTGGCCCAATAAAGTCCGGGCAGGTGCACTCGGCGAGCTCGGCGGTGCAGGGCTCGCTGCGTGGCGGGGCCGGGACTGCGACGGGCTCGGCCGGTGTCAGCTCGATCGTCTCCATTTTCGGATCCTAAATGCCCATTCGAGGGTCGTGTCAACCCTCCTGCGGCCAGTTTCGGATCCGGAGACGTAAGCAAAGGGGGAGGCGAACCCCCCGGCAGGGGGACAGACGGGGCAGCCGGGCGGTGGTCAAATGGGGCTTCCCAACGACTGGTGGCCGCTCGGTGAGCGGCCGCGCCCGTGCGAAGGGCTTCTCCCATGGTCGACACCCGCCGCCTCCTTGCCATGCTGTGCGTCCTCGTGACGCTGGCGATCGCGCTCGCGAAGCCCCTCCCCGGGCGCGCCGACGACGGCTCGACGCCCGCCACGCCCGACCCGACGACCGCCGACACGACCCCGACCGTGCCGCAGCTGCCGGTGGTGAAGGCGCCGGCGCCGAAGCCCGCCCCGACCCGCATGACCCAGGCGCACTCGCGGCTCGCCTTCGGCCTGCGCGTCGTCGACTACGCGAAGCGCTTCCGCGGAGTCCGCTACGTGTACGGCGGCACGACGCCGCGCAGCGGCTTCGACTGCAGCGGCTTCGTTCGCTACGTCTACGCGCATTTCGGCATCGCACTCGCACACTCGAGCTACGCGCAGTTCGATCGCGGCCGACGCGTTGCACGCTCGGCACTCCGGCCCGGCGACCTCGTCTTCTTCGACGGTCTCGGCCACGTCGGCATCTACGTCGGCAACGGGCGGTTCATCCATGCGCCGCACACCGGGACGCGCGTTCGGGTCGAGCAGCTCGCGGGCTGGTACAGCTCCCGCTTCGTAGGCGCCAGGCGGCTCCGCACGGCGTAGCCTTGACGCCGTGGCGACGACGGCCGCGGCGACGGGACTGACGCAGCAGGAGGCCGAGCGCAAGCTCGCCGCGCAACCGCCCGTGCACGAGGAGACGAGCCGCTCGTACAAGAGCATCGTCGTCGCGAACGTCTTCACGATCTTCAACCTGATCCTGCTCGCGGCCGGGGTGCTGACGCTTGCGTTCGGCGACGTGCAGGATGCGCTCTTCCTCGCAATCCTCGTCGCGAATGCCGGCATCGGCATCGGCCAGGAGGTGCGCGCGAAAGGGACGCTCGACCGCCTCGCCGCGCTCGTCGCTCCCACGGCGACGGTGCTGCGCGACGGCAAAGCGCGCCACGTCGAGGTCGACGAAGTGGTAGAGGGCGACATCGTGCTGCTCGAGGCGGGCGACCAGGTCGTCGCCGACGGGACGCTGCGGCGAAGCGACGGGCTCGAGCTCGACGAGTCGATCCTCACGGGCGAGGCCGAGCCGGTCGTGCGCGGCGAGGGCGACACCGTCCTGTCCGGCTCGTTCGCGGTCGAAGGCTCGGGCTCCTATCTCGTCACGGCCGTCGGCGCCGACAGCCGCGCGGCGCGCGTCGCCGGCGAGGCGCGCGAGTTTCGCCACCCTCGTTCGCCGCTCGAGCGATCGATCAACCGGCTGCTGCTCGTGCTCGTCGGGGTGCTCGTGCCGCTCGGCGTCGCGCTCGGCTGGGCGCTCTACCGCCGGCATACGTCACTGCACGACGCGGTGCCGACGACGGTCGCGGCCGTCGTCACGCTCGTGCCCGAGGGCCTGATCCTGCTGACGAGCGTCACCTTCGCGGTGGCCGGTATTCGCATGGCCCGGCGCGGTGCGCTCGCGCAGCAGCTGAACGCCATCGAGTCGCTCGCGTCCGTCGATGCGATCTGCCTCGACAAGACCGGCACCCTCACCGACGCGCGCCTCCAGGTGGAGGTGCTCGCACCGGCGGCAGGTGTCGACGAGGCCGAGCTGGCCGTCGAGCTCGGGCGTTACGCCGCGAGCGCGCCGTCGCGCAACTCGACGCTCGCGGCGATCCTCGAGCACTGCGGCGGCGAGCCGGAGGAACCGCACGCGACCGTTCCGTTCTCCTCGCGGCGGCGGTGGAGCGCCGTGCAGCTCGGCGCGACGACCTTCGTCCTCGGCGCGCCCGAGCTCTTCCCGCTCGGCAGCCTTGCGAGCTTCGCCGAGACGGAGGCACGGGCGGGCCGGCGCGTCGTCGCCTTCGGAGTCGGGCGCGGACGCGTCGCCGCCGACGGCGAGCCCGACGTCGCGGAGCTGCTCGGCCTCGTCGTGCTCGGCGAGCGCCTGCGTGCCGACGCGCGCGAAACGGTCGAGTTCCTGCAGTCACAGGGCGTGCGCATCGCGGTCATCTCGGGCGACCGCCCCGAGACGGTCGCCGCCGTGGCGGCGGACGCCGGCATCGTCACGGGTGAGCCGCTCGACGGCCGCGACCTGCCGAGCGATCCCGCCGAGCTTCGCGCCCTGCTCGACGAGCACGCGGTCGTCGGCCGGATCGCGCCCGAGGACAAGAAGCGCGTCGTGGAGGCGCTTGCGGCCGGCGGACGTTACGTCGCGATGGTCGGCGACGGCGTGAACGACGTCCCCGCGCTCAAAGCGGCACGGCTTGCGATCGCGCAGGGGAACGGTTCCCAGATGGCGCGGGCGGTCGCGGATCTCGTCCTCGTCCGCGGCGACTTCTCGAGCGTGCCGGCGCTCGTCGGCGAAGGGCGCAAGGTGCTCCGCAACCTGCAACGCGTCGCCAAGCTCTTCGTCGCGAAGTCGGCCTTCGCGATGTTCCTCGTCCTCTCGATCGGCCTGACTCCCCAGGCGTACCCGCTCCTGCCGCGCCACCTCACGCTCGCCGCGGCGCTGACGATCGGCATACCCGCGTTCTTCCTCGCGCTCGGCCCGAGCGAAGGACGCTTCCGCTCGGAGCGCTTCCTCTTCGACGTGGGCCGCTTCGCCGTTCCGGCCGGCACCGCGGCCGGGCTCGGCGTGCTCGCGAGCTTCGTGTTCGCCCGGAACGTCGGCCGGCTGCCGCTCGTCGAGGCGCGGACGATCGCGACGACCGTGCTCGTGCTCGTCGGGCTCTATCTGATCCTCGCGCTCGAGGCGACGAGCCGGCGCCGCGCGGCCGCGGTCGGCGCGCTGTCGGGCGTCATGCTCTTTCTCTACGCCGTCGTCGTCGCGGCGCCGGGGCTGCGCGGGTTCTTCGCGCTCGACGTGCCGGGGCCCGGCGGGGTCTTCATCGCGCTCGCGGGCGCAGGTCTCGCCGTCGCCGGGCTCTGGCTCACCGACGACCGCTTCGTGCCGGGCGCGTTTCGCTCTTCAGCCTAGAGCGGTACGTCTTCGTCTTCGTGCGATTGCCGCAGACGGACATCTGGCACCAGACGGCCGAACGGTTGCGCGAACGGTCGTAGAAGAGCCAGCGGCACACGTCGCGGCGGCACGCTTTGAGGCGCGACCACGTCCCGTCGGCCATCGCCGTGTAGACGATGCCGGTGAGCTCGGCGAACGCGCCGTCCACGTCACGCGCGACGGGATCGAGCGTCGCGGAGGCTGCGTCGACGCGCACGACGACCGTCGCTTCGAGCTCGGCGTCGGTCGCGACGCCGTTGTTCGCGAGCGCGAGCTCGCGCAACGTGTCCCGCAGGTCGTGGGCGCGGGCGAGGTCGGCGGAGGTGACGCGCGCGGCCCGGTCGACGAGGTCGAGCTCGACGAGGAGCTTCTTCAGCTGCGCCGGCGAGTGCAGGGCCTCGCGGCCGTGCTCCTCGTCGAGCGTGTTCGCGAAGCGGCGGACGAGCTCGAGCCGCCCGGGTGCCTTCGCCTCGAGCAGGTAGTCGATCGAGTCGACGGGCTCCATAGCGGGACACTAGCGTCCGGCTGACGGTGGTAACAGGGGCGGACGGAGAACAGCGGCGCGGCGCGGTACGAGAACAGCGGGGTCAGACCTTGGGTCTGACCCCTGAAATAGCGGCGGCGTCGAGCCGCCGCTATTTCAATTTCTCGGCCATCGCGGTCAAGAGCTTCCAGGCGATCGTGGAGTTGCTCTCGACGAGCGGCCGGAAGTCCCACGGGGTCATGCCCCAGCAAACCATGTCGCTCTTGGCGGTGATCGTCGCCGTCCGGTCGGAGCCGGTCAGCAGCGCGATCTCGCCGAAATAGTCGCCGGCGCCGATCGTGCCGCGCTCCTGGCCGTCGACCGTCACCGCCGCCTCGCCCTCCTCGACGACGAAGAAGCCGGCGCCGCCTGCCCCTTCCTCGGTGACGGTGTCGCCCTCCGCGAAGCGGCGCTCGCGCATCGTCGCGGCGATCTGCTCGAGCTCGCGGTCGTCGAGCCCGGCGAAAAGCGGCACCTTTTTCAAGACATCCGACGAGGCCCTGGCCACGGCGGAGTTATACACGGGAAACGCGGTCCGGAGAAATCGGCAGGATACGCCGGATGCAACTGACCGTGATCGGGTGCTCCCCGGCCTGGCCCAACGCGGGCAGCGCCCAGTCCGGCTATCTCGTCGAGGGCGAGGGGCGGCTGCTCCTCGACTGCGGGCCGGGCGTGCTCGCACGCCTCCGCGAGCTCGACGGCGGCTGGCCCCGCGTCGACGCCGTCGCGATCACGCACTTCCATCTCGACCACTGGGGCGACCTCGTGCCGTGGGTGTTCGGCGCGAGCTTCGGCCCCGGCCGCGACGTGCCGAAGCCGGAGCTGTGGCTGCCGCCGAAGGGCAACGACCGTCTGCGGGCGTACGGCGACCAGATGGCGTTCGCGAGCGGCATCGACAAGGTCTTCGACGTTCGCGAGTACGAGGAGGCGACTCCCTTCAGGGCCGCCGGCTTCGACTTGCTGCCGCTCCGGCTCGACCACTACTCGGAGCAGACGTTCGGCCTGCGCGTGTCGAACCACTCGAGCACCCTCGCGTACTCGGGCGACACGGGCCCGAGCGCGAACCTCGCGGAGCTCGCGCGGGACGCAGACGTCTTTCTCTGCGAGGCGACGTTGAAGGAGCCGGAACCCGCCGAGCGCGGCCACCTGAGCGAGGACGAAGCGGTGAGCGCCTTCGAGGAGAGCGGCGCGAAACGGCTGCTCGTGATCCATCGTCCCGACGAGTTGTCGCTCGACCCGTCGGTCGAGCGCGCAGCCGACGGCGACGTTTTGACGTTCTAGAGAGGTCTAGACTTCACCTAGCCCGGCAAGAGGGAGCGTTGTTGCCCGCGCGAACGAAAGCTCGCCCGATCCACACGGCGGTCGTCGGCGCGTCAGCGGGCGGCGTCGAGGCTCTGCGCACGCTCGTCGGCGAGCTGCCGCGCGATTACCCGGGCGCACTCCTCGTCGTCCTGCACGTCGCCCCGATGGGGACGAGCGTCCTCCCGCGGATCCTCACCCGCGCCGGCAGCATCCCCGCGGCACATGCGGTCGACGGCGAGTCGATCGAGGCGGGGCACATCTACGTCGCGCCGCCGGACCGCCACCTGCTCGTGTCGCACGGTCGGGTCGCGCTCGGGCATGGACCGAAGGTGAACGGCCACCGTCCGGCGATCGACCCGCTCTTCCGGACCGCGGCGGAAGCGTGGGGCGAGCGCGCGGTCGGCGTCGTGCTCTCGGGGGCGCTCGACGACGGAGCGGCGGGGCTGCGCGCGATCAAGCGGAACGGCGGCAGAGCGTTCGTACAGGACCCGGACGACGCGCTGTACGCGGGGATGCCGGCGAGCGCGATCGCGCTCGCAGAACCGGATCTCGTCGCGACGGCCCGCGAGCTCGGCAAGACGATCGCCCGCCTCGCGCCGATTCCCGTCGGCCTCTCCGAGGACGTCGCGTGAGCGAACGCGACGAAGACCTCGAGACACTTCTCGCATTCATCCGCGACGAGCGGGCGTTCGACTTCACCGGTTACAAGCGCCCAAGCCTCGAGCGGCGAATCACGCGGCGCATGCAGGACCTCCGCATCGACAGCTTCGCCGGTTATCGAGAGTTTCTCGAGCGAAACCAGGATGAGTTCGCCCAACTCTTCGACACGATCCTCATCAACGTCACGTCGTTCTTTCGCGACCCCGCGGCCTGGCAGTACATCCAATCCGAGGTCGTGCAGTCGATTGCCGACCGTGACGGCGGTCACGACCCGATTCGCGTATGGACGACGGGCTGCTCGACGGGCGAAGAGGCCTACACGGTTGCGATGGTCTTCGCAGAGGTACTCGGCGAGCACGCGTTCAAGCGGCGCGTGAAGATCTACGCGACGGACGTCGACGACAGCGCGCTGACGATCGGCCGCACCGCCGCGTACACCGAGCAGCAGATCGCTGCGGTGCCGCCCGAGCTGCGCGAGAAGTACTTCGAGCCGGTGAACGGCTCCTACGCGTTCCGCGGCGACCTTCGCCGGTCGGTGATCTTCGGCCGCCACGACCTCGTCAAGGATCCGCCGATCTCGCGCATCGACTTCCTCGTCTCCCGCAACACGCTCATGTACTTCGACTCGGCGACGCAGCGACGCGTCCTCTCCGCCTTCCACTTCGCGCTCCGCCCGGAGGGTTATCTCTTCCTGGGCAAGTCGGAGGTCCTCGCCGCGCGCACGGGCTACTTCACGCCGGTCGATTTGAAGCGGCGCGTCTTTGCGAAGGTCGACACGAGCGTGCCGAGGGAGCGACCTTCGCCGGAAAGCGACGACGCCGCGCGCGACCTGCAGCAGCAGGCCGATCAAGGCATCCGCGAAGCCGGCTTCGAGGTCGCTCCGGTCGCGCAGATCGTCGTCGACCTTTCGGGCCGCGTCGTCGCCGCAAACGTGCAGGGTCGCATGCAGTTCGGCCTCGCCCAGCAAGACGTGGGCATGCTGCTGCAGGATCTCGAGCTCTCCTACCGGCCGCTCGAGCTGCGCTCGCGGATCGAGCAGGCGTACACCGAAGGTCAGGCTCTGAGCGTTCGCGACGTCGAGTGGCAGGCCGGCAACGAGACGCGTTACCTCGACATCCATCTGCATCCGCTGACGGACGCCACAGGCGAGCGCCTCGGCGTTGCGATCGCGTTCTTCGACGTCACCCGCTACCGCCGGCTGCAGGAGATCCTCGACGCATCGAAGCGCGAGGCCGAGGTCGCGCACGAGGAGCTGCAATCGACGGTCGAAGAGCTGGAGACGACGAACGAGGAGCTCCAGTCGACGAACGAGGAGCTCGAGACGACGAACGAGGAGCTCCAGTCGACGAACGAAGAGCTCGAGACGATGAACGAGGAGCTTCAGTCGACGAACGAGGAGCTCGAGACGATGAACGACGAACTGCAGCTGCGCGCCGACGAGCTGACGACGGCAAACGCCTTCCTCGACGGCGTGCTCGGCAGCCTGAGCTCGGGCGTCGTCGTCATCGACAAGGAGCTCAAGGTCGAGGCGTGGAACGGCGGCTCCTACGAGCTCTGGGGCCTGCGCGCCGACGAGACGGTCGGCCGGCACCTCCTCAACCTCGACATCGGCCTCCCGCTCGAGCCGCTCCGCAAGCCGATCCGCGTCGTGCTCGCGGGCGGCGCGGCGGAGCCGCTGAGGCTCGAAGCGCTCAACCGCCGGGGCCGGCAGATCGAGGTCGCGGTCAGGCTCAATCCGCTGACGACTACGGCGCACGGGGTGATCGGCGTCGTGCTGATGGTAGAACCGATCGCATGATCGAGACGTCGCGCCGCACGCGACGCCGCGACTACCTCGGCGTCCTGCTCGACCACGTGGCGGCGCCCGTCTTTGCCGTCGACGAGGGCGGCAAGATCGTCTACGTGAATGCTGCCGCCGGTGTCGAGCTCGGGCGGCAGAAGCGCTATCTCGTCGGCAAGCCGTTTCCGACGCTCGTCGCACTCGACGACCGCCGAGCGATCCGGACTGCGATCGCAAAGGCGGACGCAATTCCGGTCCCGGTCGACGTGACGCTCGAGCCGGTCGGTGCGAGGCGGACCGCGGTCATCCGCCGCATGGTCGGTGTCGAGCCGCCGCTCCTCTCGATCACGCTCGTGAGCGAGGCGCCGATCGTCGTGCAGGTCGAGAACCGCACCCCGAAGCTGTCCGTCGCGCTCGACCGGTTCTTCCTGCGCTTCCAGTACGGAGTGATCGGCCTCGATGCGACGCGCCGGATCACGTTCGCGAACCCGCGGGCCCGGGCGCTTCTCGGCGACCCCGAGCTCCGCCTCGGGAAACGGCTCGCCGACGGGCCTGTCGCCGACTTCGCCGACCGCGTGCTCGCGGTGTCGGCCGTCGCGCAGACCGGACGGCTCCAGCTCGGCGACGGGCGCGTCCTGCGCGCATCGGGGCTCGGTCCCCGCGGCTCCGAGCCTGCTGTCCTCATCCTCGAGGACGTCACCGCCCACGAACGCCACGAGCAGGTCATGCGGGAGTTTCTCCGGAACGCAGCGCATCAGCTTCGAACTCCGCTCACCGGCATCGCCACTGCGGTCGAGGTCCTGCAGGCCGGCGCCAAGGAGGTTCCACCGGACCGGGATCGGTTCCTCGGTCACGTCGAGCAGCACGCGCGGCGCCTGATCCGGATCGCCCGCGGGCTCCTCGTGCTCGCCCGCGCGCAGTCGGGGGGCACGCTGCGGCTCGAGTTCGTCGAGGTGCGTCCACTGCTCGAGGAGCTGTCGCGGCAGGCACGGCCGGTCGAGGGCGTCCGCCTCGCGGTCGACTGCCAGGCCGGCGTCGCCGTTCTCGGAGAGCGCGACCTCCTGCAGGAGGCGCTCGCGTCCCTGCTCGAGAATGCGGTTGCGCATACGGCAAGCGGGAAGATCGACCTCGATGCGGTGGAGCACAACGGAACTGTCTCGATTTCCGTGACCGATTCGGGCGGCGGGATCCTCCCGGAGCATCGCGATCGGATCTTCGAGCCCTTCTACCGGGGCGCGGTCGAAGGAGAGGGATTCGGGCTCGGGCTCGCGATCGCGTCGCAGGCCGTCCAGGCGATGAGCGGGCGGCTGTCGGCCGAGGGCGCCGAAGGTGGGACGCGGTTCGTCATGGAGCTGCCGTCGGCTCGGCTCGCGTCGCCATGAGCCGGATCCTCGTCGTCGAGGACGAGCCTGCGATCGCCGATGCGGTCGGCTATGCCCTGCGCGAAGCCGGCTACGAGGTCGACTGTGCCGCCGACGGCGACACGGCGCTGAGCGCGGCACGTTCCCGCCCGTACGACCTGATGGTCCTCGACCTTCTTCTCCCCGGCACTCCCGGTATCGAGGTCTGCCGGACGCTCCGCGAGGAAGGCGACCTCCCGATCGTGGTCCTCACGGCGCGCGACACCGAGGCGGAGCGGATCACGGGCCTCGATACGGGGGCTGACGACTACATCACGAAGCCGTTCTCGATCGTCGAGCTCGTCAGTCGCGTGCGCGCACTGTTGCGCCGGCGAGAGCTCGACCGCGCGCACCGGTCCGGGGCCGTCAGGCTCGGCGCGCTCAGCATCGACGTCGGCCGTCACTCGGCGGCGATCGACGACCGCCCGCTTCGGCTGACCGTGTCGGAGTTCCGGCTCGTCCAGCTGCTCGCGTCCGAGCCGGGGCGCACGTTCACCCGCGACGAGCTGATCAGGCACCTGTGGGACGACGACTTCACCGGCGACCGGCGCGCGATCGACGTGCACGTCTCGAACCTTCGTCGCAAGCTCGAAGACGATCCGCAAAACCCCCGCCGCCTGCTGACCGTGCGCGGCGTCGGCTACAAGCTCGTCGCCGCCTGAGCACGGGGCTCAGAAGGAGCTGAACGCCCGCTCGCCGAGCAGGCGATGACCCTCGACCGACGGATGGTCGCCGTCGTCGGTCAGGTCGTCGCGCATGCGGCTCGGACGCGACGGGTCGGCGAGCGTCTGATGAAACGGGAAGAGCGGTACGTCGAGACCACACGCACCGGCCTTGAGCAGCGCGTTCAGGCGGCTGATCTCCTCGGCCGACCGCCGGTCGCCGTTGTTCCACGGCAGGACGTCAGCGAGCGCGACACGGAGACCCAGTCCGCGCGCACGGTGGATCATCCCGGTGAGGTTCTGCGCAGCGCCCTCGACGGGCCGGCCCTGGACGATGTCGTTGATCCCGCCCTGGATGACGACCGCCTCGACACCCTCGACGGCGGCGACGAAGCGCGCGGCGATCTCGTCCGTGCGCTCGCCGTAGACGCCGTGATTGCGAAACTCGAGCGACGGGTCGCGCTGCGCGGCCCACCAGTGCCACTGGCTGCGCTCGTCCGGCGAGTCGATGCGCGCCCGCACGGCGGGATCCGGATCCCAGAGCGGGGATCCTGCGGTGATCGAGTCCCCGAGGCACGCGATGATCACGGCAGTCGCAGCGCACCGGCCTGGTAATACGCCCGGTCCTTCGCGTAGAAGAAGCCGCCGTCTGTCGACGCCGACGTCATGCCGTCGGCGCCGCCGCCGAAGAGAAAGCCGACATAGCCGGCCGCGACGTAGGCACGCAGGTGCGCGCGGCTGCCCAGCAGCCACTGGACACGGTTGTCGCGGTAGTGCCCGGGCGTGTCGTCGAGCTGCATGTTGCCGAGCGGTATCTGCCAGGCGGCCATGCGCACGCCCGCGAGCTTGACGAACGTCGCGCCGTAGAGCAGGTGCCGGTGGAAGTCGGCGGGCGTGAACCACGTGCGCGGATTGTTCTGCACCTTCTCGTAGTAGCCGGCGTCCCGGTCCGAGAAGTCCTCGAAGGCGACGTCGAAGCGCGCGTGAAGCGCACGGTAGAACGCGGCTGACTGCGCCGCATACCGCTTCACGGTCGCGTCCGTGGGATCCTCGTACACGATGTCGTGCTTCGTTCCCCAGCCGCTCATGTGATACGCGAGCAAGGCGTTCGGAGCGAGCTGGTTTCGCAGCTGGAGCCACTGCTGCGCGAACGACGTCGCAAGCCCGACCTCGTTTCGCTGCTCGAGGTAGCCCCACAGATCAGGCTCGATGTGCACGACCACCGGCTTCGTGCCCTTGATGCGCTGAAAGAGCAAGCGGACGTCGTTCCAGTACGCCTGCATCAATTGCGGATCGCGCAAGTGCGAGATGTCCGTGTCGCCCTCGTCACCGCCGGCCGGGCTCGACTGGAGCAGCATGTAATACGTCAGGACAGGGACGACGCCACGCGACCACGCGGCGTGCACGAAGTTCGAGGCGTAGGCGCCGTCGGGATTCCAGGTCGACCAGCCGTTGCCGGTGTTGACGCCGCCGGCGAGATACTCGTAGCGGAACCCGAGCGGAGCGGGGGCCTTGCCGGGCTGGCCCATGAGGCCGATCTGCAGCGTCTTCGGCCAGCCGTGCGGCAGCGGCGGCAGCTTCGCGTAGGCGCTCGGAGCGACTGCGAGCGCGAGGAGCGCGACGGCTAGTGCGGGACGAGATCGACGATGAGCTCGCACTCGAGAGCCTCGGCAATTCGCAACAGCGTGTCGATGCGGGGCGGGCGACCGCCCCGCTCGAGCCGCGCAATTGCAGACTGGGTCGTGCCGCAGAGCTCGGCCAGCTCGCGCTGCGAGAGGTTCATGTCGAGGCGGCGCGCTGCGACCTTCTCTGCGATGTTCGCGAAGAACCATCCGCGGTCGCCGGCGACGATGCGCTCGTGCAGACGTTCGAGCGGTCGCTTCTCCTTTGCGCGCGCTGCCATCGAAGCCTCAGTATAGCACTTCTGCTATGAGCCGCTCTTGCAGCGGCTGCACGACGTCGCCGACGCGCACGCGTCCGGGCACGGCGACCGTGCCGTAGACGCCGAGTGGCAGCGGCTCGTTGCGCCCGTCCGGGCGGTACTGCGCGAGGGCGCCGAGCGTGTCGAGCGTCGGCTCGCCCGTGTCGGGATCTTTCGTCGTGACCGCGCAGCGGCCGACGTCGCCGTTCAGCTGGATCGTCGCCTCGCCGATTCGCACCTGCGTCCCGAGCCACGCATCCTCTTCGTGCGGCCCGACGCCGTCGATCTCGAACAACATCCGAAAGCGGCGCCCGTCGACCGGCTCGGTCGCGCCTGCAACCTCGCCGAGCTTGTCGAGCGACGCCTGCGAGAGCACGGAGACCGTGCCGCCGCGGTAGCCGCGATCGACGGCGTGCGCATCGGCATACAGGAGCAGGAGAGGCTCGCCGACGAACTCGCTGATCGCCCGCTCCCACGGCCCCAGCACCCGTCGCGACGGATGCGGGTGGTCGTACATCGTGGCGTCGACGCGCTCGCCGAGCTCGACAACGCCCTCGATCCGCCTGCCGTCGGGGAAGGCGAGCGCCAGCACGCCGGCGTCTTCGTCCCAGTCGGGGCGAATCTGCATGAGCTTGCCGCTCCGCTTGCCGTTGAAGAGCCGCATGCTTTCCTGGACGAGCCAGAAACGCCGGTTGCCGCGGACGCCGTACGGCTCGAGCACGACCTCGTCGGGGTGGACGAGGCCGAGCGACTTCACGGGTGCGATCGAGATGCGCGTGACGCGGGCTGCCACGCACTCAGCTTACGTGTCAGGCAGGACCGTCCACCCGTGTCTCGCTGCGGCCGCGCGCGCCCTCGAGCTCGAACACCCAGAAATCGCGGCCCGTGACGTGCACCGCCACGTTGTAGACGGGGATCTTGCCGATCCAGCCTTCGAACGAGCCCGCGTGCGCGTGCCCGTGGAGCACGAGGTCGGCGCCGTACTCGGCGATCGGCGTTGCGAGGCGGTCGCTGCCGAGCATCACGTGGATGCCTTCCGGCTCGCCCTCGACCGTTGCCCTGATCGGCGCGTAGTGCAGCAGCACGACTCGCAGGTCGCAGTGCACGATCTCCTGCAGGCCTCGGGCAATCGCCTCCGCCTCGCGCGTCGTCTCGGCGTACACCTGGCGCAGCAAAGGCTCGCCGAAGTCCGGGAGAACCGAGCCGGGGAAGCCGCCGACGAAGCCCTTCGTGCCGACGACGCCGAAATCGAGGTCCCCGATCTCGCACGTGCACCACGAGCGGTCGAGGACGTGGACGCCGGCGTCCGAGACGACGGCGGCGAGCTCGTCGGCGCGACCTGCATGGAAGTCGTGGTTGCCGAGGACGGCGAAGACGGGTATGTCGAGGCCGCGGCACGCATCGGCGACGACGCGGGCCTGCTCCGGCTCGCCCGTCGTCGTCAGATCGCCTGCGAGCAGGATCACGTCGCACTCCTCGGCGACGTGCTCGAACGCGCGCTCGACCCGTTCCCGCGTCGCCTCGGACGCGTGAAGGTCTCCCGCTGCCGCAATGCGGATCACTCCGTCGATGTTGCACATCGCGGCGAAACGGAAACGGCGGTCCCGTGCCCGAGTCGTCATTCGAGGAGCTGATCGAGGCCATGAAGGGGGCCGCCGGGATCCTCCAGCAGACCGATATCCCGTTCGTGCTCGGCGGCGGCCTGTCGGCGTGGGCGCGCGGCGGCCCGCGCAGCGAGCACGACGTCGATTTTCTCGTCAAGCCCGAGGACGCCGAGCGCGCACTCGAGGCGTTCGACGCCGCCGGCTGGCGGACCGAGAAGCCGCCCGAGGGCTGGCTCTACAAGACGTGGCACGAGAACAATGCGCTCGTCGACCTGATCTTCAACCCGGCGAGCGGTCCGATCACCGACGAGATCATCGAGCGCTCACCCGAGGCGGAGGTGATGGCGCTGCGCATTCACGTCTCGACGCTCGAAGACGTGATGGTGGCGAAGCTCCTCGCGATGACCGAGCAGGAGCCGAATTTCAGCGCGGCGCTCGAGTGGGCGCGCGCGCTGCGCGAGCAGATCGACTGGGGCACCGTCCGCGCGCGCACCGAGGCGTCGCCCTTTGCGAAGGCGTTCTTCACACTCGTCGAGGCGCTCGGGATCGTCGACCCCGTTCCGGCCTAGGGCAGCCAGCGCTCGGCGACGGCGTACATGTGCGCCGCGGCCGCCGGAGAACCGACCTGCCCGATGAAGAGCCCGGTCGAGACGAGCTCTGCGTAGCCCCACTCCCAGATCGCCTGCGCGTCGCTCCCCGCGAGCTCGGCGAGGAGCTCGCAGCGCTCCTGCACGACGTCACGGTCGTCGCCCCATTCGCGAATCGAGATGCCGAGGTCGTACGCCGGCTCGCCGACGAAGAACTCGGGATCGACGAAGCGGTAGCCGCCCTCGCGCCCCGCGAGCGCGTTCGCCGCATGTGCGTCGCCGTGCAGGACGACGGCTGCAGCCGGATCGAACGCCGCGGCGCGCGAGTCGAGGTACGCGAGCGCAGTCTCGACCGCGGCGGGCGAGCACGGCGCGCCGAGCTCGTCGAAGAGCTCACTGATGAACGCGCACAGGCTCGCAGCTTTCTCGACCGCCGTCGGGAGGCCCCGCTCCGGCTCGAGCTGCCACGCGGCGGCGAGCGTCGACGCGAGCACGGCGAGCTCATCGGTGACCGGCAAGCCGCGGGAGCGCAGAGACGGACCGAGCCGCTCGAGGAGAAGCGCGTTCCGCTCGGCGTCGTAGGCGAGCACGCGGACGTAACCGCGACCGCCGGCGCGCTCGAGGAGGCGCGCCCGCAACGCAGAGGCCGGGTCGTTCGGCAGCCCGACCTTCAGCACGGCGTCCGGGCCGGCCGTAAGCACGAGCGATTCGCTGCTGCCCGGCAGGGGCTCGCCCGGCGCGAAGCCCCACTCGGCGGCGAGCTCGGCGACATGACCGGGGAGCTCGCGGAGCCAGCGCTCGCCGTCCGGGCGCAGCAGCGCCTTGCGGCGGACGATCTCCGGCAGGTCGCTCAGAAGAAGAAGTCCGACCAGGCCTGCCACCAGTCGTCGCCGCGGGCGACGATCGAGCGGGGGCCGGTCACTTCGACGTTCTTCTTGTTGCGGTACTCCATGAGCCGGTCCGGGGAGGTGAAGTCGACCTCGATCGTGCACGGCTTGCCCGGGTCGTACGGCTTGACGGCGCCGAGATCCTTCAGCGCGCGCTTCGCGGCGTCCTCGATCAGCTCGCGCGCACGTTGCGGCGCGATGCTGCGCGCGCTGAACCGGCCGAGACCCACCTTCACCTCGACGGTCGTGAGCGCAGCGCCGAGGAGCTCCCGCGCTTCGCCGCACACCGCCCGGTCGCCCGTGACGAGCAGCACCGGGCACCCCCAATGGCCGCAGAGCGCGGCGTTGATCCCGGTCTCTCCGACGAGGACGCCGTTGAAGCGCAGGTTCTGCCACGCCTGGCCGGAGACCGTGTGCGAGAGCACGCCGTCGACGACGCCGGCCATGGCGTGCATCCCGATGAAGAGCGCGGCGTCACAGCCTTCCTCGAGGAACGCCGTGTACTCCGTCCACTCGCGTTGCACGACGAACTCGCAATCCGGGTCGAGGTCCGCCGCGACGAGCGAGTTGAAGTCGTAGTGACCGCCGGCGCCGTGACAGTCCATGACGACGATCTCCTTCGCGCCGGCCGACTTCGCCCCGCGAATCGCGGCATTGATCTCCTCGGTGTAGAGACGACGCGCCTCCTGGAAGAGCGGATCCTCGCCGCCTGTCTGACCCCAGTTGACGATGCCGGCGACGCCTTCGATGTCGCTGATGATGTGGACGCGCACGCGCGAGAGACTACTCTCCCGTCGTGGACACCGGGCTTGCAGGCAAGGGCGTCCTCGTCACCGGCGGCGCAGGCGGAATCGGCTCGGCGTGCGTGCGTGCGTTCGCAGCGGAAGGCGCGCGCGTCGTCGTCCACTACAACACGTCGCGCGAGCGCGCAGACGAGCTCGCCGCCGAGATCGGCGGCACGGCGCTCCAAGCCGACCTGACCGACGAGACACAGGTCGAGCGTCTCTTCGCAGACGCGCGCGCGGCGGTCGGCTCGCTCACGGTTTGCGCCGCCGTCGCCGGCGTGTGGCCGCGCGCGGACGAGCCGGTCTGGCAGCTCTCGCTCGAGCGCTGGGAGGGCACGCTCGCCTCGAACCTGACGGCG
>Ga0070741_10011873_pt1 | contig 15935 bp, 10 predicted proteins | sample Coa_R1_4_FD_66440 | JGI IMG/M metagenome (GOLD analysis project Ga0070741, IMG submission 66440) | Surface soil microbial communities from Centralia Pennsylvania, which are recovering from an underground coalmine fire - Coalmine... | ecosystem: Environmental > Terrestrial > Soil > Unclassified ...
ACCCGGTCGCAGTGCAGCCACTCGAGCTCGGCTCCCCGGACTCGGGCGATGCCCTCGAGTGCGTACCGATCGGTGGGAAAGTTGTCGACGTCGGTGACGATCTGCCGGCGTCCGGGGCGCAGCTCGAGCGCCGCGCTCGCCAGCTTGTAAAAGCAGACCGTGGTGGAATCGCCGATCACCAACTCGCCGGGAGCTGCGCCGAGCAGCGCTCCCACCCGCGTGCCTACTCTTAGCGGCTGATCGAGCCAGCCCTCGTCCCACCCCCGAATCAGCCGCTGGCCCCACTGCTGCGCGACGACATCCTGCAACCGATCGACGGTCGCGCGCGGAAGCGCCCCGAGGGAGTTGCCATCCAGGTAAATCACTCCCCCCGGCAGCAGGAAACGTTTCCGGTAGTCCCTCAACGCGTCATTTGCGTCCAGCCACTCCGCGTGTTCTCGAGTGGCCGCAATCTCAGGCGAGCTCACGGCCTGAAAGCTAGTCGGGGGGGCACCGGCGGTGGGCTCCCCAATCGGAATCGAGCGACCGGAACTGACACCGCAGCGATGCGGTGCGTGTACATTGCGAAAGCTGCTGTTCCCTCACACTCAAGGAGAGAGAAGCATGGCTGGAAGTACCGCGCGCCTGGCGCGCGTTTTTTTCGCGGCCGGAAGCATCGCGTTGGTTAGCGCCAGCGCCGCGACCGCCGCAACGTTCAAGAGCGACTCGGGGAAGCTCGCCGCCTCGAAGGTGTCCGGGGTGACCGCCTCCGGCGGCACATTGGCATTCACCGGCTCCGCGAGCCCGACGGGCACGCCGAAGTTTGCGGGTCAGATCGATTTCAAGACAGGTCAGGCGACCGGCCTCGGTGCGCCCGGCAAGCTCACCCTCAAGCACTCAGGCAAGACTGCCGTGCTGAACGTCACCACGATCAGCGGGACGACGCTCAGCGCCAAGCTGGGGAGTAAGTCGCTCACCTTCCCCCTGAGCTATAGCGGGGCGACAACGACACCCAACTCCAAGTTCACCAGCGTCTCGGTGTCGGGCGTTGCCGTCAACCTGAGCTCGGCCGACGCGAGCGCGCTCAACGCGGCGCTCAAGACGACCGCTTACAAGTCGGGCAAGAAGTTCGGAACGCTCAGCTACAACGGCATCGACCGCGAGTTGATCGAGACCAAGAGTGGGCCGCTCGCCCTCTGCGACGACACGAATTTCGACCTTCAGAACGCGGCAAACGGCGTCGTGCCCTCGCCCATCTCGCCGGCGACGGCCACCACGGCGTGCACTGGCAGCCACGACGACGGACACGGGATTAGTTTCCCCGAGAACGGAAAGCCGCTGGGCTTCATCGACACCGCCACGAACACTGGCCGCATCACGGTCGAAGGCGGAATCGAGGACACGCAGAAATCCAGCAGCACCGTCGGTAAGTTCACCTCACCGTTCTTCTATGTGAACGGATCGAAGTCGGCGCTGAGCGCCCTTGTGTTCGACGGCCCAGTGCCGCTTGGTCGAAACACGGTGGCGACGGTGACCGCTCCCCCCAAAGCCAAGTGGAATGAGTCGGGCGGGACCCTGACTGTGCCGGCCGACGGAACGACGGTGGCCCTGAACACCACCGGGGAAGTCCTTTTGAACACCGCGTTTTGCGGCGGCGCGTCGATGACGTGCGCAGACCCCTACAGCGCGGGCGAGGCGATCGGTTATTCGGGCGGAACGACCGACTTCAAGTAGATCGCCGCTCAGCTAGTCGCCGCATCGCCGGCGGCTAAGCGCGAAACGGGAGACTCCCACCTATCGAGTGGGAGTTCTCCCGTTTTTTCGTTTAGGTGCCTAGCGGACGACCGTGTAGTGAACGGTCCTGGAGGCAGTGTTCCCTTCCTTGTCCGCCGCGGTGACCTTGAAGCTCTTCCTGCCAAGAGACGACGTGTTGACGTGCTTTCCGTTGGCGACCGTGCCGATACACGTGGCGATTGGACTGGCGATGCCTCCTTCGACGCAGCGAAAGTCGGCGTGCACGCGCGCACCGCGCTTGTAGCGGGCGCCGTGGCGCGGGGTTTCGATTTCGATCTTCGGTAGCGCGAACTCAAACGCTCCGATATCGCACGCCGCGCCCTGCGGGCGTCGCACCGTGCGCTCGTCGGTTGCCGGGCACCCCGCTCCAGTCCGCGGAACCTGATCGATCGCAGCGCTTCCGGGCTCGAGCGCCAGGGTGAGGCTGTAGCCGCCGTAGTTACCGGGCGAGCTCGTCAGCTTAGGGTCATCGTTGATCGCAGCCGGGCAACTCGTGTCCGACGCTGGGAAGTTCAGATTGTGGCCGCCGTCGGTGATCGCCGAGGTGGGACTGCAGTTCAGCCCGACGCTCGAGGCCACAATCGTGTTCTCCAGGGTCAGGTTGTCGGCGGTCTTCGATGACTGGACGAAGATGCCGCCAGCGATGCCGGACTGGCCGCCGTTTCCCCCGGGGGAACCCGTGCCGCCCGTCCCACCGCCCCCGCGGATGTTGCCTTGGAGGGTCGCATTCCGCAGTCCACTCAAACCGTCATTCACCGCCAGCGCGCCGCCGTCGGCGCCGGCCCCGCCGTTGCCCCCGTTGCCGCCGCCGCTGTCGTCGCCTCCATTGGCTCCCGAACCCGCCTGGTTGCCCGCGAACGTGCCATTGATGACGCTCAAGGAGCCGCCTGCGCTGTAGATACCACCGCCCGGAGAACCGGCGCCGCCGATCCCGCCGTTGCCGCCGACGCTATCGCCGCCCTGGCCCCCGGGACCGGCCGTGTTCGAGATGAACGACGCGTTGGACACTTGGAGAGCCCCCCCTTCGTTGTAGACCGCCCCGCCGCTGCCGCCGGCGCCGCCGCTGCCGCCTGGAACGCTGGTACTCGGGCTCCCACCTGAACCGCCGGCACCCGCGACATTTGAGGTGAACATCGTGTTCTGCACCGTCAGCGAGCCCGGAAACCGCTTCCTGGGTTTGCCAGCCTTATGCAGGTTGTAGATGGCGCCGCCGCTACCGCCGGTACAGCCTTCGGCACCGGTTACATCGTCACCCGCGCTCCCGGCGCCCGCGCTGTTGCCCTCAAACGTAGCCATATTTGTGATGAGGCTGCCCGCGTTGTAGATGGCGCCGCCGTTCGCGCCATTGCCCTCAGGAGTGGGCGGAGCAGGAGGAAGAGGCGTACAGGGGGTTGCCGCGGTCCCATCGGGCGCGTGCCCCCCTTTCATATTCAGCCCGACCAGCGCGACCGACGCCTCGGGCGCGATTGTCAGCAAACGGTCCTGGAGTGACGACTGTCCGGCAATGACGGTGGTCGGGCCGTTCCCGGTGATCGTAAGCGCCGCGTTGCTCGTCACGCACAGGTCTCCGCTGGCATTCTGGTCGGGGGAAGTCGTGCCGTCGATGCAGTTTTGGTCGGTATCCCCGGTCGCCGGTGGAATCGACAGCTGATACGTCCCGGCTCCGAGCAGGATCAGGTTTGAGACATTGTCGGCGGTGCCGCAATCGGTTTTCGTGCCGGGGTGGTTAGCTGCGTCGACGGCCTCGCGCAGCGAACATTTTCCGTCTTTCGACGTCATCTCGTCCTGCGTCGTGTTGACCCTCAGCGTTGCTGCCACGGCGGCGGCCGCACCGGCGAGGGCCAATACCGGGACGAGCAGCATCAGCAGGAGCACCGGCCACCACCGGTACCTGCAAAGCTCGACGACCCCCCGCCTGGTGACTCCCGCCGGACTCAACCCGTCAAGGCTCCCCTCCGAAACCCACCGAGCCAGGGTACCAGCGCACACGCGGGCAAGAGCCGGCGGTTTACGCGATCGCCCCCCGGGAAGCCAATCCTGCAAATCCCGTTCTGAGCACGTCTAAACTGGCGCCTCGAACCAAGATGGGAATTGGAACTTCACTTTTTCTGATCGCCGCCGGAGCCATCCTGCGCTTCGCAGTCACCGTCTCTTCGACCCATTTCAATGTCCAGACGGTGGGCCTGATCCTCATGATCGTGGGGATCGTCGGATTGGCGATCTCGCTTCTGTGGATCACGGTCTGGTCCGATCGGCGCCAGCGGGGCCCGGACGTCGCCGACCGCGACGCTCCGCCGACGCAGCGCTATCGGTACTGAGACCGAGCGTCCGGACCAGGCTCGCGGTTCGCCGAACTTTGCGGATTCAGTTTCTCCCGGCGTAATCGGATCCGCATCGTTCAGGCACGCAGCGAATCGAACACCGGCCGCCACCGCTCAGACCGCGCTCCATCGGGCAGCGCCAGCGTCAATCGCGTGGCCACGTCGCCGTAGCGGCGCTTGACCTCCGCGACGGCATTCTCGGGTGTTCCCACGATCGAGAAGGCGTCCACCATCTCGTCGCTGACGACGCCCGCGAGACGATCCCAGGCACCCTGCTTGGTGAGCGCGTTGAGCTCCTCCTGCAACGCCCCCCACCCGTGCAGCGCCAGCACCGGCCTGTAGGCGGGCGTGGAGCCGTAGAAACCGATCTGCCCGCGTACGAACTCGGTGCCGGCGGCGCGCTCCTTTTCGGAGTCGCGCGCGACGACAAAGCCGGGCGCAACGAGCTCGAATCCTTCCAAGGACCGTCCGGCTTTCTCCGCACCCCGCTGCAAGGCTGGCAGGGTCACCTCGCGCAGATAGCGCTCGGTGCCGAAGGCGTGGCAGAAGATCCCGTCCGCGACCTCGCCCGCGACCTCGGTCATCTTTGGCCCGACGGCCGCCAGCATCACCCGGGGGTTCCCGTGCGCGTTCGGTCCCGGGTTGAAGAACGGCGTCATCAGCGTGTGCTGGTAGAAGTCGCCCCGGAAGTCGAGCTTCTCTCCCGATTCCCAGGCTTTCCAGATCGCCCGAATTGCCAGGATGAACTCGCGCATACGCGGCGCGGGATGCGACCACTGCATCGAGTAGCGCCGTTCGATGTGGGCCTTCACCTGTGACCCCAGCCCCAGCAGAAAACGCCCGCCCGAAAGCAGCTGGAGGTCATTTGCCTGCAACGCAATGGTCAGCGGGTTGCGCCCGAAGGCGACCGCGATCCCGGTGCCGATGTCGATCCGGTGGGCGGTCTGCGCCGCGACCCCGCAGGCCAGGAATGGATCGGCCTGCGTCTCGGTCGTCCAGAAGCCGTCGTACCCGAAGTCGTCGGCCTCCGAGGCGAGCCGGCCGGCCTCGATCACCGAGGGGACGTAGCTCATCTGATCGACCTTCACCGGCGGCCCCCCCGCTCCAAGCCCTCCAAACCACGCCATAGGGCCTTCATCGCCGCGTCGAGCACCTGTTCTCTGCTGACCCGGGGATGGGCGTGCCACCAGCGTACGAGTCCCTCAAGCGCCGCCTGCTGGAGCGCCAGGATCGCCGCCGCCACGGGACTCGCCGGATCGAGCCCGGCCCGCCGCGCGTCCGGGGCAAGCATCGAGGCGAGCAGGCGGCTCGCGTCTCGATGCAGCCGCCGGTGATCGGCGGCGACGTCTGGGTCGACCGGGGCGTGCTGGGGGTAGAGCAGACGCCACGTCTGAGGCTCGCGCTCGGCGAAGGCCAGGAAAGCATCAAAGACCGCGCAGATTCGCTCCTCGCCCGACGAATCAGGTGACAGCGCCTCGCGCAGGTGCGAGAGAAGCTCCCTGCGCTTTGCCTCGAGCAGCGCCACGAACAGCGCTCGCTTGGAGGGAAAGTGGTCGTAGAGGACGGTCCTGGTGACGCCGGCGTCAGCGGCGATTCGCCCCAGCGACGCGCCGTCGTAGCCATGGGCGGAGAACTCGCGCAGCGCCGCATCGAACAGCAGTGCGCGCCGGGCCTCGGCTGAAATGCGGCGCTTTGGGGCCTCGGTGGCAATGGCGGTATCATAACCGACAGGGGTGTCACTTATGCCCCAGCCGCCGCACTGTGAAGGCGCGACCACCGCGCTCTGCAACGAGGAACGAGGAATGCGCAATAGCGAAGCATTGATATTCGACGCGATCCGTACGCCCCGCGGCCGGGGCAAGCACAACGGCTCGCTCTACACCGTCAAACCGATCGACCTGGTCGTGGGCTTGATCGACGAAATGCTCGAGCGCAACGCAAAGCTCGACCCCGAGAAGGTCGACGACGTCGTGCTGGGTTGCGTCTCGCCGGTTGGCGACCAGGGAATGGATATCGCGAAGACCGCGGCGCTGAAGGCGGGCCTCCCCGACACCGTCCCCGGCGTTCAGCTCAACCGCTTCTGCGCCTCGGGCCTCGAGGCCGTCAACGTGGCCGCCCAGAAGGTGGCTTCCGGCTGGGAGGATCTGGTGCTGGCGGGCGGGGTCGAGTCGATGTCGCGCGTGCCGATGGGGTCCGACGGCGGGCCGATGGCCACCGACCCAGAGACCAATTACGACACCTACTTCGTGCCGCAGGGCATCAGCGCCGACCTGATCGCGACGCTCGAGGAGTTCAGCCGCGACGACGTCGACGCTTACGCCGCCCGCTCTCAGCAGCGCGCAGCCGAGGCCTGGAACCAGGGCAAGTTCAACGACTCCGTCGTTCCGGTCAGGGACCTCAACGACCAGATCGTGCTCGAGCGAGACGAGCACGTCCGCCCTGGCACCACCGTCGAGACCCTCGCGAACCTAAAGCCGTCGTTCCAGATGATCGGAGAGGCGGGCGGCTTCGACGCGGTCGCCCTGCAGCGCTACCACTGGGTGGAGCGCATCGACCATGTACACACGGCCGGCAATTCCTCGGGGATCGTCGACGGCGCGGCGTTGATGGCCGTTGGCAACGAGCAGACCGGCTCCGAGATGGGCCTCAAGCCGCGGGCGCGCGTCCTTGCTACGGCGCTCTCCGGCGCCGACCCGACGATCATGCTGACGGGGCCGGCGCCCGCGAGCCGCAAGGCGCTGGAGAAGGCGGGTCTGACCGTCGACGACCTCGACCTCGTGGAGATGAACGAGGCGTTCGCGGCGGTGGTCCTGCGGTTCGTCAAGGACATGGGTCTTCCCATGGAGAAGGTCAACGTCAACGGTGGCGCAATCGCCATGGGCCACCCCCTGGGCGCGACCGGCGCGATGATCCTCGGCACGCTGATCGACGAGCTGCACAGGACGGGTGGCCGCTACGGCCTGGCGACGTTGTGCGTCGGCGGCGGCATGGGTATCGCAACCGTGGTGGAGGTGGTCTAGATGGGAACCACTAGCTGGCAGGAGGGGCCCATCCGCTGGGATAAGGACGAGGACGGGGTAGTCGTGCTGACGATCGACGATCCCGACCAGTCGGCCAACACGATGAACCAGCGGTTCGTCCAAGCGCTGAGGCCCACGATGAACAACCTCAACTCCGAGCTCGACTCTAACCACCTTGCGGGCGTGATCGTGACATCCGCCAAGAAGACCTTCTTTGCCGGCGGCGACCTCCACGATCTGCGCAAGGCGCGCCCACAGGACGCCGATGTGATCGCGCGAATGCTGCGGGGGATCAAGGCTTTCCTGCGCGACCTGGAGACGCTTGGCGTGCCCGTAGTGGCCGCGATCAATGGAGCGGCGCTCGGCGGGGGGCTCGAGATTTGCCTGGCCTGCCACCACCGCGTGATCGTCGATGACCCCAAAGCCGTGGTCGGCTTCCCCGAGGTCCAGCTGGGCCTTCTCCCGGGCGCCGGCGGCGTGGTGCGCACGGTCAGGTTGTTGGGGATCGTTGACGCACTGATGCAGGCCCTGCTTCAAGGGCAGCGCCACCGTCCTGCGAAGGCCAAAGAGATTGGGCTGGTCGACGAGATCGTCGACAGAAAGGACGACCTGATCCCCGCCGCGAAGCGCTGGATCGCCGAGCACCCCGAGTCCGTCCAGCGCTGGGACCAGGACGGCTACAAGATCCCGGGCGGCACGCCGGCCAACCCAAAGCTGGCGATGAACCTCCCGGCATTCCCCGCCAACCTGCGTAAGCAGATCAAGGGCGCCAACTACCCCGCGCCGCACCACATCCTCGCCGCCGCGGTGGAGAGCGCCGAGGTCGACCTCGAACCGGCTTTTGAGATCGAGGGCCGCTACTTCGTCGATCTTGTTACCGGGCAGGTGGCCAAGAACATGATCCAGGCCTTCTTCTTCGACATGCAGCGCGTGAACGGAGAGCGCGGCCGCCCAGCGGAGATCGAACCATGGCGGGCCGGCAAGGTGGTGGTGCTCGGGGCAGGGATGATGGGCGCCGCGATCGCCTACGTGTGCGCCCGGGCGGGCATAGACGTCGTGCTCAAGGACGTTTCGCTCGATGCGGCGCAGCGCGGCAAGGGCTACTCGGTGAAGCTTGTGGAGAAGGCGATCGAGCGTGGCCGTTCCACCCGCGAGGACGGTGACGCCCTGCTCGCGCGCATCCACCCGACGGAAAAGCCAGAGGATGCGGCCGGTTGCGACCTGATGATCGAGGCCGTGTTCGAAGACCCCTCGCTCAAGACGAAGGTCTACGCCGAGACCGAGCTACACCTCGATCCCGACGCACTGCTGGGCTCCAACACGTCAACCCTCCCGATCACCGAGTTGGGCGAGGGCGTGTCGCGTCCCGAGGACTTCATCGGGCTGCACTTCTTCAGCCCGGTCGACAAGATGCCGCTGCTGGAGATCATCAAGGGCCGCGAGACCTCCGAACGCACGCTCTACCGCGCCCTCGACGTCGCCAAGCAGATCAAAAAGACGCCGATCGTCGTCAACGACAGCCGCGGCTTCTTCACCAGCCGCGTGATCGGGACGTTCATCAACGAGGGCATCGCGATGCTGCTCGAGGGCGTCCCGGCGGCGACGATCGAACAGGCTGCTTCCCAGGCCGGGTATCCGGCGCCCGTGCTCCAACTCTCGGACGAGCTCAACATGAAGCTCATGCGCAAGATCCGCGACGCGTCCAAGTCGGCAGCCCAGGAGAGCTCGAGCGGCTGGGACGCACATCCTGCGGAGCGGGTGATCGAGCGAATGCTCGACGAGTTCGACCGTCCCGGCAGGCTCGAGGGCCGCGGCTTCTATGACTACTCGGAAGGCAAGCGGGTGGGACTCTGGCAGGGCCTCAAGCAAGCATTCCCGCCGGTCGACGACCCCTCGGCGCTCGACCTGCGCGACCTCGAGGAGCGGATGATGTTCGCCGAGTCGTTGGAGTCGGTGAAGTGCCTCGACGAGGCCGTGATCGAGTCCGTGGCCGACGCCAACATCGGCTCGATTCTCGGCATCGGCTTTCCCGGCTGGACGGGAGGCGTGCTGCAGTACATCAACGGCTATGAGCACGACGTCCACGGCCGCGGTCCGGCGGCGTTCGTGGCGCGCGCACGGGAGCTCGCTTCCAGCTACGGCGAGCGGTTCGAGCCCCCGGCTTCGCTGGTCGAGAGGGCCGAGCGGGGCGACGCGTACGCGGATGCGCAAGAGCCTGTGGCAGTGGCATAGTCAGAGGCCTAGTGACGGCCACAACCACCGGGTTCACCGCCGCGCTGCCGCTCGTGCAAAGCGACGAGGAGCGCGCCGTGCGTGAAGCCGTGCGGGGGATCTGCTCCGGCTTCGGCGAGCACTACTCGCGCGAGTGCTTCGAGCGCGGCGAGCCCCCGACCGGGCTGTGGGAGGCCCTATCGGATAAGGGGTTCGTCGGCGCCAACATCCCCGAGGAATGGGGCGGCGGCGGGATGGGCATGAGCGGCCTGATTTGGGTCGCGGAGGAGTGCGGAACCGCCGGCCATCAGCTGCTGATGCTTGTCGTCTCGCCCGCGATCACCGGCTCCATCCTGATTCGGCACGGCACCGATGAGCAGAAACAGCGCTGGCTGCGAGGCATTGCGGCCGGGACCACTCGCGTGGCGTTCGCGATCACCGAGCCCGACGCCGGCACCAACTCTCACAACCTGCGCACGGAGCTGCGCCGGGGGGGAGACCGCTACCTGCTCTCGGGCCAGAAGGTCTTCATCTCCGCCGTCGAGGACGCGGACGCGGTGCTGGTGGTCGCGCGGTTGCGCGGTGAGGACGGAAAGCTCGGCCGGCTGTGTATGTGCATCGTCGACACCGACGCTCCGGGTTTCACGCGCGAGGTCATCCCGATGCCCTTCATGGGCCCCGATCGCCAGTGGCAGCTGTTCTTCGACCACGTCGAACTCGAGCCCGAGCGACTCATCGGCGGCGAGCAGGGCGGTCTCGCGGCGGTCTTCGACGGACTCAACCCCGAGCGGATCATCCTTGCGGCCTTCGCCAACGGGACCGGCCGCAGGGCGCTGGACAAGGCGAGCGCGTATGCGCGGGAGCGCGTCGTCTGGGGCGTGCCCGTCGGCGCCCACCAGGGGGTTTCACACCCCCTGGCCAAGGCAAAGATCGAGCTCGAACTCGCGCGGCTGATGACACAGAAGGCGGCAGCGATGCAGGACGCAGCCGTCCCCGGCACAGGAGAGGCGGCCAACTATGCGAAGTACGCCGCGGCCGAAGCGGGAATCCACTGCGTGGACGTGGCGCTACAGGCTCACGGCGGCAACGGCTTCACACTCGAGTACGGCGTCTCCGAGCTGTGGTGGAGCGCGCGGCTCTTACGAACCGCCCCGGTGAGCGCCGAGATGATCCTCAACTACGTGGCACAGCATTCGCTGGGACTGCCGAAGTCGTATTAGAATTTCGCCCGCCGGGGGCGGGCAATCCAGCTACGGCACGGGAGGGGCAGATGGAAACAGGCAGATTCCGCTCGATCAAGCGCGCGCGGGTTTGGACGCTGGCGGGGGCAGTGGGCATCGCCCTCACCGGGTCGATCCTCCTCGCCGGCCCCGCGACCTCGCAGCGCACGGTCGCCGGCAGGTCCATCTCCTCGCGCGAGAACACCTGGGTGAACTACACGCTGGCCCACTTGACAACCGCCGAGAAGGTCGGCCAGCTCTTTGAGGTAAACGGGTACGGCAAGAGTGTCAACGACCCAGACCCGGCGATGGTGAAACTCAACCAGCAGTATTACGGCGTTAACACCATCGCGCAGCTGATCCGCAAGTACCACGTCGGCGGGATCATCTACTTCGACTGGACCAACAACCTGCAGAATCCGTCTCAGACGGTCAACCTGTCCAATGGGATCCAGCGGGTGGCGATGCACAGCAACCCCGCCGTACCGATGGTGATCTCGACCGACCAGGAGCAGGGAGAGGTTCTGCGGATCGGGCCGCCGGCGACGGTCTTTCCGGGCAACATGGCGCTCGGCGCGACCCGCAGCGTGAGCAGTGCGCGGCGTGCTGCACGCATCACCGGCCTAGAGCTCCGCGCGATGGGCATCAACGTCGACAACGCGCCGGTGCTCGACGTCAACGTCCAGCCGCTGAATCAGGCAGACGGGATCCGGGCGTATGGTGACCGAGTCGGATTGGTCTCGAAGTTCGGCGTCGCGCAGGTCAACGGCTACCAGACTCAGCAGGACACTACGGGCGTCGGCGCCACGGCAAAGCACTGGCCAGGATTTGGCGACTCCAAGATCAACAGCGATACGGGGATCGCCCGCTCGCCACAGACCCTGGCTCAGGTCAAGCGGACCAACGTCCCGTCATTCCGCGCCGCGATGCGCGCGGGCATCGACCGGATCATGGTCACCCACATCCTGTTCCCAAAGATCACCGGCTCGAAGATCCCCACGAGCCTCAGCCCGTTTTGGGTGGACGGATTCTTGCGCCGCCAGCTGCACTGGAACGGCCCCGTCGTGACCGACGCGCTCGATGCCGCCGCCCTGAACAACTTCAGTCCGGCCCAGGTTGCGCTCATGGCCCTGCGCGCGGGCGATGACGAGCTGCTCGAGATCGCTCAGACGGGTGTGGACACCGGGCCCGCTGACCTGGTGTCCGCGTACCAAGCCGTCATGCATGCGGTTCGCACGGGCGCCGTCAGCATGCACCGGCTCGACCAGTCGGTGAGGCGCATCCTCTCGCTGAAATGGAAGCTGGGGCTGGTCTCGCATCCCTTCACCAATCCCAGTCGCGTGAAGAAGGTCGTTGGCACCGTGGAGCACCTGGCAACCGCGAACACAATCACGCGGCGCTCGATCACGCTGGTCAAGAACTCAGCCCATGTGCTTCCGCTCGCCGCGGGCAGTGGCCAGAAGGTGCTTGTCACCGGCTTTGGACAGACCACCACCGCGACGCTCGGTCAGGACATCGCAAGCCATGGCCTCACTCCCACCGTCATGGACACCGGCTCGGACCCCACCCCCGCACAGATCGCATCCGCGGTGGCCTCAGCGCAACAGAACGACCTCGTCGTGGTCTCGACCTTCAATGCCTGGAGCGCGAGCGGGCAGATCAACCTCGTCAACGCCCTGGTCCAGACGGGCAAACCGGTGATCGTCGCCGCGGTTGGAACCCCATACGACATCGCATACTTCCCCAGCGTGTCGACCTTTCTCACTAGCTACGACTTCCAACCCGTGTCGCTGGGGCCGCTGGTGGACGTCATGTTCGGTGTTCGCCAACCGACCGGCAGACTTCCGGTGACGATCCGCAAACCGGCGCCGTCAAAGAAGGTTCTGTACCCGTTCGGGTTCGGGCTCAGCCTGCCTTAGCCGCGCCTTACCCCGACCTCTTGTTCCGGCCGAGCATGCTCGGCCGGCCGCGGGCGCATGCGCCCGCGGGGCCGCGCCGCATGCGGCGCGGCTGTTCACTATACTTTATGAAGCATTGACGACTTTCACCAGGCTGCTCCAATTCCTTAAGCCGTACCGGAAGGGGGTGGTGGTCTCCTTCCTGCTCGCCTCTGGGGCCATGGGAATGACGGTCCTGATCCCGCTGCTGACGGGCCAGGCGATCAACTCGATCCGTTCGCACAGCCGCCACGACCTGACCCTGTGGGTGGTGGGGATCGTGGTTGCCGGCCTGGGACGACTGGTCCTGAGCGTGTACCGCCGACTGATCGCCGGCCGGGTGTCGCTAGGGGTCGAGCTCGACCTGCGCAACCGCCTCTATGAGCACCTGCAACGGCTGGAGCTCTCGTTTTTCGACCGCCAGCAGACCGGCCAGCTCATGTCACGCGTGACGGTCGATCTGCAGTCGGTTCGCTTCTTCCTGGGCTACGGCTTGATCTTCATCGGCCAATCGGCGATGACGATCCTGTTCTCGGCGGTCGCGATGTTCATTCTTGACCCGGAGCTCGCCGCGCTCTCGCTCGCGCCGGTCCCGTTCGTGGTGCTCATCGCGCGCACCTACGGGCGCCGCTCCCGTCCCGCTCTGCAGGAGGCGCAGCAGCGAATCGCCGAACTCACGGCAGAGGCGGAGGAGAACGTCTCCGGTGTCCGCGTGGTCAAGGCATTCGCGCAGGAGCAGCGCCAGCTCGAGCGATTCTCTCACTCCGTTACGCGCGTCTTTGACCAGCAGATGTATGCCACTCGTATCCAGGCCCGCTTCGGCCCAGCGATCAGCTTCCTGCCCAACCTGGGACTCGCCGCGATCCTGCTCGTCGGCGGGCGCGAGGTGGTCGGAGGCAGCCTGAGCCTCGGGGCCTTCACCGCTTTCTATGCCTACCTGCTGATGCTGATCTCCCCCATGCGGACGCTCGGGTACATGCTCTCGGCGGCCCAGCGCTCGACGGCGTCCGGCGCCCGAATCTTCCAGATCCTCGACCGCGAAGTTGCCATGCCCGTCCCCGCAGACGCCCCCCACCTTCCAGAGGGCTCGGGCGGCGTGTCGTTCTCGAACGTGAGTCTTACCTTCGACGGAGCCATGCAGCCGGCGCTCGAGGACATCAATTTGGAGGCCCCGGCCGGGCACACGATCGCGCTCGTCGGCGCAATGGGCTCGGGCAAGACGGCGCTTGTCTCGTTGCTGCCGCGCCTCTACGACGTTTCCTCGGGATCAGTTCGCATCGACGGTGCCGACGTGCGATCGGTCGACCCTCACTCGCTTCGAGGCGCGATTGCGATCGCCGGCGATGACCCCTTCCTGTTCTCGGCCACCGTGCACGACAACATCGCCTACGGCCGGCCCGAGGCTACACGCGAAGAGGTGGTGCAGGCCGCGCGCGCGGCGCAGGCCGACGACTTCATCGATGCCTTGCCCGATGGCTACGACACGCTCGTGGGCGAGCGCGGGTTGACCCTTTCTGGGGGCCAGAGGCAGCGGCTCGGGATCGCACGCGCGATCCTCGCCGATCCACGCATATTGATCCTCGACGACGCCACCTCCTCGGTGGACGCCTCGACTGAGAACAAGCTCAAGACCGCGCTGCGCAACGTGATGCGGGGACGCACCACCTTCGTGATCGCCCACCGCGCCTCAACGATCGCACTGGCCGACGAAATCGCGGTGCTGGAGGGGGGACGGATCGCCGCTCACGGCACCCATGCCGAGCTCCTCTCAAGCTCCGATCTCTATCGCGAGATCGTGGAGAAGGGAATGCCCGACCAGGTGTTCCTCACCGAGCCGGAAGCTGAGGCGGTGGGCCTGTGAGCAGGATCCAGAGAGCCCGGCGGGCGGTGAACAAGGTCCGGGGCACCGGGCGGGCGCGGAAGCTGCGCGGGCTGGCCGAGCTGCTGGCTCCGTATCGCTGGCGTGTGCTGGCGATGCTGGCTGCGCTGGTGGCGGCGACCGCGGCTGCGCTGGCGCCGGCGCCGCTGGCCAAGCTCGCCATCGACAACGGCATCCAGCACCACGACGTGGGCACGCTCGACCTGATCGTGGTCGCGTTCCTGGTCTCGGCGGTCGTCTACGCGGTCTGTTACTACGCCCAGACGTACCTGGTGGGGTGGGTCGGCCAGCGAGCCCTCCAGGACCTTCGCCTCAAGCTGTTCGCGCATCTTCAGCGTCTCTCGATTGGCTTCTACTCGCGCAACCGCGCGGGCGTGATCATCTCCCGCCTGACCAACGACGTCGAGGCTCTCGACCAGCTGGTTGAGGACGGCATGGCCACGCTGTTCCAATCGGGGCTCACGCTGATCGGCGTCGTCGGGATCCTTATCGTGCTCGATTGGCACCTTGCGCTGCTGACGTTCCTCGCCCTTCCGCTGCTCCTGATCGGGGCGCTGCTGTTCCGCATCGCTTCCGCCGACGCCTACCGGATCACGCGTGAGCGCATCGCGGCGATCACGGGTTATCTGCAGGAAACGCTGTCGGGGATGAGGGTCGTGCGCGCATTTGCCCAGGAGCGGCGTCACATGCGGGAGTTCGCGGCGCTGAACGAGGAAAACCGCGCGGCGAACATGAAGACCGTCAACCTCAACGCCGCGTACTTCCCGGCCGTCGAGCTGCTGTCTGCACTTGTGACGGCCGAGATCCTGATCATCGGCGGCATCGAGGCGATCAACGGCCACACCTCTACCGGTGTCGTGTTCGCCTTCATCGCCGCGCTCAACAACTTCTTTGACCCCATCCAGCAGCTCTCCCAGCTGTACACGACCTACCAGTCGGGGATGGCAGCGCTCGACAAGATCTTCGAGCTGCTCGATGAGCAACCCGAGCTAAAAGATGCGCGGGACGCTTTGGAGCTCGGACGGATCCGCGGCGAGCTGCGCTTCGAGGAGGTGTCATTCAGCTACGGCGGCGACGAGGACGGCCCCTGGGCGCTGCGCGACATCGACCTGAAGATTCCGCCGGGGCACACTGTGGCCCTGGTCGGTGAGACCGGGGCGGGGAAGTCGACGTTCGCGAAGCTGGTCGCGCGCTTCTACGACCCGGTCCAAGGACGCGTCCTGATAGACGGGCACGACCTGCGGTCAATCACCGCGCACTCCCTGCGTTCGCAGATGGGGATCGTGCCGCAGGAGGGATTCCTGTTCTCCGGCACGGTGCGCGATAACATCGCCTTCGCCAGGCCCGCGGCCTCCGACGAGGAGATTGCGGCCGCCGCCCGGGCGGTGGGCGCCGAGGATTTCATCGATGCGCTGCCCGCGCGGTACGACACCGAGGTGGGAGAGCGGGGTGTCCAGCTCTCGGCCGGGCAACGACAGCTGATCGCATTCGCGCGCGCGCTCGTGGCCGACCCCCGCATCCTGGTGCTCGACGAGGCCACATCAAACGTCGACGTCCACACGGAGGGGCTGATC